>Ga0307478_10000243_pt1 | contig 62427 bp, 51 predicted proteins | sample atmos_gasesECM4C_2_FD_203713 | JGI IMG/M metagenome (GOLD analysis project Ga0307478, IMG submission 203713) | Hardwood forest soil microbial communities from Morgan-Monroe State Forest, Indiana, United States - atmos_gasesECM4C_05 | ecosystem: Environmental > Terrestrial > Soil > Temperate...
GTCGGCGAGGGCGTCATCGAGGTGAAAGCCACCAACGGTGACACGCACCTTGGCGGTGACAACCTCGACCAGCGGATCGTCGAGTGGCTGATTGACGAGTTCAAGAAGGATGAAGGCCTGGACCTGCGCGGCAAGGGCAACGAAATGGCGTTGCAGCGCCTGCGCGACGCGGCCGAGCGGGCGAAGATCGAGCTCTCCACCACCATGGAGACCGAGATCAATCTGCCCTTTATCACGGCGGATGCCAGCGGGCCGAAGCACCTGGTGAAGAAGCTGACCCGGGCGAAGCTCGAGTCGATGGTCGAAGACCTGGTTCAGAAGTCGGTTGGCCCGTGCAAGCAATGCATGAAGGACGCGGGCGTCGATGCCAGCAAGATCAACGAAGTCGTGCTGGTCGGCGGACAGACGCGCATGCCGCGCATCCAGGCGGTAGTGAAGGAACTGTTTGGCAAGGAGCCGCACAAGGGCGTCAACCCGGATGAGGTCGTGGCAGTAGGCGCGGCGATTCAGGGCGGCGTGCTGAAGGGCGAAGTGAAGGACCTGCTCCTGCTGGACGTGACTCCGCTGTCGCTGGCGATTGAAACGCTGGGCGGCGTGGCGACGCCGATGATTCCGCGGAACACGACGATTCCGACCAAGAAGACGGAAACGTTCTCGACCGCGGCAGACAATCAGACGTCGGTCGAAGTACACGTGCTGCAGGGCGAGCGTCCCATGGCGGCGCAGAACCGGACTCTTGGCAAGTTCCATTTGACCGGGCTGCCACCGGCTCCGAGAGGTGTGCCGCAGATCGAGGTGACGTTCGACATTGATGCGAATGGCATCCTGAACGTGACCGCGAAAGATATGGCCACGGGCAAGGATCAGAAGATCACGATCACGTCGTCTTCGGGCCTGTCGAAGGAAGAGGTCGAGCGGATGGCGAAGGAAGCCGATGCTCACTCGGCCGAGGACAAGGCGAAGCGCGACGAGATCGAGGCGAAGAACCAGCTCGACAGCATGGTCTACCAGATGGAGAAGATGCTGCGCGACTCGGGCGACAAGATCTCGGGTTCGGATCGCGGCGAGGTTGAGAACGCCATCGCCGACGCGAAGAAGGCGCTGGAGTCGGGCGACAAGTCGAGCATGGACCGGGCGCGCGAAGCGCTGACCAAGGCCTCGCATAAGCTGGCTGAGCAGATGTACAAGGCAGCCGGCTCGCAGGGCGCGTCGGGCGGAGGCCCGGGCGCCGGGGCGGAGGGACCGTCGGGTTCGTCCCGCGGTGATGGCCAGGCGAAGAAGGACGAAGGCGTGATCGACGCCGAGTACGTGGATGTTGAGGATAAAAAGTAAGAAGACTCCCAAAGCAAAGTCGGTGGGGGCTGCTCGCAAGGGCGGCCCTTACGATCTTCGGCACGGCTTTCGCGTCGGCGACCGGGTCTTGATCCTGGACGTACCTTCCGATCTGAAGGATCCGGGATACGAGGACGACCCCGAGATGCGAACGGCTGAGCTGTTTCGTTTCTGTCTCGGCAGGAAATTCGTGATCCGCGGCTTCGACCGGTACGGGTTTATTGAACTGCGGGTTGATGAAGATCGAGCTGTAAAGAAGAGATTCGGCCTGAACTCGATTTGGCTGGGGCCGAAGTTTCTCGACCTGATTTCGACGGCACCGGGTCGGGTGACGAGACCGAAGAACGGCTTTGGATGGAAAAAGGATTTCTTTAAAAGCGAATTAGAGGCTGAACGAATTGAATCCGCCACTCGAAAGGCGAGGCGTGGCGGAAACAAAGGAGAAAAATAGAATTGCAATTTGAAGTCAATAATCAGGAATATTTTTTGAACTATGTTGAGGACGAAGGGAAGTGGTATGTGTTTCGTCCAACGGACAGTGGTGTGATTCGCATTCCGGTTGAGATGGAGGCGGTGCATTCGGAGCACTTTGCGTTTGCAGCGGAAGAGGGGAAGAAACGCGTAGTACATTGAGTTTGGCCCGCTTTGAAGATTGTCAACACTGTCATCCTGAGCGGAGGCGCGGCGAACGCGCCGCGCCAGAGTCGAAGGACCCCGTGCCCGCAAGCAGTGAGATGAACCGCGAAGGGAATTTCTAATGGAGTTTCGCCGAGAGAATGCCTGTTGGAGCCAATGCTTCGTCCTAGCGAACACGGGGTCCCCTTCGACCTCGCTCAGGGCAGGCTTTCGACTGCGTTCCGCTGGCGCCTCACTCCGCTCAGGATGACAAAGGTTTTGTGAGAAGCGCGGTAAGCAGAATGATATGTGTTACTCGCCGGAGCTAAGAGCTGACGGCTAAGAGCTAACAGCTGATTTTCAATGGCCACCCAAACGAAAGATTATTACGGCGCGCTGGGCGTGAAGAAGTCGGCGTCGACCGACGACATCAAGAAGGCGTTCCGCAAGCTGGCGCGCAAGTACCATCCCGACGTCAATCCGGGCGACAAGACAGCGGAAGAGAAATTCAAGACTATCTCGGAAGCCAACGAGGTCTTGAGCGATCCCAAGAAGCGCAAGATCTACGACCAGCTTGGGTTTTATTCCGACAATATTGATCCGGCAGCTGCCGAGGCCTATGCGGCGCAGGGCGGGGGCCCCGGAGGATTCTCCGGCGGTTTTCCAGGCGGGCAGCCCGGCGGCGGGACCGGTTCGGCGGGTGCTGGTGGCGTGCACTTTGATTTCGACGGATTCGACTTCTCGGATTTGTTCGAAGGCGGTGGCCGGGGAAGAAAGACCTCGTCCTCGAGTGGCGGCGGGTTCCGCGACATTTTCTCGAGCATGTTCGACCGCGGTGGCGCGGCGGCGGCGCAGGAAGGCCCGGAACCGGGGTCAGACCTCGAGTACCAGGTCAACGTGCCGTTCTGGACAGCGATCCGAGGCGGCGTGATGAAGCTGAACATTACGCGCCGGGAGACCTGCAACACCTGCCAGGGATCGGGGTTTGTCGAGGCGCCAGGAACCTGCCCGCAGTGCCACGGCAAAGGGACGATCGAGCAGACCGGCGGGCGCATGAAGTTCAACGTGCAGTGTCCGCGCTGCCACGGGACGGGGAAGAACATCTCAACCTGCCCAACCTGCCACGGGGAAGGAACGGTGGAACGCACGGAGCCGCTCGAGGTGCGGATCAAGGCCGGAACTCGCGATGGGCAGCGCATCCGAATTGCCGGGAAGGGCAACGCCGGGGTGCACGGCGGCCCGCCGGGCGACCTGTACGTGATTATCCGGACGGAGGACCATCCGGTCTTTCATCGCGAGGGCGACGATATCCGGCTGACCGTGCCGGTGAGCGCAACCGAGGCGGCGCTAGGCGCAAAGATCGAAGTGCCGACCATCGACGGGCGGGCGCTGCTGAAGATTCCGCCGGGCACGCAGTCGGGACAGAAACTGCGACTGCGGGAAAAGGGCGTGCCGTCGGCAACCAAGGACGGTGTCCGCGGCGATGAGATCGTCGAGGTTAAAGTGACCGTGCCGATGCCCCGCGATGAGCGGACGAAGGAACTCCTGCGGGAGTTGGCGCAGCTCAATCCCGAGGATCCGCGGGCGGAGTTGTGGGGGAAGGTTTAGGAGCAGGTCTCAGGTCTCGGGTGTTAGGTCCTCAGGTCTCGGGTGTTAGGTCTCGGGTCTTCGGTGATTGGTTTTCAAGTTTCGGGTTTCAGATTTCATGTTTCAAGGGGACTGCTTGCAGCCTGCGGCTGCGTAAACCGGCTTGGACCCACTCTTACTAGTCAGCAATTTGGTGGAGGGACGGGCGTCTCGCCCGTCCGGCGGGGACGCCCGCCGCTCCATGGACTTCCTGCAATCGGAGCGAGCAGTTCCCAATCATTACTGCATTTTGATCGCAGCTTCCGGATAGTTCTCTTCCCTGCCAACTTGTTACAGTGTTTGGATGGCTCCCGCGAATCCGGACTACCATGCGCTTCTCGGCTTGACCCTCGAACATGCTCTCTCGTTCCTGAATCAGATGGACAACGCTCCTGTCGGGGCGACCAAAACTGCGTCTGAGCTTCGCAAGGCGCTGGCCAAGGTTCTGCCGGAAACCGGCACGCGGTCGGAGCAGGTGATCGAAGAACTCTTCCACGATACCCGAGGCGGTATTCACGGATCCGCGAGCGGACGTTTTTTTGCCTGGGTTGTAGGGGGCGCCCTGCCTTCTGCGCTGGCGGCCGATTGGCTCACTTCCACTTGGAATCAGAATGCGGCGCTGTACTGTGGCTCTCCGGCGGCGGCCATCGTCGAGGAAGTGGTCGGCGACTGGCTGAAGCAGTTGCTGCAGATTCCGCGGCACGCCAGCTTCGCGCTGGTCACGGGCAGCCAGATGGCGCATGCCACCTGCCTCGCGGCCGCGCGAAACGCGCTGCTCACCCGCCTGGGATGGGACGTCGAAGAACAGGGCCTGTTCGGCGCGCCTCGCATCCGGATTCTGGTAAGCGGCCAGCAACATGGTTCGATCGAGCGGGCAGTGCGGTTGCTGGGCTTCGGCAAGGGCAGCATGGTCGCGGTGGCAACCGATCCGTTGGGAAGAATTCGAGTCGAAGAACTACATCAGGTCTTGCGAAGCGGGCCCGCGGCACCGACCATCCTTTGCCTGCAGGCGGGCGACATCAATACGGGAGCGTTTGACGACTTCGCCGCGATCCTTCCCCTGGCCAAGCGCTACCCGGCGTGGGTGCACGTGGACGGGGCGTTCGGACTCTGGGCGGCGGCGAGTCCGCGCTACCGAGACTTGCTGGCGGGCGCCGAGCAGGCCGACTCCTGGGTGACGGACGGCCATAAGTGGCTGAATGTTCCGTATGACTGCGGGTACGCGTTTATTGCCGACCCCGTCGCCCACCAGGCCGCGATGACGCTGCATGCGGCGTACCTGACGCATGCCAGCGACGCGCGCGACCAGATGAACTTCACCCCGGAATGGTCGCGCCGCGGGCGCGGGTTCCCGACCTATGCGGCGTTGCGGCAGCTCGGGCGGGAGGGCGTCGTCAAGCTGATTGACGGATGCAGCGAGCATGCGCGGGGGCTGGTGAAAGGGATTGGCGGACTGCCGGGCGTTGAGGTCTTGTCGGAGCCGATCATCAACCAGGGGCTCGTGCGCTTCGTCTCACCGGCGGGGGATGAGGCAGCCCATAATCGGCGGACCGACGAGGTCATCGGTTCTGTCAACGCGACCGGCGAGGCGTACTTTTCAGGCACAACCTGGCAAGGCCGGCGTGCCATGCGTATCAGCGTGTGCAACTGGAGGACGTCGGACGAGGATGTGGAGCGAGCGGTGAAGTCCGTGGCGAACGTGCTGGCATCCAGTTTGCAGATTCGTTGATTTTTAACCCTTAACCACAGGGGCACGGAGGGGCACAGGGGGATCGAGATTCTCCTTGTTTCTTAGTGGCTTGTGAGAACGTCGTAGTTAAGGATGTGGAGCGAGCGGTGAGGTCCGTGGCGAACGTGCTGGCATCCAGTTTGCAGATCCGTTGATTTCTGACCCTTAACCACAGAGGACACGGAGGGCACAGGGGGATCAATATCCTTCGTGTTTCAGTCAGCGATGTAGTTTCGAGCTTCTAGCGGTCCCAGCCCCGGCCATCGACCATGCGTAGGATGTCGTCTTTGAGGTGGGGCACGTAGAAGTTGATCAGCAAACCAACGTTATTCCCGCTCAGGCGAAGGTAGGAGAGTAGCTGAGCCTGATGAACAGGGTGGATGGCCTCGACACACTTGATCTCGACCACCACTCGCTTCTCAACTAAGAGGTCAATGCGATATCCAATCTCAAGCTTCTGCCCTTCATAGACAACCGGCAGGGCCACCTGGGTTTCCACTTGAAATCCTCGGCCACGGAGTTCGTGGGCCAGGCACGCTTGATAGGCGCTCTCCAGCAAGCCCGGGCCCAATACGGAATGGATTTTCATTGCCGCGTCTACCACGGCACCGGAGACCTGATTGATATGTCGAGCCGGGACGACACCGGGGCTGGACATCGAAACCCTCCCGTCGATGTGTACCAGTTCAACTCTATTCCCGCTTGTGATTGTCAACCCGCGAAGTTGTGACAACGCTCGGATACGAGACTCCTCTCTTCTTACATTGTGCGCTGGAGAATCGCTTCGAAAGGGCGTCTGCCCGCAGAAGAGATGACCAAAACCTTGACCACAGAGGGCACAGGGGAACACGGAGGCGCTAGAGCATTCTCTGCGCCCTCTGTGTCCTCTGTGGTTGAGATCTTTTGACCCGAGGCGCAATTCCCGAATCGGCGTCATGGCACTTCTTCTCGCTCGTTACGTCCGTACTGTGACTTCCGCGAAAAAAATAATCGAAATTTCTATTGCGTAGCATCTAAATTGCCGTATTCTCTGTGCTGCGAACTAACTTCGCCGAAATGCCCGTGGAATCGCTGTTACCCGGGAGCCGCGCTGAAGCAACACTTCAAGGGAGACGCGGTGGTGAGAGTGAGTCGCTTGAGGAGGAAGCCATAGAAATTGGCAACAGCTAGCGCGCCAGCCCGCACATTCCCGGAAGTCTCCGTTCGTCCCCAGAACAAAAAATTCGGCAAGCTCACCTTGTGGCCCCTGGTGGCCGCGACCTTCTTTATGGTCTCGGGCGGCACCTACGGCACCGAGGACATTGTCCACGGCGCAGGGTACGGGCGAGCCATTCTGATTCTGCTGCTGACCCCTATCCTTTGGAGCCTGCCCACGGCCTTCATGATCGGCGAGCTTTCGAGCGCGCTGCCCGAAGAAGGCGGCTACTACGCCTGGGTGCGGCGAGCGATGGGGAATTTCTGGGGTTTTCAGGAAGCGTGGCTTTCGCTGGTGGCGTCGGTGTTCGACATGGCGATTTATCCGACGCTCTTCATCCTCTATTTAGAGCGGCTGTTTCCATGGTTTGCAATGGGACATCGCGGCTTGATGGTGGGCCTGGCCGTGGTCGCGGTCTGTGCCCTGCTCAACATCGCCGGGGTCAAGGTGGTTTCGACCACCTCTCTGTGGCTTTTCTTCGCTCTCTCGGCGCCGTTCGTGGTGATCGTATGTATTGCGCCATTCAAGTTCGGTGCGCTGGCGACCGCGATGACCAAGCCGACCAGTTCTGGCATCGACATTCTCACCGGGGTGCTCATCTGCATGTGGAACTACATGGGGTGGGACAACGCGTCGACGATCGCGGCTGAGGTGGAGAAACCGCAGCGGACTTATCCGCGGGCGATGCTGGCGGCGGTGGTGATCGTCGCCATCAGCTACATCGTTCCAGTCGCGGCCATGTGGATGACCGGCCTGGCGCCGGGCGCGTGGGATACCGGCTTCTGGGCCGATGCGGCCGGCATGATGGGCGGACCGCTATTGCGTGTCGGGCTTGCGCTGGGCGGCATGATCAGCGGCTTTGGGATGTTCAACGCGCTGGTGATGAGCTACTCGCGGCTGCCGCTCGCCATGGCGCAGGACGGCATGCTGCCAAAGATCTTCGCCAAGCGCACCTCAGGCGCAAGGGCGCCGTGGGTGGCGATCCTGGTACTCGCGGTGCTTTGGGCGCCGTGCCTGCTTTTGGGATTTGAGCGGCTGGTGACGATCGACATCCTGCTGTATGGAGCCAGCCTGGCGCTGGAGTTCGCGGCGCTGATTTTCCTGCGCATCCGCGAGCCGGAGCTGCCGCGGCCTTTTCGGGTTCCGGGCGGAATGCTTGGAGCCTGCGCCATCGGCATTACGCCCATGCTGATGCTCGGCTTTTCGATCTTCCGCAGCGAACATGAGTCCGTGGCGGGGATGAGTTCGTTCGCCTTCGGGATGATTCTGATTGGGGCGGGTGTGGTGGCTTATGCGCTGAACCATGCCGTCAAGCCGAGTGGATGGGCAGCGACGGCGGAGAAGCCCGCGGCGGTCGCGTAAAGGAGATCGCAAGTAACATGCGGGGCAGCAAGAATGCTGTCCCGCTTTTCTTTACGTGTAATGCTACAGTAATCGCAATATGGGCCTCCGGAAAGCGTATCGGGATATGCCGATCTACTTCGCCGTTCCGCTGGCCATTCTGTTCTCGGCCATGCTAGCCATTGTTCTTGCGGTCTTCAGCGTCTTCCTTTTGGGCTTTCTCCTGAAGAGGTTTAATGGCCCGGATGGCCCTGGTGCGGGTGTGCTTGTACTCTTGGTCGCCATGAACGTCGCGGTCATGACATTCATTGGTTTAGTCTCGATCCTGACGAGCCTGCATCACAAAACGTCTTGGCTCACTCCTACAGCAGCGTTTGCTACCTGCATTGTTCTAGTTAGGATGATGGGGCCATTCGACATTCAATTCGCTCCGTTTATGCTAGGTACGGGGCTGTCGATCTGGCTTGTCAGTTGCTGGTTCCTGCGACCCAAGGAAAGCGTTTCAACCGGTGGCAGCAGTCTATGACCAAACGCAAATCCAAAGGGGCCTACATGATCTCGGCGGTGGCCGAGATGTACGGCATTCATCCGCAGACCCTGCGGCTGTATGAGCGCGAGGGGCTGCTCAAGCCGTCGCGGACTGAAGGCAACACGCGGCTCTATACCGACGAAGACCTGCAGAGGTTGGAGTTCATCCTGACTCTGGCGCGTGACCTGGCGGTGAATATCAGCGGGATTGCGATCATCCTGCAAATGCGCGAGCGCATGGAAGAGATGCAGCGGCAAATTCAGGACTTCGTGAAGTATATGCAGGAAGAGGTGATGAGCCGGGCGGCGGCGGCGGATCCGTCGAAGGGCGCGATCGTGCCGATCCGGCGACCGCCGGTGGTGCCGGGGACCGGCCCATTGCGAAAGAAGTAGCAAGTACAACTGAGTAGATGTAAACCTAGCGAGAGGATTTTGTAAATAGATTCAGTGTGCCTTCGGCGATTCTTGCTGCGATCGGTAAGGCTCAAAGTCTTGGAATATCCGCTCCACTGACTTCGAATCCATCTTCTTACTGAACGCTTTATTTGGGTCCTTCTCGCCATACACCGTGAGCGTGACTTGGCCACATGAAGGACCAATGGAATCAGCTGGATATTCGTAGAAGCCCTCGTACGTAGCGTCCGTAGCGTTAACAAGGCCGGTCCGTACATCCACGACATGTGCGATTTTCCCGGGTGAGATCGGCGCAATTTCTTTCGAACCGCATGTCAGTGTCATCTTGTAAAAGTCTGCTTTAAAGCGAAGCTTAGCGGGGACGTTGTATGCGCCTCCCGCTGCAGCCAGCGAGCGCAGAAACATCGATCCTCCCGTTTCTCTCAGTTTCGGCGTGGCGCGAATGAGGAGAACAGGCTTGTATTCTCCAACGTAGACTTCCCAGTTCTTCAGGTCGTCCAAAGGTCGAAAGCTGTTCTGAACAGCAACCTCGCTTTTTCGGTTTCTCTTGCCCTTCTCCTTTGCCGCCCTTATCTGGGACTCTCTTTCGGCGCGATATTTCAGCGGCGGGGTGATCACCGCAACATCGAAGTCACCGACGCCTAATGAGTACGGCCTCGCGTCAAATTTTTCCTGAAGAAGTGTGGACTTTATTGCCTCAATTGGGAATAAGTCGGTGGGTTCGACTGGCAAGAGATCGGGCTTTGGGCGAGCGGTGCTGCTCATCTTGGATCTAGCTTCCTCGATGATCGGCTTTGCCTCTGCAATCTTGACGATCCCGGATACGCCCGGCCCCCCGCGAGATGTGAAATCTCCGAAAGTGGTAATCCCTACAACCTGCCCCTGAGAATTGAATAGTGGTCCACCAGAGTTCCCGTGGTTGATATTAACGTCCGAAATGATAGCCGTCTTCTCGATCTTGCTCGCGATTCCGCTGGTCACGATTTTTTGCTGATTAAGAGGGCTTCCAATGGTAAATACCCTCTCCCCTTCGACAAGACTCGGGTTTAGTTCATCTATTTGTGCGAACTCAAGGCTCATTGCATCGGGCAATGACCTGAGATCGCACCAAAGGACGGCAACATCGCGCTCAGGATCAGCGGCTAAAAGCACCGCTGAAATTTTCCGTTGTGGATCGAACTGGAGCGCTAGGTATTCGGAGGGTCCAACCACGTGTTGGTTCGTCAGGACTAATCCATCATTGGAGATTATGAAGCCGGTTCCGTGACCAAACTCGCTCCAGACGGTCACAACGCCATTCTGGAGCCGCTTGAACTTAATGGTCATTTCATCGACAAGTCGGCCCGAACTTAGGTTAGATCCTGTGCCGCGAGGATTGATCATGACCTTTAATACCGTGTCGCTCACCTTCGCGGCCTTGAGCGCCTTCAGCGCGTCAAGGTTAGTATCGAAGTTTGTCGCGCTAGCTGAGCGAATCTTTTCGACAATGACGTCATCGGAGAGCCCAAATGCGACCATTTGCATTACATCGTCGTTCGAGAGAGCTTGGGGCTGTACCTGCGACTTTCCAACGGTCAGCGCGAAGAAAATCACGATGAACGAAGCAAAGAAGTGGCGCATGTTTGAACCTCCGTAAGGTCCTCTCATTGTCTATTCCGCCAATGATCAAAATCAGTGACTGTTATCACCAAGAGCAGTTTGAGCGCAGATTGCCGTGAAAGTTACCAAGGTGTAAGGAAGAATTCTCGCCGAGATACGTCTCATTCACTTGGCGTAGAACCCAGCGGTTGGGGCAGGCGTATGATGTTGGGTCTTCGGTCTGTCCCCTTCTGGAGGAGAGCTGACCGCTTCCCTTTTCATGCTGCCTTTCAAGCTCGTCTACAGCGACGATTACTACCTTCCCATCGGCTCGCACGTCTTTCCTGCCGAGAAGTACGAACGCATTCACAAGCGACTGCTCGAGACGGGGGTGGCCGAGGCGATAGACTTCGTGGCTCCGCAGCCGGCTTCGGACCAGGACATCCTGCTGGTGCACACGCCCCAGTACGTCCACAAGCTGAAGACGGGCACGCTCTCGGCGCGCGAGGAACTGGAGATGGAGATTCCCTACTCGCCCGAACTGGTGCGCGCGTTCTGGCTCTCGGCGGGAGGGTCGATCCTTGCCGCCGACTACGCGCTGAACGAGGGGATCGCGATCAACATCGGCGGCGGCTTTCATCATGCATTCCCCGACCATGGGGAAGGCTTCTGCATGATTCACGACGTGGCGGTGGCGATCCGGCGGATGCAACGCGATGACAAGATCCGCACGGCGATGACGCTCGACTGCGACGTGCACCAGGGCAACGGTACGGCGGCGATCTTTGCGGGGGTACGGGTGCCGAGCGATCCGCTGCCGTCGGCTGGCGGTCCGAAGATTCCGGCGTCGCGCCCGGCAAAAATGCGCCACGCGCATGACGGCGACGTGTTCACCATTTCTCTGCATCAGGAGCACAACTACCCGGCGTCGAAGCCACCATCGTCGATCGACGTCGACTTACCCGATGAGATCGGAGACGACGATTATCTGGCCTGGCTCGACAACGCGCTTAGCTCCGGGCTGCGGCAGTTCGAGCCGGAGTTGCTGTGCTACATCGCAGGGGCTGATCCTTACATGGAAGACCAGCTGGGCGGGTTAAGCCTGACGATTGACGGATTGAAAAAGCGCGACGAACTGGTGTTTCGCGTCGCCAAGGCGCGCGATATTCCGGTGATGGTCACCTATGCCGGCGGGTATGCGCGCAAGGTGGACGACACGGTGACCATCCACTGCAACACGGTGCTGGCGGCGAAGGAAGTGTTTGGGGGGTCGAAATCCTAGCAGTGAAAACTCTTAACCACAGAGGACACCGAGGGGCACGGAGGGCTTCAAGAGGAGGTCTCTGACGTCGGACGCGAGACCTGTTCGGGGCGGCTACGCGCGGAAACGGGACGACACGGTGACCATCCACTGCGACACCGTGCTGGCTGCGAAGAACGTGTTTGGGGCGTCGAAATCCGGCCAGTAAAATCCTTAACCACAGAGGACACCGAGGGGCACGGAGGGCTTCAAGAGGAGGTCTCTGACGTCGGACGCGAGACCTGTGCGGGCGCTGCTGGTGACGCACACGCGCAGCGATCACTGGAACGAGACCGCGGCGAAAAAGCTATCAGCCATCAGCTGTCGGATACCAGCCACTACCGTCGAGCGCCTGCCCGGCTGCTAAAATAGCCGTCTACGCTTATGTTTGAGAATCTTCAGGAAAAACTGCAGCGCGCGTTTAAGACTCTGCGCGGGCAGGCTACGCTTACCGAGGAGAACATCCAGGAGGCGCTGCGGCAGATTCGGTTGGCGCTGCTTGAAGCCGACGTCAACTTCAAAGTGGTCAAGCAGCTTATTGACCAGATCCAGGCCAAGGCTGTGGGCCAGGAAGTGTTGACCGCGCTCTCTCCAGGCGAGCAGGTGATCAAGATCGTGCGCGACGAGATGGTCGCGGTGCTCGGCAAAGACACGGCCAAGCTCAAGTTCGCCTCGCAGCCGCCCACGGTCGTGCTCATGGCCGGCCTGCAGGGGTCCGGGAAAACGACGACTTCCGGCAAGCTTGCCAACTGGCTTAAGAACGGCGGCCATCGGCCACTGCTGGTTTCGGTCGACGTCTATCGTCCCGCGGCGCGCCAGCAGCTGAAAGTCGTCGCCGACGCCATCAAGGCCAACATCTATGAAGGGGAAGTCACCGAGTCGAATACGGCGACAGTCGAACGCCTGGTGAAGGAAGCGCGGCGCGAAGCCATCAATACCGGCAGCGATGTGCTGATCGTCGACACCGCCGGACGTCTTCATATTGATGACCAACTGATGGAAGAAATGCAGTCGCTCAAAAAGCTGCTGAATCCGTCAGAGATTTTGTTCGTGGCCGACTCGATGACCGGGCAGGACGCGGTGCGCTCGGCCGACGAGTTCCACAAGAAGCTAACGCTGACGGGCGTGGTGCTGACCAAGATGGACGGCGATGCGCGCGGCGGCGCGGCACTCTCGATCCGGCAGGTGACGGGGCAGCCGATCAAGTTCATCGGCGTGGGCGAAAAGTACGACGCGCTCGAGCCGTTTCATCCCGACCGCATCGTGTCGCGCATTCTCGGCATGGGCGACATCCTGTCGCTGATCGAAAAAGCCGAGTCGCAAATCGACAAGAAGAAAGCCGAGGAGATGGCGAGCAGGGTACTCGCCGGCGACGGGTTCTCGCTCGAAGACTTCCGCGATCAGCTGCGGCAGGTGCGCAAGATGGGCTCGATTCAGAGCCTGATGGGGATGCTGCCGTCAATCGGGCCGTTCAGTGGGTTGCAGAAGGCCGCCGACAAGGTCGACGAGAAGCAGATCAACCGTGTGGAAGCGATCATTAATTCGATGACCGTTTACGAGCGGCATCATCACGAGGCCATCAATGGCAGCCGGCGGAAGCGCATCGCCCGCGGATCGGGTACGACCGTGCAGGAAGTCAACAACCTGCTTCGCCAGTACGCGCAGATGAGGAAAATGTTCAAGCAGATGGGGAAGCCGAGTTTTGCGCGGCGGCTGGCGGGAATGAAGATGCCGGGAACGTAGGAAAACCGTCGTTGGTCGTCGGTCGTTGGTCGTTGGCTGAACCCCAAGATCGCGGCATCTGTGGAATACCCAGCTGAGTTTTGCGCGGAGATTGGCGGGGATGAAGATGCGGGAATATAGAAAACCCGTCGTTGGTCGTCGGCCGTTGGTCGTTGGCTGAACCCCAAGATCGCGGCATCTGTGGAATACCCAGCCCTTCGACTTGGACCAGGGCAGGCTTAGGGCACAGGACGCGCCAGGATGGGGCACCCGGCGATCGGGACCGACCGTGTCAACAACTGATTCGCCAGTACGCGCAGATGAAAAAGATGTTCAAGCAGATGGGCAAACCGAGTTTTGCGCGGCGGTTGGCGGAGGTGAAGATACCGGGGATGTAGAAAACCCGTCGTCGGTCGTTGGTCGTTGGCTGAACCCCAAGATCGCGGCATCTGTGGAATACCCAGCCCTTCGACTTGGCTCAGGGCAGGCTCTAGGGCACAGAACGCGCCAAGATGGGCACCCGGCTGGTGGCTGGCAACACAAACTCCATTACAGAATCGAGGACCGTATGCGTCGCTCATGGTTACTGGGAATGATGACTCTGGTGTGCGCGTGCGCATTCCAGACGGGGACCATCGCGCAGGAGAAGCCCGCAGAGAAATCCGCAGCCGCAGTCCCTTCCTCGGGACCGCGCGCCGAATTTCTGGTTGAGTTGAAGGGGGAAGAAGAGAAGTTCCTGCGGTTAGCGGAGGCGACTCCGGCGGAGAAGTACACGTGGCGTCCGGGGCCGGACGTGCGTTCGATCGCGGAAGTGTATCTGCATGTGGCGGCGGCGAACTACAACCTGCCTCACCTGATCGGCACGCCGCCACCCGAAGGCTTTCAAGCCAAGGGTTTCGACAAGTCGACCACCGACAAGGCGAAGATCATCCAGACGCTACAGGATTCCTTCACGCACATGCGGGAAGCGGTGATCAAGATGCCGGATGCCGACCTGGACAAGCAACTCGACTGGTTTGGTGGCAGCAAGAATACCGAGCGCGGGATTTTGCTGTTCATCATGCGCCACATGGGCGAGCATCTCGGCCAGTCGATCGCTTATGCGCGCATGAATGGGATTGTCCCCCCATGGACCGAAGACCAGCAGAAGGCGGCGAAGTCAGACACCAAGCCCAAGCAGTAAGGATTTTGGCGTTCCTTCGGAAACGACGGGAATCTACAACTGGCTTTCTCGTAGTTCTTTCCCCCGACCGCCAAAGACTATAGGGTAGCAACGCTTCCCAAGAACTGAGACCTGATACCTGATACCTGAGACCTGATACCTAAGACCTGCTCCTATGAAGTGGCGCTCCCTGGAAGAGAAAATTGCGGATGTGGAAGCTCGTCTGCTGCGCGAAACCCTTTCCGAGCGGAAAGAAAAGATCGCGAAGTACGTTCCGGCTGCGGCACTTGAGGTGCATGCTCGCGTCATCGCGGAACTTCGAGCGCAAGGTCTCGCTGCGAAGTCCCTCGCCGTGGGTGCGCGGGCGCCGGAGTTTTCCCTTCCCGATCAGAACGGCAAGACCGTTTCCTCGATTGAGTTGTTGAGCCGGGGGCGGCTGGTGATTTGTTTCATTCGCGGGCGCTGGGATCCTTTTTGCTGTGGGCAGATGGAAGCGATGAATCGGGTGTTTCCCGAAATTGAGTCGGCGGGTGCTTCGCTGGTGGCAATTTCTCCGCAGACGGTGAAGCAGTCATTCTTCATGGTGGACCAGCACCGGCTGCGTTTCCCGCTTTTGAGCGATGCGGGAAACTCGGTGGCGCGGCAGTTTGGCCTGGCGTACCGCGTGCCCGACGAGCAGCAGGCGATCTACCGGCGGGCGTTCGTCAATCTGCCGTTCGTGAATGGGGATGAGAGCTGGGAGTTGCCGATTCCGGCGAGCTACATTCTCGATCGCGACGGGACTGTGCTTTTTGCCTCGGCCAACGAGGATTACACCGAGCGGGCGGAGCCGGGGGAGATTGTGCAAAGGTTGCGTTGAGTATTCGTCACGTATTTTCGTGACATCCGGACTTGTGCCTGGTGGCCTCACCTTCATACGCTGTAGTGAGGGCCCGTGGTGTAACGGGAGCACATCAGCCTGTCCCGCTAGAGGGTGCGGGTTCGAATCCCGCCGGGTCCACACCGTTCCCAGTTGTCGGTAGGGACGGTATGGAAGGGAGCCTAGGACAGGGGGCTCCCTTCAGTAACATTGACCTTACGATCACCTTGGGTTCATAATCAAAATGCAGTCGGGACAGGCTGATAGAGCTTCCGAAACCCGAACCTTCGTGGTTCGGGTTTCTTATTTGTAACGTCCAGCCACCTCCCTACCGCGTTTCTCGCTCAAGCATCGCAATCTCGATGGGGAGATACGCTGTGGGTAGGCTCTACCACTACGCGGCTCAACTTGCCAATCCCGCTAACTTCCGGGATAATAATGGTTTGTCTTATCCCTCCTGGAAGGATTAGGAAAGGAAACCACGTTCCGTGTTAATGATTCGTCTGGCGCGCACGGGTGCGCGAAAACAACCGCAGTATCGGGTGGTCGTGATTGAAAAGGAGCGGGCGCGCAACGGGCGCTCGGTCGAAGTGGTGGGGACGTACAATCCCCGGGGCGCGGCGGCGCATATCGACCTGAAGCGCGACCGGATTGATTATTGGGTGTCGAAGGGCGCGAAGATGTCGGACCGCGTCAGCAAGCTGTTCGCAAAGCCTCTCCCAACCCCGGTCAGTGCCGGGCCCGCTGCTTAGAGTTTCCAACGCGAAGGCATTTTCACTCCAACTAGGATCTGCGCATGAACGAGCAGAATGGCGACGTGAAAGTTCTTCTCGAGCACGTCACCAAGGCGCTGGTCGATGCTCCGGACCAGGTTTCGGTGAGCGCGATCGACGAAGATGGCGAGACGGTGCTCGAGCTGACCGTGGCCGAAACGGATCTGGGCAAAGTGATTGGCAAGTCGGGACGCACGGCGCGCGCCCTGCGCACGCTTTTGAGCGCGGCCGGAGTCAAGGCGGGCAAACGCTACGCGCTTGAGATCCTCGAATAGGCTGCCGCCCAGCCTGGCCTGCAAGGGATGCCAACCGGAGCGACGATGGGCGACGAGTTCATCACCCTGGCGCGTGTCCTGAAAACCCAGGGGCGGCACGGCGAAGTTGCCGTGGAACCGCACTCCGATGCTCCGGACCGGTTCGTGGAAGGTATGCGCTTGTTTGCGCTCGACCAGGCGGGCGGCCGGCGGCAGTTGCGGATTGAGGCATTGTGGCCGCATAAAGGCCACCTGGTTCTGAAGTTCGAAGGGATCGACTCGATTTCCGATGCCGAAGCGTTACTGCGCTGTGAACTGCAGGTGCCGTGGGCGGAGCGCGCGGAACTGGAACCCGGCTGGACGTATGTCAGCGATCTGACTGGCTGTCGCGTGTTCGATGGTGATCGTGAAATTGGGACAATTGAAGGCGTCGAATTCGGCGCCGGCGAAGCGCCACTGCTGATCGTTCGCAGTGAAGCACGGGGCAACCAGAAAGCGCCCTACGAGATTCCCTTCGCCGAGGCATACCTGGCCGGCGTGGACCTTGCCGCAAAGCAGGTCCGGATGCGATTGCCGGAAGGAATGCTCGAGATCAACGGTCGATTGAGCGATGAAGAAAAGCGCGAGCAGAGGGAAAAGTAGTCGTCAGTCGCTAGTCGTCAGTCGTCAGGAAAAATTGCCCACTGAGTACTGGGTGCTGACCACTTAGTGCTGACCACCAATGTTTGTCGACCTGATAACGATTTTCCCCGATTTCTTCCGCGGGCCGCTGGATTACGGCATCTTGCGCCGGGCCCGGGAAGCGGGTCTGGTGGAGATTCGGGTTCACGATCTGCGGGAATTTACCCGCGATCGGCATCGCACGGTGGATGACCGCCCATTTGGCGGCGGCGAAGGCATGGTCCTGAAGCCGGAACCGATCTTTGAATGTATTGAGAAACTGCACGTGGCGCCGCGAGACGCGCGGGTTGCCGGCGAGGCGAAGAACTCCGTCATTCTGCTTTCAGCCCAGGGACGTCGCCTCGACCAGGCGCTGGCGCAGGAACTGGCGGCGCTCGATCGAATTGTCCTCATCTGTGGGCGCTACGAGGGTGTGGACGAGCGCGTGAGCGAGCATCTTGCGGATCGCGAAGTCTCGATCGGCGACTACGTGCTGAGCGGCGGCGAACTGGGGGCGGCGGTGATCGTCGACGTGGTCACACGGCTGATTCCCGGCGCAGTGGGCAACGAGGCCTCGACGCGGCAGGAATCATTTACAGCGGTCGGAGATGCGATCGCGGGCAACGGCCCCAGTTCCACTTGCGTTTCCGGTGGGTTGCTGGATTATCCGCACTACACGCGGCCGGCGGAATTTCACGGGATGGCCGTGCCGGAAGTTCTGGTCAACGGGAACCACGACGAGATTCGCCGTTGGCGGCGACGGCGGGCCCTGGAAAAGACTTTGCGCAACCGGCCTGATCTGATCGAAGGCGCAGAGTTGAGCGAGGAAGACCGGCAGCTGCTGGCGGAGATTCAGCGGTAGTGTTCGTGGCTGTGTGGAATCCCACCCTAGCGACACAAACGCGCTGGGATGGGCACCCTCGGCCGGTTGTATCGCAGGAAGAATACATAGGTCCTTCGCTTCGCTCAGGATGGCATTGGATTTTGTGGCGGAGTCTGGTGTGGCGGAGTCTGGGCACCCGCCGCGATGACCCGGACGCGGCGTGACAGATTTTAGTGATTTAGCGAGTTTTTAAATTTGCGGTCCTGGCGATGGGACCACTATTGAAGGAAAAAGGTCATGACGAACCTCGTTATTGAAAAATTGCTGGCGAAATCGAAACGCACCGACCTGCCGGAATTCGAGCCCGGCGATACCGTCCGCGTGCACGTGAAGATCAAAGAAGGCGACAAGGAACGCTTGCAGGCATTTGAGGGCGTCGTGATTTCGCAGGCCCGGGGCCCGCAGGCCAGCTTCACCGTGCGCAAGATCAGCTTCGGACAGGGCGTGGAGCGCATCTTCCCAGTCAATTCGAAGGTCATCGACCGCATCGAAGTGGTGCGCTCGTCCAAAGTGCGGCGCGCCAAGCTGTATTACCTGCGCGCTCTCAAAGGCAAAGCGGCTCGCCTGAAGGACGTGGACCGCGAGCACGCTGCAGCGGCAGAACCGGCCGGCGTAAAGTAGCCAGCCCTCGCCAGGTAATCCTCTTCATGCGCCGGCGCGAATCTCCGCGCCGGTGCGGCTTCCCCAAAGTCTCCCCGGTTTCCTAACCTGGAAATCTACTAAGCGAGCGCTCCGGCTGGGCGGGCCTTGAGCTTTTGCGTTTTGTCGTCTTTGATTTTCTGCTCCAACGCCCATTTGCGCAGCAAGTGCTGCAGAATCGCTCGGTCGCCCTTGCGAACTTCGCGAAACTCAATCCCGAGGCCGACGTCGAGCGCGGCATGACGCACCTGACCTTTGAAAGCCAGATCGTAGTTGGCAACGTTCAGAACGAGTTTGAGATCGGTCCCAGGCAGGATCAGGCTCTGGGTGGTGACCAGGCAGCCGACCTCCGACACATCTTTCAGCGCGCCGTCGAGGTGGCCCGGGGCGGAACCTTTTTGCAATAAATCCACCAGGCCGCCGATCGTAAAGCGCTCGTAGCGTCGACGGTTGCCTGGTCGCATGGAAGCGCTGCCCAAGCGCCCGTCGCGGCCGAACGGTTCGTACACCTGTTCCATGTCGCTCAGTTCGGCGCTCCAAAGGGCCTTTTCCGCCTCGACACACTGGATGCCGACCTGGCCCTGCAGATGCGAGTTCGCTTCGCCAATCCAGACCACGCGACAGAATGCTTTGCTGCGGCCGCGTTCGACCGTGACGATCTCGCCAGCCTCTTTCACGCAGCGCAAGCCGGTCAAACGGGCGCCGTGCGAAGAGATATCGTAGGTACACGCCATCTCAAGGCGCGGCTTGGAGTCATTGTCGTAGTAGGTTACGCGGACCGGAAGAGCCACCGAGATTCGTTTCTCGGTTCGATCCACAACGCTCTTTGAAGAAGAATGCGACACTAAAATTCTCTCCCCGCGATCCTGGGTATCAGGGGCTGATTCGGCCCTCTGGGGGATCGATTGCGAGAGTACCAAGTAGTCGTGATCGCATCAATTTACGGCGGTACCTACTACGCAGGTTACCGTTGAGCCTCCGCTCTCACCCAATGGTGGTATGGCGGCGATTGGACCGGAAACGGATTTTTTTGCCTGTCCTCTTGCGCTTGCACAGCCGGCTCGGCGAACATTCGAAGAGTTCCCTTCCGTGCCGGTTAAGTCCAAGCCCGCGAAAAAGCTTTCGGCCGCCGCCGCCAAGATGCGCCTGCTGAAACGGCTGCGGTGCACACTGCGCTACGAAAAGAAGGCTTGGGACGCGGGATCTCAGCTCGTAGCGGGCGTAGATGAAGTTGGGCGCGGATCGCTGTTCGGCGCGGTGGTCGCGGCGGCGGTGATTCTGGAGCCAACGTATCGCATTCGCGGGCTCCGCGATTCGAAGCTGCTTTTGCCGGAGCGCCGGGAAGTTTTGGCAGAGCGCATCCGGGAACATTCCATCGGGTGGGCAGTGGCTGCGGTCGATGCCGCGCGGATTGATCAGATCAACATCTACCAGGCTTCGCGGCTGGCGATGCGCATGGCGGTCGCGCAGCTGGCACCCGCGGCAGACTTCCTCCTGGTCGACGCGCTGCGGCTCGATTGCGAGGTGGGACAGCGCGCCATCATTCATGGCGATGCTTTGTCGGCATCCATCGCGGCGGCATCGATTCTGGCCAAGGTCGAGCGCGACCACATGATCACGATGTGGGATCCGGTTTATCCGGTCTATGGGCTGGCTTCGAACAAGGGATACAGCACTCCGCATCATCTCGCCGCGCTGCGCGAGCACGGCCCTTCGCCGTTACACCGGCAATCGTTCGCCCCGGTGTGGAATGCTCCGGTGCCGCAAGAGGTGCTGAGCTTTATGCTGGGAGAGACTTCACCAGATGCGGAAGAAGAAGAACTGGTGGAAGAGGCTACTGGCTCCTAGCGATTCGCTCCTAGCTCCTGGCTGCTAGCTCCTGGCGGGCAGGAAGTGCTCCGCCGACGTGAAGGTCTGCGGCATTCCATGTCCGGGTGGCAATCTAGTAGTTCCACAAATTGAGAGCGATCTCCGTTCGCCTGCTCTGGCCGGGTTGCCAGAAGCCAGTAGCTAGAAGTCAGAAGCGGAGACCACTAGCTTACAATCCCCTGCATGGCTCGTATCCTCTGCGTGACGGCACATCCTGACGACGAAGCGGCGGCGTTCGGCGGAACTCTCCGGCTTTATCACGACCGCGGGACTGAGATTTACGTGGTTTGCCTCACTCCGGGGCAGGCGGCGACGCATCGCGGGAATGCCAGGAGCGATCACGAACTGGCGACTATCCGGCGCAAGGAATTCGCGGCGTCGTGCGAAATTCTGGGAATCGATCGGGGCATCGTGCTCGACTACGCCGATGGGCAGTTGCATCGGGTCGAGTTGTACAAGGTTGTAGGAGACCTGGTCCGCCACATCCGCGAATTTCGCCCTGACATTGTGCTGACGTTCGGGCCCGAGGGTGGGGTGACCGGGCACACGGATCATTCGATGGCGTCGATCTTTGCGACGCTGGCGTATCAGTGGGCGGGACGCAATAACCGCTACGCCGATCAGTTGATTGAAGGGGTCGAGTCGCACCGGGTGCAGAAGCTGTACTACGTGTCGATGAATTTTGCGCTGGCCGATCGGCCACCAACATCCCCGCCGCCTGTGACCACCGTGATCCAGATCGGCGACTATTTAGACACCAAAATCGCAGCGTTTGCGGCGCATGCCACGCAAGCGCCAGTGTTCCCCCTGGTGCGGAAAACCATTCTCGAACGGGGCCGCGAGGAGTCCTTTCACCTGGCGGCAACGGCCGAACCTTCTACGCTGAAACCGGAAGACGATTTGTTGGCTGGGATTGCTTAGGGATTAACCACAGAGGACACAGAGGAACACGGAGGCAAGACAGTTATTCCCTCGTGCGCCTTCGGCGTTCCCCGTGCTTCGTACTATTTCGCCTTCAGAATCTCGGTCAGCAGGTCCGGCTTGCTCTCGTCGCGCACCAGGTGCGGATAGCGCAGGCCGTCGTGGTAGTTGAGCTTGTAGGTCTTGTAGTAGTCGGTGTTTTCCACGAGAAGTTCAATGGGATCGGTGGCGTTCTTTGCTGCTTTGATCGCATCGTGCAGCACCTCGGGTGAGAAACGCCGGCCATTCACAGCCACCACGTGCATACCAGGACCGATTCCTGCCTGGGCGGCGGTCATGTCCTCAATGGTGTCGATCACCCCGCCGTCGTCGCGAAGACGAAGCCCCAGACTGTACATCTCGCGAACTTCGCCTTTCTCGCGCTCATCGCTGCGAAAATAATCAGAGGCTGAGTCGTCATACACCAGCTTCCAACCGCTTTCTTCCAGGCTAGTGAGGGGTGCTCCCGGGCCGTGATTCGTCAGGCGTTCGGTCCAGAACGCGGCCCAATCGTAGGGAGCCACCTGGTTCAGGGTCTTCACGACGTCTTCGAAGTTGTAGGGCTTCACCGCGGGAGCGCCTCCGGGTGCGCCGTGGAAGAGTTTGCAGAAATCGTCGAGCGACTTGGCATCTTTGGTTTGCTGCCGGATGATGGCGTCGGCCCACAACCAGTTCAGATCATCTTCCTCGTAGAAATCTGTGCTACGACGCCACGACTCCCAGGCCTTGGGCGCGAAATAGAGTTGCGGCGCGGCATCAGCAGTATCCTGCAGGTTGCGCCAGGTGCGGCCGGGAGTGTGGTCGCGATCGGCGGCAACCAGGGCCAGGAAATCGCGGTACTGTTGTGGAGTCCACAGCCCGCTGCGCGCGGTCAGGACGTTGCCCAGGTATTCGGTCAGGCCTTCGTAAACCCAGAGCAGGTCGTCCTGCATGATTTCCTGGTAATCCGGTGTCGCCAACCCAATTGGGCGCCGATACTTCCCATTCCACGAATGCACGTATTCGTGGGGCAACAGTCCGGCATTCACTTTTCGCGAGTTCTCGTCGACCAAGCCACGTTCGCTTACGCGGCTGTCGTCGGATTCGTGGTGTTCCAGGCCGAAGTGCGCGACATGGTCGCTGAGCGTGTACAGGAAGTGATAGTGCCGATAATGTTGCGCGCCGAATAGAGCACTCGCCTGCGTGACCAGACTCCGGTAGTGATCCCACAGTTCCTGCGGTGCATCGAGGGCGCCGGCGCTGTCGGCGGCCGCGTCCAGCTCCGCCGGAGGATTCTGCCCGGCGTTCAGCGGGACAACCTTCAGGTATTCGGCTGCGAGCACGGGAGAGTCGACCAACATGGTCAGCGATACCGGTTCGAAATGCAGATCGCTGCCATTGGCGTTGCTGATGGTCAATGAGGTTGCATACTTCCAGCCGTCGGGAATTCTCAGGCTCGCCGCGTAGATCAGGTCATCGCTCTTCCAGCCCTTGGGATAGAGCACAACCTGGTTCCAGCTGAAGACGAGGAGTTTGTCGGTGGCCGACGAACCGGAAGAAAATCCGCCCATCAGAGTGGCCGGCTCCACGTAGTCGCAGTCGGCCATGACTTCGTTTTCGCCGGGCGGAATTTCGACCAGGATGGTCCAGCCGTCGGTGAGATCGCGGCGCCACTTCAGCGTCTTCCCGCTGGCCGAGAATTTCAGGCCGGTCAGATCGACGACCGGCCCGTCTGGGGCGTGCTCGCCCGGAATCCATTTGGGGTAATACAGAGTTAGCGTGCCGGGTGTCGCCGGGATGCGGAGCTTGGCGTGAATGATTTTGCGTGGCGCTTCGCTGGCGTCGACGGCGATCGAAATGTGCGGAGCGTTTACGGCGAACGAGCCCATCACGAACAGTAATGCAACAGCCAACCCACACACACCTCGACTCCGGAACACGGACATGCAGAGCTCTCCTTATCGACCTCAAGCGAGTCCGGCGAACAACCGGCAAAGCGATGACTATACCAGCCTTATCTAGCGCCCGACAAAGTGTCAGGAATGGCCGAGGTTGACTGTCTTGTTTCGTCGGCTACCGGCTGCTGCCGCCTGCCCATACAATCGGAGCGTGATGGAAGCACTGTGCGTTTTTTGTGGCGCGAATCCGGGACGCCGGCCGGCTTACCGTGAGGCCGCAGGCCGGGTGGGAGAGTTGCTGGCCGAGCGCGGCATCACCCTGGTCTATGGCGGCGGGAACGTAGGTCTGATGGGCGCGCTTGCCGATGCTTGCCTGGGAGCCAACGGGCGCGTCATCGGAGTGATCCCGCGCGCGCTCGCCGAAAAAGAGATTGCTCACCAGGGGCTGAGCGAAATGCACGTGGTCGCCTCGATGCACGAACGCAAGGCGCTCATGGCCGATCTCGCGGACGGGTTCCTGACTTTGCCCGGCGGCTTCGGCACCTGGGACGAATTCTGCGAGGCGCTCACCTGGTCGCAGCTCGGCTTGCAGAAGAAAGCCTGCGCCTTCCTGAATGTCGAAGGCTATTACGATGCGCTACTGGCGTTGACCGAGCGCGCGGCCGAGGACGGGTTCATCCGCCCCGAGCACCGCGAACTCCTGCTGGTCGACACCGACCCCGATCGACTGCTGCACCGCTTGCAGAGCTACAAAGTTCCGTACGTGCCGAAGTGGGTGGAGAAGGAAGAGCGGTAGGTCACGGGTGACAGGTCACGCGTCTCCGGTGCTTGCCGTTTTCTGAACCGGCCGTCCGTTCGCTCACATCTTCTTTGTTCCCGCCTCCTGCTTCAAGCGCTCGATCTGCGCCAGGTGATTCGATCCGTGTCCCGCCATTTGCTCCACCAGGCGCGCGACGGTGACATCCTTCTGATGCTCGGGATGAAACGCCGACTTTTCCAGGTCCGCGGCCTTCAGGCGCCGCAGCAGGCGCAAAGTGTGATGGCGATTCAATCCGTAGAGCGCCACCAGTTCCGGAGCGGGGATATCCATGTAGCCAAGATGTTTGGCCCACGCGTGCTGATCCATCGGAGCGATCACCGGCTTCTCGTCGGCCAACATCTGCCGCAAGCGGTAGGCGTAGACAATCTCGATGTCGGCGAGATGCCCGAGGATTTCGAGGATCGACCACTTTTCCGGCGCGGGCTTGTAGTGCAACACATCCGGCGAGAGCCCCGACACGGCCGCGGCGATTTCCTTCGGACTTTTTTCCGCGGCTTCGATGTGTTTCTTCAATTCGGCTTCTGTCACAAGGCCTCCTGAGCCATCGATCTGAGACGCAGGGCGATTGCCTAGCGCACCTCTGCCTTCTGCATCCACTCGGCGACGGCGACGTTCCAACCTAGTTCGTGCATCATCGTTTCGCGCAATTGCGCTGCCGCGGCGGCTTCGCCGTGCACCAGATAGGTCGACGACGGTTTCTTCGGGAAGGTTCGCAACCACTCGAGCAATTCCGGCGGATCGGCATGGTCGCTGAATTGTTCGAAGGTTGCGATGTGCGCGCGAATCTGTACCATGTCGCCGAAGATTTTCACTTCTTTCGCACCGGACTTGATGGTGGCGCCACGGGTTCCCGGAGCCTGGAATCCAATGAAGAGTACCGTGTTTCGCGGGTCGGGCAGGCGTTGCGCGAGATGATGCAGAATTCGGCCGCCCGTCACCATACCGCTCGAGGAAATAATAATGACGGGATAATGCACATCGTTGATCTTCTTCGACTCCTCGGCCGTCGAGGCAAACGTAAACCCGGACCACTCGAGTGGTGAGCCATACTTCCGAATCAGCAACCTTGCTTCCGCGGTGTAGTCCTCTTCATGCTTGAGATAGATTTCGACTGCCTTGATCGCCATGGGACTGTCGCAGAACACGGGCAGTCGCGGAATCTGGCCAGCTTCCATCATTTCTTTCAGCATGAACGTGAACTTCTGGGTGCGCTCCACGGCGAATGCGGGCACCACGATGCATCCGCCACGTTCCACGGTCTGCCGAATCGCGGAGGCCAACTCCGGCCGTGGGTCGGTATGCGGGTGCTCCCGATTGCCATAGGTCGATTCCATGACCATAAAATCGGCGACCTCTCCCTCTTGCGGGCCGATGTGCACCACTTTGCCCGGAGCGATGGTCTGATCACGCACTCGGCCTACATCTCCGGTGAACAACAGCCGCCGGGATTCGCCGCCGGTCGTGAGCGTGACCTCAACCATGCACGACCCAAGAATGTGCGCGGCAGGAACGAAGCGAAATGACAGTTCAGGACTGAGCTTCCGGGTCTCGCCCACATGCACGACCTGGAAATACTTCATGCACTCCTCAGCTTCGTCGAACGTATACAGAGGCAGCGCCGGATCGTGCTTCGACTTCTTGATCTTGTTGTAGAAGGCCGCGTCTTCTTCCTGCAGGTGCCCGGAGTCGGGCAGGATGATGCCACATAAATCGATCGTCGCCGATGTAGCGTAGATCGGCCCCGTGAATCCCTCTTTGACCAGCCGGGGGATCCAGCCGCAATGATCGAGGTGGGCATGTGTAAGGATCACGGCATGAATGTCGCGAGCAGGGAGTGGCAGGTCTTTCCAGTTCCGCTCGCGCCACTCCTTCTGTCCCTGAAAGAGCCCGCAGTCGATCAGCACCTGGATGCCTTGCTTGCCGTCGCCGTCGAACGAAGTGTTGATTAAATGCTTCGAGCCGGTGACCGTACCGGCCGCTCCCAGGAATTGGATATAGGCCAAAACGTTCCTCCTGAGACTTCTCTTAGAAACCTACCATGAATGAATCGTGGTGCGGAAAGGCACCGGGTGTAAAGCGAGTGAAAAAGATATTGCTCACTGGATCTTCCTCTGTGCCTCTGTGTCTCTGTGGTGAAAACTTACTGATTCGATCTTTCGACTTTGAACACGTTGTTGCTCATGTCGCTCTCGGGCACGCTGCCATCATTGACGACGACTTGTGTCGGCGGCTTTGGCGTTGCGACGCGAATGGTCCCCTTGGCGTTTCCCCGAACCTCGACTCGCTGCGTCGTTTCCCCGCCGTCGAAATCAACGGTCACCGGCACCTCGGCCCCGGCCGCTCCCAGGTTTTCGACGGTTACGGTCACCAGATAATTGTCTTGCGACGCTTTCCGCGCGAAGGCCGACTCTACGCGAAAGTCGGGCAGGCCACGATCGTGATAGACCCAATCGTCGAAAAACCACTTCAAGTCCCGGTTGGTTTGTGCCTCGATCAAGTGCTGCATGTAGGCGGCGTCTTTATCCTGCTCGGGGTGGTAGTTCGCGAGGGCCTTCTTCAAGCTATCTTCGCCGATCGTATCGCGCAGCATCCACCACACATAAGCGGCCTTGCTGCGCGCGAATTCGTCCACTGTCGTCGAGACCAGAGAATTTGCCCCAGCATCACTCGGTCGCGCAGCCGGGCTCTCCCCGCTTTCTGTCATGCCCTTCGAGGAATCGCCCTTCCCCACGGCAGTAGCCGCCCGTTCCGCGTCGGCCATAGCCGCCCTGTGCAGTCCCATGAAATCCAACGCGGACGCGCGGCCCGACTGCTGCTCTCGATACGCTGCCTGCAGAAAATGCGCCGATCCCTCGCTGATCCACAGACGCGGCGACGCGAAAGCTGCATGGGCCAACTCATGCACCATGACGATCTGCAGAAGTTGCGGATCGGTGTCGTTCAACGGTGTCAGCAGGATGGTTCCTGCTTCATACGGCGAGGTTCCCGCATCGGCAAGTTCGACCACCCGCACCTGCGAGCGCGGCGCCCCCAGCCATTCCGTGACGAAACCCCTAACCCTCTCCGCGGCCTGAACGAACGCCTGCGCCTCACTCTTACGGATAGGCAGAAAGTAGATCGCGAGACCTCCAGTAGCGATCTGCTCATATGGCGCCACAGCAAAAGTCGGAACAATCTGGCCGAGCGGTTGGAATGCCTGCCAGCCACACACGCTCACATGCGGATCGTGATCGCTTCCACCTATCCCGCCACCGCCCGCATCGCCCCGTTGAATATTATTCATGAGCAGCGACCACCGGCCAACTTCGGTTGACAGCACTTCGACGCAGAGACCTACTTGCATGGTGCTCGCTGCGGACTTCGCCCGCCATCGCCCCAGCGTCTCAAACACGCTGTTGCCCTCCGACAGATTCGCGGACTCCATCGCCACTGGATACCACGCAACATTCCCAACACCCCGTACCGCCGACGAAGCTACACTGATCTGGTCCCAGTCACTGTGAATGGCCGTCTCCTTGGGTACTCCGATCCGCGTCAGGCGGGTGGCGTCCAGTACAATCACGCCTTCATAACCGATCTGGAGTTCGACGGATCCTGCAGGCGGCACTTCCTTCGGCAGAGTCACGATCGCTTCGGAGAGTTCTCCGGTGTGATCGATGTCGGACTCATAAGGCTGGCTGACAAACTGTAACGGCTTGCCCTCGGCCTGGATCGAACGCCAGGTCAGGCTCGAAGAAATCTGCAGCACGGCAACTTTTTGCGGAGAGGACGAATCGTTGCGCAGCGTGACCGTGCCGCGAGCCGCCAGCCTCTGCTGCTCGGGTTCCAATTGAACGTTGAGGTCGTACTTGGTGAAGGTGAACGCCTCACGGTCGAGAGAAAAGCCAACCTCGGCCAACGCCAACAGGACACACGCGACCGCCAGAAACTTCATTCCGGTTCCTTGGCGGCCTTGGACCGACGCTGGCGTACGACTTCATACAACACCACGCCCGCGGCTACCGACACGTTCAGCGAAGACACCTTCCCCAGCATCGGGATCGACACCAGGAAGTCGCATTTCTTCTTGACCAGATCGTGCACACCCTTGCCTTCGGCGCCCAGCACGATAGCGCAATTCATGTTGTAGTCGAGCGCATCGTAGGTCTGAGACCCGCGCTCATCCAGCCCGACAACCCAGATGTTCTGCGCTTTCAGGTCCTCGACAGTTCTCGCGATGTTCGTCACCCGCGCGATCGGCAGGTGCTCGCTGGCGCCCGCCGAAGTTTTCGTCACCACGCCCGTAACGGCCGTGGCGCGCCGCTCCGGAATCACGACGCCATCGGCTCCGGCCGCGTCCGCCGTGCGCAGGATGGCTCCCAAATTGTGCGGATCCTCCACGCCATCAAGCACCACGATGAGCGAATACTCGCCACGCTTCGCCTCAATCACATCTTCCAGGCCGCTATATTGCTTGGCCGAGGTGACCGCCACCACGCCCTGGTGCGCCGCGTTCCCCGCCATTTGATCAAGCTCGGTGCGCTGCAGAAAACGCACCGGCACGCCCAGCTTGCGGCATTCTTCTATGATGCGCTGCAGCCGCAGATCGTGACGCTCCTTGGCCACTCCAACCCACTGAAATGCTTTGCCGCGAGCCTTGATCGCCTCTCCGACCGCATTGAGACCGTAGATGTAATTCATGGATTGGTCAGTGTACTGGAAAACCGCTATCAGCTAGCAGCTGTCAGCTTCCAGCTCTGGTCCTTCACGCTGACGCCGGCTCCTCTAGGCTACGGCTGATAGCTGATGGCTGATAGCTAATAGCTGATGGCGGACGGCTGAGAGCTGAGAGCTGACAGCTGACAGCTTCGTCAAATGCTAGACTAAAAAGTTTGGAGGAGGCGCTTTGCCAGACGTATATATCCTGTCCGCGGTGCGCACGCCGATCGGGAAGTTCGGCGGCTCGCTTGCCTCGAAGACTGCCGCCGATATGGGCGTGGTCGCCGCGAAAGCCGCCATTGAGCGCGCAGGGATCGAGCCGGCGCGGGTGGAAGAGACCATCTTCGGCAACGCCCGGCAAGCCGGCGGAGGCCCAAATCCGGCTCGACAGATTTCGATCCGTAGCGGCGTCCCGCAGGAAGTTCCCGCCTACACCGTCAACAAGGCCTGTGCCTCAGGATTGAAGTCGATCGCGCTTGCGTATCAGGAAATCGCCACGGGAAACCTGGAATGTGTGCTCGCTGGTGGAACCGAATCCATGTCGCGGCTGCCCTATTATCTGGACGGCGCGCGCTGGGGCTATCGGCTTGGCGACCAGGAAGTGGTCGACGGCATGTATCGCGACGGCTTCTTCTGCCCCATGGCAAAAATGGTGATGGGCGAGACCGCCGAAGTCCTCGCCGAACAATACAAGATTTCCCGCGAAGAACAGGACGAATTCGCGCTCGCCTCGCAGACGCGCGCCGCCGTCGCCATCGCTGCGGGCCACTTCCAGGCGGAGCTCGCCCCCATCACTCTGGAAAGCAAGAAAGGCACGACGACTTTCGCGCAGGACGAACATCTTTTCGCCGACGCCAGCCTGGAAAAACTTGCGAAGCTCGCGCCCGTGTTCTCGAAGACCGGCACCATCACCGCGGGGAATTCTTCCGGCATCACTGACGGAGCGGCGGCGGTGATTGTCGCCGGCGAAGCTTTCGCAAAGAGGAACAAGCTCACGCCCATCGCCCGCGTTCTAGCGGTGACTTCGGCGGGGGTTGATCCGCGCATCATGGGCATTGGCCCTGTGCCCGCGCTCCGCAAGATGGAACAGAAGCACGGCCTCAAGCTGACAGACTTCGATCTGGTCGAATTAAACGAGGCATTCGCCGCGCAGGTGCTCGCCTGCGACCGCGAGTTGCATTTCGACCGCGATACGCTGAACGTGAATGGCGGCGCGATCGCGCTCGGCCATCCCATCGGATGCACCGGCACGCGCATCACGGTCACGCTCGTGCACGAGCTGCGGCGTCGCAAGGGCAAGCGCGGCGTCGCCACCCTGTGCGTGAGCGGAGGGATGGGCATGGCGCTCGCCCTGGAGCATGTGGCCTGATCGATGGAACCATTCTTCCGTCCTGCCACCGACGCCGACGCCGAACTGCTCCTGCAAATGATGCGCGAGTACTACGCCTACGACGGGCACGTCTTCACAGAGCGGCACGCCCGCATCGCACTGCTGGCGTTCCTGCGCGAACCGTCCTACGGACGGGCGTGGCTGATTTGCGAAAACTCCACCCCGGTTGGCTACGTTGTGCTGACGTTCGGCTATAGCCTGGAATATCTCGGCCGCGACGCCTTCATTGACGAGCTTTACTTGCGGGAATCACACCGCGGCCGCGGATGGGGCCGCCGGAGCCTGGATTTCATCGAAGAGGAAGCCAGGAAATTTGAAATCCGTTCCATACATCTTGAGGTGGTCCGCGACAATCTCGCCGCCAAAGAGGTCTATCGCAAGAGCGGCTACCAGGACCACGACCATTACCTGATGTCCAAGTGGATCGAACGCCGCTTCCCCAAGCCCGCAGGCAACCACTGAAACCGGGCGTTTATCTGGCGCTCCGGGAGCCTCTGGGGCTCGCGGTTTTCTTATGCTATTCTTGCTCTTGCCAGCCCCCGAAATTTCTTAATCGCCACATTGCAAGGAGCTTTTCGTGTCTCGTCGACTCATTTTCTGTCTCGCAGTCCTGCTGTTTTTCGGGATAATTCCCGCCTTTGCCCAGGAGTTCAGTGCCGACGTCGTGCGTCTGAAGCCGACAGGGATGCCGACCACCAAGATCTTCGTCAACCACGAAATGGTCCGTTTCGACAGCATGACGCAGCCCAGCAAGAGCTACGTGCTGGTCGATCTCGACAAGCGCACCAGCAGCATGGTGATTGCGGAAAACAAGACGTACGTCGTGGCTCCTCCCGGCCACATGCCGGCTTCGATCCCGCTGTTCCGGATCGATGACCCCGAGAACGCCTGCCCGGCGTGGGACAAAACCGTAACGGAGAAAGCAAACTGCAAGAAAGTTGGGGATGATACCGTCAACGGACGACGCGCCGTGAAATACACCGGCACGGCTTACAACGGAGACGCGGGCACAGCCTGGATCGATAGCAAGCTGAAAATCACCATCAAGTGGGAAGGCGAAAAAGGCGCCGCCGAACTCCAGAACATTCAGGAAGGCCCGCAGACGGCGAGCCTGTTCCAGATTCCCAGCGACTACGAGAAACTCGATCCCTCTTCCGTAAGGGCTGCCTCCAAGCAACAGAAGGCGCAACCCAAACCGCCAGTGCGGTAACGACTCGGCGGCGCTCGTACGAAATCCTCCCCCATCGTAGCTGGACGGGTGGCCCCCTTCCCTACCAAACTGCGCCACTACACAAAATTTCCAGGACGCTTTGTCGAATTCCGGTCCGGCCGTTCGACTATATGGTGAAGGCAGGGGAACCGACCCGGCCGAAGGCAAAGAATAAAGACCGTTACAGGAGAATGGAGAAGACATGCCACAGTATCTGGTTGCTAACTACCTGCCCGACGACTTCGACCCGTCCGCCGTAACCGAAGGGATGATGGAGCAGATCCACGCGCTCAACCGCGAAATGATTGCTGCCGGTGTGAGGAAGTTCGCTTGCGGAATTTCCCCGGCCAGCAACGCGAAGACGTTGCGGGCCCGGCCCGACGGCAAAGTGCTCGTCACCGACGGGCCGTACACCGAGACCAAGGAGCACATCGGCGGATTTTGGATACTGGAATGCGCTGATATCGACGAGGCCCTGGCTTGGGCGAAGAAGGGTGCCATCGCCTGCGATGTACCCGGCGAGGTGCGCGAGCTTCTTTTCTACCCGGACCCGAAGGGTACGACGAAATAGTGGCCGCCGCGACTTCGGAAGATGCCCCGTCTTGACCATGCGATGAACGAGCCAGCGCGAAGCTACGGCGGGTGGCCGGGCCTAGGCGTCGTCAGCAAATCCCGAGGGTGCCCGGTCCAAAGCTCCGCTTGGGCGGGGCACCACCCGCCAGTCCCAACCGGCAGTCTATAAAGATTCGGTCGAACCCGGGAACGCCAGGACAGACGGATGTTCCCGAATTTTTTCGACGAATGAAGATTGGTGAACGTACCCCTGTCCCCAGTTTTTTCACTCTCGTATCTTCGCCGGGGATTATTTCTCTTCCCGCAGCGACGGAGTAAACGTAACGGCGACCAGAAGGCCCTCAGGTGAGAGGAAGCGGCTTACAGTTTGGCCCCACGGTTCCGTCTTGTTCCTGATAAGCATTGGATATCCCCGCGATTCGAGGTCGGCTGTGGCCTTCTCCACATTTTCTACCTCGAATTCCAGCCATGCTTGCGGAACGGGAATGTTGTCGGGCCAGGAATCGCTACCAAAGCAGGATTGCGCCGCCTGCGAAAGAGGCCATAGCGCAAAGTGCTTCGCGCCTTGCAGGGCGCCTGTATAGAGATAGCCACCAGCGTCCTCTTTGAAATGGATGCCGAGGCTGTCACCATACAGCGCGCGACTTTTAGCAACGTCGCGGTCGATCGGACCGAAACCCGCAATGAACAGAACTTCAGTGCCGATGTCCGCCATGTTGGCCGCGCCCTCCCCGCTTAAAATACCGATGCTTGTTTGATGCCCTCGGCAATAGGTTGGACGGCCAATAGGCGCGCAGGCACAGCTAAAAGCAGCAGAGCTCGGCCGGGACGGGTGGCCCACTCAAGCCCGGTTTTGGCTTGAGTGGGGGTTGTTCATACGTCACAAACTTCGTCCAGCGAACAAAACTAGATTGCCCTCGTGCCACGGAGCCTCAGCGTTTTCAATACAGTGGGCAGAGCCGCTTCGTCACGTTCTGCTACTACCATCGCTGTCGGTTGTTCCACCACGGACGCAAGTTTCCGAATCTTCGAGTCAGCCTTGAACGGGTGGAGATCGAGTCAGAATCGACCGCACGCAAACGCGAACGAGCGGCGGGAAGACTTTGTCCGGCAGTGGAACCGCCCCACTCAAGCCAAAGCCGGGCTTGAGTGGGCCACCCGTCGCCACTATACTTGCTTTGCACCTTCTCCCAGAGGCGGTCATGTCTCTTTCCGCGGTCATCGTTGACGACGAGCAGTTGGCCCGCGACGAGCTCTCTTTTCTGCTTAAAGGGGTCGACGACGTGAACGTCGTGGCCCAGGGAAAAAATGGCCTCGAGGCCATCAACCTCATCCGCGAGCACAATCCCGACCTCGTTTTTCTCGACGTGCAGATGCCCGGCCTCGATGGCTTCGGCGTCATCAAGAAGCTGCTCGACAAGAAAGTCGCGCTCCCAAAAATTGTATTCGCCACCGCCTTCGATCAATACGCCGTCAAGGCCTTCGAAGTGAACGCGGTCGACTACCTGCTGAAACCTTTCGACAAGAAGCGCGTGGCGCAATCGATCCAGAGAGTCCGCGCCAAGATGGAGACCGACGCCTCTCCCTCCGACAAACTGGAGACGCTGGTGCGGATGCTCGAGTCGCAGAAGCCGCAGGCCACGTCGAAAGTTCTGATCAAGTCGACGGGCCGCTTGCTGCTGGTCGATCAGCGCGACATCTGCTACGCCTCCATTGAAGACGGCGTCATCAGCGTGATTACGGCGGGCGCCAACGGCACCGAGGGGCAATCCAACTGTCGAACCCTGGAAGAGCTGCTCGACAGCCTCGACCCCAATATTTTCTGGCGGGCGCACCGGTCGTTTCTGGTAAATATCAACCGGATCAAGGAAGTAGTGCCCTGGTTCAAAAGCTCATACCAGCTCCGCATGGATGACAAAAAACAAACCGAAATTCCCGTAAGCCGCGCACAAACCAAGCGGTTGCGTGAGCTTTTCGGCCTGTGACAGGCGGCCGGGCACGCGTCGGCAGAGAGCAACTCGCACTGGCAGGCTTGCATCTATCCGCGAGGTGGCAGTGTGCTCGGGCGCACATTCGCCTTTGCTTGCGGAATGGAGAACCCTCATGAGTAGGTCCGGCCGCCTCGCTCCCCTCGCAGTTCTTGTCTTGGCGGCCTCGGTCGCATCCCCGGCTCAGATCAAACGTGACATTTATGCCTACAAGGTAGGCCCGCATCCCGTAATTTCTGTACGGAATCAATACGGGCGCATCACGGTCACGCCGTCGGCTGTCGACCGCGTGGTCGCAACCGTCGTCCACTCCGACGCGGTGGAAATCCTCCATCAGGAGGCCGAAAACCGCATCGAGTTGATCACCGGATCCCAGGTCGCGACCGGCGCCAAGGCCGACAATGTCGACTACCAGGTCCTGGTCCCCGCCGACGCCTGCGTCATCCTCAGCACCGCCGCCGGTTCCCTTTCGGCGGAAAATCTTGAAGGCGATCTGATCTTCGAAGGCACCACCGCCTCGGTCGACGCCCGCGCCTTGCGCAACGCCCACATCCACGTCAAGACCTTGAGCGGGCCGATCACCCTGCGCGAAATTAGCAACACCTACGTCGACGTCACTACCGCCAGCGGTGATGTCAGCCTGCAGCACGTTTCCGGCCCCATCGTCGAAGTGCACACCGGCACCGGCCAAATCCATTACACGGGAGATCCCGGTCAGGGCTTTTACAAGCTGGTCACGGGAACGGGAAATATCGATGTGGGTGTGCCCTATGCGGGCATGGCCCATTTCAAGGCACGCTCGGTGAAGGGGAAGGTGGATCATCAGATCCTGGGCCCGCCGCTGGCCGGTCTCGGCGGAGCCAGTTCCCTGCTTCACTCCGCCGCCGCCGCGTTCGAAGTTCATTCCCTGCGAGGTAACATCTTGCTGCGCGAGGCGTCTAAGTAGATTCACCAAGCAGTCCATGCCGCGCGGTCATGGCCTAGCGGCATGAAGCCTTCGGTCCTAATTGGCATATAATTTCCGGTAACTGGTAACGGGGTCATTTTTCCTTTGAAGGATCGTCAACAGCCGGCACAACTTTGCGCCCGTCAAGCGGCGCTTGCGGTTGTGTGCGCGCTGCTGATGCTGTTCGCCGGCTTCGTCCAGGCGAACCACGTCCATACCGATAAATCGACATCTGCGAACCACCAGTGCTCGATTTGCTCGGTAGCGCACGCCGGCGCCCTGGTCAGCGCCACCTATCAGGCAGTCCCGGTCTTCACTCGTTCGATTCTGGTCCGCTGCCCGGAAGCATCTCCCCTTTCGCTGCTTCACAACTCTGTCCTCTCCATCCGTCCTCCACCGTCGGCTTAGAAAACCCGGAGATTTTTCGGCGTTTTTTAGAACCGACTTTCGTCTCGAGGAGGAGAGGTCATGCCTTTCATTCGTGTTTCTGCATTTTTTCTATTGCTTGTGTCGATCGTTACGTTTAGCGCACCAGCGCTGCTGGCGCAGTCCGGCGGCAACTCGACTTCAGTCACCGGCACGGTGCTTGATCCGTCGGGAGCGGTCGTCCCCAACGCAACCGTGGAGATTCACAACCCAGTTAGCCAGTTCGCCCGGTCTGCTACGACGGACAGTAAGGGCAATTTCAGCATTCCCAACGTGCCGTTCAACCCCTACCACCTGAGCGTCTCTGCGGCGGGCTTTGCCCCTTATTCGCAAGATATCGACGTGCGCTCACTCGTTCCCTTGAATGTGAAGGCCAACCTCAAGGTAACAGGCTCGTCTGAGGTAGTAACCGTTGAAGGCGGTGGTGACCTGATCGAGAACGATCCCACCTTCCACACCGATGTGGATAAGGCGATCGTTGACCGGCTGCCCCTCGAGAGTCAGTCGTCCTCACTGAGTTCCGCTGTCACGCTGGTCACGCCCGGAATTGCTGCCGATTCCAACGGGTTATTTCACGGCCTCGGGGATCACGCGGAGAACTCGTTCTCTGTGGACGGCCAGCCTATCACCGACCAGCAGAGCAAGGTCTTTTCGAACCAGATTCCCCTCGACGCCGTCCAGTCCCTGGAAGTCATCTCCGGCGCACCTCCCGCCGAATACGGCGACAAGACTAGTATCGTGATTAACGTCACCACCCGCTCCGGACAGGGCGTCACCAAGCCGCACGGAGAAGTGAACACCTCCTATGGCAGTTTCGGCACCGCCAATGTTGGTTTCAACCTCGCCTATGGGAGTGAGAAGTGGGGTAACTACATCTCCGCCAACGCGCTCAATAGCGGCCGCTTCCTCGACCCGCCAGAGTTCGCCGTTCTGCACGACAAGGGCAACGAAGAGAACATCTTCGACCGAGTGGACTATCAACTCTCCACGGCAGACTCCTTGCATCTGAACTTCGGCTTTACTCGCTCTTGGTTCCAGACTCCGAACACGTTCGACTCGCAACTCGCCACGCCTTGGAGCGGAGTCGTGGTCAACAACGGTGGCCTGGACCCTAATGGCAACGTGGTCGGACCCGCAGATCAGCACTCGCAAATCAAAACCTATAACATCGCACCCTCCTGGATTCGCATCTTGAACCCGACGACGGTGCTGACGGTAGGCGCGTTCGTTCGACGAGACCAGTACAACTATTACCCCAGCGCCAATCCATTCGCCGATCTGGGACCGACCAATCTTCAAAGAGAAACGGTGTCCCAGAATCGAAAACTGACGAACGCCGGACTACGCTCGAATATCTCTTACGTCAAGGGGATTCACAACCTTAAGGTGGGAGCTGTTTATCAACAAACATTCCTGGACGAGACCGACCCTCTCGGTATTGTTGATCCGACCCTGAACGCTCCGTGTCTCGATGCTAACGGCAGCCCCGTTTGGGTCGGCAACCGGGGCGTTAACGATCCCGGAAACTGCCCGACGGCGACATCCTCGAATCCGTTGCTGTATCCCACTCCGTTCGCAGCAAATCCCAACTTCACACCTATACTGGGCTGCTATGACCTAACCCGGCCTACGCCGTCGCCCGCGGACAACTGCCCGACTTCGACGAGCGGTTTATTCACATTTAATGGTCACACGGACGTGAAAGAGCTTGCTCTCTACATCCAGGATACGATCTCAAAGGGGAACTGGTCTCTGAATCTCGGCCTGCGTGGCGACTTCTATAACGGCCTGACTACGCACAGAGAAGCCGAGCCGCGTCTCGGAGTTGCGTACAATATCAAGAAGAGCAATACCGTTCTTCGGGTTTCTTATGCCCGAGTGCTGGAGACCCCTTTTAATGAGAACTTAGTGCTGTCCAGCACCGGCTGCACGAGCCCGGTTCTGAATCCTCTGCTCGGCTGTTCTGCGCAAGGAGTCGTAACGCCATTCAGTCCGGGCTGGCGCAACGAATTCCACGCCGGCTTCCAGCAGGCTTTCGGACGCTATGTGGTGTTTTCCGGCGAGTACATTTGGAAATACACCCACAACGCCTATGACTTCAGTGTGCTCGGGAACACGCCAATCACGTTCCCGATCGAGTGGGATCGATCAAAGATTCCGGGATATGCCGGTCGCGTGAGCGTTCCGAATTTGCACGGATTCACAGCCCTGGCGGTATTCTCTAGCGTCGCGGCTCGGTTCTTCACGCCCCAAATGGGTGGAGCAGGAGCCGTTCCTGCCGGCACCGTTGGAGCAGCTTCGACCCCTTTCCGCATCGATCATGACGAAAAATTCAATATAACAGCTCACCTGCAATACCAGCCCTGGAAGCGCGGTCCCTGGTTGGGATTCAACTGGCGCTATGACAGCGGTCTGGTTGCTGGCCAAACTCCGTGCTTCGGAGGCAACTGCGCGCAGACTACAACCGATTCGACGGGAGCACCGGCCATCGCCCTAACCGACTCGTTCGGTACCCCGCTGACCGCCGACCAGGAATTTCAATCCGGACTTTTTTGCGGGTCGCAACGTCCCACCCCAACAAGCCAGATCGGATTTCCCGGTGCTCCCGGCAGTCCATCACTGGTTTGTCCAGTCTCGCAATTCGGGTCAACGCTGCTCCAGGTTCCGAAGCCAAATACGGAGGACGACGACAAGAATCCTCCACGAATCGCGTCGCGAAGTCTCTTTGACATCGCAATCGGGCATGACAACCTTTTCCACGGAGACAAGTACAAAATCAGCTTGCAACTCACGGCCGTCAACATCGCCAATAAGTATGCCCTCTACAATTTCCTGTCGACTTTCAGCGGGACCCACTACGTCACGCCGAGGGCCCTGACGGCTCAGCTCGGCTTTCACTTTTAATTCGCCGAGCACGCGGTCTCGAAAGCAAACCTCGACGGAGCGGCGGGCGGGGACGCCCGTCCCTCCGCCGACAAGGGTGATGGTCGTAAGAAACGCCCTCACAACAAGAAAAGCGGCCTCGCAAGAGGTCGCCTTCTTTTTTCGTGCACCAGTTTCGGGGGAGGGCGCACAAAGATACCCAGTCCCGCTCTGATTCTCGGTGTCCTCTGTGGTTAGCCTACGACACCATCGCCTCCAGGGCCGGGTGCCCTACTCAAGCTTCGCTTGGGTGAGGATTTTGATCTTTTCCCTTACCGTACCTATCAAGTTCTGAGCACTTCTCGAGCGCGATGCCTCTGTGTCCTCTGTGGTTAAGTTTTCTTGGCGCCACCTACGACACCATCGCCTCTAACGCCATTCGATTCCGAATGACCAGTGTCGATCCTTCCAGCCGGATCAATTGCTTCTTCCTCAGATCGCTCAGCAATCGGGTCACGGTTTCCCGCGACGCACCAATCATCTGCGCCATCTCCTCATGCGTCAGCCCGGAAGTCACCCGGATCTCCTTCCCCGTGTTCGCTGATGACGGCGTCCACGAGAGCAACAGCTTGGCCAGTTTTCCAGCGGACGAGCGCGCCAGGATCAGATCATGAATATCGCGATACGCCGACTGAAACTCGCGGCTCAGCGCCTGCGCCGATCGCAGCCCGGCCTCGCCATGCCGCGCCAGCATCTCCAGGAACGGCTCACGCGCGACGAAATTCACCTGGCACGGCATCGCGGTCTCGGCCGTCAATTCATACTCGGTCCCGGCGATGACCGCGCTCAACCCCAGCATCTCGCCAGGAATCGCCATCTTCAGGATCAGCACCTTTCCGTCTCGCGAACTGGTCGAGAGCTTGACCTTCCCCGAGCAGAGCAAAAACACTCCTCGCGGGCTTTGCCCCTCGACAAACAGGGTCGCATCCGGGGGATATGCGGTTTGATGGCTAATGGCGTTAAAAGTCTTCAGGGCCGGCGCCGACAGATTACAGAAACACTCTTCTCGCTTTATCTTGCAACTAATGCAACTGTCAACGATTTCCAAGCCGTATGGCGTATTCATGATCCTCCTTGCAACTCCCCGCATCAGCTGTTTCCAGTGCGAGGTCCACGTGCCCGCTCCCATGCCCAAAACGGGCGGAAAACTCCGCAAATCAATTTGGTTCCGGTACCGGGTCCCGATAGCTCCCATCGTTCAGCACTGGTGCGCCGTCCGCCAGCCGGAATCCGGCTTCGTGCATGCGAATCAGCAACGCCCCTCCGGCGCTATCCACGAAGCGCACCGCGCTCAAATCCACCTGCACCGACCGGGCTCCCAGGTTCGCAAACACGTTGCGCCAGCATTGCTCCACTTCCTCGACCCAGGGAATGATCAGGCTGCCTTCCAAACGAAGCACCACGGTGTCCGGTTTTTCGTCGATAGTGATTCGCAGCATGCCGGTATGCTTGGGTGGCAGTTCTGAACGTGGCAGTTCTTCTGCCAAACGCGACGCGCTGAGAAACGCTGAGGAGATTGCCCCTTATCGCGAGATAGGCTTCTCTGCGTGATGAAGCGGGACGAAGGAATGGCGTCGTGCCGATGTTTCGGCACGCGAGTACGTTTCCTAAACTGGGAATCAGGGCGGACTTAGCTCGCGTAGTCTTCGCGCGCGATGTTCAGTTTCCTCATCTTGGACTGAAGCGTGGTACGCTTGAGCCCAAGCCGCACCGCCGCACCCCGTTCTCCGCCGACCCGCCCGCCACACTCTCTGAGGACGCGGATGATATGCTCTCGCTCCGCCGTCTCCAGCGTCGCGTCCGATGACGGGCGCGGTGCGCTGTCCGATTGCAGTTCCGCCAAGGGCGCGCGCAGTACCGAACCCTCAGTAAGGATCACCGAGCGCTCAATGAAGTTCTCCAACTCCCTCACATTGCCCGGCCAATGCCAGCGTTCCAGCGCATTCATGGTTGCAGTTGGAATCGTGTCAATATGCTTGTCCATCCGCCGCGCCAGCTTTTGCACGAAGTACGGTACCAAAAGAGAAATATCGCCGGGCCGCTCCCGCAGGGGCGGCATGTAAATGGGAAATACATTCAAACGGTAGAACAGGTCGCTGCGAAACAGGTTTTCGTGTACGCGCGCCGGAAGGTCACGATTCGTGGCTGCAATCAACCTCAGATCCACCCGGATGGTGCGGTTTGAGCCTAGCCGTTCAAACTCGTGGTCCTGCAGAACGCGCAAGAGCTTGGGCTGGAGCTCGAGGGGAATGTCGCCGATCTCGTCGAGAAACAGCGTGCCCTTGTCGGCCAGTTCCATGCGTCCGATCTTCTTGCTGACCGCACCGGTGAACGCCCCCTTCTCGTGGCCGAACAGTTCGCTCTCCAGTAAACCGGTCGGAATGGCAGCGCAATTTACCTTGATGAAGCTGGCATCCTTGCGCTTGCTCATGCGGTGGATGGCGCGTGCGATGAGTTCCTTGCCCGTGCCGGTCTCCCCCAGGACCAACACGGTCGATCCGCTGGGAGCCACGGTTCGCGCCTTTCCCAGAACATACTTCAGCCCGGGGCTATCGCCAATGATGTCGTCGAAAAGGAGTTCCGTGCGAATCTCGTCTTCGAGATAAAGCTTTTCCTCCGCCAGCCGATCGCGGAGCGACTGGATTTCCCGGTAAGCGCGCGCGTTGTCGAGAGCGATCGCCAGTTGCGCCGCAATCTGACTCAGGATTTCCTCGTCTGCCTGTGAAAATGCCTGCTCCTTCTTGCTGCCCACATTCAAGGTTCCCAGCGTGCCCGTCGAGGTCAGCAGTGGTACACAGCGGACCGTGCGGATGCCCGCATCCAAGACCCGCTCGGCGATCCCGCTGGAATGCTGGGCCAGATCGTCTTGGGTCAAGGTTTTGGACTTGCCTTCCAGAAAAGCCTGCCCCGACAGGGTCTGGCTCAACGCGACCGAGCGCCCTGATTCCATCGCTGATGTTGGCGAATTGGGCGATAAGACATAAGCCTTCATGTTCTGCTTGTCGCCCTCGTAGAGCGTCACTCCGGCAAAGTCATGCGGCACCACACGAGTGACGCACTCGGAAATCAGGGGTAGCAGGCGGTGCATCTCCAGGCTTGAGGCTAACGTTCGATTGACGTCGACCAGCGCTTGTAGCCGTCTCTTTTCTCCGTGCAAGGCTTCGCGAATCAGCGTGTTCTCGACCGCCAGGGCCACCAGTTCCGCGACCCTGCGCAGCAAACGGCGGTCTTCCTCTCCATACGCATTGGCTCGCGTTGTGGCCACCCCGAGTGCTCCCAGCCGTCCCACGGCGGTGGTCAACGGCATCACGTAGTAGGTGCGGATGCGTTCGGCTTGCAATATTCGCAAAACTCGAGGAAAACGGCTGTCCTGCGCAACATTCTCGAACAATAATTCCTGCTGGTTTTCCCACACCCAACCGCTGGGAGATTCGTGGAGCGGGATTTCCTGCGGAAGGGCCGTCGTCGTCCCTATTCCCCACCAATGCAGCTGCATGACCCGGTGAGCGGGCTCGTAGAGGGAGAAATTCAGGAACTGGAAATCTGCTACTTCCTGCAGACGGACAGCAATCGCGGGAAACAATTCAGGCACACTGTAATGCCGGACCATCAAGTCCGCCATTTCCAGCAACGCCTCGTAACGCCGAAGCTCTCCTGAAGAGTCAGAGGGATGATTAGGGTGAGCTGCCATACTTACAAATCCCTGCGCCCCTCTCGCAGAGCTCGACCTCCGCACTTAGCCAATGAACCCGCGGGATGATAGCTCGTTTTGAACTTGCTTTACAGCTTAAAAAGCAGCTTAGCGCTTAGCCGATAAGTTTTCTCTCCTAATTTCAGAACCGAACTTACTAATGGATTTCCAAGTCCAATTTTTTCAACCGGCACCTGAATGATCACCTGCGGCATCCAAAAGTGCCGGTATTTCAGCACTCATGCTGATTTCTGGCATGGATAGCCAGGCTGATTGTCCATACCTCCCGTATAATCCGGCAATGGCACGTGGATGGGAGAGTAAGTCGATCGAGGCTCAGCAGGCCGACGCTTTGGCAGAACCTCAGCGTTCGCGCTCGAAACTTACTCCCGACCAAGCCCAGCTTCGCCGCAAGATCGAAGGTCTGTCGCTGTCTCGGCTGCGCGTCCTGCAGCAACTCGAAGCCTCCCGCGACCCGAGGCACACCCAGATGCTGCAGCAGGCCCTGGCCGACCTTGACCGCCGACTTCACGACCTGCAAAGTCATTGATTCAGCCACCCTTTCCCTATTTCCCAGACCGAAACCACGCCCCCTGGTGCTCCCAGAAACCCGCGCCGGAGGCCAGTTTCCGCCGACTGTATAATTGAAAAATCCATGAGAGCTTACGTTTATGTGTCGCTCAAGAAGAGTGTTCTGGATCCGCAGGGCAAGACCATCCAGGGCGCGCTGAAGAAGATGGGCTACAAGGGGCTGGGAGATGTGCGCCAGGGCAAGTATTTCGAGCTTACGCTCGACGGCGAACTCAGCAAGTCCGAAGCCGCATCCGAAGTCGACCGTATCGCCCGCGAGGTCCTCACCAACCCGGTCATTGAGGAGTACCGCTATTCCCTCGAAGACTAGCTTGTCTGGCGGGTCGAGCCCTTGCAGCCTTCGCCGGCAGGTCCGACCGTCGGTGCTGCGACCATGGATCTTTGACGAGAGGTCTCTGGACAGGAGATCTTGGACTAGCGACGAAGGAGCTGTGCTGCTATGTGCGGCATCGTGGGTTATGTAGGAAAGAAGCAGGTGGTCCCCGTCATCATCGACGGGCTCCGCCGGCTTGAGTATCGCGGATACGATTCCGCCGGCATCGCGGTGGGCGGCAACGGCGAGGGCCTGCAAATCCGCCGCGCCGAAGGGAAGCTGCGCAATCTCGAGGAAGTCATCCGCGCCAAGCCGCTGGATGGCACCTACGGCATTGGCCACACGCGCTGGGCGACCCACGGACGTCCCAGTGAAGAGAACGCTCACCCGCACCGGGATTGCACCGGAAAAATCGTGGTTGTGCACAACGGTATTGTCGAGAATTATCTGGCCCTGAAAAAGAAGCTCATCGAAGAAGGCCACAAGTTCACCACCGAGACCGACACCGAGATCATTGCCCACCTGATCGAGAAGTATTTTTTTAAAAGTGGCAACGGACACCACCCCGCACTCGAAGAAGCCGTTCGCAAGGCCGTGAAAGAACTGACCGGCGTGTTCGCGCTCAGCGTGATTGCGGTCGACGACCCGAACAAGATTGTCTCGGCACGCAATGGCCCGCCGGCCGTGATCGGCATCGGCAAAGACGAATACTTCGTGGCCTCGGACGTGCCTGCAATCCTCTATCACACGCGCGATCTTTTCTTCCTGGCCGACGGTGACGTCGCAGTCATCACGCCCGAAGGCGTAAAGCTCACCGACTTTGACGGCAAGCCCATCACCCGCCAGGTGCAGCATGTCACCTGGGACCCGATCATGGCGGAAAAGGGCGGGTTCAAGCACTTCATGCTCAAGGAAATTTACGAGCAGCCGCGCGCCGTGCGCGACACCACGCTCGGGCGCGTCTCGCAGGACACCGGCCACATCTTTCTCGAAGAGATGGAAATCAGCGAAGCCGAGCTTCGCGCCACCAGGAAGATCAACATCGCCGCGTGTGGTACCAGCTGGCATGCCGGGCAAGCCGGCAAGTTCATGATCGAGAGCCTGGCGCGCATCCCCGTGGAAGTCGACTACGCCAGCGAATGGCGCTATCGCGATCCCATCATTCCGCCCGACACCATCACGCTGCTGATCACACAGTCGGGCGAGACTGCCGACACCATTGCCGCCCAGCGCGAAGCCAAGGCCAAGGGATGCAAGACCCTCGCGATCTGCAACGTCGTGGGCTCGATGGTGACCCGCGAAGCCCAGGGGACGATCTACACGCACGCCGGCCCGGAGATCGGTGTCGCCTCGACCAAGGCGTTTACCGCGCAGCTGACCGCGCTCTATCTGCTTTCGCTTTACCTCGGACAGGTGCGCGGCACGTTGAAGCCGGAGCAACTAAAGTCAGAAGTTTTCGAACTAACGCGGCTCCCCGGAAAGCTGGAGCATGTCCTCACTCGCGAGCAGGAGTGTGAAGAACTTGCTAAGCAGTATTCGCGCGCGCAGGACTTTCTCTTCCTCGGCCGCGGCATCCACTATCCCATCGCGCTTGAAGGCGCATTGAAGTTGAAGGAAGTCTCCTACATTCACGCCGAGGGCTACCCGGCCGGGGAGATGAAGCACGGACCGAACGCGCTCATCGACGAAAATCTTCCCGTCGTCATCATCGCGACACGCGATCCGCACGATCCTCTGTCGGTGATCCGCTATGAGAAGACGATGTCGAATTTGAAAGAAGTAAAAGCGCGCTCCGGACAAGTCATCGCGCTCGCCACCGAAGGTGATGAGGAGATCAAGGAAGCCGCCGACCACGTCATCTACATCCCGCCCGCTCCGGAAGAACTGGCGCCGATCCTTGAAATCGTGCCGCTGCAGCTGCTGGCGTACCACATCGCGGTGCGCCGCGGGTGCGACGTCGACCAACCGAGGAACCTGGCCAAGTCAGTGACGGTGGAATAGGGACGGCAGGTCTTAGGTCTCAGGTCTTAGGTGTCAGGTCTCAGGTGTCAGACCCTCAGGTCTCAGGTGGCAGCTCTCAGGTGTCAGCTGTCGCCTTTCAGCTCTCAGCTGCTCCCCACTCAGTCTGCGAAACGCGGAAATGTTCCACGTGGAACATTTTGCAGATTTAGCCAGGACTTGATTAGCTCAAAGATAAAGTACGGGATTCCTGGAACCCGCTGGCGCCCGGCAGTTTAGGCACCTTACTCCCAAGTCCACTATCACATTGGCCAGTGAGCGTGCTCACAAGTGCCAGCGTGTCGGCACGGTTCCCTCCCGGGGTCTCCCCGCCGCGTTAAGCTTTCCCGAGCGAGCCGCGTGGCCGCGCCGAATAGTGGGACGCTCGGCCATGACGAACCCGGCCTTTGAGGCGGCTTGCAACTCGGCTTCGAACTCGCGCCCCTGAGGCTGCGTTTGTCATCAAACAGTCGGATGCCTTTTCAAAGCCTCACTGTCCGCTTGATGAGTTCGAAGTTGCTATCGGACTACACGAAGCACCTGGAATTCGAGGTGGAGGGCGTGCCGCAGTTCGGCTTCGTGCCCGGGCAGTGGCTGTCGCTCAAGCAAACCAAGCCCGACGGCGAAGAGCTCACGCGCGCCTACTCCATCGCTTCACCGCCCGATGGCAACCGCTTCGCCCTGTGCTTGAACCGCGTGCAGGATGGATTCATGTCGAACTATCTTTGCGATCTGGCGGAGGGCGCGGAACTCTCGGGCCAGGGTCCGTTCGGAAATTTCATCCTGCGCCCACCGCTGCGCGATACCCTGTTTATCGCGACCGGCACCGGCATCGCGCCGTACCGGTCGATGCTGCAATGGCTGCTCGCGGACCCGTCGCGTCACCAGGACAAGCAATTCTGGCTTCTGTTCGGGAGCCGCACCGAGAAGGACATCTACTATCACCAGGAGTTTCTCGAACTCGCGACGAAGCATCGGAATTTCTGCTACCTGCCTTCGCTGAGCCGCGGCGGTCCGGACTGGAAGGGACTGCGAGGCTACGTGCAGGAGCACGTTCGGGGCATCGTGAGCGGACGCTCCGATATGCATGCCTACATTTGTGGCCTCGACAAGATGGTGAGCGCCAATCGAGAATTGCTCAAGGGCCTCGGCTGGGATCGCAAGTCGATTCTGTACGAGAAGTATGACTAGAGCCGCGAGCGCCCTGGTCGTTTCCGGAACGAATCGTGTGATGCCGGAAGGTGCATCCTTTCCGTAACTGGGAACGGGACCGCGCTATGATTTCGGCATCTCCTGAACCAGTTCGGCTCGGGCTGAAGGCGCGCGCTGATACGAACCTGCGGCGAGGGCAAGATGCCCTCGCGACACGCCGCTCAGGGCAGGCTGCCGGCGCTACAGTCGGACTGTGAAGCCCCGAAGTCCCCAGCCTCGCATCGCCCTTCCTTATTATTTCGTTCCACCGGGTTCTCGGCTTGCCGACTGCGTGGTGACGAATCGTTCTTGATCGATCTCCGCAAAAACGTATTGCGCTTAGCTGTTGTGGTGTTATGTCGGGCGCGGCGACGTGGGAATTTTGCCTTTCCACATTGAGTTGCTATCCAAACGCGCGGGTTTGCGTCTAGGAACAGCGGAGCGATCGCGCGCTCCCGCGTCGCGGGTTTCGTTCCTGCCCCAGCGATCTCACCTTGAGGAGAATCCTGATGAGCCTACAGAGAATGAAAGCAGCAGTATGGATGGCAGCGCTGGCTTTGACCGCAGCCAGCGGCCTTGGATGCAACAAGGCCGCGAACGTGGCCGCGTCGTCGGATGGCGGGAAGGTCCCGATCACGACCACTTCGGAAGAAGCGAGGAAAGAGTTCCTCACGGGACGGGACCTGTCGGAGCGGCTGCTTGGGCAGGAGTCGTTGCAGCATTTCGACAAGGCAATTGCCCTCGATCCGGAGTTTGCTTCCGCAGAACTGGCGCGGGCAAACAACTCACCGACAACGAAAGAGTTCTTTGAGTATCAGAAGAAAGCGGTAAGCCTGGCTTCGAAAACTTCGAATGGAGAGAAGCTTCTGATTCTTGCCAGCGAGGCCGGGGCCAACGGGGTGACGGAAATCCAGAAGGAATATCTCGAACAACTGGTGACGGCGTACCCCAACGACGAACGGGCGCAGTTCGCGCTGGGCAATTACTACTTCGGGCAGCAGGAATTCGACCAGGCGCTGACCCACTATAAGAAGTCGGCCGAACTGGCTCCGAATTACTCGCAGGTCTATAACCTGCTTGGCTATTGCTACCGGCAGAAGGGAGACTTCGCGAATTCAGAAGCGTCGTTCAAGAAATATGTGGAGCTGATTCCGAACGATCCGAACCCGTACGACTCTTACGCGGAACTGCTGTTGAAGATGGGACGCTATGACGACTCGATCGCGCAGTACCAGAAGGCGCTGTCGATCGATCCGCACTTCAACGCGTCACGGTTCGGCATCTCGGCGGACTACACCTACAGCGGGAAGCCCCAGGAGGCGGCGGCCGAGTTGCAAACGATGGCCGATCAGGCGCGCAACGATGGCGAAAAACGCACGGCGTATTTCGGGATGGCGGTACTGGCATCGGACGGCGGGAAGTACGAGCAGGCGCTGGCCGCGATGGACAAGGAATTTGCTGTGGCCGAGAAGAACGGGGATGCGGCCTCGATGTCGGCCGACCTGCAGGCGAAGGGGAACATCCTGATGCAGATGCAGAAGTATGACGCGGCGGCCAAGGAGTTTGACCGATCGCTCGAGATCACCGAGGATTCGAACCTGTCGCAGGAGATCAAGAACAACGCCACGCTGTTACATCATTTCACGGCGGCGGCAGTGGCGATCGGGAAAAAAGATATGGCGGCCGCGAAAATGCATGCCGACGAGTTCCGCAAAGGCGCGGAAGCCACGAAGAACGATGCCAAGATCAAACAGGCGCACGAATTGACGGGGCGGATCGCGCTGGCGGAAAAAGATTACGCCAAGGCCACGGCGGAACTGGAGCAGGCGAATTTGCAGAATCCCCAGAATCTCTATCGGTTGAGCCAGGCGTACCGGGCGCAGGGGAATGCCGACAAGGCGCAGGAGTATCTCAAGAAGACGGCCGATTTCAATTCCCTGCCGGCGCTGCCTTATGCGTTCGTGCGGGTGAAGGCGCAGAAGGAAGCGGGGAAGAGCTAGGGGTTTCTCAGTTCTGGGAATCCGAACGAGCGCGGATAGGTGCTTTAAGCGCGAAGGCAGGCGGACTTTTAGGCCGTCGTGGCTCGCGGGCTCACGCCCGCATCGCGAAGTTTCGCCCCTACGGGGCTCGGTCGATTCTTGAACCTTACCCCGGGCTTACGCCCGGGGCTATCCTATGCCGTCCCTGCGGGACTGGTGCCTGCCGGACTGTGGGGCTGGCGCATGCCCGCTGTGGGACTGGAGCGTGCGTCTCCCTGCGAGACTGGCGCTTGCCGCACTGTGGGGCTGGCGCGTGCCTTACTGTGGGACTGGTGCCTGCCGGACTGTGGGGCTGGCGCGTGAGCGTGCCTCCCTGCCGGACTGGCGCGTGCCGCACTGTGGGGTGGCGCGGAGTCGTGTTTCCGAGGCCGCGCGGAATCGTGTTTCCGAGGCCGCGGAATCGAGTCTTCGGGGGCAGGTGGGTCTCTCGCCGGTCAGCGACGTTCGGACTAACTGCATGCTTAGACTTCTTGTTTCGCTCCTGTTTTTTACAGGTGTGGCTGGAGTGTCGGATGCTCGCGATCTGGTGTTCACCAATGTGAATGTCGTGAGCATGGAGAAGGAAGAAGTCCTTCCGCAGCGGGACGTTCTGATCCACCACGGAATCATCCGCAGCATCGAGGCACATGTTTCGAAAGGGCGCTGGCCGGCCGGAACGATCGTCGTCGACGGTTCCGGGAAATACCTGTTGCCCGGGCTCGCCGATATGCACGTGCACATGGGCTTCGGAGATGAGGAGCAACTCAAGCTTTACGTCGTGAACGGTGTCACGACGGTTCTGAATTTGAGCGGCACTCCGAATCTGCTGGAATGGAAGGCGAGGATTGCCGCGGGCGAATTGCTCGGCCCGACGTTCTACACGACGGGGCCGATCATCGACGGTGATCCGCCAACCAATAACACCCACGTCGTGGTCAGGAACCGGGGTGAGGCAGAGCGTGAAGTCGATGCGCAGGTGCGGCTTGGGTACGACTTCATCAAGCCGTATAGCGCGCTATCGCGGGAAGGGTACGAGGGGATCGTTGATGCAGCCCGGAGGAACAAGATCCGGCTGGTTGGGCACGTGGCCTGGAGTGTGGGCGTGCAAGGGACGATCGATGCGAACCAGGACGCGATCGCTCATGTGGAAGAACTCTACCGGTATTTCGTCGATCGCCACCGCAAGCCACCTCCGGACACGCAGCCGGATCCGGCGAAGATTCCGGTGCTGGCCCGGGAACTTGCGGACCATCACACCTGGGTGATTACGACGCTCTCGGCCAACGCAAACATTCTGAAGCAGGCGACCAACCTTTCTGCCTTGCTCGAGTCTCCGGACATGCAGTTCATCCCCAAGTTCTACCTGGACGACTGCCGCAAGGACGATCCTTACGCGAACCGAGGCAGTGATTGGGTGTTGCAGAACAAGATCATGGTGCCGTTTCTGTTCAAGATTGCTGCCGGGCTCAAGGCGGCGAGCGTAACGATGATGGCCGGGACGGACGCAACCAATCCGATGCAGGTCCCGGGGAGTTCCTTGCATGATGAGTTGGCGGAACTGGTGGAGGCGGGATTGTCTCCGTATGAAGCGCTGGTGACCTCGACGCGTAATCCGGCAGTGTTTCTGGGACGCAGCGGGGAGACGGGAACGGTGGCGCCGGGAAAGATCGCGGATTTGGTGCTGCTGGAGGCGAACCCTCTGGAGCAGATCACGAACACACGAAAGATTGCGGGCGTGATAGTACGGGGGCAATGGCTGGACGCGGCCGAGTTAGGGAGGATGAAGAGGGAGTTGGTGGAGCATTTCGCTCGGGAAGAAAGCGACCCCGCGAACTGATATTCGGCGGGCTGAGCGATCGCGAACCATCACAAAACCGAGTTGATCTGCGTTTTCCCTGAAAGCTGGCAAACGTGCCTACACCCGTCCGCGCACTTTCGCCGCCCACCAACGGGTGCCTACCAGTAAGAAGCGCCAATCGGAGAAGAACTCTGGAGGCTTGCCTTCGAAGGCGTGGCCGACGAACTGGAAGATCCAGCCAACGATGAATAGTCCGAGGGCGATGGGCCAGAAGCGGTGCACGAAGATGGTGACGACGAAGAAGATCAGCGAGAGCCCGATCAGCGGGATGCCGATGGTGTGGCAGACGCGGTTGACCGGGTTTTGGTGACTGGTGGAGTACTGCGCGATCCAGTCGTCCCATGAGCGATTGCCGAGCATACGCGGCCTCTGCGGGGAGGATAGGACGGGGAGTAGCACGGGGTCAAGGGGCAAGCGCTTGAGACGTCTCCTTCCAAGCAGAGGGAGGGCCGTCGGGGGACGCTTTGGAATAGAAATGTTCGCCGCATTCGCGGCGACCTCGATGGGGCTGGGGTCCTTCGACTGCGCTCGGCTGACGCCTCGCTCAGGATGACAAAACTGTGGGGAGAACAGGACAGGAGGCGCGCGAACATCAGACTAGCGGCTTCGTCATCTGAACGAAGTGGAAAGGGACTTTTATACGGTGAGTGCCGGGGGCTTCTGCGACGCCGGTGGGCTTGAAGCCGACGCGAGTATAGAAGTGCTGAAGCTCGGTGCGGTGGTTGATGAAGCGGAGCTCCATTTCGTGGAAGCCGGCGGTGCGGCAATGATCCTCGACGGCGGCCATGAGCTTTGTGCCGAGTCCGGTTTGCTGGCGCGCCGGGTCGACGGAGACGAGACCGAGGTGGGCGCGCTCGCCGCGAGGCTCGATGAAGGTACAGGCGACCAGTTCGCCTTTGTCTTCGAAGAGCAGGAATTTCCCGCGGTCGAGAATTTCGCGAAGCGTGTCGGCGTTGACGCGCTCGCCTTCGATGTAGGGACTCTCGGCGACAAAGGCGGCATTGATGAGGTGGACGAGAGCGGGAATGTCTTCGGGACGCGAGAAGCGGAGGGCCGGGGACATGGAGATATTTTACGCGGCATCGTTGTGCGTGTTTCCGAGGAGAAAAGCAGCAGATTCCCCTGGATTGCTTCGCTCACGCGTCGGAATGACAAATCCTCTAAAAGAGGAATCAAGGAACCGAGAAACGGTGAGATCGAAAAAGTCCGCTACTCTTTCTTCAGCCGCCGCAGCAGCGACGTGGGGTGGATGCCGAGGATGCGGGCGGCCTGGGTTTTGTTGTTGCCGGTGGCGGTCAGAACTTGCTGGATGTAGCTGTCTTCGAGCTCGCGCAAGGTGACAAGGGAGCCAGATGCAACGGGCTGGTCCGCGCGCGGGGCATTGCCGTTGTTGCTGTCGCGGAGGGTCGAGGCGCCGAAGTCGCGGATTTCTTCGGGCAAGGCAGTGGCATCGATGTCGCCCTCAGGGGCGAGAATCATGGTGCGCTCGATGACGTTCTTCAATTCGCGGATGTTGCCGGGCCAGGAGTAACGGTGCAGAAGTTCGGCGGCCGCCGGGGTGAAGCCGGTAAAGTTCTTGTGCAGTTCACGGTTGAACTGCTGCACCAGTTCGAGGGCGAGGGGCACGATATCTTCCTGGCGCTCGCGCAGCGGGGGGATAAAGAGCGGCACAACGTTGAGGCGGTAGTAGAGGTCTTCACGGAAGCGGCCCTGCGCGGCAGCTTCTTTCAGGTCGGCGTTGGTGGCGGCGATGAGGCGGACGTCGATCTTGATGAGGCGGGTGCCGCCCAGGCGCATGAATGTACTGTCCTCGAGCACGCGCAGCAGCTTGGCCTGCACGCTGGGAGACATGTTGGCGACTTCGTCGAGGAAGAGCGTGCCGTGGTGGGCGCGTTCGAGCAGGCCTTCTTTGCGGCGGCGGGCGTCGGTAAAGGCTCCGGGTTCGAATCCGAAGAGCTCGCTTTCGAGGAGCGTGTCCGGCAGGGACGCGCAATTCAGTTCGAGCAGCGGCATGGAGGCGCGTGGGCTGGCGTAGTGAATGGCTTTGGCGAACACTCCTTTGCCGGTGCCGCTTTCGCCGAGGATCAGGATCGTTGTGTGATCGGTTTCGGCCGCCTTATGCGCGACTTCGAGCATCCGGCGGGTGGCTTCGTTCTGAGTGACGACTTTGCCGAAATCGTAGCGGCCGCGGGCGAGTTCGATGTCGTCGCGAACGCGGACCCGCAGGGCGAGCATTTCTCCGGCGCGTTGCAGGGTGGCGATCAGGTCGGCGAGGTGGAACGGCTTGATAAGGTAGTCGTAGGCGCCGAGCTTCATGGCTTCTACCGCGCGGTCCACCATGTGGTACGCACTCATCATGAGAATGATGGCAGCGGGGTTGGCTTCCTTCATGCGGCGCAAGACTTCGACGCCGTCGATGCCGGGAAGCACGATGTCAAGCAGGGTCAGGTCGGGCTTCTCTTCGGTGAAGACGGTGAGAGCATCTTCGCCGGACGCAGCGGTGAAGACTTCGAAGCCTTCCTGCCGCAGTCCGCGCGAAACGGTGCGGAGGGTCAGGTCTTCATCGTCGACGACTAGGACGGAGTAAGGCATAGGATCAGGTGTTAGGTCTTGGGCCTTGGGTGTCAGGTGCGAATCATTGGAGATTGCTGTCTCGGGAGCACGGGCCAGGGGACCTAAGGCCTAAGACCCAAGACCTAACACCTGCTACACGACCATTTCCGATTCCTCCATTCCTTTCTTGTGGTCTTCTTCCTGACGAATGGGCAGGGTCAGAGTCACGGTAGTGCCGTGGTTCACGACGCTGTCGACACGGATTTCGCCGTCGTGGCTGCGGACGTAGGCCTGGCTGATGCTCAGCCCGAGGCCGGTGCCGCGACCACGCTTGGTGGTGAAAAAGGGTTCGAAGACGTGCGCCAGAATATCGGGGGGAATGCCGCAGCCGGTGTCGCTGACGCGGATTTCAATCATCTCGACGAAGGTCAGTTTGCTGGCGGTGATGCCGATGCGGCCGCCTTCGGGCGTGGCTTCGGCGGCGTTGAGCAGCAGGTTCATGAGGACCTGGGAGAGCTGGTTGGCATCGGCACGAATGTAGGGCAGATCGCGAGGCACGGTGTTTTCAAGCTGCTTGCCGCGCAGCATGGGCTGATGCTCGAGGAAGCTGAGCGTATCGGCAACCAGGCGGTTCAAACTGATTTTGCTGAGCACGAGCGGGCCTGGGCGGGCGTAGTTGACCAGTCCATGAAGCGTGGAAGAGATGCGCTTGGCGCCGGCAATACACTGCTCGATTTCCTGGCGTTGCTCGGGATCGGTGGTTGCCTTCAGTTCGAGTTCGAGATGCGAGAGGATGCCGAGCAACGGGTTGTTGATCTCGTGCGCCGCCCCGAGCGCCAGTTGCGCGAGCGCGGCGTACTTCTCGTACTCGGTCAGCTGGGATTGGAACTGGGCCTTTTCCTTGTTGAGCTCGCGCTCTTCGTAGAGGCGTCGGAAAAGCTCGTCCTGGGCGAGATCGCGTTCGCGTTCGCGCTGTTCGACGAGCGCGCGGCTCTGTTCGACTTCGCGGCTCAGCGCAGCGATGTCTTTGCGATGCAGACTCCAGAGGACGAAGAGCACGACGGCCGCGGCGACCGCGAGCGGCAGCAGGTAGTTGGCGAGCGCGGGATCCCATCTATCGGGTAAACCGATGGGAATGAATAGCATGCTAGTCGGCGCGCCAAATCGCAGGTGTGGTTCGAGCCTGACCATCCAATTACCACGATGCGCGGGGAGGTCGCGGAAAGATGTGATGCGGGTCACGAGGGAGGGTGCCGGGAGTCAGGGACACGTGCTATTGACCGGTATCAACAGAACGATGGCAGGGAATTGTTCGTAGTGTTTGGATCCAGGGAGTAAGTTGAAAAATCCGGATAAGGTTCGTGATACTGCCACCGGGTATGGGGTCCTTCGACTGCGCTCGGCTGCGCCTCGCTCCGCTCAGGATGACAGTCTTTTGATGGATCAGGATGACAGTGTTTTGATGGTTCAGGGTAACAATGTTTTGATGGTTTCGGCCCCAGACAACGGTCTGCTCTCGCCGCCTACGCGCCTTCTTTGGCGCGGAGCCAGTCGATAAACATCTGCTCGATGGGTTTGTCGTAGGCCATCAGGACGTGGCGGACGGTGTGGCCGCTGACGAAGTGGCAGACTTCTTCGGCGAGGTTTTTGGTATGGTCACCGGCGCGCTCGAGGGACTGGGTCATGAAGATGACTTGCAGGCTGGCCTGACGGGCAATGTTTTCCGGGTTCTCGATGTGGCGCAAGAAGATGAGGTTGCGGAGGCGGTCCATTTCCGCGTCGGCGCGAAGGACGTCGATGGCTTTCTTGACATCGCGGTTGGAGAACGCGTCGCCAACGTCGGTGAGCATCTTTTCGAGCACGGTCGCCATCTGGGTAAGCTCACGAACGTCCTGAGGATCGAGGCGGGCGCCGGCGGCGTGGGCGCTGTTGGCGAAGCTGAGCAGCAGATCGCCGATGCGCTCAAGCCCGATCATGAACTTCATGCAGGCGAGGAGTTCGCGGGCTTCGGGAGCAGAAACCTGGGTGATGGCCTCGGTAACGCCGTCATCGATTTCCATGTCGAGCTTATCGAGTTCTTTTTCACGCTGGCGAAGGGAGTTCAGTAAAGCGGTCGAGCCAGTGGCGATGCCTTCGGCGGCAGCGCCGGCCGCCTCCTGCGCAAGTTTGCAGGCCTGCACCGTCAGACGCACCAGGCGACCGTGGACGGGCTCAGGCGCGGTGTTCTGGGCAGTGGCAGTGCTCATGTGCGCATTCCTCCGAGGCCGAACAGCGGTAGTCGGAACCGCATCGTGCTGGTTGCGCCGCTTAGATAGATGGATCGCCGAGTACGCAGGATAGGCTCTTTTCGCCAGAACCGGGTTAAAGAGATGTAAATTCTGCAACAAAAAGTGTGCAGGGGCTCGCGGCCGCACCTGCCAGATGGACACCGATTTTGCAGGATTCAAGGCGTTCGAGACGAGGGTGCGCTATTCGGTAGGCTCGGCGAGCAAGGTGAACAGGAAGGTTGAGCCATGGTTGAGCTCACTTTCGGCGCGAATGGCGCCGGAATGAGCGAGCACGATGTGTTTGGCGATGGCAAGACCAAGGCCAGTGCCTCCCGATTCGCGGGAGCGGGCCTTATCGACGCGGTAGAAACGCTCGAACAGGCGCGGCAGGTGTTCGGAAGCGATGCCCGGACCAAAGTCCTGCACGTAAAACTGGACGCCGCGGTCGACCGCGCGGGCACCAAGCACGATGCGATTGCCGGATCGCGCGTATTTCATGGCATTTTCGATGAGGTTCGAGAACACCTGGTGAATGGCTTCGCGATCGGCGTTCACGGGAGTGGAGACCGTCTCCTCGACGGTGAGCGCCATCCCCTGGGCGACAACGATGTCGTGAAAGCTCTCCACGGCATCCTGGAGCAATTCGGCGGCCGTGACGGGTTGACGGTCAAAACGCGTTTCGCCGGATTCGACACGCGCCAAAGTGAGAAGGTCTTCGGTGAGGCGCGACATTCGAGCGGCATTCTTGCGAACGATTTCGAGGAACTCGTGCACGTGCCCGTTGTCGGCGGTGCTGTCGAGAAGGGTTTCAGTGTAGCCCTGGATCGAGGTGAGCGGCGTGCGCAATTCGTGCGAAACGTTGGCGATGAAATCCCGCCGGGTTTTCTCGACGCGCTCGGTTTCGGTGAGGTCGCGGAGCACGGCGACGGCACCGCCGCCAGGCAATGGAGCGGCGGTCACTTCAAAAGCGCGGCCGGGCAGGATGGAAGCGGCCCGCGCGGAGGAAATCTTTCGGCCTTCGGTGGCGCCGCGTACCGCAGCCAGGAACTGCGGATCGCGGACCGTCTCGACGACTGAGGCGTTCAAGCGGGCGCCCTGCGGGGTGAGGCGTTGCATGCCGCGATTCGCCCACTGCACACGGCTGTCGGCTCCGACGGCGACAACGGCGTCCTGCATGGAGTTGAGCAGGGTTTCGAGTTGCCGCTGGCTGGTCTGCACAGCAAGGAAAGTCTCCTCGAGCTTGCGCGCGGTTTTGTCGAGCGCGCTGGCGACCTGGCCGATTTCATCCAGCGACGTCGCAGAAATGCGCGCGGTGAGATCCCCGGAGGCGATCCGGTCGGCGAACGCCACGATGCGTTGCAGGCGGCGGGCGGTGTATTGCGCGCCGAGACCGGCGAGCGCCATCACGATCACGAAGGCTGCGACCGATCCGAGCAACAAAGCACGGTGAACCAGGCGGGACGCGGCTTCAACGTCAGAAAGCGGGTAGGCGAGACGAACTGCGCCTCCCGACACAGGTGCGGCCACGTAGAGGAAAGGGATGCCGATATCGTGGGTGCTCCGACCGCGGCGCTCGTCAACGCCGAGATTGCCGGCGAGGGCGGCGACGAATTCGGGAGCACGCCGCTGATTCTCCATCGTGGCAGGATCGGTCTCGGAGTCGGCAAGCACCTGGCCGTTGGGGTCGATGATAGTGGCACGCGCGCCGGCGGCCTGGCTTTCCTGGGCCGCGAGGTCAGGCAAGGGGTGTCCGCGGTCAATTTCCACGCGGTTGGCGAAGAGGCGGGTTTTCGCGGAGAGTTCGCGCTGAATTTCGTCGCGTAGCGAGCTTTCCCAGACTCGCCGGATGGTGACATCCATGGTGATGGCAGTAACCACGACGACCAGCGCGGCCGCCGCGAGCATCTTGAAGAAGATGCGATTTCTCACCTAGGGACCTCAAAACGGTAGCCGGCACCGCGCACAGTCTTGAGATAGCGCGGATTCTCCGGATCGGGCTCGATTTTCTCACGAATCCGGCGCACATAGACGTCGACCGAGCGCGGAGTCACGTAGGAAGTGTCGCGCCAAACCGAGTCGAGCAACTGGTCGCGCGTGAAAACGCGGCCGAGATGGCGTGCGAAGTGATCGAGCAGGCGGAACTCGGTGGCCGTGGTTGTGACCGGCTTGCCATCGACGAGCAGGGTCATGGCGCTGGGATCGATCTCGATGTCGCCGACGCGCACCGGGCCAGGCGAGAGCGGACGCTCGAAGCGGCGCAGCACGGCCTTCACGCGCGCGATCAACTCGCGCGGGCTGAAGGGCTTGGGGATGTAGTCGTCGGCACCGAGTTCAAGGCCGAGCACGCGGTCGGCTTCGCTGCTTTTCGCGGTCAGAAAAATGACCGGGATCATGGCGAGCGATGGAGTCTGTCGGATCTGGCGGCAGAGCTCGAGTCCGTCTTTGCCCGGAACCATGATGTCGAGAACGAACAGCGCGGGCCGCTGGCGCTCGGCTTCGGCCAGAATCGCGTTCCCCGTGGGATAGAGTTTGACGGCGAAGCCGGCGCCTTCCAGATGATGGCGCACGAGCCGGGAAATATCCGGATCATCTTCCACAACGGCAATGTGCGGTTTCACGGTAAGTATTGTAGCCGCATCATTGGCTTGGACCTAGCGTTCGAGCGGCCTGTAAGCACGCGAAACGGGCTGCGCGGATGAAGATTAACCGTCCTGTAACAATTGGGGGCCGGGGCTCTTCGGTGAAAGAATCTTAAAACGCAGAGAGCGCAGAGAAAGGCCGCAGAGTGCGCAGAGGTTTCATCGCGCTTTGCGAGATGGGACTGGAGTCAGCGGACATCTATGAGCAGGTTGCCGGCCGGATCGATACAGAAGTGCGCGCGCGGTGGCACGACCGTTGTGGCGCTGTATTCGGTGATGACGGCAGGGCCGGAATACTTTTTGCCGACCTGAAGAGCTTCGCGATCGTAGATGCGGGTCAGCATGCGCTTGCCATCGACGACTACCGGGTGCTGCTCAGGCTGGCGAACTATGGCTGATCGACGAGCGCCTTTGGATTGCTTCGTAACCTTGGCCTGAGGTGATTTCACGCTCGCGCGCAGACGCAGCGTGACCAGTTCAAGTTCCCGCCCGGGGTGACTGTAGCCGTAGCGCCGGGCGTGGGCGCGATGAAAATCGTTGAGGAGTGACCGCGAGAACGGGACCGAGAGCTCGTAGCCCTGGCCGCGATAGCGGGTGTCGATGCTGCGCTCCTCGCGGATGCGTCCCATCCAGTCTTCCGAGCGGAAGTCGCTTTCGGCTGCGCGGGAGAGCTGGCGGAATTCCTGCTCGAGCTTCGCGAATGGAATCTGGTCCGCAGCGCGCCAGACGACGGTGCGTGAGTAATCCTTGATCACATCGCTCACCAGGATGCCGTAAGCGGAGAGCGCTCCGGGAAGTGCGGGGACGACGACGCACGGGATGCCAAGCGCACGCGCCAGCTCATAGGCATGCAGGCCGCCGGCGCCACCGAAAGCTACCAACGAGAAAAGACGAGGATCGTAGCCGCGTTCGATGGAGACCACGCGGATGGCTTTCTCCATGGTGGCGTTCACTACGCGGACGACGCCCGCGGCGAACTGTTCGAGCGCGAGGCCCGAGTTCTGTTTCTTCAGCCACTCAGCGGTGATACGCCGGGTGCGTTCAAGGTCGAGTTGGAAATTTCCGCCGAGGAACCGATGTGGTTGCAGGCGGCCGAGGAGAAGATTGGCGTCGGTGACCGTGGGCAGCGTGCCTCGGCCGTAGCAGATGGGGCCGGGATCGGCTCCGGCAGATTCGGGGCCGACGCGGAGCGCGCCGGCTGCGTCGAAGCGGGCGAGGGAGCCTCCACCGGCGCCGACGGTGTGGATGTCGAGCATGGGTACACCGACAGGCAGGCCTGCCACTTCGGATTGGCTGCTGGCGCTGGCGACGCTGTCGACGAGAGCCACGTCGGTAGAAGTCCCGCCCATGTCGAAGGAGATGATTTGATCGAGACCGCTGCGACGCGCGGTGGCGCAGGCTCCGACCTCGCCGCCAGCGGGTCCCGACAGCACGGTGCGCACGGGTTCGCGGGCTGCGGTGGCGAGCGTGGTGATGCCGCCGCTCGATTGCATGACGAAGATCGAGTTTCTGGTTGCCTTGGCAGGCTGAAACAATTGCACCCGGCGCGCGAGGCTTTCGAGGTAACGCTGCATCACTGGCTGCAGGTAGGCGTTCACGACGACGGTGCTGGTGCGTTCGTACTCGCGGAATTCGGGAAGAATTTTGTGAGAGACCGAAATCGGAACTCCTAAACTCGCCAGCGAGCTTTCGGCAGCAATCTCGTTAGCGGAGTTGGCGAAAGAGAACAGGAACGAGATGGCGATGGCATCGGGATGCTTTGCTGCGATTCGTTCCCGCAGGGCATTGAGGTCGGAAGACGTTGGCTTTTCCAGGATGCGGCCTTCGCTGTCGGTGCGCTCCCGGAGTCCGAAGCGGAGGTCGGCGGGGACCAGCGGTTCGACGCGATCGAAGAAAAAATCGTAAAGCTTGGGACGGGCCTGGCGGCCGATTTCGATGGCGTCTTCGAAGCCCTCGGTGGTAACCAGAGCCACGCGCGCGCCTTTGCGCTGGAGAATCGTATTTGTGCCGACGGTGGTTCCGTGCAGAAGGTTGATCGGGGATGGGCCCGCGATTTGCTGGACGGCGTCGGCGATGGCCTGTGCCGGATCGGACGGCGTGGAGAACACTTTCAGCAGGCGGATGCGTCCGCGGTCGATCCAGACGCAGTCGGTGAAGGTGCCGCCGGTGTCGATGGCAACGCGAAGAATCGAGGGACGCTGAGGCATGAACGAAAGGTTAGGGTAGCACTTGCGACAGAATTTGCGACTCCGCGGAGGTGAAGGAAAAATCCCCGCCCCTGTTTATTACATTGGGTTGAGAAGCGGGAATGGAAAATGGCTTTTGCAGGAGATCAGTCAAGGTGCGTTCAGCAGTGGCAGAAAAGTCCCCATGGGCCGTTGGCATCGCCGACGCGCTTGGGGTCCTTCGACTGCGCTCGGCTGCGCCTCGCTTCGCTCAGGATGACAGCGGAGAGGTGTTGGCAGAGGTGTTGGTAGAGGTGTTGGCAGAGGTGTTAGTAGAGGTGTTTGATTGTGGTGTTCGCTGAGGTGTTGGCTACAAGGGAACACTGAAGCCGTACCTCGTCATCCTGAGCGAAGACGCAGCGAATGCTGCGTCGTAGTCGAAGGACCGCAACCCTGCTGAAGACACGTTCGGCCTGGGGGAGTATTTTCGGCATGAAACGCCAGGAAGGGACCTACTTCGTTGCCAGCATCGGCTCGATGTTGTTCACCGGCATGACCACATCAAGGGATCCAAGCAGCGAGCACGACGAACGACAGTAAAGTGGAGCACCACAGCACGGGATGGGTGAGTTGAAAGCAACAATCTCGCGGACAGGAGCGTCTGCGCACACTAGTGCATGGCGGCGTATTCGGCGTGGGCTTGCTTGAGGAGCGGGATCTCCGGGTCGGCATTTTTCCAGGCGGCAAAGAAATCCTGGTAGGCGGTGCGGGCGTGAGTCGTGTCTTTCTGCAAGGTGTACGCCCGGGCCGTGCCGAGGCGGGCTAGAGAATAGTAGACGCTGAGAACGTCGACACCGCGGTGGTCGAGAATCTTCTGATATTGCAACAACGCATTGGACCCGTCACCGGCTTTGAGGTAGGCCGCTCCGCGCACATGCAGGGTGATGAAGTTCGCGCCGCCCGGGCCACTGCCCAGATCGTAAGGGTTTGCCGATTCGAGGGCAGCGACCGCCTTCTGGGGCTGGTTCCGCTGGAGTTCGATCGAGGCCTGGCCGATGGCAAGACTGACCTTGTTCAGAAGAGTATCAGTGGGGTACTGGGCGGCGAGTTCGTCGTGAAACTTCTGCACGCGGGCCGCGTCGCCCAGACGGGCGAGGGGCATGCCGAGGATGGACTTGGTGTCGCGGTTCGGGGCCAGCGCGAGCGCCTCTGAAGATTCCTGGCGGGGTTCGATGACGTAGCCGAGTTCGGCTTCCTGGCCGGCTTGAACGGCGCGTACGATGGCGGCGAATTCCTGGTTGTTGTGCTCGCGGCAAAGCTGTACGGAACGGTCGGCCGCAGCGCGGGCTTCGTGAACGTGGCCCAAAGCAATTTGTCCACGCATTCTTTGGAAAAGAATGAGGGGCTCGTCGAGCGAGCCGGCGCCTTCCGAGACGATTTTCTGCTGCGCGCCCTCATCCCCGTGAAGGAAGGCTAGTTGATAGCGTCCGAATCGTGTGGTGCGGGGTGCGATTTTGTTGGCGCTCGCCTGATTGACTACCGCCTGGGCCTCGTCGAAACGATTGAGGGTCAGGTAGGCATCGACCAGGTTCTGGTAGGCATAGTTGTCGTGAGGGTCAAGGCGCATCGCCTCGGAGGCGTTTTCCAACGATTTTTCGGCCTGGCCTAATCCTTGATAGCGAAGCGCGAGATTATCCCAAGGCAGGGTATCGCGGGGATAGGTCCGCTTCCACTGCTCATAGATTTCGATGATCTTGTCGGAGTCGCCTGCGACTTCGTCGTAGTAATGGGCCTCAATATAGAGCCTCTCGTGCTCACTGGCACGATCCTTGAGCTCGAATCCCTTCTTGATGGACTCTTGGGCTTGCCGGTTCTGGCCTGTATTTTCGGACGCCACTCCCAACTCGGTCCACGCGATCGCGAAATTCGGGTCCAGCTCCACGGCGCGCTTGAAGTGCGGAATGGAGCCTTCGTCATCGAAGTGCTGATGAGCCGCGTGCCCCACGCTGTAGGCCTGCAGGGCTTCGAGCGAAGACGTGGTGGCCTGCTCGAGCGGGGTCGCAAATTTCTGGACAGAAGGTAGCGACTCGCCAAGCTTGCTGCGCAGGCTGGTGGCCGCCTTGTCGAGCGACTTCAGGACCTGCTCCTTGCTGTCGGATTCTGCTTGCTCGCTGGCGATGGAATCGCCACTTTGCGCGTTGATGGCGGCGAGCGTGATGACGTAGTGGCTGCCCAGCGACGCGATGGAGCCGGTGAGCATGGCCTTGGCGTTTTCCCGAACGCAGATTTCGCGCGCGATGTCGCTGGTGATGCGCTGGTCCTCGGGGCGTCCCATGAAGCGCAGAGCTTGGCGGATGCGGGACTCGGGCAGCAGGTTGAGATACGGCGACTGCTCGAGTTGCGTGGCCAGAGCCTGCTTCAGCGTGCCGTCAAAGACGCTGTCGCCGGTGGTGTTGACGAAGTCGGTGAGCACCACGGCATCTTTTTCGGTGAGCTTGGCGGATTGGTGAGAGCGGAAATAAAAGCCCGCGCCAATTAACCCAATTAGAACCAACGCGGCGGCGACCAGAAGCGGCGTGCGGGACTTCTCTGCGGGAACAGGCGCGGCAGGGGCGGCCACGCTGAAGGCCGGGGAAGAAACTGCGACGGATGCAGAAGGTGACGGCGCGGAAGCTGATGATGCAGCAGCAGCGGACGGATTGGATGCGGGCGCCGCTGCCGAGGAGTTCGAGACGGGTACAGTCGCGAGCGCTACCGCACCGGAGTCTTGCGCAGCCGGGACAGAGCCCGAACTGGCGGCAATGGCGCGGCCGGTATCGGTGTCGCGCTTCAGGCGCTGCAGGTCGGTGCGGAT
>Ga0307478_10000244_pt1 | contig 62423 bp, 50 predicted proteins | sample atmos_gasesECM4C_2_FD_203713 | JGI IMG/M metagenome (GOLD analysis project Ga0307478, IMG submission 203713) | Hardwood forest soil microbial communities from Morgan-Monroe State Forest, Indiana, United States - atmos_gasesECM4C_05 | ecosystem: Environmental > Terrestrial > Soil > Temperate...
CGCCAGATACAAGGGTTCGGCATCGATCACACTATCCACCGGGAGCATGGTCAACTTGCCGAAGTTCGTCGAATTCACATTGCTGGTGGTAAGGATAGTCTCCGCAAGGTTCTGTCCGCTTCGGGAATTGTCATTGTGGTAGGTCACTACATCGGTGGCGAAAACCAGTCCTGCTGCGCAGATCACGAACAGTGTTAAACAGGAAAGCCTGACGGCGACGTTGCGGTTGGCGGGACGTTGCCGTCCATTGATGCACTTGTTGGCGGAATGTTTCTTGTCAAACGAAGATGCCATCGAAGCCTCCGGGGGGGCAATCAATCCCGATCTCAGATCTAACACCACGGGTTCATCGTACCCCACCAACCCGCTACATGGGTGCGGCATTTAGCCGGGACCCGATCCTCCAAGACAAAAAAGCCGGGCCTCGTTTGAGGCCCGGCTCCTGTCAACTAAACTCTAGTGCTTGCCAATCACGTTCCCCGACAGCGGGACTTGTTGCGGACTGTTGGGAGCGTTGTCGGCGATATCCAAGGTTGCGGTACGCTCCCCTGAATTATCAGCGTAGAAGTAGACAATAATCAGGCAGCTCTTTCCGGCTGGAAGCGACCTGCCGCAGAAGCTGAAGAATGTGAAGTCGTCCTGATCGGAATTGCCAGGAGTGACATAGATGTTGCTGATCTGGAGCGTGGCAGTGCCCACATTCTTTACCACCAAGTTCTGCCAGACCAGACCCCCTAGCCGCACGTTTCCGAAGTTGATGCTGGTGGGAGAGAGGTTCACTTGTGCGCCTCCTGTGACCGTTAGGGTGAAGTTCTGCCCCGACGAGCCAGCGGTGTTGGCAGCGGAAAAGCTGATGTTGAACGTGCCGCTGCTTGCAGGCTTGCCGCTGAGCGTGCCCGTGCCATTGCCGTTGTCGTGGAAGCCGACGCCACTCGGCAGAGTCCCCGACTCACTCAAACTGGGAGTCGGATATCCGGTCGTGGTCACGGTAAAGCTTCCTTGCACACCTACTTGGAAGGTGGTGTTATTGGCACTGGTGATGGCAGGTGTCTGAACTACCGTCAGCGTGAAGGCTTGCATCGCGTTGCCGGCGCTGTTGCTGGCAATCAAAGTGATGTTGTACACCCCGCTTGTGCCAGCCGCAGGGGTGCCTCCAAGCGTTGCAGTCCCATCTCCGTGACTTATTAGCGTGACTCCATTCGGCAACGCGCCGCTCTCGGTGATCGTTGCCGGCGGAAAACCGGTCGTGGTTACAACGAATGAGCCCGGTAGTCCAACCTGGAAGGTCGCATTGTTCGCGCTGGTAATGCCCGGCGTCTGCCCAACCGTGAAATTTGAAGTCAGAGTGTTGGTGTCCTGGACGCTATCCGTTGCCGTCACCACCAAACTTCCGGAACCCACCTGGTTGAACGTCACCACCTGGCCGTTGGTTACTGAGTTGCCGTTGAGCGATCCAGTACAGCTGACCATGGTCACCAACGGGGCGTTGGGGTCAGTAGCGCACGAGAAGCCAATAGTGACGTTTTGCCCGACAAGCACAGTTGAGCCATTGGCTGGAGAGGTAATCGTTACCGTGGGCAGCGCGGTGCAGTTTTGGGCGACGATAAAGTCAGAAAAGCCCTTGCTGCCTGAGTGCGTTCCCGGATCATTACGGGTCTGGGTGAAGCTCTCAATGATGTTCTGCCAGTTGTTGGTACCAATCGGAGCTTTGAGGACGCATGCGCCGACGATGTTCTGGTTGGTATTGAAGTTGTTGAACAGGTCGTAGTTGAGGCTCGCGCAATCGCTGCCCTGAGTTTGCGAGCAATTCACTTCGAACAGTTCGCAAAGACCTCCGGTCCCCTCATAGATCACGCACTGAGCATTGCTAAAAGGTGTACCGGCGAGGCGCGTGCTGCCGAAAGTCTGCTGATTGATTGGGGTGCCGGTAACGGCCACGCTATCACCACTGTTCGCGTTCTGGTACTGAAGCTTGTGGTTGTAACTGCCATAAATGTAATTGGTATCAGTCGTCTGAGGAGAAGAGACCAAAGTCTGAGTGACCGTGGTGGGACTGTTCCCAGGTGCGAATGTCCAACTCAGGATGTCATTGTTTTCGGTAGAACCACCTGTGGCACCCGTAAAACCCACCCAAGCGGTTCCATTGTTCAAACTGAGCTGCGTTGTAAGATCAACGCTGATCACCAACAGGGGAGTCCCTAAGTTGTCGACAAAAATGCTCAGCGTGCCGGGATCATACTGAAGTACAGCGGTGTGGACATTGCCATCGGCTAGAGTGATACCGCCGAGATCGGCGACGATTCCCAGGTTCGAAGGGTTGCCATCGGGGCAAATCGCATCATGGTCCTGGGTGTTCGGATCGGTACCGCAGCTCTGCACCGCAATGTGGTTGGCGTTCGGGTCATAGCTGATGTTGTCAAACGTGTCGAACTCAACGGCCAGGCTGTTCGGGATGGAAGTGCCTATTTGACCGGGGTCTGGAATGCCATATCCGATGGCGCTCCCTGACCCGCCGGCGGCTGCCGTCCCTTGTCCGCTACCGCTCGAATTCTGAATTACGAACGCCAGACCATCGGCCGGCCCCTCTCCGTTCTGGGGATTATGCGTAATCTGAAACTGAAAGACGCTGGTGAAGCCAGCAGAAACCGACTGCTGCTGAGTCTGGAACCACGCGGTTCCGGTCGAGATTCCGATTCCATCCGTCGTCAGGCGTAATACGTTCAGGCCGCTTCCGTTTACCGCTTGCGCCGCCGACCCATTTAGAGCCAAGCTGCTGACATTGCTGAAATCGTTGAATGAGATCTGGGCGAACAAAGGTGTCGTGCCCACTGCGAGTAGGGCCAGAGCAATTCGCAGCCATGCGTTCAGCCGCCGGAAATGGGTGATCATGAAACCTCCTGGGGTCGTTCTCGATCGGATACCGCACTGACGCTACGAAACTGGGGGCTGCGGACGCCCCTGGGGGACAGGGTGAGAAATGGTACTTCGCCCTAATGGAATAGTCAATCGAATCCGCACATTTTCGCAGTCCACTTTTGGCTGTAGTAGAAAGGCTTCTATGGCCAGGCATTCGTAGTGGTCGGCGTTGGCGGGGTCAACGTGATCAGATCAGGTCTTGTCTTGTTTATCCTTCTGCTGGGCTTTTTCCCTCACTTTAGCCCACCTGGCGGTTACAGCCTTACGCGCTAGGTCGCGTCGTTCTTGGGGCGACAGTTTTGCTGTCCGAGCCTTGCCGCCCTTCAGGCCGCCGAGGCGTCCGAGTGCAACCGCGTGTGGGTTTTTCTTCTTCGTCATGAGTCTAACCACGGTTATGCCAGACCTACGGGTAATTTGCAACTCCCGTTACTAATCTCCTTAGTTCTCTTGAGTTCTCTAAGAACGAAAATGACTTCTTGACACACAAGACCGCTCTAGTATAATTGCCTCATCTTTACTAGACCGCTCTGGTATTTACACTTTTGGAAAACGATCTTCCAGCAATGGAGACGGCTATGAAGAAACAAACGAACACTACAAGAGCAGAAGTCAGATTGGCTCATGCACTCTGGGGTCCGCTGTCAAAGCTAAGTGCAAACGCATTAACCAATCTTAGTCGAGAAGTATTCTCTCTCCGTCAGCATGGGGGACGTGCTTTTTCTGGACACGCGTTGGTACGTCACACATTCGGGATTACTTCGACTCTCGCGACGAGAGCGTTGTGCCGGCATTCAGGTGCGCCCCGTTCCGGCTTTCTGTGATCCGTCGACAACACGATGGGCATTCAGAGCCACCGTCTACAGGTCAGGCACTTGTCGCGGGTTTGTCGGCTACGGCGATGCCGACCCATCAAATGTTTCCTTCCTGGTTCACGGTGCAGAGATGCGTGTCGCCGAAACTCGTGCCGTCAACCGCGCTTTGCGTAAGGCCTACGGCATCGGCATCTGCTCGGTCGAGGAGATCGGTTCCTTCGCTGGCCAACCCGCTTCGCCCCCAGAGTCCAAGAAGCTGCCGCAGCCTGCCAACGGCAACGGGAACGGCGGTGGCCGCACTGTCCGGGATCGCCTATGCCAGTTAATTCGCCAACATCAACTGGATGCCACTTTGGTCAAGTCCTACGCAACCGACTTCTGCGGCGTTAAGACGTTACGCGAAGCCACTCGGGAACAGATCGAGGCCTTCGTCGCTCACCTGGCCGACTGGGCCGAAAAAGACCGCAATGCCCTTCTCTGCCAACTCAACAGCTACCCGATTCAGAAGGAAGGTGCAGCATGAGACGCCGCATCCAGGGCCTACATGACGCAGACCAGTCATCGGCAGCCCAAGTTCGTGACAGCTTGTTCCTAGTTCGGGTCGAGCAAGCCCAGCATCGATGGCACGCCCGAAAGCCGTTTTACCTACTGCGATTCTCGATCCTGGAACCCAAAGAACTCAGCGGACAAGCGATTACTGGCCGTCTTTATTGCACACCCAGAGCGTTGTGGAAACTCAACTGGTTCTTGCGCGATTTCGGCTATGACACTGGGCTACTCGGGCAAGATGAGATCGATGACAAAGGACTCATCGGCCTAAGCGGAGTGGTCAAGATCAACCACGTTGTCGTAGATGGCGCTTCCCTGCTCAACCTTGATGCTTTCGCACCTGCCAGCCAATGGGAAGAACCGTCGAATGGTTCTCCCGCAAATCCAGCCAGTCCCGAGGTGATGCGATGACCTACAGCTATACCCAAATGAGCAACTACTTGACCTGCCCGCGCCGCTACCGCCATCGCTATCTCGACGGCTGGCAGGAAAAGGACACCCGGGCCGCAATGCTCTTCGGGCGGGCGTTCGAACAAGCCCTGGGCGCCTATTTCCTCCGCGAGGATGCTGCAGGCGTTCTGTTCCGCGAATGGTCTGCCTACAAAGATCATCAGCTTCACTACTCAAAGGGCGATAGCTGGGACCGGATGCTGCAGCAAGGAGTCCAACTCCTGGACCGGTTCTGCCAGGACGACCGCATCCGCATTCGCCAACCGCAACGGAACCTGCAGATCAAGTTCGAGCGGCTGTTAGACGGAAAGAAGAACGATTTCGTAGCCTACGTTGACGCTATTGGAAAACTGGACGGCACACGCTGCCTTATTGAGTGGAAGACCACTTCAGCTCGCTATCCCGAGGAACCCGACGGGTTGTTGGCCCTCGATCCGCAACTCGTCTGCTACTCATGGATGACTGGTATTTCTGAAGTCGCCCAGATTGTCTTCGTGCGGAAGCGCCTGGTCGAAGTTCAATATCTCCGTACCACAATCACCGACGAACAGCGCAACGAATTCGGCCATTTGGTCGCAGATACCATTGGACGAATCGAGTCTGCCCAGTTTTTGCCGCACAGCGGAATCCGTTTTCCACAAAATCCCTGCAGCATGTGCCCATATATTGGCCTTTGCCTCGGAAAACAGGAAATGGTCGACACCCGACTGGTGCGACGACCCGGAGCAGAAAACCTTGGTTGGCTTGACGAGCTTGCTTACTAACAATCCGCCCATGTCACCCAAGCTCAATCGCCGGCGAGCTGTGTTTGTGCTCACGAAGATCGACGAGATTCTGGCGTGGGAAAAGCAGAAGGAAGCGGAGCGGGACACCAGATTCGTCGAGCTGGGGCGCTACTTATGCGAAGTGCGGGCGGGACAGTACTGGCGGGTGGAGAACGTGAAGTCGTTCGATGAGTTTCTGGAGAGACGTTTTCCGGAGTCGCGGAGGAAGGCGTACTACCTGATGTCCATCCACGAACATCTACCGCCGCAGGCGCGGCGGGATCTGAAGGAAGTGGGATGGACGAAGGGTTTGGAGTTGGCCAAGGTGGCTCGACGGGACCGGGAGCAATTCGATTGTGCAACCTGGTTGCACAAAGCACGAGAGATGCCGAAGGGGCAGTTTAAACAGGAGGTCGAGAAAGAGCTGACGGGGAAGGAAAGCGAGCCGTCGGAGGTTATCTATTTCAAGCTCTATAAGAGCCAGATCCCGGTCGTCGAGCAGGCAATCGAAACCGCCGCCTTGATGCTGGGGACAGACAAGTCCCGCGGCTACTGCTTAGAAATGATCTGTGCTGATTTCTTGGCCGGTGCAAACCTCGAAAAAGGCAGTTCGAAGGTCCTCCTGCAGTCGATCCTGCGTTTCTTCAAGTTCTTGCCGGGTGAAGAAAGAAAGACATTCCTCAACTACTTTGCCGAGAAGGCTTCGTGAATTGCGTCCGTCCAAAGCAGCCTCGCCTGCAACTTGATCCTCTCTCATACGAACAACTCCGCAACCAAGTGCTGAGGCGGGACAGATGGAGATGCCAAGTCTGCGGCTCCATGTCCAATCTAGAAGTTCATCACAAGGAATTTCGCAGTCATTCCGGTGATGATTCAGAAGGAAACCTAATAACGCTCTGTTCAACTTGCCATGCCAACACGCATCGGTGCTGAGGAATTGGATCGGCTGATGATCAGATAACGAGCCCTTTTTCTACTGTGGATCCCTTCCCAAAGTTGTAAGCTGGGCGGCTAAATCTGAGTTATACGAAAAGAGCACTCATTCGATGCGAAGCAGCAAGAGAGGCTTGGTAACGAATTCAAGGGCATTGATTTCATTCATGGCACGACAAATCAAAGGTTCGGAAACCGGCTCTACAGTGATGCCAAGAGACAATTCATCCTTGGACACGCGAGGTTCTTGCCCTAAGGACTCGAGATGAATATCGTAGCGAGCAATGACTTCAGCTACACCAGCCACAACACCCCGCTGATCTTTAACATTCAAACCCATATACCAGCGAACTGGACGGGGATTCTCACAGATCTTCAGCTCCGGTGAATCTACGAACCCAACCGCACTCCTGGCCCTCAAATGACCCTGCACGAGATCGCGCGCGATCTCAATGAGATCAGAAACCACGACGGCTCCGGTCGCATCGCCACCAGCGCCGCGACCATAAAACATTTGGGTTCCAATCATGCTTCCTGATACGAAGATCGCATTATTGACTCCTCGCACCCTCGCCAGCATGGAATGGCGGCTCACCATCCATGGTCGCACCGAAACCTCGACGCCCGATTCGGTGTTCTCCGCCCGACCAATAAGGCGGATGGTGCTGTCGAGACGGTTTACGGCACGAACATCAGCTGCACGAATCTGGCGGATACCAAAAGTGGGAATCCAAGATATGTTCAGTCTTCCACCGAAAGCCATTCGCGCAAGGATGCAGAGTTTGTCACGACTATCGACGCCGTCGATATCCAAGGAAGGATCGGCTTCGGCATAACCTTCTTCCTGGGCTTCCTTCAGTGCCTTGTCAAATTCGATGCCGCGGTCTTCCATCTGCGTGAGGATGTAGTTCGCCGTACCATTCATAATTCCATAGACCGCGGACAACTGATCGCCGGTAGTCGACTCATGAATCACCCGCACAATGGGAATGCTCGATGCCACGCTGGCTTCAAAACCGACTGGTAGGTTCCGGGAAGCTGCAAGGGCGAATATGGTATCGCCGTGTTCCGCCAGCAAGTTCTTGTTGGCCGTAACTACGGGCTTGCCCGCTTCCAATGCCGCACGAACGAGCTGAAGAGACTGGTCCGTTCCCCCCATGACTTCGACGACTATATCGACGTCAGGATCGCCGACTACCTGTTTCCAATCGGAAACGAAGTGCGCACCATTGGGAATGTCCCCCGGCTTAACGCCTGAGCGCCGGCATATGGCTGTAACCTCGAGGCGGACGTCGCTTCGCTGCTCAATCAGACCTGCGTGTTGGGAGATGATGTTCGCAGTGGCGCGGCCCACCGCGCCAAAGCCGACGATGCCGATACGCACTCGTTGCATAGTTTATGGAGAGGTTCTTGCCCAGTGCACTACTTCTACATTGCCAGGTCGCTTCCTGGATTGTAATTGGCAGAATGAATTGTTGCGCCCTAACCGTGGTTACCCAGGTCATGCGCAGGGAGAGCCAATGGTAAGTTTGCAGCGTCGCCGCTTGTACCGGATAGTCTGATCAATACTCCGGATTCCACGAGTACAGATCAGGCTTTGTCTTTGTAAGGGTCTGGCGATTTTCTTCCGGTCCTCTTATGGATGCGGCGCGCTATGGGGTCACCGCGCGCGGCATCCATTCCTTAAGAGATCAAAGTCGGGTTTCCGCGGTTGGTTAACGTGAGTTACGGCGTAATCTTAAACACAACACCGTAGCCATAGTGATTGCCGCCGCGCGCCGTAGTTCCGTAAAGGTTGCCTTGCTGGTCGAAAACCAGATTACTGTACGAAAACAAGCCGTCAGTACTGCCCGTGAAGACGTACATAGGGATATAGTTCCAACTGCCCCCTGAGTTTGTCAGCTCGTAAACTGTTCCGGCCTGGTACGTGCCGTCGCAATGGGTAGTGCCCCAGATGTTGCCAGATGAATCCAGGAAAACGTTCTGGAAAGCTCCCGAAATGTCCCATCCAGGCAGGCTGTAGAGAACGTTGAAATTCCAGCTGCTGGCTGATGGTGTCAACTCGAAAACGGTTCCGCCGCTATTCACGCCACCTCCGGTGGCTGCTCCATAGAGGTTGCCGGCCTTGTCAATTATCAACCCGGCGTACGGAACATCGCCGTCATCTTGGTGTGTGAAATTGTGTAGGATGTTTTCTTTCCCATACTTAGATCCCGTCGCTACGACCGGTATCAACTGGAAGACGGTACCGTAGCCGGATGTGCCTCCTGCGGAAGTCGTGCCGTAGAGATAGCCCTTCGCATCCCGCGTAACGCCGGCGACAGGATTTGCACCGTCGGTTCCGCTGCCAAAGCTGTACAGCACAGTTTCTTTGCCGGTCTTGCTCAACCTAAACACGGTGCCCGCGCCGTACTCCCCGCCACCGTAGGTCGTACCATAGAAGTTGCCTGCTTCGTCCATAATCAAACTTGCTTCAGGATTTGCCCCGTCAGCGGCGCCACCGGCGAAGCTGTATAGGACAGTCTCCTGGCCACTCGCGGTCACTTTGAACACGGTGCCTACGCCGTATGCACCTCCAGCGTAGGTCGTACTATAGAGGTTGCCTGTCGAATCCATCAGTAGGCTTGCTTCAGGATTTGCCCCGTCAGTTCCACCGGCAAAGTTATACAGAACAGTCTCCTGGCCACTCTCGGTCATTTTGAATACCACTCCGAACTGGGAGGTTCCGCCAATATTGGCAGTGCCATACAGATTGCCGGATGCATCAATCACTAAACCAGCCAGGGGCCAGCCCCCATCAGTTCCGTCGCCGAAATTGTAAATTACGCTGAAGGTCTGAGCTTGAGTCCGTGGGGTCCCTAATGCCCCCAGCCCAAGCACGAAAGCAAGGGCCAATAGGCGTTTGCAGGTAACAGATATCGATACACGTTTCATCTGAACTCTCCTTACTACTTCAAGAACCGTTTATCCCACACCTATTCACAAGCCCCGATGTTTGAAAAAAGATCCGTCCCGAGCTTCCTGGCGATTAGAGATGTGCACCACGACTGTGCCAAGGATCCATTGGCGATCGGCTGCAGCACCGGTTAACTAGTCAACTTCAAGGGAGGCAATTATACACTGGAACTGCTTACTTCCGCTTCAACAGGGCGTCAATCAGGCACTCCCGACAGTCTCGATTCGATGTCACAACGGCTCCGACTTGCGCGATCACCCTGGCCTTCTGGAAACATTGATCTTAATATTTCGCTCCATGTTTTCGACATTCGACGACTTAGGTTCATCCGTAAGTCGTTACAAATCAGCATCTTGTAATCATTTTATAAGGCTGCGATCACTCGATGCCTCAAGCTCGTAATCGCCAGAGGTTCTCGCCCTCGCGAGCGTGTGCAGCGGAACCAAAGTAAGAACGCCCTAGCTTTGATTTCATCTCTGAATGTGCAATTCTATTTCCCGCCAACTCCCCCAGAACAGAAAAGGTATGCATGGGCCAGCACGGCCAATTTTCGAGTCAGGCAACACTGTTCAGCATCATTGTCGCTGTTTATAACGACTGGACATTACTCGATGGATGCCTGCAGTCCCTGCTGCAGCAGAAAGACCTACCTTTTGAAGTCATTATCGTCGATGACGGCAGCAAAGAGCCCGCCCCAGAATATATCCAGCGTTGGGGTGAGTGTTACCCCTTGACTATCCTCAGGCAGGATCATGCTGGGATCTCTGTCGCTAGAAATCGAGGAGTTAAACGTGCGAAGGCACCAGTATTGCTATTCATTGATGCCGATTCAAGAGTCCAAGTGAACTGCCTTGCGGCGCTTGCATCAGCTATGTCGGACTTCACTGAGCGCAGTTATTTCCAACTTCGCTTGACTGGAGATCGTTCAGGAGCGATAGGCAGAGCGGAAGAGCTTCGGCTGATGACCCTTCAAGATCACCTGCTTCAGCCAAATGGGTGCATTCGGTACTTGAACACGGCCGGCTTTGCTGTTCGCCGGAGTAAGTTGGATACAGTAAAGGGCTTGTTTGATCCGGCGGTTCTTAGAGGCGAAGACACTCTTTTGCTAGCCGACCTTATGCAGCGGGGCGACCTTCCGTGGTTTGTTTCACACGCTACGGTTCAGCATACAGTCCCTCTATCCTTCATCGAATGTCTGCGTAAAGACATCCGGTCAGCTTATCTGGAAGGGCGAGCATATGACATCATCGCGTCGATGGGAGTGAGAATTCGAATGAGCAATCGAGAACGATTCAGCGCACTGTGGTCTAGCTGGAAAGCTTCCGAACAGGAATCGATCGGAAGGTCCGCGTGGTTTGTCTTGGTTGCCAGGCAATTGCTGCAAAGGACTATTTCTTTAGTCTATTGGTTATTCGGGAGTCGCACTGACTCTCACGGGGCAGTAAGCGGCACCCGAGAGGCTCAGCTTTAGGGCGAAATTGCTCGATTCTAGTGGCTGACGCGTGGGGCAACCACCGATGACGCTCTAGAGTGGTAGCTGAGTTAGCGGATCTGGTTGGCAAAACAATGAATCCGGAGGTAACTCGCTCCCGTAAAATCGGCTGGACATAAAGCTTTTAATTACATATGCTTATCTTGAAAGATTGGTCGCGAGTGCCCCCTTTGCGACTGCACTGTGAGCGCCCGTCGTGCACCATCCCCCTGACGCGACCGCTCGATAAGTAACCAGCAACCCAAGGAGAAATCAAGTGCCACTTGGAAGCGGTTGGTCAAAAACCTGGACGTTTTTCGAAGGAGATTGGCAAGAGGGCAATATCGGAATCATGGGTCCGCGAACCCATGCTGCCTGGCTTTGTTCCGTGGTGTTTGATGGGGCACGGACATTCGAAGCCGTTACTCCTGACCTTGACCTCCATTGCGCCCGCGTGAATGATTCCGCGAAGAAGCTGTATTTGAAGCCGACTGTTTCAACGGAAGAGTGGGTAAGACTCGCGCGTGAAGGCATCCAACGTTTCGATAAGGACGCTGCGCTTTACATCCGTCCCATGTACTGGGCCGAAAACGAAGGGCCGTGGGTTCAGGCACATGATCCTGAATCCACCCGCTGGTGTCTTTCGATCTACGAGGCGCCGATGCGGGTGCCCAAAGGCTTCTCGATCACTTTATCTCCGTTTCGCCGGCCAACAGTGGAGACGATGCCGGTCAATGCCAAGGCTGGCTGTCTTTATCCCAACAACGCTCGGTCGCTTTTTGAAGCACAGTCCCGCGGCTTCGACAACGCCATCGTATGTGATCCGTTAGGAAACGTCGCTGAACTCGCCACCGCAAACGTCTTTATGGTTAAAGATGGAGTTGTGTTCACTCCTGTTCCAAACGGGACGTTCTTAGCGGGCATCACTCGCCAAAGAACCATCAGCCTGTTGCGTGATATTGGTGTGACTGTGGTCGAAAAGACCCTCACATACGCGGAATTCGAAAAGGCTGATGAGATCTTTTCCACCGGAAACTATTCAAAGGTCGTTCCGATCACCCGCATCGGCGACCGCTCACTCCCCTTCGGCCCGTTGTACACCAAGGCACGAGAACTCTATTGGGCATTCGCGCATTCATGATCGAGCGACCAGTCAGGCAACGTAGGATGTCGAACAGTGTTCACGATTTCAATCGCCGAGGTGTAGTGTGAACCCCATGCAGACTTCCACGACGGTCGAGATGCTCACCTCGATTTGGCAGCGCGTGCTGCAACGTTCTTCCGTCGGTGCCGAAGATAATTTTTTCGATCTCGGTGGAGATTCCTCGTTAGCCCTCCAACTATTCAATGAAATCGCGCTGGCATGCGGTCGAGAACTCCAGCCGGTAACGATCTACGTCGCGCCCACCATTTCAGCTCTAGCCGCCGTATTGGAACAACCCGCAGATCTGCAGTTTCCGCCTCTGGTGCTGCTGAAGGACGGCTTCGCACACCCTCCGGTCTTTATCACGCACGGATTGGGCGGAAGCGTGATCGATTTTTTTCAGGTTTTGAAACACATTCACACGTCACACCCCATCCAGGGAATGCAATCCAAGGGTATCGACGGTACGGAAGAACCATCCGACCGGATAGAAGATATGGCCGAATTTCATCTGGCTGCAATTCGACAGGTGCAGCCTCACGGACCCTATCTGCTGGCGGGCTACTCGCTGGGTGGATTGGTGACGTTCGAAATGGCTCGGCAGCTTACAGCGGCGGGCGAGAAAGTGGCTTTGCTGGCAATGCTCGACTCGTATCCAGACATACGCTACTTGTCCTTCGCGCAGCGTGCCCGCCTGATGACGCGACTGACGACGAGACGCGCGAGTACGGCGATGAAATTGCCCGTGGGCGAAGCACTCTCTCTAATCGTTCGCCCCTCTCGGCGCAGATCGACCGCACCCAGAGTGTCCTACCAACTACCGGTAGATGTATCGCTCTCTCCTGCCATGCAACGCACCCGGGAATGCGCCTATTTGGCGCTGACTCGCTATAAGCCCCAGTTTTACGCAGGCAAAGTTAAGTTTGTCAGGGCTGAAATTCCAACCGACTTCCCTGCCGATCCCGCGGCAGTCTGGGCTCACCTGGCAGAAAAGTTCGAGGTGGAAACCGTGCCTGGCGATCATCTGGAAATCATGTCTACCCATTACGAGAAGCTGGCATCCGTGCTCTCTCGCTATATCGAGGAAGCGCTCCGTTAGCCCCCCGCTTGAGCGTTTGTTTTGCCAACCTGCCGAGAGTCTGTAAGGATAACGAGATGAACGGGGCCGAAAGTCTAATTCGCACGCTGCTGGCCGGCGGGGTTGACGTATGTTTCACAAACCCCGGCACGTCAGAGATTCATCTTGTCGCCGCGCTTGACCGGATCGCAGAAGTGCGTTGTGTGCTGGGCCTCTTCGAGGGCGTGGTCACTGGAGCAGCAGACGGTTACGCTCGCATGGCCGAGAAGCCAGCCAGCACGCTGCTGCATCTCGGTCCTGGACTTGCAAACGGCCTCGCGAACTTGCACAACGCGAACCGCGCGCGCGTACCGATCATCAATCTGGTTGGCCAACATCCAGCTTCTCATCTGCCGCACGATACGCCCCTCGTTTCAGATATCGAAGGCATTGCGAAGCCATATTCCAAATGGCTGCGGACTTCTAGATCTTCCCCTGAGATAGGTCGTGATGCCGTGGAAGCCCTAGTCGCCGCTCGTACGGCGCCTGGGCAGATAGCAACATTGATCGTTCCCGCAGATGTCTCGTGGAGCGAGGGTGGTTCGATAGCGCCGATCCCCGCGCTAGCAAAACCACCTCTACCGAACACGAAGACAGTCGAACATGCGGCCTCGATGCTTCGCTCAGGCATGCGAACGGCCATTCTGATGGCTGGAAACGCCCTGTATGGCGAAGGACTAGTTACCGCCGGGCGCATTGCGGAAGCCACTGGGGCGAAACTGCTCGCTCCTTACCCATTCACTCGTTTGCAACGCGGCGCGGGGATTGCGAAGGTTGATCGTGTTCAATACGTCCTTGAGCTAGGTATCGAACAATTCAAGGAGTTTCGTCAGTTGATTCTGGTTGGCGCGCAGGCTCCGGTTGCGTATTTCGCCTATCCCGGAAAGACTAGTGTATTCACTTCGCCGGAATGTGAGATCCATACGCTGGCACGCCCCGGCGAAGATTATGTAGGCGCGCTTGAATTGCTGGCAACAGCTTTGTCGGTTCGCGGGAAAGAACCGTCGGTGGAAAAAGCGGAACGTCCGCCTATACCTAGCGGGGAAATCACGCTGCCGGGATTGGCTGCGGCGGTCGGTGCGCTTCTGCCAGAGAACGCCATCGTGGTTGATGAGTCCATGACCTCTGGGCGTGGAATGATGGCGACAACCAAGGGGGCACCGCCGCACGACTGGCTTGGGAACACAGGAGGCTCAATTGGGATAGCGCTACCTCTGGCCGTCGGCGCTGCGGTAGCCTGCCAACGCCGGAAGGTCTTATGCCTGACTGCCGATGGCAGCGCCATGTATACACTCCAAGCGCTGTGGACGATGGCGCGCGAGGGCCTCAACGTTACAACGGTGGTTTTTGCGAACCGGGAGTACGGAGTCCTGAAGCGCGAGTTTTCCTATTTAGGCGCAGGCAGTCCCGGAGCTCGCGCCGCGAGGTTGTTCGAGATCGGACATCCCGATCTCGATTGGACACTATTGGCAAAGGGAATGGGAGTGCCCGCCACGCGGGTCACTTCATTGGAGGCATTCGGGAAAGCACTACGGGCGGGATTGGAAGGCGAAGGACCGACGCTGATTGAAGTGCCCTTATAGAGCCTGGGGCGGTGCGTCAAAACAAGCTTTCTCACATAGTTACCGGAAGACTTTTCAGACCCCTGAATCCGAACGTAGGCGCATACTCTGGTCGGGGGCCAGTCAGCTTCATCTTCGGAAAGCGCTGTACCAGGTTCAGGAGCGCAACCTGTCCCTCGAGCCGCGCGAGTTGGGCTCCGATGCAAAAATGCAGACCTGCACTGAACGCCAAGTGTTGGTTGTTCAGTCTTTTCAGATCCAGGTCATCCGGGGCCTTAAATTGTTTTGGATCCCGGTTCGCAGCACCGAGCATGCATAGAACCGTCCACCCCTTACGTATCTGCTGTCCGCAAACTTCGATGTCTTCTTTGAGCACGCGAGCTGTAAATTGTACGGGGCTTTCGTAACGCAGAAGCTCCTCCACAGCGGAGCGGATTATCTCCGGCCTTTCTCGTAATTCCTCTGTCTCCTGCGGGTGTTGCAAGAGCGTGTACATACCGTTACCGATCAGATTCCGCGTGGTCTCGTGCCCTGCGAAAAGCAGCGCGATACACTGCGCGTATAGCTCCTCTTCGGTCAGCACCTCTCCTTCTTCTTCAATGTCGATCAGTAGGCTGATTAGGTCGTTTCCTTTATTGCGTCTCCGTTCCGCCACCGTCCTTCGGAAGAATTCGGTTAACTCGATTAGCGCATCTTGTGCTGCGCGTGTCTCTTCCACTGTACGATTCGGATTCCCTCGAAACACCGCGATGGCCCGCGACCAATCGACGAATGTGTCACGCAATTCCTGCGGTATACCAAGCATTTCTAAAATGATGCGCACGGGCATTGGATTTGCGAACTCACGCATGAGATCGACTTCCGAGCCATGCTGTAATGGCTTCAGCATCTGGTCGACAATGACCTCAACTTGTGAACGCAAACCCTCAACTGCTGCGGCCGAAAATCCTTTGTTAAGAAGTTTCCGCAGCCGGGTATGCTCCGGGGGGTCCATAAAAATCAGCCACAAGCTCAGCATGCGCGCGAGTTCGGCAAACTCGGATTGGCGGCTGAGCGGCAGAGACAATAGCATCTGCTGCGCGCGCTTCGCGGACAACCTGGGGTCCTTGGCAATCGAGGAGCACTCGGCATGGCTGACGATCGACCATACCGGCCATTTACTGCCGACATCCAAATAATGCAACGGACCTGCCTCGTGCAGGCGAGCGTATGTGGGATACGGGTTCTGCAGAATTTCGTCGCTGAAAACAATGTTTTTCTTGGGAGCGATGGACAACCTTACCTCCTTCAAATCACGAACCGGTCGGTAAACGCTGCCAAATCAATTCAACGGTTTGGATTTCTCCGTTGATTCGCGTCGGTGGTGTAACCAATATGATTTGATCACCCTGGAACGTGACGTGGCGGATCAGATCCTTGCCTACGTAGTTCTGAATCGATGAGATTTCGACGTGATGAGTCACCTTAGCACCGTCGAACACGTATCGTCCGGCGTAGGCAAAGAATGACTTAAACGCCTCTGCTTGCTCCTCCGGGCTCCCGCCCCCGGTAGAGAGCGACTCTCGTCCGTCATAGCTAATCAAGGCGGTTACCCTACCGTCTCCATACGTGAGAAGACCCGAGGGACTGGCACCGTATGGAGCTTCATTTCGCTCTCCGCTCGACGTTGTGCTCGAGGCTGACACCAGCTTCCACGTACCCACCAGCCTGTCGTTGCTGTGCCCGGTCATCCTGATTCCTCTTTCGATTTTATGTCTAATAGGCGTTTGACGGGAGCTTCACCCAAAGCCTACACTCTGCGGTTCCATCTCCAGACGTATTATTGAGACGTATCGATCGTGAAGGAAACTATGGCAACGGAATTAGAAGGCAAAGTTGGGCTGGTGACTGGTGGGACGTCGGGTATTGGCCGTGAGACCGCTGTACTTTTCGCGAAGGCGGGAGCGAAAGTGGTAGTTGCTGGGCGGCGCGCGGTGGAAGGTGAGGAAACGATCGAACTGATCCGTGCCGCCGGCGGCGATGGTATGTTCGTGAAGACCGACGTTTCGAAGGCTACTGAAGTCGAAACCCTGGTTCAGAAGGCGGTAGAGAAATTCGGCCGCTTAGACATCGCATTCAATAATGCCGGAATCGAGGGTGTGTGGTCGCCGATTGTCAGACAATCCGAAGAAGACTGGGATCGGACCATCGCCATCAACCTGAAAGGCGTCTGGCTCTGTCTGAAGTACGAAATCCGGCAGATGCTGAAGCAGGGTGGCAGCGGAGCTATTGTCAACATGTCGTCGATTACGGGCCTAGTCGGTGCTGTAGGGGCAGGGGCGTATAGCGCCAGCAAACATGGTGTGATAGGGCTGACGCAGACCGCCGCACTGGAGAACGCTAAGAGCGGGATTCGGATCAACGCGGTTTGTCCGGGGGTGATCGAGACATCGATGGCGGATCGGCTTTTTCGCCCTCCGACGGTTAACAAGTACGTTCTTAGCTGCCATCCTATCGGGCGTTTTGGAAGGCCGACGGAAATCGCCGAGGCGGTGGTATGGATGTGCTCGGAGCGCGCGTCCTTCATGACGGGACAGTCCCTGATTCTCGACGGCGGCTTCTTGGCGGGTTCCAATTCTCCCAGCTAGCTAAACCTTTTGCCTCATGTCATCGGCAATTTTTGCCAAGTCGGCTTTCGCAATCTTCCCGCTTGGCGTCATCGGCATGGTTGCGACCAAAAAGGTGTGTGACGGTCGCTTGTATGGGGCAAGGTGTTGTGCAGCGTATTCGGCCAGATCGGTTTCCGTCAGATGCGACCCTGGCGACAATTGAACAAAAGCCAGAATCTCCTCGTCTCCTTGGATCGTTCTGCCAATCACAGCCGATTGTGCCACTGCGGGGTGGGCATTTAGCACGGCCTCAACCTCAGCGGGGTAGACGTTGAACCCAAATCGGATGATGAGATCCTTCGTACGTCCGACAATGAAGAGATTCCCATCTTCGAAGCGGGCGAGATCACGAGTGTTAAACCATCCTTCCGCATCGATTGCTGCCGCCGTTTCGTCGGGCGCGCGATAGTAGCCCTTCATGATGTTGGGTCCGCGCACCCATAATTCACCCACTTCCCCCACGGGCGCCGGTCGACGATCAGGCCCAACTAATCTTGCTTCTACGCCTGGGAACATAGGGCCGACGGAGTTATCCGTACGCGGCGGCGCGTCGATCCTCACTTGCGCGATGTTAGGGGAACACTCCGTTATGCCATAACCGTGATGGAGAGGCAGGCCGAACAGAGCTTCTACCGATGACTTGATGCCAGGGGGCAGTGGGGCTCCTGAGCAAGAAATGATCCGAAGCGCAGGAAACTCGAACGACTGCAAGTTTCTCATTTTCGCGTATTGCAAAAAGAGAGAAAACATGGAGGGCACGCCGAGCATGATCGTTATTCGATCCCTCTCGATCGCCACGCGTGCAGCTACGGGATCGAATCGAGGCTCAAGAAAAATCGTTGCTCCGCTGAGCAGGGTTCCCAGGAAAACGATCGAGAGCCCAACGATATGCGACAGTGGCAGAATGCCATAAACGCGGTCTTCAGGGTTCAAAGAACGGATCTTCGCGGCCCCTCGGGCGGAGAAAAGCAGGTTATCGTGAGTCAACATCACGCCTTTGGGAAGGCCGGTTGTACCCGACGTGTAGATCAAGGCGGCGACGCGACTCCCAATCTCAGCATCGATCGGCTCAGGTTTGGCGTTCTCGTTTACAGGGCCCAGTCCGATGATCCCCAACTCGGGCACCTCTTCCACCAATGCTCTATGCCGATTCGCATGTTCGGTGGCATGGAGAGACACTCTGGTCGTGTAGATCACCCGCCGAGCGTCACAGTGATCACGGACCGCATCGATCTCGCGCGCAGATAGGCGTGCATTCACGGGCACAGGCCAGGCGTCCAAGCTGCCGACAGCCAACAGAACAGCCGCGAATTCCCGGCAGTTTTCACCGACGATCATGACTCGATCGCCGGCCAGAACTCCTGACCTGCGGAGCCAATCCGCGGTGTTGGAGATGACTCTAGCAAGTTCGCGATACGACCAGCTGCCGTTCAGATCAACAATGGCTTTGTGATCCGGCGAACGGTCTGCCCACGGCTTCACTACATCGGAGATCCGCATCGCTGCTGAAACGCTTGTCGTAACCGGGGGTAGCTGCTGTTGCGTCACGGCTGGGTCTATCCCTTGCTCCGAAGCTTGTTTTCAATGAAGGCGACGGTGCTTTTCACAGAGGCAAAGTTATCAGTTGTCACTTCCTCATCATCGACTGTGATGGCAAAGCGTTCCTGAACGAACACGATCAGTTCGATCACTCCCTGGGAGTCGATCACATTGCCCAGCAACGGCGCATCGTCGCTAAGCGCTTCGCTGCGGCCGAAGAGAAACTTCTCTATTAGGAAGCTGCGAATTTCCTGTTCGATCTCTGTCGCTTGAATTTGCATAAATTCCCTTAGTTTTCGCTGATAAACGCTGTACTACGTTGAGTGGGGGTTAGGTTCCGCTAGCACGCCAGTTGGGTTAACGTTTTATGCGCCACTTCAGGCCTGCCACAAACTCTTCGTATTGATGCTCCGGCGTTAGTGGAACAGTGGCTATCCCCAAGGCTTCGGCGGCGGGGGCACCCCAAAACGTGTGCGCCGGCACATTGCGACTCACTACCGTACCAGCCTTGATCACAGCCCCTTCACCGATTCTCACATTAGGCAGGATCACACAGTGGGGCCCAATAAAAACATCCTTCTCAATTACTATTTTTCCATTGTTGGTAGGTCTCCGGGGGCCCGAGTAAAAATGGGCGATTATCGATGTTCTTAGGCTGATCGTACAGTTATCTCCGATCGTCACATCCGAGGGGTGTATTTCATCGATGTACACCAGCTGGCCAATCCAGACATTGCTTCCGATCACAACTCCACGCAGCCGTTGCAGCCACGGGCGCAAACTGAATCCCCCTGGGGCCACAAAAGCTATCCTACCCACAAGCCTACCGAGCAGAACTGGTAACCTCAACGGCCCCTACCTCTCATCGTAGGACTCGAAACGCTGGTGACCTCGTCTCATATTTCGTCGCGGCGCTCAGCGTACTGCCGACCGCTTTCGCTGGACATTATCACGAACAGACGCCACCGCCAAAAACTTTGGCATTTCAGACTTATTCAACAACACATACCGCAACCAATTGTGATAAATATTCGTGGCGGACGTTTGCCAGGTCTTCCGTAGTGTTCTGGCCAATGCAGCTTCGGGGAAACTTTCCATCAGATCTTCGCGGCGATCGGACAGAGCAACATCGCTAAAATCGGTCAACAACCTTGTGGCCGGCGCGTCGAAATAACACTTCGGCATCGAGGGGTACGTTTCCCGTTCTTGCCTAAGAAATCTCTTTACATCCCTGCGATATTCTCTCAGCAAGGTCAGAGCACCATACTCCGGATGGCCTTGGAAGTGCACGAACAAGCTCTGCTTTTTCTTCTTTATGAACGAGTCCACACCGCCCTCTGCAGATTGCGTCAGTACCAGATAACCACTCGCGGTCAGTGCATCCGCTCGTACTTCATTCCATCGAGAATGAGGAAAACGCACTCGCTCCGCCGCACCGTCTGTCAGCTCGTGATAACCAACTCTGGCGAAGTCAAAAACACCGAACTGTTTCTCCGCCAGCAGATGGCGCTCGATCCCGTCGCTGTGAAGAACGCCAGCATGTGCCGCCAAGCATGACAGAACTGTCGACGCGGTGTTGCTCTCCGCCCAGTCCAGAACGTTGGCCAACGCAGACCAGTACGGTTCATTCCGCAAGTTGGACTGTTGCGGCTCCGTCCCGGTCATGATCAAAGCATCAAACCGGCCATTCAATAAATCGTTCGTGCTGGAGTAGAAGTTGTTTACATGCTGACTTCCCCTCTCTCCGCGAGGAACTCCGGTCAGTGAGTGGAGTTTGAGCAGCACCGGAAGATCGCCAGAAGCTTCATCCAGCAGTTCGAAAAACTGCACTTCGGTATCTTCGAGCGCCGCGTCCGGCATATTGTTGACGAACGCGACCCTTACGTACTCCGGCCGTGTGTCACCGCCCCCCAATCCAACCGTGAGCGAATTCTTTTTCTCAGCCCAACGACGTGGAACCCGACCGCCGTCAATGATCAAGGGCATGCTGTACCTCGCTTGGCCGCAATCCCTGCGACCTCCGGCTTTGCCTGATCCAGTGCCTGAGATAGATCCTCGATAATGTCGTCGATGTGCTCAATGCCCACGCTTAGCCGAATCATCTCCGGGGTCACACCGACCTTCAATTGTTCTTCTGGCGACAGTTGGCGATGCGTGGTTGACGCGGGATGACAGGCCAACGACTTCGCGTCACCCATGTTCACCATTCGCTTGAACAATTTCAGGGCATTGAAACACTTCGTACCGGCTTCGAAGCCGCCCTTCACGCCAAACGTCAGCAAGGAGCAGCGTTTCGAGCCCAAATACCGCTGCGCCATGGCATATAGCGGATTGTCGGGAAACCCCGCATAATTCACCCATTCCACCATGGGATGACTGCGCAGACACTCCGCGACCTTACGGGCGTTTTCTACATGGCGTTCTACGCGCAGAGCCATGGTTTCAACCCCTTGCAACAATAGAAAACCGTTGAACGGAGATAGCGTTGCACCAGTGTTTCTTTGGCAAACTGTCCGGCAGCGAGCGACGTAAGCTGCATCGCCATAATGCTCAACATAGACCACGCCGTGATAGGCAATTTCCGGTTCGTTGAGCATGTAGAAGCGTTCAGGATATTTGCGCCACGGGAACTTTCCACTGTCCACGATCATTCCACCCAGCGTAGTTCCGTGCCCTCCCATGAACTTGGTCATGGAATGTACGACGACGTCAGCGCCGTATTCGATCGGCCTCAACAAGATTGGCGTTGCGATTGTGTTGTCGACAATCAACGGTACGCCGTGCTTGTGCGCGACCCGCGCAAGCCCTTCGATGTCGGCGACATTACCTGCTGGGTTGCCTACGCTTTCGCAAAAGACCGCGCGGGTGTTTTCGTCGATCAGCTTTTCCACATCCTCAGGACGGTCACTGGCTGCAAATCGCGAAGCTATTCCCCGCTTGGGGAAGATGTGCGCCAGAAGCGTATAGGTGGCACCATAAAGTTGCGGCAGAGAGACGATATTGTTGCCTGACTCGGCAATATTGATGAGTGAATACTCAATGGCCGCCATTCCGGAGCTGACACTCAAAGCCTCGACCCCACCTTCCAATGCGGCGACTCGCTTTTCAAGAACCGTGTTCGTGGGATTACCGATTCGCGTGTAGATGTTTCCCTGCACTTCGAGATTAAACAACGCTGCTCCGTGCTCGGCGCTGTCGAATTCAAAGGCGACCGTCTGGTAGATCGGTACAGCGACCGCCTTGGTTGTGGGATCACCGTCGTATCCGACGTGAATCGCAATCGTCTCTCTTTTCATTCGTAAATCCTCAGAAACGGTAATGCTGCGGCCGGGAATTTCCGCCAGGCGCTATCATTTCGCGCTCGTTGCCACGCTCCGAACCTGAACCGATGCCGGCTCTTTCGAAAGTGTCTTCGTCAGAGTGCGCGTAAGCGTGCGAGCGGCAAAGCCCGCGCCAAAGGCAAAGCGCATCACCGGCCCAAAACTATTGGCTGCGGCTACGCCTACAAAATAGAGACCCGGTACGGACGACTCAAAGGTCGACGACAGTACCGGAGCCCCCTCGACAGTCTGAAGCCTCGAGCGAATTTCTGGGTTCAGGAACTTCAATCGCTCCAGATTAACTTTGTAACCGGTCGCGGCAATGATGTGTTCGGTCACAATCTCCCGTTGGCTGCCATCCGCACCCCGAACACTCAGGCGTACTCTGCCGCCCTGAACGTCGGCACGCTGCGGTGTGGACGCTAGGACCAAAGGTACTTTCCCCTCTACTTTGTCTCGAATGAACCATCCCCCGGATGGGCCGAGGGTACGGCGAACCGCCTCCACCCGAAGTCGCTCAGGCAAATAATGAAAGACCATCGGTGCATCAGAAAAGAAACGTGATCGCATGCCAGGACCAAGGCCGGATTGCGGATGCCTAATCTGCTGCCACAGTGAGCGCGGTTTCCCGGTGGGCCGACTATGAAATTTAAGTGACTGGCGGCGGCTGACAAGCTGCACTTCTGCACCGGCCTCGTGAAGTAATCCTGCCAAATCTATCGCCGAGGCTCCGCCCCCGATTACGACGACGTTCCGGCCTCGAAGGGGCTCGACCTCGTGATGCCGCGCACTGTGTGAGAGAAATTCCGGCGACAGATGCTTCAGGCTATCGGGAGTATAGGCGAAGTGAGTGATGCCAACCGCCAGCACAATGGAGCGGGCCTTAACCGTTTCCCCGTCCTCGAGTCGCAGCAGAAACCCATCAGGCAAGCGCTCGATATTCGCCACTAACTTGTCCTCGAGCTCCGGCACCATACGGTCCCTGAAAGCAAGCCCGTACGCGCTGAAGGTGTCCAGACGCACCGGTACACCGGAGTCGGCATACTCGATGCCCTGTTCTTCACAGAACTGCCCTAAGGTAAATGCATTCTGCGGATCGTAAATGTTGGAAGCGAAGCCGTCCGACTTGAGCATCATGCCCTTCGGCATGTGCGCCAACCAGCTGTCCATGGGACGACCGAAAATGCGGAACGGAACACCGCTATGCCGCAAATGCGCGGCGACGGAGAGTCCATACGGACCGGCACCAACAATCGCAGTGCTTAACATGCCTGAAAGGATGCTCCTTGTGACGTTTACCACACTTGCTACCGAAAGTTGGAACTGTACCAGGGGATCAGCGGAGGGGAGCTAAAAGGGGATACACGGATTATAGCACGTACAGGCGTACTGTCTCGGGTGTCTTCAGCTTTAGTATCAATCATATACGGCGGGTTATCTTGCCGTCAGACTCAGGAGCCCGCCGTCGGCTTGATCTGGGTGGATAGGCCTTGATTCAAAGAACCGTTTCAACTTGAGGATCGGTTTTTCCAGCAGGTTCCAGGAAATAGCTGCCATCGCGTAGGTGGCAGCAGCCGTAATAGGGAGCGCCAGAAACTGGTGCTTATCCAGATGGAATGTTTTCGCTCCATCAAGTGGAATCTTCTGCAGCAAGTAGATCCCGTAGCTGATTGTTCCGGTGTAAACCAAGAATCGGTTCGTCAGAAGAGCATGCAACCATCTTTGCCTCGAGAACAGAGCAAGATAAACGAAAGAAACCGAGGTCAAGGCAATCACGGAAAAACCGATCCATCTGGCATGCACGGCTTCGACCACAAGAGCGAGTGGGGCCGAGACAAGAAATATGATCCACGCACGCGTTAGAAACTTCGATGGGGAAAACTCAACTGAACGGATAATAAGCGCCAGTAGTGCTCCGGCCATCAGACCGTCCAAACGGCAGAATGTGTTCGAGTAGATATTGACCTGATGCATCGACAGATAAAAACGAAGTATCGGAGAAAAGCAAATCACTGCGATGGCGATCTTGCGAAGCTGCGACTCAGTGCAGAGCCATACCACCCATGGCCACACCAGGTAGAACTGTTCTTCGACAGCGAGAGACCAGGTAACGCCGAGTGCCCCCGTAGCTGCGGTGGGAATCGGGACCAGGAAATTCTGAAGAAAAATTGGATAAGCCCACCAGGGTGACGACCGTGCTTCGAAAACAATGTGGGCATCAGAAGGACGCAGGATCGGGACAATCACAAACATGAAAAGCAGGACTGAATAATACAGGGGCCAGATCCGCAGACAGCGTCGGGCATAAAAGTTCTTGAAATACCCATCCGACTGTTTTGTGTCGAGCAGAATCCCCGTTATCAAGAGTCCCGACAAAACAAAGAAAAGATCCACTCCCATCCAGCCGTTCAACGAGATTAGCTGCAAATGCAGAGCGGGGTAGATGTCGGTGTTGTGCAGCAATACCAAGAGCACAGCCAGACCGCGAACCGCGTCCAGTTGGGGAATTTTCTTCATATGGAGGCCGGCTACTGCTTACCAACCAGGCGCCCACAGTTCGTCAATATTCGTAAATACCCTCTACGTTCGGCAACAGCTTGACCCTACTCGACCAGTTGCAACTCTTCTCGTCGTTCTTCGACAGAAGAACCGATCGACACACCCATCCGAACGACCCAGGGTTGCGCCGCAATCCAGACAAACAACATCACTCCCAGGGCAGTTCCAGCAGTGTTGGTGATAATGTCGGTCATGCCTGAGTCACGCGTTGGCAGGAACGATTGCAAGACTTCGATGGTGAGGCTGACGACGAACCCCAGGGCCACAGTTATCATCATAGCCCGCTCAATCCTTCGAGAAGAGAAATACCAACAGAAGAAGAACCCAAACGGAATAAATCCGCCAACATTGATGCCGACGTTCGTCCAATAGCTCCAGGTGGCACGAAACTCGCTCCAGGGAGATTCGAGAAATTGTTGATGCAACAGGAAAAAACGTTTAGGTATGAGAAGATCAGTCGCGGAATCTACCTGGTTGTGGACAACGCTTCCCTTCCCTTCATTGAAGAAATAGAGCGCAACCAGCCCCTTGTCCTTAGCAAGGTCGGTCTGCGCATTCGTTGTCCAGTTCGAGTAGTGTTGTAACGCCTCGCTCGCTGTGAGCTCACGATCATAGACTGCAAGCCCTCTCAGCTGGCCCGACCACGAGTTGGCCCCCATCGGGCCATTGCCGAGCACGAGTTGACCAGTGAAATCCTGGCTTGAGAGCCGAAGATCTGGAGCCTGCCTGGCCAATTTGCCATCCGTGTAGACCGTGGTACCCGCGGCACCTGAGCTGATGGTGATAAAGACCGGCTGGCCACGGCGGAAGACGTCAGCGCCGTAGATCTTAGTTCTTTCCGCATGGTGAAGCTGATCGAAACTTGTGCGCTGTATTCCGAGGTAGCTGTGAGATTGCCACAATCTAAAAGGGACGGCCGTCTGCTCGGGCCAGTAAAACGCTAGAACCGCGCCTGAGTCATCCAGACTGGGTTGCAGCCATAGCTCAAGACTGCACGCCGCTGGCACTCGGGGCTGCGGCACCTTGAAAGTGTCTGCACTTACGATGCTGCCGTACTCTCCAAAAACCAGCCCGCTTCGATCGCTCAACCAATTGACGTTGTTGTGAGGGGCATGAAACGGCCACAGCCCAGCCACAAGAATACCGCACAAGACCACCAGGCATATCGCTCCCGGGATTTTTCTTATAGTCACGTCGAATGGAGGTTTGATCGTCTGTGGGGTCCTTGCGTCTCACGCGCACGAAAATACGCACACAGGAAGGTATCGGAAACCTCCGAACTCGAGCTAGCCATCTTCACTTCCAGCACCTAACCCGACGCACCCTTCTTCTTACTCAAAGCGCGTTTCGTCAATACATACAAAAGCGCCGGAACCCGGCCTACAAAAGGCATCGGATCGTCACCCGCGAAGATGGCCCACTCAACTCTGCCGGAAATGGACCTCAAGTATGAACGAGCCGGAATTCGACCTCCGAATACTTCGGGCAACGCGGCTAAGAAATCCGCCCCCATTCTTACCCATCGTGTGCCTGCCCGGGCATGCACTTCCGGAACTCGCCGACCTTGCGACTGCAACCAAAGGAGATAAGGAAAATCAACACCGGCTCTTCCACACAGAGTGTGCCACCCCCACACCCGCGTGTTCACATCAAGCAGTTTGTACTGGCCATCGCGCGGGTCCAGTTTGAATTCAATCTCGACCAATCCGGTATAGCGAAGCGCATTGAGTAGGGTCATCGCCGGCGCCACCACACCCGGTTCTTCGACGCTTTCGACAAAAGTGCTGAAGCGGCCGAAATCCATGGGAAATTGTCGCAGGCGTTTCGCCGCTAAAGATGCGACCGAATGGCCGTCATCGCAGAGTGCAACATAGGAAAACTGCGATTCTCCCCCACCCGGCAGGAACTCCTGAATCATCACCAGATCCGGCGACATTATGGAGCAAGCTCGGTCGTAACGTGCCAGCAGCGATTCCCGGTCGTAGACCAGCCAAGCCTTATCGATAGTCAAGGAATTGAGTTCGAGCCTCATAGCCGGCTTAACAATGACCGGAAATGGATATTCGATCGAACATAACTCGGAACGATCACGAGGGAAGAATGTTTGTGGTTGGGCAATGTTGATCTTCAGCCCTAACTGATAGAGTAACCGCTTGTCGCACGCCCAACGCAACGCCTCCCAAGGGGGAGTAGTCAAGCTGAACTCTTGAGACAAGCGGGAGTGATTTTGTGCGACGAAGATCACGCCCTCATCATCGGTGGGCAGCAGCAGTGATCCGCCGAGCTGATATTTCGTCGCCAGAGATAACAGATATTCAACTCGGCTATTGTCATCCCCAGCCGGCCAAGGCAGGGAGCGACGAGTGTAACGCGAAAGGCCTGTCAGCATGTGGGAATCTTGCTTCAGCACCCAAACTGGAATACCCCGCCGCCCTAAACTGCGAACGATTCCCAGCGCACGATAATTCGTGCCCATCACGAGCGCGGGGATGCAGCCCGGGCTGTGATCAGTGTCGCGTGGCAACGATTTCTCGACTTGAGAAGCGACGGCCATATTCCTAACTAGAGCTTGCTTCCTTCCGCGCTGCCATATATCGCGCGAGAGTGCGAGTAGCGAAACGAGCACCGGCAACAAATCTCATCAGTGGACCAAAGCTCCACGCGGCAGGCGCGCCAAGAAAGTACAAGCCGCGTATGGATGTCCCAAAACCTCTATCGAGCACTGGATATCCATCAACAGTGTGTATGCGAGAAAGTAACTCGGGGCCGAGAAATGAATACTTCGAAATGTCAACCTTGTATCCGGTCGCCATCAGCAGGTGATCGACCAAATGTTCACCGCCGTCGTCCATGCGTATCCTGAGCTGGCTATTGGACGGAACAGCGCTGGCAACAAATCTCCCAGTGGTGAGGGGTACATTCTCTAGGCGAGTTTTCAGCCAACCTGCGCCGGCTGGACGCACCGACCGTTCAGCCCATTCCTTCTGCAATCCGCGCGGCAATCGGCGGAACCAGTGGGGCGCCGCGACTACATGGCTGATTCCAGCCGGGCCCACATCTGGTGGGGCGTATAAGAGTCGACCTATGGGCTTGAACGTGTGCAGCCATGGGGTTTGCCAAGTCCAATGGATTTCACGTTCACGGATCACAACGCGAACTTCTGCGCCAGCTTCGTGCAAGAGCGCCGCTGATTCCAATGCACTCTGTCCGCCGCCAATGACAATCACTCGCTTACCGCCAAAAGTACGCAGATCACGATTCGCACACGAATGTGATGCGAGTTCCGAAGGAAGCGTCTGGAACTGTTGGGGGCGACGAGCAAAGGGTACGATACCACCTGCGACGACTACGCGTGCAGACGTGACCGTTTCTCCGTCTTGCAACGTTAATCGAAAGATAGCTCCATCCTGCTCGACACAGGACACGGTTCTTCTGTCGATGTCTGCGGCCACCTGTTGCTGAAACCAACATCCATAATCAACAAATCGTCGCAGTGGAAGGGGTGAACAAAGGTGATTGCCATTCGTCTCTGTGTATGCTCTGAGGGTGAATCTACGGCCAGGATCCGACAGATCAGACCCTTCCAGCGGGGAACGGAGATACATGCCGACAGGCATGTGCTCCTTCCAAAACGACATAGGCTGCCCAAAAATTCTACCGTCCGAACCTTTTGCGGCCCGCAGATGAGCAGCCGCGGACAGTCCATACGGTCCAGCCCCAATAATTGCTACATCGCAATCCGGCAGATTTCGACTCACTGGTGAGTAACCGTCCCTTTCAGAATTAACTGACTTCGGCCGAACTTGTAGTCTGGCGCGAGCACCCCGCGCAAATGCGTTTCACAATCGCCATCCAATAATGGGGAGAAACCGAGCTACCCGAGGGCCGGAGCCTTTCTATCCAATATGTCTGTACAGAAGTTTGCCAACGGTTTCCAGAGCTACATCCGGTGCGGCTGAAACAACTTTCTTGGCTATACTCGATTTCCAGCCAGTAGGCGACTCCACTTGCCGATGTGGGTAAGTCCAGTATGTTATCGCGGTTCCAACCGCACCCCAGTGTTCCTTAAAAGCGATAAGGCCCGGGTTATCAATACTCGATCGTCCCATATCGAGTTCTTCGAACCCGCCTTTCTTGCCCTCTTGTATAGTCTTCCAAAATAGGAGCGGCGTCCCCCCCAGATTGTTGAACGCAGCATTACTGCAACCATATTTGTACACCATGGACTTGTTGTGGGAGAGCGTCAAGATGCTGGCGACAGCTACGCCATCCTTTGACGCTGTACGAATTTTAAGGTCCGCTCCAAAAGCTTCAATCAGACTCCGAAACCAGTCCAGGGGCTGCGGCGGCAAGTGCTGGCGGCGGCGAGTCATTACGACAAGACGATAGAACTTTTGCAACAGATCCTCCGATGCTCCTTCCTCGTATTGCAGATTCTCCCTTTCTGCGCGCCGAATCTTTCTCTGGATACAATCTTTGTGGAACTGTCTAAACAGCTCTTGCGGGCTCTTGCTCAGGTCTAGCCGATGAAGGCTGTAGACTACGCTCTTGGCGAGTCCAGTCTGGCTCCCCGGCTGGCAGGAAAGAGGCCTGATCTCGATGTATCGACATCTGCCGACTCCCACATATCGCTTCATATGCCCTAACAGGCAACCTAATTCGTCAGAGTGGTTCACCAAGGGTTCGCAGTGATCGGAAAAAGGCAAGGATACGAATCGCCGGCCGGTTAACCAACTGTTGACGCGGCAAAAGACAAGGCCGTTGGTGAGAGCAGAATCCGGAGAACAAGTCGTGACCACCAGCGGTTCGTACCCATACGCGGCCTGCAACGCCTTGAGCCACCTTGTACTATGGAACACTGAAGCCTGAGGGTGACTCTTAACCAAGGCCTCCCACCGCGAATCATGCAGCGGATTGATTTCATATACGCCCGCGTCACAAGACTCCGCATTCGCCGAAAGTGCAGGCCTAATGGGAACAACGGCGGCCCCCCCTCTTCCGGTGCCGTAATTCATTATTTTGCGGGTTTTCAAATCGTGGGTCTGTGGGCTTGCTCTGTCGTCACTCGACAACCGCGCAGTCTAGGTTACATCGACCGTGTTCTTTTCCTGAGAATCCACTTCATGTAACTCTAAGAACGTTGTCGCGTTTCTGTACAGGCGGGAATACCCTTCCAATAAAGCTTTTTGTGATCGATCCAACCCAACGAGTTGAATAGAACGCTCCAGGCCGATCTTGCCCATCATCTCCCGTCGAGGCTGGTCATTGAGTAATTCCAGTAGAGCGCTGGCAAACATTCTAGTGTCTTCTTTCTCGACATAAAATGCTGCGTCGCCGGCAGAACGGCGCGTCTCCAGCAAGTCAAACGAGACAATCGGCCGTTGGCATGCCATGTACTCCATGATCTTAGTCATGGTGGAGAGCTGGTTCATTCGATCAGGCGGGTCGGGAGCCAAACACACATCTGCTGTCGACAAGTAATCCAGTAAGAGGTCATCCGGGATAAATCCTAGGAACTGCACCACGTCAGCGACTCTTAGTTCTTCACTCAGCTTGCGGAGATCGTTCCAGCAAGTACCCTTGCCGATCATTGCGAACAGAATATCCCGGCGTCCGAATGTATGGACGACATGGTGTGCGGCTTGCACAATTCGGTCTACACCGTCCTGGCTTCCCATAACGCCGAGGTATACCGCCATATAGTTAAACTGTCGCTTGAGTTCCGGGCGTGGAATCCTCCGATAAAAGCGGTTAATGTCAACTCCGTTTCGGACAATCACCGAGCGCTCGTCAGTTATCCCACCGCGTTCGCGCGCAATCGCACGATAGGATTCATTGGTTGATATGACTAAATCCGCCGCGCGGTACGATTGTTTTTCCAGGAACAGCAGAGTCCGATACACTCGATCCAGCCGCTTGAACTTGGAGTGATAGAGTTCGGGACACAGGTCATGCTGATCGTAGATGAACTTTTTGCCGAATAGTCTGAACGGCCAAGCCAGCAGAAACATTATGTCGGGTGGGTTTGCGCAATGGACTATGTCAACACCATCGCGGATCCAGACAAAAAGGGACAGCACACCTAAGCACAACAATGCCCAAGGGTATTCGAAAAGGTACCCCAGGCTGTTCTTGGCATGAAAGAGCACAGGGTAGCGATATACTCTGACGCCACCAACGATCTCGAAATAGCGATTGCAATTATCTCCCCTTTGGCAAATGACACTCACATCGTAACCGGCCCCATGCAGCGTTTCTGCCAAGTGACGCATCCGCCGATCCGCGGGAAATGGAGCGTTCTCGATCAGCATCAGTACGCGGCGGGGTTTTGATTTCGCTGCTTTACTCATTGTCATGTTTCATTCGTGCCTTTAGTGTTAGCGGGAACTCCGAGCAAGCTCCGTTGTGACCGAGCTGTGCTTGTAGCAGAGCTTCCCATCATCCTGACTGGCGTACGCGATACGTGCGCGCTCGCTGCCCGGACCTTCAATACGCCAACCGAGGCCGTCGTTGACGATCTTCATTTCCGCTCTCTGCCTCCACCAACGATCGACCTCTCCAGGAGTGGTAATCCAAATCGCTTTCTTTCTTCGTAAATCGGCGAGGTGGGCAAGCAGTGCTTCATAAACAACACGTTCCCGAGGCCTGCTGACGTAATCGGGATGCACGATAAAACTGATCAATCCGTGCTTCTCCATGATCAGATCGATCTGCTTGTTCCACAGATCGATGGAATAATCGTTGAGAATATTGAACAAGGTGTAATCCTGAGTCGTAGTAACCGGCAACTCCAGAATCTTTCCGACAAAATACGGCATGACCGTACAACACCCTCCCCTTTGTGGGTCCAGGTGCGCCACATTCGGTACTGACATATCGTAAGAGAAATCTAAGGCATCGAACCAGAGTTGCTTCCGATACAGAACCGCCGCTCGGAAGCCCGAAGCGCCAAATCGCTTCTTGTAAGAATTGATCTTGGCGGCGCGCCTCATGAACTGGTCCTTGTCTCTAAATAGCTGTCCGTCATGGTTCAGATCGTGCACTACGACTTCGAAGTCACGTGTCCTAATGGAATCCAGGAATTCTTCGGTCACCTCGTAGCGCTCCTCCGGAATAATCTGAAATGACCCTTTGATGCCGAACGCGTCCTCCATGTCCATAAGGTAAGGGCATAAACGAACGCCCGCCCCAGTTTCCACATCGTGCGTCATTATGGCGCAACTGGTGGCGCCTTCGGGCCAAAACCAAACGAACGGAATCTGATCTACTGATTGTGCCTTGAGTGACAGAAGCATTGTCCGCTCGAACACCTGATCTACACTCGTATCCACAGGCCAGTGCGGGAACGGCAGGCGATCCCAACCCCTGAGACGCCATCTCTGCATGTGTCTTCGAATCCACACGGGAAGGAGAGGGCGCAGAAAATAGTAGGCTCTGGCCAACATCGTGCCTGTCGCCGTGCTGACAACTTCTTGGGAGTACAATTCGTGACGCAAACTATCAACGATCTGCTTCAAACCAAATGGCAGGCGCACGACTCCCGCGTTGACCATGGCGTCTGACAGCACGTTGGGCAGGATCTCTGTTGCGGAGTCAGACGGAGCATGGCCCGCGCACGTTCCGTAGCAGGTTGTTCCGGTCCCGAACTCGAAATAGCCGCTTTCTTCCGAGAGTGCTTCGCTTGTGCTCAACCGCGCGTAATTTTCAGGACACCGATAATATTGGACTAGACAATTTTTGGCTTCGATTTCATCATGTCGATCCAGCACACCTCTCTCGCGGAGCGCTAAGCTCTCTTCTTTGAAATATCTTGTCTTACCAAACGCTCGCTCATACGCCGCAAGCAGGTGCGGGACCGAATATTCCCAAGCCAGTTCCTTTTCGACTCGCCTACGGCCGACCTCGCCCATCCTTTTTCTTTCATTCGGATGGTCGAGCACCCAGATGATCTTAGCCGCAAAATCTGCAACCTGGTTCTGCGTATCAGCGTAAACAGCCGCGTCCTGCGCGCTGAATCTCCCTTCGCGTAGATCGAATTGCACGATGGGCTTGCCCAAAGCCATATACTCCATGATTTTGATCATGGTAGAAATGTCGTTCATCTCGCATGGTTTGTCGGGATTGACGCAGACATCCGCGGTCGAGAGAATTTCCAACAGGTGTTCGTCAGAAACTCTTCCTGTAAAATTCACCATTCCTTCCAGGCCTTTGTCCGCGGCCATCTTCCGCAGACCAGCCAATCCAGGTCCACCGCCCACGCAAGTAAAATGAATGTCGCGACGTCCTGAAAGCTTGATGTTCAGCACCGCGTCCAGAAGGATATCCAGGCCCTCTTGCGTGCTCATATTCCCGACGTATCCAATCAGGTATGGCTTGCCGTACTTTAGAGCCGAGTTGGAAGGCACGGCTCGAAAGCTCTGTAGCTCGGGTCCGTTGCGAACGATGAACACATCCTCGCGAGGAATGCGCCCTCTACTTACGGCAAGATCTCCGTAACTGGCATTAGTGGCCATGACAACGTTACTGGAGCGGTAGGTCATCTTCTCCAGCAGGACCTGTACTTTGTAGAAGAAGCCCTGCTTACCATATTTTGAGAGATAAAGCTCCGGATTCGCATCGTGGTGATCAAAAATGTACTTAACCCCCAGCAGCTTAAATGGCAGTGCCACTAGGAAAATATCGTCGGGAGGGTTACAGCCCTGAATGACATGAAATCCGCGCCGCGCATAGATCCACCACGAATACAGACATTGCCAAAACAGCGCGGCAGCATATTCCCACACGTACCCGAGAGCGCTATCCCCCTCCAAAAGCATGGGATGCCGGTAGATGTGTATCCCTTCGATGACCTCGTGTCCCTGTTCATAACCCTCGGCCTTGGGTGACAGCACGGTGACCTCATACCCGGCCTCACGAAGTGAACGGGCCTCCTTGAACACGCGTGTATCAAAAGGCACAGGCTGGTTCTCAACGATAATCAGAACTTTTTTCTTCACTGTTAAATCTCTTTCGGGGCTAGAGCAATTGGTACAGTCACGAGAGGGCAGAAAGCAACGTCGCTTGCCCAGTACAGTGTGGAGGTTTTATTGACAAGCCATGACGAATAATGGCGATAGTAGCTTTTTCAGCCAGTATACGAGTCGCCCAATGGACTCGTAGATCATTGTCCTTAGCGCGGCGTTCGAGTCTTGGTCGTATACCGCTCACCAGCAGATGCCGTCATAACTGCCATTCTCGCTCCTCTTGTCGGTAATTCGCACAAAATCTACCAGGAATTGGCCCTCGCGAAGGCGCTCGGGCATTCCCTTGAAATCCGGATCATTGTTCCCTATCACGACGGTCTGTGCGTGATTCAGCACCGCGTCCATATCGCCGACCATGAGTTTCGAGATGTGTGGAATGTGGTTGAGTATGAAATCCCGGTTCGCACCTACCAGGCTGGCAATATTCACGTTTCTGTCGTAGATGCGCAGATCGTATCCTTTGCCCAGCAAACGCTCGATGACTTCGATTAAGGGGCTCTCTCGCAGGTCGTCAGTACCTGCTTTGAAACTAAACCCCAAAATGCCGACGCGCAAGTGCCCTTTTGCCGTAATGAGTTGTAAGCCCCGGGCGATCTGCATTTCGTTACTAGGCAGAATGGAAGTCAAAATCGGTAGTTGCAAATCGTGCATCTTGGCCTGATAGGACAACGCCCGGAGATCTTTGGGCAAACACGAGCCTCCGAACGCAAAACCAGGGAGCAGGTAAGCGGGAGAAATATTGAGCTTTCGATCCTGGCAGAAGATCTTCATAACTTCGTGTGCGTCAAGGCCTAACGACTTGCAGAGATTGCCGATCTCGTTGGCATAACCGATCTTGAGTGCATGCCAGCTATTGTCGACATATTTCACCATCTCAGCGGTTTCCAGGTTCGTCCGGATCAATGGGGCCTCGAGCTTTTTGTAGATCGCTGCCAGGATATCTCCGCTGGCTTGATCCAATTCTCCGATGACCGTCTTCGGCGGAGAACGGAAGTCTTTTACTGCCGAACCTTCCCTCAAAAACTCAGGGTTGTTGCAGACGCCGAAGTCAGTTCCGGCCTTCTTGCCTGAAAACTCCTCCAGGGTAGGAATCACGATCTTATGCATCGTGCCCGGGAGAATCGTGCTGCGGATGACGACGGTGTGGCGCGCTGTCTTGCTTTTGAGCGCCGCGCCAATTTGTTCGCAAATCCGGCGAATGTATCGTAGATCGAGGTTGCCGTTGGACTGGCTCGGAGTGCCGACGCAAACGAAGGACAGTTCCGTCTCGCGGATCGCATCAGTTGGATCGCTGGTGGCGCGCAACCGGCCAGCTTTGGCAGTGGCTGATATGATCTCACCGATGTCGGCTTCAACGATGGGAGATTGTCCACGGTTGATCAGGTCGACTTTGGTGGGGAGCGGATCGACACCGAGGACCTCATGTCCATCGTGGGCGAGACATCCCGCCGAAACTGCACCCACATAACCCAACCCGAAAACGCTAACTTTCACGATGTATACCTTTCTCTGTGGGTATCTAGAGTTTAGTCTCGGCGACCTGCGAATATATCGCGCTTCGCTCACTAGCGAGCGAGTTGTCGTATTGCTGCTCGGGCTCGTAGACAACTACGTGGCTTCCCCGATTCGAAAATGAGAACGGAACACACAGCAACTTTCTTAACCGTATCCTCAATTCCTCTCGCCGCTCGGGAGGCACAAAGAACAGCATGAAACCTCCTCCGCCGGCGCCTAGCAGTTTGCCGCCAAGAGCGCCTGCGCTGACCCCGGCTTCGTAGATTTCATCGATGCTAGCGTTTGAAATTTTTTGTGTCAGTGTTCTCTTTATCTTCCAGCTCTCGTGCAGCAATCGGCCGAATTCATGCAATGAGCGCGCGGGATTCGAAATAATGGCCTCTGCTTCATTGACGCACTGAAGCATCGTGTCTAATTCCTGCTTCTTATGCGGTGTCATTTTTAGTTGTTCCTGCGCGATTTCAGAGGCGAACCGGGAGAACCCGGTAAAGTAAAGCGCCAGGTGCTGTTCGAGTTCCGCTAACCTGTCTTGTGAAGTCAACATCCGCCTTACCTCGATTGAGCCGTCGGTTTCAAAATTAATGCGATTGAACCCTCCATATGCAGCGCTCACCTGATCCTGGGCACCCACGGCCTCTCTCAGCAGTTCCTGTTCCACATGTATGGCTTCTGAGGCTAGGGCATGTTTATCGCGCATCTGGTTCTTCAGCGCATAAAGGCCGAGAAGTAGCCCCACTGTAAACGCAGAACTCGTACCCAAACCACTGCGAGCGGGCAAATCGGCTACGTGGTGGATCTCGACCCCCTCGTCCATTCCGACGAAATGCAGACACGCGCGCACTGATGGGTGCTGAATCGCATCATTCTTGTCCACGTTCTCAATTTTGGAGTATGAAACGCGGCTGTGATATTCAAAGAAAGGCGGCAAGCGCCGACAGGTGATGTAGCAACGCTTGTCGATCGTGGTGGATAATACTGAGCCACCGTACTGGCGGTACCAAACAGGATAGTCGGTACCACCACCGAAGAACGAAATGCGAAGTGGCGTGCTAGTTATGATCATATGTCTAGTCTTGGGTTAGGGCGAAACTCTCCGCGAGTACTATCGACAACGAACTCCCCTCGTGGCATTGTCCTCCGTGCGATCAGGACTGATTTCCTGCATCCGCAGGATTTCGTGGACTGCCTCAAGCAGGGATCGCGCTATCACATCGGCTTTGCCATCCCCACTAATGTTGGGTCTCAGAATTCTAGCGGTTCTGCATCCTGCCCTTCTGCCGGCCCCTACATCCTTCTCCGAATCACCAATCATCCAGGAAGACCCTAAATCAACGTGGTGTTCGTCAGCGGCCGCAAATAACATTCCCGGTTCAGGCTTGCGGCAACTGCACGGAGGATCCTCCTCGTGCGGGCAGTAGTAGACTCCGTCGATCTTCGCACCTACTGCTCCCAGCTCGCCACACATCCGTTGATGCAGCGAATTCAACTCTTCTACCCTCAACAATCCCTTGGCAACGCAGCGCTGGTTGCTCACTACGATCACGCGGAAATCGGCCTGGTTAAGGAGGGCGATGGCCTCGACGACTCCCGGGAGAATATGCATCTCTTCCCAACAGGTAATGTATTCATCTTCTGTCGGGGCTTTTCGGTTGATAACGCCGTCACGATCTAGAAATGCGGCTTTTTTCATGGAATATCGTTTCTTCCACCAGCTCTGAGATGATGTGGCCGATCAGGATGTGGCACTCCTGGATACGCGGCGTTTCATTCGAGGGCGCACAAATGCAGTGATCTACCGCATCCTTGAGTTTGCCGCCACTGCAACCAGTGAATGCGACCGTGCCCAATCCCATTTCACGGGCTACGGATAAGCCGTGAAGTACATTCGACGAATTGCCGCTGGTAGAGATGCCAATCGCGAGGTCTCCTGAGTGCGCCAAAGCTTCGATCTGACGGGAAAAAACCAAATCAAATCCATAGTCGTTGCCGATCGCCGTCACACACGAGGTATTCACGGACAAGGCCAACGCGGGCAGGGGTGGCCGGTCAAATGCAAACCGCCCTACAAATTCCGCAGCGATATGCTGCGCGTCCGCCGCGCTTCCGCCGTTACCAAACAAAAGCACTTTGTTCCCTTTTGTGAACGTGTCAACCAAGCGTTGGCTGACCTTGGCAATGACGGACACGAGTTCGGAATTTGCCAGCAAAAGCTGCTTCACGGCAATTGATGCCTGGATCGAGCGACTCACTCGCTGTTCGAAATCGCCGGTGTCTCTCATTTTAGTTCTCTAAGCACTCCTGATAGAAGCTACTACCTATTTCTCCGCAACCGGGCCGGGAAGTCGACCTCTCGAGGCCGCCTCACTAAGTGAATTGCAAAGCTGCTGAGCACGCGCATAGTCTGCCGGCGTACCTATGTCAATAAACATGCCGCGCTGCTCCTGCGCGTACACTCCACGATCCAGCAACGCAGGAAATACATCCCTCTCAAGGCTGGCCGGATGCTCCGGAATATATTGAAGAACATCGTGTTTGAAGACGTAGACTCCGCCATTCACCAATCCAGGCAGATTGCTGCCGGTCTTCTCCGCAAAACCTCTGACTCGGTCGCCCTCGACCTGCACAGTTCCGTATCTACTTGTGTCCTCCACTCGCAATACGGCAAGCGTCGCCATTGCGTCGCGACTTCGATGCAAATCCATCAAGTTACGAAAATCGATGTCCAGAAAAGAGTCGCCGTTCATCACGAAGAAATCGGGAACATTCCACAAATAGTGCTCGGCTCGCTTGACTGCGCCAGCGGTGCCGAGCGGTTGCTCTTCCTTGGAATATTCAATCGCAATGTCTAACGCTCTACCATCACCGAATTCGCCTTCGACCTGGTCTGCCAGGTAGCCAGTGCACATCACCAGACGACGGATTCCCTGGGAACGAAGCTGCTCAACCAGCAATCCAAGGAAGGTCCCCTTCCCGACCGACGCAAGCACTTTGGGGGCGGAGGGCACAACTGAACGCAAGCGTGTTCCCAATCCACCAACCAGGAGAACCGCTTTGACATCATCTTTCATGCTTTACATTACCCGATCCCAATATTCCAACATGGACGTGAGTGTCTGTTCGATCGAAAACACTGGCTTCCATCCCGTGTCTTTGCGAATCTTGACGGTGCTGCCAAAGATGATTTTCTCATCGGAAGGTCGCATCAGCCGTGCAACAGGTCGTATCTCAGCATTCACGCCCGAAAGGCGGATGGCCGTTCGCAATAGCTCGCCAATTTCGTGAGTATCACTCGCGCAAACGTTATAGGCCTCGCCGCGCTTTCCTTTCAGGGCAGCTAGGTAGAAACCTCGTACCGTGTCGTTGACATCGAGAAACGCGCGACGCGGTTTCAGATTTCCCACTTCGATGACGGGAGGTTGCAGACCCTTCTTAATCCGAATCAACTGGCGCACAAAATCCGACGGCGCATCATTCGTCTTCCCTGGACCGGTAGTGTTGAAGAGCCGCAGATTGACGGCTGGAATCTTGTAGTCCAGAAAATACTCTCGCGCCAGCAGATCGAGGCATACCTTGCTGATCCCGTAAGGATGCAGAGGGCGAAGAGGCTGCTCTTCAGTCACGGGTATAGCCGATGCTGGAACGTGTCCGTACTCAGCACTCGAGCATGCAGAAACGACCACCGGAGGACGCTTCATGTGGCGTACCGCTTCGAATAAATGCAGCGAGCCAAGAGCATTAGATTCGAAGGTTCCGACCGGGTCCGCCCATGATACCGTGGGCAAGCTTTGCGCCCCCAAGTGGAAGACGTGCGTCGGCTGGTACTCTTTGAAAACCTGCTCCACTCGTTGGCCGTTCACAAGATCACACTGAACGAACCGCAAGTTCCGCAACCGCGGGAAAGAATTCGTATCATGCAATCGATAGCTACCGATTACCCTCCATCCCTTGGCTTGCAGAAACCTAACCAGATGAGAGCCGATAAATCCCTCGGCACCGGTCACCAGCGCAGTTTTCTTCATTCACGTCCTCGTCTCAGAGTGTGCGTCGACACAATCGCCTCAATAGTTCAGGTGGTTTTGTCGCAACGGTAGATTCGAGCAACAAGGAATTGCAGGGCGCAGCGTGTCAGCAATCCACTCACGGACGTTAGAATATGCCGAAATTAGAATCGATAGCAAAGGTCATGCCGATTCTCGCTCAGTGCTCCAGCGCACCTACTACGGCCAACTCCCCACCAGAATTCCATCAATATCGGGCGTAGGTGTATTCTCGTATCTGCGCTCGATCACTGAACAACGGCGGCTAGGCCCGTAGGAGGGGCAGGAGGAGGATCTCCGGTACCAGGATCGTTTTGGTACACGCTCTCATCGAACTGACGCACGTCGGGAAATTTCATTGTTCCACCTGCGCAGCTTCCCGGATTTGTGGCCATAGCGTAACTGACCGTCGTCGCACTGGAGCTCGTCATCACGGCTTCCCCGCCTGTGGGGGTATTGCACGCCGATACCCCGGTAATCTGAAATCCACCTATGAGGTGCCCGACGTTGGGAAGTCCGCTGACGGTTAGCGTCTCGGTGCCGCCGGACCAACTAGAGCCCGTGATGCTGTAGGAGTTCTGGTAATTCGGGTCGATGGGGAGGTTTTGGAATGCGATTGCTGCTGGAGCATCGTAAGCCGTACCGTTCACATACGGCCCCCCAGTCACGTCCGGCCCCACGAGCGGAAATGGTTGTGTCTGGCCTGCCGCACATCTGGTTGGAAACGTCGTCCAACTGGTGCATACTTTCCACCAACTCAGGCCAGTGCCGCCGTTCGCGTGAGGTGTACAGGTTGGGGAGCTATAGCCAGCCAAAAAGAAGGAGCAGGGGAGGTTGTCATTCAAAGGAACAGAGTTCTCAAAGGGAGCTGCATTTCCTGGCAATGTCGTCGGTACCTCCGAGCTTTGGAATCGGCACGTTCCGGTGACCGTGTCGCAATTACCCCAGCGCATCATGCTGTTGAGCGCTAAAGCGTCGGTGGTGCTAACCACGTAAATATAACCTGTGGAGGAAGAAGTGCCCTGATAAGCGACACACTTAGGACTTCCGAGGGAGTTACCAACTACATTTTCAAACCGAGAATAGTTGTCAATCTCGATTCCTCTCGGATTGACAGTAAGGTAAGGAGGGTCCCAGCATGAGAAGTAGTTGCGGAACCAAGTATTCAAGTGGTGCGTTCCCCAGGTGTCGTCATCTTCTGTGATCCCAAACTGGTTCGCTTCGTGCAGAATTAAACTGGCTTCACCGTGGTGTTGGAATGAGCTGTCTTGGTAGTAGTTGGTTTGCGAATCACGGTTGAAGTTATAGGCGATAACGACTCCTGAGTCTAAACCTTCCCCTTCAACAGGAACCCCTCCAGTTATTATATTGTTCAGGATTAAGTCGTCGGAATCATTTCCCTGTCCGAAAGAAATCTGGTTCGCACTGCCCATCGCCGAGGGAGTTTGAGCGAAAATGTAGTTGTTGAAGAACAGGCAATTTTTCGTGGCTGAGAAGGTCGCCGCCTCGTTTACCCCGGATCCAACAATTCGCACTCCCTTGATCCACGAGTTATAAGCACCGTTAATGGACACCTGTTGGTTCTGGCTGTTCTGCAATGTAATGGTCATGTCTTCCAGCCCCATCCCGATGGCGGTATAGGTAGAGCTATACCATGTGAGCGTTGCGGTTTGCGCGAAAGCCCAGTTCGGCATGTAGAGGCCGGGAGTGAAACCGACGGTGTAGGTGCCATTGCCATTGTTGCTGACCGAAGTCACCAGCACCATCTGTTGCTGACTCTGGTTGTTTCCAGATCCTCCACTGAAATCACACGTAGTATTAAAACTACAGACAAACAAACCGCCGTTGTCGGTTGAAGTTCCGGTACATGGACTGCCGCTGAAGCCTGTATCACATTGACTGAAGCTGGCCAGATTACCGACTGCTGGGGGAGAACCTGTGGTGACGATGACTGACGTGTTGCCGACCGTATAGTTGGTGGGTGCCGATGTCAAGGGAGCCGACCCTGCCACTTGGCCCGCGCCGATTTGGATATTGGCAGATGAGCCGCTCAGATTGACAGTAGTTGCCATAGGACCGCCGCCGCGCACCGTCACATTGTTGTGACCTGACGTATAACCAGGGCTAAGACGCATGAAACTCGAAATCGTGAACGTTTTGGGGCTTGCGATGCTTCCGCCCAGTAGAACGACTTCACCTGTTGGACACGCCGAGACGGCGTTTACAATTTGCGTGGTATCATCGCCACCGCTGGGATTGAGCGTGACACAAATTGCTGTTCGAGTGGGCGGCGTCCAAGGCGCGGCGGTAGTTTCTCCGTCGGGAAACGTTGCCTGTAAACCGGCGTGACTCCAGTCGATCGCGCGATTGGTCGAGAGAATCCCGGACCACGCCTGCCCATACGAAAGCGTAGAAAACAATAGCAATATCGAGATAAGGGGGAATAGATGCGAACTATCGCGTCTCATTTACTCTAGCCTCAGATGATCACGTTGTGCGGGTATGGAGAGTCTAGCGACGACTACCAAGTGAATGCCAGACACGAAAGTACAACGGCTAGCCTCCAAAGGGCAGTAATCACTACCCTTTCGGCCATGGCCATCCGGGCGACAGGTGCCGTTCCAGGTGTCGCCGGCGAGATCTACCTTTCACGGTATCGTTTACTCACTGTTGGCTGGCGCATACGCGGTTGCAAGCAAGTAATCCCGCCAGCGAGGAACAAGATGAAATGGATAGCCCAGCAGAGCGAGTGGGCGATAGAATGGATTTGTGGGCAAGTGGTGCATGTAAGAATACTCCACGCGGCAGTCCGTGAAGCCGGCCTTCTTAAACTGCCAATCGAGATGATCGCGGCTGTATTCCAGCACATGAAGAAGGGCAGTGCCTTCGTCCGGATATCGAAAATAATCGAAAATGGGCCTCCCTAGAGCCATAAACACTACGTTTCTTAAGCGGTAGAGATTGGGTGTAGTACAAATGAGAACGCCGCCGGGTCGAAGTATGTTCCGCAGACGTTCGAGCGCGATGTATCCCGGTATCGGCAGATGTTCGATGACTTCAGAGAGAAAGATGAAGTCGAATTTCCTGTCAAACGGGGCCTCAGACTTGCATAGGTTCCAGTGAAAAGTCTCGACACCCTGCTCCGCCATGTACGACAGATGTGGCCCAGGGAGGTCCGCCGCAACGCCGCGATCGTTCCATAATTTCGCACAAAGGACAGCCAGTTGCCCTCCGCCTACATCTAGGACGTCAACGGGATTAGACGGAGCCAAGGCAGCAAGTCGCCGAATGCATTCTTTATACCGGGACCGGTAGCGTAGGTAGTAAGCTCGACCACCAAATCGCATTTCATCCTGGCAGATGTACCGCTCATAGAATGAATCGAAATCATTGGGCTTCCATGGGCGTGCCATTTATTTCACCTCGTGAAAATCGCTTGTATGACATCGCATTCAGGCTGCGTTGATGAGAGATGGCTTGGGCAGGGGAGCCGCCTTCTTGGCCTCTAAGCCGTACATTATCTTGTCCCAACGTCTGATGCACGTAGCCTTGAGCTGGGGAAGCGCCGTCTGAGCCGACTTCGCGGCCTTCCATCCGAAGATCGGTTTCATCCACGCATATTTCCAGCGCAAACGCGGCTCTACGAGGCGCCCTTGGAGTTGCGAAGCCAGTTTCTGCAGCTCTGTAATAAGATCCGGCCGTTCCGGATAGAAATGGTGATACCAATTTTGCAGATAGGTCACGCAAGCCTTGCGAACACGTTCACTATCTTCAAGCGATCGCAGATACTGAACGTGCAATTTCATGGAAATCAGCAGCGCGTCTTTCTTTCTGTCTGACGTGCCAATATAGCTCAACCGGCTGGATGGGGTAATTCTGTAGAAAACTCTCGCTTCCTGCACGAAACGGGTACGTTCGGCTGCCAGAAGTACACGGCAAAAATATTCGCCGTCGTCATCGCTCCAGAGGCGAGTGTCCCACGGTCCCGCCGCTTCTACGAGTTCCCGGCTGGTCAGCCAGGTGGCGGTTTGCATGTGCAGATTCTGACCCATTTTCCTCAGGAGCCACTCGAAGGGAGAAAGGTCCTGCCACAGCGGTGTCTGGACGAAGCGCGCACGGTTGATCCGATAGTTGAAGAAGGCCCACGGCGAGGAGAGCAGTGCTCGCCTGCTATCAGATTCCTTGAGGGTGGCAAGTTGCCGCTCGATCTTGTCCGGCGCCAGTAGGTCATCCGCGTCCAGCCATTGTATGTAGTCCCCCTGGCTGAGGCTGAGGGCATGGTTGCGCGCTGCAGCGGCACCCTGGTTGGTGGTGGACACGACCACAACCTCTTTCGAGGCAAATCGCCGCGCTATTTCCAATGTCTGATCATTCGACCCATCGTCCACCACGATGATCTCTTTGCGCAGCCAGGTTTGTGCGATGGCGGATTGAAGCGTCTCCGCGACAAACTCCTCCGCGTTGTATGTCGGGATAAGAATTGACACCAGCGGTTTCATGAGGGATTCCTTCCCAACATTTGCGCGTACGCGCTACAGGTCAGCTCGGCAACTGCATGCCACGAGTGGTTTGCGTTTGCGTATTCCTTTATCTCAACTCGGCGGACCTCCAAATTGCTGAAAAGATCGCTGGCGAAGTACGTCTCAATGGCTCTTGCCATTTCTGCGGGATCCCCCGGCTTGCACAGAAAACCCGTGCTGCCTTCAACAATTTCTTCCCGAAAAGACCCCACGTCAGTCGCGACTACGGGCAGGCCAAAAGCATAAGCCAGAAAGAGAACACCGCTCTGAAAGATCTCTTTGTAGGGAAGAACCAGAACATCGGCCGCTTTGAGGTAGACTTCCACTTCGTCGTCGGGAATGAATTGTACCCTCAAGATGACCCGCCCTTGATCAAAGCCTCTTCTCACGGTGCTTTGGATCTCCTGCAAATACTCTTCGTATCCTTTAATGAGTTCTCCGGCGACGATTAACCGGTAATTCGCTTGCTTATCGGCCAGGAGTAAACGGAAAGCGTCCAGCAGGTACTCGATGCCCTTGTAAGGCCTGACCCTTCCGAAAAATAGGATCGTCTTCTCGTCATCCCTGAGACCCAGGCGCCGTTTTGCCTCGGCCGGTGTGAGTTCCGTATCGGGCGAGGCGTTGTTAATCGGAAACCGGATCACCGTGACTGCCTTTTCAGCCACGGCAAAATGCGAGCAAAGCTCGCCTTTCATCTTCTGCGTGTGAACGAAAATGTGATCACACAGCCGGTACTGGATTCTAAGCGTGACGCGATTAAGCCATGAATCTCTCGCGTCTCGTTTCGCTTGATTCACATTGTGCGCGGTGAGGGCAATCTTTTTCCCCAGCAGCTTGTAGTAGAGCATGAGGATGGTGCGATCGAAGAACTCGAACTTGTTGTTCCACAAAATGTGCAATATCTTTGGGCTGGAACACGCGACGTATTGGATCAGTTTTGCGTAGTAGACCAGCAACTTCGACGACTTCTCCGCGAAGGTAGCGTCGAATTTATGGCTGTCACGGAAATTAAGAAAACGCAGGCTCGTGGTATCGCGTAGTTCAGGGCTGTCTATTTCGTCGCTGCCGATTATATCCGCATGTACGCCTTTGGAAGCGAGTGCCAACGCCAGCCCGAATACGTAAGGCCTGTCTTTGCAGCCGGTCAGCAAACCAATCTCGATTCCCAACGCTGATTTGGGTATCGCCTGCTTCTGAACTTCGATCTCATCGGCAGGAGACTGCTCGGCAACGTTAGTCATTTGCATGAACTTTTATCACCGACTTCCATAATAGTCCGGGTTTTTCCAAGCGCCCGCTCGCTGTACCTGAGCGTTTCTGATGTCCGAATTGGTTGACTGACGACGTTCAATAGGGTCCATCGGTCAGCATGCTCTCTTGTTCGTCAGAAAGTTCTCATTCAGCCCGTACACAAAATCTCGGACATTGCAACGCCCATCGGATTCACGAAGCGAAACAGCAAAGCCGTTCTGCTTGAGAAAGGTAACAACGTCTGCCTTCGTTCTCAACTCATCCGGGCCGCCCTCATCCGCCAGGAAATCATGGCATGAAATGCAGACATTCCGGGTCTTCTGCGCCATTTTTCCCATGCCCAAAAGCGCAAGTCTCTCAGCGCCCTCTATATTCATCTTGAGGAAATCTACCCGTGATAAGCCAAGTGATCGGAAAATGTGGTCCAGCGTCGTGCCCACCACTCGAATTCCTGAATCCGCTCCAATAATGCCATTTGCCTCATGGTCATCAGAGTCACTGAGTTGTACTTCTTGCTCTTGATCCACGACCGCCGCTTGAACGAGCGTGACATTTTCTAGTCGGTTTTTCTCGCACATCTTCGACAAACAACGAAAAGTCCCGGGGTGGGCCTCTATTGATATGACACGACCGGATTTTCCGACACTTTTCGAAAAAAATAGTGTCTCCCATCCCGTACCCGCACCAACATCTACGATCGTATCTCCCTCGCTAAGAAGATGCTGATGCATCCACAAATCAAGAGTCAATTCCTCAATTTGTTTAGGCGTCCACAGCGTTAGCCTCGGCTCGACAAGAGTGTTCGACGGGAATCTGTGAACCCATTCGCCCTCATAAGACACTTTGCAGAGTTTCACTGTTCGGACCGTTGCAATGATTGTAGCCAGCACCGCCAGAATAGGTCGGAGACCGGGTCGGTTGAGCAACCTATATACGCTGTGCTTTAGCTTGTTCATCGGCTTTATGGTTTGATCCGCCACGTTTCTTCGCGCGCCGGATCATATCCGGGGTTTCTTGGTCGACTTAACAACGGTTCGCTACATCCCTTCCGTTCTTAAAAAGGGGTCTTAGCCCGACACCGGGCCACTAGCGCACGGCGCTGCTACTAGCGGGAAGGGCCAATACCGTTAGCTAACACCTTAGGCGGAAACAAATCTGGCTTCGGATCCAACCGTAATACCCAACGCAGGACCTTGGTGGTGTCCTGCGCCTTGGCATCCCAAGTTAGGCGTTCCCGAGCGTAGGCCATTCCTTGCCGCCGTAACCGCTCGAGCCGATCCCGATCATGGGCCAGTTCTGTCAGAATCTTTTCCATCTGCGCCACAAAGTCACTCTCATTCGTAAGCGGCACCTTGAACCCCACTTCCGGACGAACGATATCTCCCGGCCCGCCGAAGTCCGCGACCACCGGGACCGCGCCGGACGCGAGAGCTTCAAAGACCACACCAGCGCCGAAGTCGCGAACCGATGGAAACACCATCACATCTGCGGATCGTAGCCGACTGAGAGCCTCCTCGTGGCTAACCCAACCACAGAAGGAAACAGCCTTCTCGATCCCAAGGGATCTGGCAAGCTGCTCAAGGCGGCTTCGTTCGGGACCATCTCCGAGCACGGAAAAACGGGCCAAATCGCTTCGCAAGAGAGGGACTGCAGCGCGTAGCGCGAGATCACAAGCTTTGCAAGGTATCAGCCCCCCGACAAAGATCAACTCCAACTTGGCGCCGCGCTCCGCAATGCGCGAGTCGTCAGAACACAGGGAGCGACTGATGCCAGGCTCTGGGACAAAAAATAGCTTGTCGCGATACCGGGAAAACTCGGCATAGGTTTGGGACGAAGCGGCTATGATCGCTGCCGCGTTGCGGTAGGTGGAGCGGGCAAAAGGCATGACTCGGTATAGGCTCCTGAGACTAGAGATCCATTGCTTCTCGTTCTCGGCCTGGCTGAAGCCCTCTACATAAGGGAGTCCGCCATTAATCGGCCCGATTACGAAAGGTATAGGTCCCTTCCGCAGAAAGAAAGCGAAAGGACTCGGTAACACCGCGGTCATGGGCAGGACGCGCAGAACAACATCGAACTCGCCCGCAAAGATCCGATGCCGCAACTGCCGCCAGGCCAGCCACTCAAAGACCTGAAGAAACGGATAATCAAAAGCAGTCAACGCCTGACTCGCAAAGTTATTTCTGAAGATCCATCGAAAACTCCACGCACGGATGCGATCGAGCCATGGCATCCGGATCACCTCGATGCTTCGAAACGGTCCTTTGGCTTGGCGCACGTTGACCTCAACGGCCGATCCAACAACCAAAGCAACGTCATGGAGTTGGGCGAGCGCGGACGCATGGCAATAAGTGACAAAAGGAATGCTGACACGCGTCGGATCACAGAACGGCGCTGACACCAATATCCGCAATCGCTTCAATTATGATCCCCTTTTAGGTGGACAAGCCAACAACTGCAGCTAACGCCTTTGGCGGCGAAAGAACTGGCTTCGGACCTCGCGCCATGACCCAGTGCATGATCCGCGTAACGATTTGCGCCTTGGCCTCCCAGGTTAAGCATTCCCGCGCGTAGGACCTGCCTTGCTGTCCCAACCGTTCAAGAAGGTCTCGATCGTGTATGAGCTCACCCAAAGCCTTTTCCAGCTGCGACACCACATCGCTTTCGTTAGTAAGAGACACCTTACACCCAACCTTTGGATGAACAATATCACCGGGCCCCCCGAAGTCCGCGACAATAGGTACTGTACCGACTGCCAGAGCCTCAAAAACCACGCCTCCCCCGAATTCGCGAACGGATGGAAACACCAGCACGTCCGCCGACCGTAAGCGCTGCATGGCTTCAGCATGAGGGAGCATTCCGTAGAATGAAACAGCCTCCTCGATTCCAAGAGATTTCGTAAGTTGCTCAAGGCGGTTCCGCTCCGGGCCATCGCCGACGACCGTAAAGCGGGCCAAGTCACGTCGCAAAAAGGGGGCTGCGGCACGCAGTGCGAGATCACACGCCTTGTAGGGAACTAGTCCGCCAAGGAAAATCAACTCGAGTTTGCTGTCGCCCTCACGATGGCGCGGGGCACCGGAACAGAGGGAAGTACTGAGGCCGTTCTCCGGGACAAAGAAAAGCTTTTCGCGATAGCCCGCAAACTCTTTGTATGTCTGCGATGACCCTGCAATGATCGCGGCCGCTCTACGATAGGTAGATCGAGCAAAAGGCACGAATCGATAGAGTCTTCTCAGGGTATCAATCCATGCTTTCTGGTCGTCGGCCTGGCTGAAACCCTGCGGCCAAGGCAAGCCACCATTGATTGGCCCGATTATGAAAGGCACGGAACAGTTTCGCAACAAAAAAGGAAAGGCGCTGGGTATGACCGAGATTACTGGCGAAAGGCGCAAAACGATATCGAACTCTCCTGCGATTATTCGAGTTCGCATTCGCCGCCACGCACACCATTCAAAAGCAATTGAAAAAGGGTAGAAAAAAGCTGCCAAAGCGCGGCTGTGGAAATTACCCTTAAATATCCAACGTAAACTCCAGGCTAAGATGTGATCAAGCCAAGGGACAGTGATCGCCTCAATGCCGTGAAAAGGCCCCTGCGCGCGGCGCAGGGCCGCTTCGTTACTTGAACGGCCAACCAGCGTCACGGCATGGAGTTGGGCGAGGGCTTCAGCGTGGCGATAGCAAACCAGAGAAACGCTGATCGACTCTGGATTGGCATCGTGTGCTAACAGCAATATCCTCAACCGACTCACCTATGATCTCCTTGTGAAAAACTGTTTTTCAAGCCCGGATCGGAGTGAACCAAAAACTGCAATTGCTTCGATAACGTTGATGCTTCGCGGTCCAATATACGAAAGTTTTAGCCGCTGCCGCGGAGAGTTAAATCGTCGAGTCGTAGACTTCAATTTGTTTTCCTTTAACACGTCTCACGGTGCGTTCCGGCAGCAGATCGCGAAGCAGGCCTACGGTATCACTGAGGGGTTTAAGCCCCTGGTGGAGCGCGATCACTCCGCCGAGATACAGCGCGAAAAATATCAAAGAAACTGAAACCATCCTCACGAAAGCGCCCGGGGGACCAAATGGCGTCGCAAGAACAGGCATGGCCCTGACGATCAGAGCAGTCCCGCAGCCTGCCCCAACCGATGCTGCAAAGAATTTCCAGATGACGGCGAAGATCGACCCAATGCCGAGTCCGATGGGCTCTCCGGCATACCAGAAGCCGGGAAACATCAAGAGGAAATACGAAGTCGTCCATGCTAAAGCGATTCCAGAAGGACCCCAGGGTAAGGCCAGCAAGAATAGAGTCACAGTACACACAAACTCCATCAGACCCCAGCGAAACCATCTCTCGGGGCGGCCGATCGAAAGATGAATCCAGCCGTGCGTGTTATACAGCAACATGACTCCGATTCCCGGACCGAATAAGGCGAATATCCGACCAGCCTCCTCCCAGCCGGGCCCGAAAAGAAATCGAATGATATCCTCTCCCACTAAAGCAAAATCTGCTCCGACTCCCATTCCTACGAGCGCCAAAACCGATATCGTCCGCAAAAAGTAGCGTTGGAATTGTTCCCGGTCCCGATTGGCGCGGCTGAGTGTACTCACGACGACGGCCGACAGTGGCGCCAACAACTGCGTTTCTGGCAGGACGAACAAGTCGTACGCCCTCTTGTAAAATCCGAGAGCAGGCGCGCCAAATCGCCAGCCGACCAGGAGGTTGTCGGTGTTGCGAGTCAAATAGCTGAAAGCAAAATGCGAATAAACGTTCATCGCGAACTTCAACCCTGGACCGGTGCCCGAGGCGCGACCAGGCGCGCTCGGTATCCATCGACAGACCAGCAAAGCACCCGCTGCCACGACTACCGTCTGCGTCAAACTGCCCCAGACGAGAGCCCAGTACTGCCAGCCCGCCATCGCCAAGACGACGGAGACCAACACCTGGAGCCCCTGCCCAACGAAATTGATGATTGCGGTGGTCCTGAAATGCATAGCGCGCTGCAACAGCCCCGTGTGGATATAGCCCAGGCAGCCAATCCCGATAGTCAGCGACATGCCGCGAGTCACTTGAACTACCGCCGAGTTGTGATAGAAAAGCGCCAGCAATGGACCCGAGCTGGCGAACGCCAGAGTGAGAATTGCGCCGATGCCCAGGTTGATCCAAAAGAGATTGCTCGCGAGCGAATCCGTGACTTCCTCGCGCTGCATGATCAATTCCGTGAATCCATTCAGACCGAAGCTACGAAGCAGCAGGCTGAAAGTTGTGACCATGGTTACGACCCCGAAATCAGCAGGAGTAAGCAGCCGTGCCAGGATGACCACCGAGCCGATCCCTACGGCGAATTGACCTGCCGAGCCAGCAATGGCCGCCCCGGCGCCACGAACAGCTGTGCGGCGAAGGCCTTTACCTGTGGCGATAGGGTGGAAAGTACCGTCAGACTGAAATGGTTTCAACTATTATCCCTTTAGCGATCTTCAGCCAGTGGCGAGTCGCGGGTCGACTGCAATTTTGATTCTCGATCCAAGCGCACCCTAGGCCGCGGGCACGAAGCTTGCACGTAGCCATTCTTCCAAGATGACCAGGCTGAAGAGAATCTTGTGGTGATCGCTGGCGCCGGAGCGATGCTGATCGAGGAGCCCACGGACGGCATCAGGTCGTAAATAATCGAATATGTACGACCGCCGATCGAGCAACATTCCTTCCATTTTCTGCGATTGCGCGGCGCGGAACCACTCATCCACGACATTCATGGCGAAACCGCGCTTTTTTCGCCGGAGAATCGTGGTAGGCAGGAAGGCTTTGCAGACTTCGCGGTGCAGCCATTTGCCAGTACCATTGCGCACTTTGAACCCCGCGGGAAGTCTTTCACCGTATTCGACGACTTCCTTGTCCAAATAAGGCACGCGCACTTCGAGGCTGTGGGCCATCGAGAGCTTGTCGGCGTACATCAGCAGCTCATCCGGCAGGGTCGAACGCAATTCGATGAACTGAAGGCCGCCGAGCTCGTCGGTTTCGGCCATCAGATCTGAGAATTCCTCCCAGGACCTTAGAATTTCGTCCCCGGCCGCAGGCGGCAAAACGTCCGTTTTGAAAAGGCCATCGACCTGATCGCCGGGCAAGAGCGAAAGGACCTGCTGATACCTTCGCAAGCGACCCGGCGTATCCAGCGAGCGCACACCTCGCTTTAATGTTTCATTCCTCGGGAGCGCCTCGACCATCGAAGAGATCGGTCCTCGCACCCACTTGGGCAAGCCTCCCCAGAGCTGGCCATAGCGAGTTCCTATGTGGCGGCGATATCCGCCGAATAGCTCGTCGGGACCTTGACCGATGAGCGCGACCTTGACATCTTGCCGCGCCCTTTCGCAAACGAAAAACATCGGCAAAACCGAAGGCGTCGCTACTGGCTCTTCCATGAACTCAACCACGCGTGGAAGCGACTCCTCGAAGGTCCGCCGGTCGAGCAAGACCTCCGTGTGGTTGGAGGTGAAGAGAGCGGCAGTTTGCGCTGCGTTCGCGAGTTCGTCGTCGGCGAAGACGTTGCCGTAGCCAACCGTGAAGGTGCGCCACGCATTCCCGTACAGATTCATGAGCGCCAGGAGCAGCGCCGAATCCACGCCACCACTCAGCAGCAGCCCAAGAGGCACGTCGCTGAGCAGGTGACGCCTGATCGCGCGCTTGTAAATCTCAAGCAACTCCTCCCGGGCCTGGCCTTCGGATTTAGCTGGAGAAAATGGCTCGGGACGGTAGCGGTACCAGCGCCGCAGATTGTACCCGCCGTCTTGGAAAATTAGCATGGTTCCCGCCGCGAGCTTCCGAATGCCCTTGAAAACCGTGTAAGGCGCAGGAGTAAAACGATAGCGAAGGAAAAGATTCATGGCGGTGGGATCAGGATCGGGACTCTCATTTTCCGCAGCCAAGATGCTTCGAATCTCCGAGCCGAACGATACCTTGCCGCCCTCTATTTTGTAATAGATGGGCTTGATACCGAACGGATCCCGCGCGATCGACAGCCGCCGTTTCCGTTCATCCCAGATCGCCAGGCCAAACATTCCGTTCAGACGGTTGAGGACCTCATCGCCCCACTGCTTATAGCCGAGTACAACAACTTCGGTGTCGGACCGGGTTCGAAAAACGTGGCCGAAACCCTCGAGTTCGCGCCGCAGCTCTGGGAAGTTGTAGATTTCTCCGTTAAAGACCACGCGGATCAATTCATCTTCATCCGACATCGGCTGGTGTCCGCCCTCGATATCGATAATCGAGAGGCGGCGGAAGCCCAATCCAAGCGGCCCATTGACGTAGTAGCCCTCGTCATCGGGTCCGCGATGAACCATGCTGCGTGCCATCTTTTCGATGTCGCGGCGCGAGACTGGAGCCTGCCGTTGGTAGCTAAATTGTCCGCAAATTCCACACATTGTGAGCCTAGGCCTTTACGCTGAAAAATTTTCAGGCTGACCGCTTCGAACCAGCAAAGAGCAGAGGCTGCGAAACAGTTGCGCCAGCGCCCAGCGATGCATGGGAACATTGTCCCACCCGAGAAACAATTGCCGCGTTCGGAAGGAGCCGTCGGGTTTCTGCCAAACGGTCAGAACCTGATTCACCACGCCATCTACAAGCCTGTCGAGTTTTTCAAAGCGGCTCCTGAGCAAGACGCCAAGATTGATGCACTCCGCGTAGTCGTACAACTCCCGGCGATAAATAATAAGCCGCGGAGGGCGTGAAAAAGGCTGAGGCACACCGCGTTCATCGAACAGGTTGCGGACGTAATAATCGATTCCGCGCTCGATCGCCCTAGTGCATTCGCTGTTACCTGTCAGCGCCTCGATCTTGGCAAGGGCTTTCAGCACAAAACAGGTATGAAAGTGATCGATGAACTGCCTCTTTCCTTCGTTGGCGTAATACCATGAGCCGTCCGGATTCTGAGATTCAAGCACAAAATAGAGGTTCCTATCGGCAGCTTTTTGATAGCAATCCTCTGAGAAATCCATCGCCGCCTGTGTCAACAGAAACGCCCGGTAAGCATTGGCATTGATGACTCCTACCGATTGCTCAGGCATTGGAGTGTAGGAACATGCAGATGCCCTTTTTGAAGTCGCGAAATCCTGATAATCGTGCAAGCCATGCTCCGCGATAGATCGCATGATTTGCCGCCAGCGACCGTCGTTATCGATTCCGTGAACTTCCCTGAATGCCTCGTAAACGTAAGGCACTGTAGTTATGAGTGGCGTTCCCTGCCGAATTGTGCCACGGAGAGTTTCCCAGTTGAACGGGTAACCCCAGCAGTAGTACTCGTATCCGGAGCAGCGAGTTTGCTCAAGTACCTCCAGAAAATGGAGTGCGCGACGGTAGTGCCCCTCGTCATTCGAATGCATCGCCAAACGTGCGAATCCCATCGCGTAATGCGCGTCCGCGATAGGGAATCTTTGGCGTTTCCAGAAGAGCTGTCGAGCCGACGGTATAAAAGCCTCGCAAAAAATAATGGGAGCGACCGCCATGGCCCCGAAAAGCGGCTTGCGATAGTAGAGCGCCTTGGCGTTCCGGCACAGATCGCCCGCGTAAAACGTCTGAAAGTCGTAAGAGGTCTCTCCGAAATTGTCGAGCCATGAGATGTAGCGACGCACGGCCGCCAAGACCTCGCCACGCGGCAAGGTGTCTGTCTCGGTTCTGGAAGATGTATCAATCGGGGCTGCGGCAGGCGAGTTCATGTCAAGTCCTTTGGCTTTAGCTCGAGAAAAATTTCCTACTTTGCGGCACTTGTTCGAGCGGGATTTGGTTCGGTGGGCAGAAGCTCAAAATTGTCGATCCTTTTGAGCCTGCACAGAGATGAGATAATGGTTTTCAGTTTCAGCGTCTGCTCACTGCGATGAAAACGCATGAGGTTGGGTGAGACCGGTCGCTCCATGCGGCTCAGAAAAGCCGCCAAGTAGCCCGCGAACAGCGCGACGCCTCCAACCACGTAAGGACGCTTCATCACACGATACATGCAGCGAAAAACCTGCCAAAGAGGATGCCCGCCGAGAATGTAATCTTTCTTGCCGTAGGCAAAGTTCGAAGCAATAACACCGCGGTCGGCCGTTCCCAACGCCCGGTGATGCAAAAAGGATTTTTCTCGAAACGAACGTGTCTGCCAGCCGATCATGCGGGCGGTTGTAACCGCCATCCAATCGATGCCGCCGACCTTGCTGGGAACATATCCGCCGATGTCCTGGAAGCACTGCCGCCGAAAGAGCTGACACTGTCCGGAAACATACGTTTGCCCCTCGAAACTGTCGATAGCGGAATTGTATCCGTCGGGCTCGGTGAATACGGTGCCGGCCACGCCCAGCCGGCTATTTTGGCTGAACTTAGAGAGTAGAAACTCGAAATGATCGGCATCCAGCGAAACGTCGGCATCCAGATTCCCGATAATGTCATACTTGAGATCCTTGACCCGCTCCAAGCCGGCATCGAATGCGTAGACCTTGGCTGCGAAATGCCGTTCTTTTCGTACAGGACGATTTACCAGCTCCATCCAGCTATACCGTTCCGCATACCTTGCTACAATCTCCGCTGTCGCATCCGTCGACCCGTCGTTCACAACGACCCACTTCAGCGGAAGTACTGTCTGGCCCACAACCGATTTGAGCGTCTTCTCAATGAAGCGTGCCTCGTTGCGACTGGGAGTGATCAGGACGTAACGCAGGTTGTTCGCTCCGTTGCCCATATGAGTCCTCCTATTCTCCCCATCGTACGCGGCCTAGTTGGAGTCGACGAACAGTCTATGCGCTAATTCCAGCGACAGCAGTCTGTGAATTTCGTCTGTATGGTTTTCGTCGCCCCGCAAATGGCCATTCACCACCCGCTCGACTCCAGCGCGACTGACGTAAGGCCGCGCCAGCGCACGATCGTCAAGAAGGATCTGGCGCACGTAATCGCGCAGGTTGTCTCGATACCAAACGCGGAAATGGAATGGTTTGTGACGTCCGAGCCAAATACGCTCTAAGTGGAGGGGTGCGAGCATGTGATCGATGCGTGCCATCCAGTGGGGCATACCCATGTCGTAGGCGTATTCCGCCTTAAAGAAAAACTCGAGATACAAGTGCGTTAATGCGCTATTGAGCCCGCCGGAGCCTCGATCGGTTCGTATTTTCGCCAGAGCGGGGTTGCCCTCGCGGATGAGCCGAGCCCGGACCTTCTCGTTCGCCGCAATGGTGTCTGGACCGGGAGCGCGGTACGCGGTCTTGACCACATCGTTGTCGAGAAAAGGCGAGCGAATCGCCACCTGAGTCTGTTCCAGGCCCAACACGCCATAGTGATGCCAAGGCGATTGGCGAAACGCCACAAACGAGATGGGATGAAAGCGTCGAGCTGCATTGTAAGTTTCAATCCCCGCGCCAATCTGTTCCTGTAGCGGTTCAAAGAGCCCCGCAGAGGGCGCCGCCGCCTTGAACATTACTGCCTGCAGCAGAATTTCGCTGCCATACGTGCCCACCATCCGCACAGGCGCAATCTCTCGAACTTTTTCTTGGACGTAAAGGTCGGGGCAACGACTGAGATCCACGCTGGCGTCGGTCAAGAAAATCGAGCGCTCCGCGTAATGGGCAAACTGCGACAGAAACTCCGGCCCCGCCGTAATCACCTGGTGAGGCTGCTCACAGATCTTAGCAACGCGACGTGCGAGTTTCACATCTTCGTGGTCGCGATACGTACTGCCCCACGTATAGCAAGGCAGCGAGTTTGGCTTCGGCTTATGCCAAGCCATGATGATGCGCGTGTCCAGACCACCCGTCACCGATATCCCAATCCGTTCGCGCCCGTTGAAATAACGCGGCAGATTGCCGACAAAAGCGCTTCGCAATTGGTTGTAGTATTGTTCCGGATCGAGCGCTTCCTGCTGCTCCCACTCCTTCGGTTCAAAGTAAGAACTCTTTGCCTCGATCCCGCCATTTCGGAAGATCCATGCGGAACCCTGGGGCAGAAGATAAATACCGGGAAACAGCGTTCGATTCTCGAGCACACATCCACAAGTCACGAATTCTCCAAGTCCGCGTGGATCCGTGCCGCGCAGTTCCGGCCGAACCTTCAGAATGGCCTTGGCTTCCGCGGCAAAATAGAACGCGTCCTTGGATTGGTGATAATACAACCGTTGCAGTCCGTAGCGGTCGTTGAACAGCGTCGCCGTACCCTGGTGGCGATCTGCGACCAAGCCATGAAATCGCCCATTCAGTTCCTTCGGGAAATCTTCCTCATCTTCATAACGGTGGACTAAGTACGCGGATTCCTCATTCGAGAACTGGTGTCCGCGGTGCCGAAGTGCCTTCTTCAAGTCTGGCTCCGGAAATTCCTCGCCCGAGAAGAAAAGTGTAATCTCACCATCTTCGTTGCGCACTGGCATGCCATCGGCAAAAGATCCGAGTCTGGCTACCCAGCCGACGTAGATGCCATGTTCCGGATCGCTCCATGTGCCGCAGTTATAGAACGGCTCATGGCGCAGACACTTCACCATGGCAAGTAACTGCTGCTCGGCGGCCGCTCTGGGTAGCTTTGTGACGAGACCTACAATTCCGGGCAAGGTATCTCCTAAAACGACTCCGCTTTCAAGTGAAATCTGTGCTGGTACCAACGGCTACGGAGTTCGCGGACCTTCGCCGCCACCGATTCAGGCAAGCGCTCAGCAAAGCGCCGATGCAAGCCAAGACGAAACGAGAGAGCACCCCACTGAGTGAGTGGAACGTAATAGCGGGGTACATCTACTCGCTGAAACCCATTCCGCTCTTTGAAGTCACTTAAGCTGCTCCGTACCTTCTTCCCGTACCCAAAGTTCGCATATGCGAGGCGGCTTATGCCGAGATCTGCGCAGGAGCGTACCGCCTGCGCGATCAAAGCGTTTGTCGGCGCTTTATCCCGATAGCAAATCAGTGAAAGAATGTGCATCAGTCCGGCCTGGGTTCGACTGTCGTCCGTAGTCAGCTTTATGAAACCAATTAACTTATCGCCATCGAAGGCGCCTATAAAAACGCTACTATCAAGAAAGGTCGCGCTCATGGCACGCACCGCTTCTAGACTCTTGCCGTAGTGCGGGAACCGCCGCCCCTGTCTCACTGGAACCTCGTTGTAAATCTCCCAGATTCCACGAACGAGCGCGTCATCAAAAGGCGCTTCTCGGACCGCGATCCCCTTCTTCTCCGCCTGCTTGGCCTTGTTGCGAGCCTTAAAGCCAATCTGTTGTGACCACCAGTGATCAAATGTTGATATCGACAGGACCGCCAGGTTGTCCCAATCAAAAGGGTATGTATATTGCGGCGAGGTCTCTGGCAGTTTCTGCAGAAACGTGAAGAGATCTGCCCGCATATTCGAAGCACGCAATGCGGAGATTGCTGCCTCTGGGTCTGCCAAGAACTTGTAACCCTCACCGTCAACGTGAGCAACCCGGCAGATGTGGCCCTGCACGACCACTTCCCTGCTTTCGAAACGTAGTTTCGCTTTTTTCGTTTCCATGTGTTTTCGATCTGTTGAGATTATCGGAATCGACTTAACAACCAGTCCATTGCTTACCGAACGAGCTCGCGAAAATTAGAGCGTGGTGACTCCACCGCTCCCATCAAGGTCGAGTTGGCGTGGACCCGTTGGGGGGCCGACATGCAGTCACTCCTAGCAGACGTTCGGCTTGGAGGGCGAAGCTGCGCGATGGGATTCACGGGTTTTTCCCTACCGATGAGACCGGCGGCAACGCCGCTCGCACTGACCACGGCAAGTAATAGAAAGATCCAAGAGGGGGTGAGTACTCTAAAGCCTACCTCGGTTATGCTATAGAAGATGCTAGTCGCTATGTAGGCGAGAATCAGGCTGCCAAATTGAGGATCGCGCCGAAAGGACTTGATCGCGTGCCGATAACCTGTGACTAAGATAAACGCGATCAGGCACACGCCTACCCACCCTAGATCCAAGTAGACTTCGATATAACCGTTGTGCGCCGAGACGAGATTGTGTATGGTTGGCGCCCAATAGCCGTTGAGGCCAAGCGCGACTTTCTCCACGTTAGTGTTCCAAAAACTCTCAAAGCCCGTGCCAAATACCGGGTTATCGGCCGCAGCAATCGAGGCCTTCCATATATCGCTGCGTCCTAAATCCGATCTCCTGCCCAGCGCACCCGTTACGATTGACTCACCGCCCAAGAGCAACGTCATGCCCCCGGCAAGAACGATTCCCAAGCAGAGCGCATGCACCCTGCCCGGCCGATTTCCGATAGCTCGTAGCCGGGTTGCGAGCATGAGCCCGCCCCCAAGAACAAAACAGGCGATAGCGGTTGCACAATGGGCCATTTGAAGAAGCCAAATACCGGAGAAAAGTAGAACGCCCTGGGCCACCAAGCGCCGCGTACGGTGAAGGGCCTCCTCATCCAAAAGCAGCGCGCTTACGTTCCATAGCGCGCCGAGCGAAACAATGAACACGATGAGACCTAGCGAATTTTTGTTTATTGTTACCCCTGTGTTCGTGGGACTTCCGTCGACATCAAAAACGCGGCCCAGATCGGTATACCGGATTAACAAGATAGAAAACGGTAACAAAATAAAGCCGACCCGGGAATAGAGACGCCGGAGCGCCGCAATTGGCTGGACTTCGGTGACAATGAGGAGCACCATCACCAAGTCACCGATATCCTTGATCCACCGCTTGAAAGCCGGCCCATGAATTGGCGACCACGCCGTGCTAATCAAGCAATATAGAAAGTAAAGTAGTACCGGACCGTTCGATTTGATGAAAGTAATCGCCCGAGTTCTCCGCTGGAACAGAGCTATGAGCCCGGCAACGATGAGGGCCTCAAAAATAGCTGCGTCCATGGGACTTCCATCGAGTGTCGATGCGAGCGAGCCGACGGACTCGGTTCCTATCCCGAACCATGAAGAAACCGGTCTGGACCCCGCTATCCACAGCCAGATGATAGGCAACCAGAGGGCCTTGGATGTCCGAACCGATTTATCCCGGTCAAGAACAAAAAGCCCTATCACTCCAATGCTGAAGATCAGGAATGCGAGCGTAGAGCTCACTCAATGCTCCTTGGCGAACATCTCGTCACTGACCTAAAGTAATCGTGTTGACATTCAAATGAAGCACTTTCCACAGCTGTACCGAAAAGCACTTCGCCAACGACGGTTTGTTTGCAAGGGTTCAGGCGAACACCGCTTTATATAATCTGTCGACGCTGGCTGCTCTCATCCGTACGCGATTCACCGCTTCTACACTCATTATTGTTAGAGCGAAGGCTGCAAAGAAAGACATCCACACTCCTGCAACTCCGAGACTGACATGGAGGGATCCCGCGCTGAGAATCTGAAGGATCGCAATTTGGGATATATAGGCAAATAGCGAGTATTTCCCCAGCAGAATCACCTCACTTCTTGTTGTTCCAAATTCGCTACCGCCAGCACCTATCAGGAAGATGACCATCAGGCTTAAAAACACTCCAACGACCAGAAGCGGGAATGGGACGTTCCAGACCGTTATCGCAATCGTATAACACAGGTAGGCGAGCGCAAGCACATACGGGTGTCGGACGAAATGGTTAATCGTCGCAATAGGCAGGAACCCTGTCAGTAGCCCTAGCATTCCGATTGTGACGAATTCAAGGTTGTAGCTTCCAGAGCCGGTCGCTCCTAGTATCACAATGGACAGCAAAAGAACTACGCACACGAGATGAAACGTGTGCCGATAAAGTCTGAACGGGAGCATTAGCGCTCCAGAAAACATGAGCAAGTAACTAATGGGCACCAGAATAGAAAAGGATACGAGCTTTCCACCCGTGACCGGAAAGTTCCCTGATACAAAAACCGCGAAGATGTTCTCAGGATCGAGAGGGTTCCGCGCCAGGACGCCTGTACCCAATAGAGAGACAACCAAGATTCTCGCCAGATTTAGGACGATGAATATTGCCAGAAGCTTGAACCCCCTCGTGAATAATCTCTTCGCAAGGCGGGGGTCGGCGGCAGCATACTTCGAGAGATAAACATTAGAAACCATGAAACCAGTGATGAAAATAAAGGACGGGGTCAAAAACCGCAGGTATCGATAGAGCCCCCACTCGGGCCCAATGAAATAGTTTATCCAGTGGTAGAGCACCATGAGCAGGACCAGTGCCCCTTTTGTGAAATCGAGTGCGGGGATGCGCTGGGCTTTCGCCGAACCGGCAGTCACCGGGATGTCAAGCTTCGACACCGAAAGATAATTTGCTTGAGATTCAGTCTCGATGGTCATTATTGCTGGCTGAGATTGCGCGCTTTTGTGAAAAACCTGGTTTCTCGCGTCAAATAAGCCCGGCTGGGGCATTCGTTGAATAAGTTTTGGTTAATTAAACTCGCCTTTGTCGACCAGGCGCTGCACGACTAAGGAAGCACCCAATGCGCTCAGGTGGTTGGTATCACCCATCATCGGAATCTTGTGAGCTGAATCAGCATATTCGACACACCCATCGGCACCGCATATCTCACGGTACAGTGAAATGTAGGGTACGTGCCAAGTGCTTGCGGCCATGCTCTGCATCTCTGCATCCAGTATTTTGGAACTGGCAACCAGATGTTGACTGGCTAGCCCTGGCTTGGTCCAAGCGATCGAATAGGCGAGCAGCCGTGGCAGAGGGGCGTCATACTCCGGTACGGGGCCGAACACAATCACAGGCACTTGGTGCAGCTTGGCCCACGAAACGAGTCCTGTAAGAGGATCGAGATCCTTCTGTTCCCATCGTCCGACAATAAATACTCCTTGAACCGGATGCGTCGGCAAATATTGTTGAAAGATGTAGCCCATCATTTTCTTGCAGTCATTACTTCCCGAGGGAGTAAGAGATGGCTCACATGCAGCGGTACTGGCCTGCATGACATTCGAGTGTTGGAGGGCCGAAGAGAGTGCAGACCAGAGCATTGCCGAGTGACTGTCCCCGAGAAGAAGGTAATTCTTCTTGTTCTGGTCCTCGTGCAGGCAGGTATCGTAGTTATAGTTTTCGAAGTGGTACTCCGTGGTTATAAAACAGACCCCACTCCGGATGGAATTTTCATCTTTGACATCAAGGGCGGATGCAATCTCCAAGGCCTTGTCGGGAAAGCGACCCTTGAACCCCTGCGCGAGCACCGTCCAGGCAGCGCATCCCAATAAAATGATCATTACCCCACCAGTTAGAGCGAATAGCGGCCGCCCGCTCAAGCGAAGGGGACCGCTTCGGAAAGGACGCTCCACAAACCTCCATGACAGAATGGCTAGAAGGAACGAAAGGGCGACCTCGATCAGCATATCGAAACGGTGCGAAGAGAGCAGAGCCGAATGCCCTCCCAACATACTCGCACCTAGGCCTGCCAGCATGCCCATCTTGTGTAGCACAATGACCGGCCAGTGCCATAGATATAGCGAATAAGAGATGAGACCGATGAACACCGCGGGGCGCCACGACAAAACTGAGCCCACGAGCGATGTTCCGGCCTCTCCGGCCCAGATAATGAGAGCTGATCCAACACAGGGCACCAGGGCGCTGTAGCCGGGGAAGACTGTGTCCTGCGAATAAAGCAATACCGCCCACATGATCATACCTATCCCGCCCAGCGTTGCTAGGTTCCGCATCCATGCTGATCTCAGGCGTGGGAATATACCCAGCGACAGCAGGGTTCCGAGCAAGAGCTCCCAAGCGCGAGTGTACGGCATGTAGAATGCCGTGTCTGGATTCCGCGAGACAATAACGCAACTTGTCACGAAAGACACAGAAAACAGCAATACGACCGCAGCGCGGAGCCGTTGGGGGAAGAAGCGACGAATCAGGAGAAGAAATAGTGGGAACGAAATATAAAACTGCTCCTCCACGGCGAGCGACCAAGTGTGGAGCAATGGTTTAGAAGTCGGTGAAGTGAAATAGCCAGAATGCCACCAAAAATACAGGTTAGAAGCCGAGCCTGTAGCCGCTAGCAACGATTTTGCATAATCAACGAGCTCAGACGGAAGTAAATAAATAACAGCAACAACACTGGCCACGCCGAGCATCGCAATAAGTGCCGGGAAAATGCGACGGATGCGTCGTTCGTAGAACCCGGCGATTGTGAAACGTGAGGCGTTGATGTCAGCGAAGATGATGGAGCTTATTAGATAGCCAGAAATTACAAAGAAGACATCGACACCTACAAATCCCCCTCTGAATCTGCTCAATCCAATATGAAAAGCAAGCACGCTCAGGACTGCAACCGCCCTTAGACCGTCAATATCGGCGCGATACTTCAGACCGTTTTTCACAACTTCATCTTTACGTACATTGCTTTGAGTCGAGACTTTAATCCTCTCGTCCGCAAATGCACTGGTGGTTGCCATGCTTAGTCCTATGGTGAACGTGTGAGAGG
>Ga0307478_10000245_pt1 | contig 62241 bp, 58 predicted proteins | sample atmos_gasesECM4C_2_FD_203713 | JGI IMG/M metagenome (GOLD analysis project Ga0307478, IMG submission 203713) | Hardwood forest soil microbial communities from Morgan-Monroe State Forest, Indiana, United States - atmos_gasesECM4C_05 | ecosystem: Environmental > Terrestrial > Soil > Temperate...
GTGCCCCCCCGTGTTTAAAGCCTTTTCCTCGCAGAAGCAATCCGCTAAGCCCGCTGTACTCCCCCCAACCCCTGTAAGGCGCCCACGATCTTCCCCGCCCACGCTGCAATCTGCTCATCGCGCAGCGTCCCCACATCCGATTGCAACTTCGCCCGCAGCAGAATCGAATACTTTCCCGCCTCAATCGACCCGCCCCGGAAAATCTCGATGGGAGTGAATTCACGCAGTTCGCCAATCTCCAGCTCCGTCACCGCGCGCCCCATCGCTTCAAACTCCACTCCATCTTCAAACACAAACGAAAAATCCCGCTCCACTGCCGGATACTTCCCCAAAGGCGCAAATCGCACCTGCCGGAGTCCCCGCGCATGCAGCGCATCCAAGTCGATCTCCGCCAGAAAAACATCCTGCCGCAACTTCCGTTCCGCTTTCACGCCTTCCGCAATCTGCCCGAACTGCGCCACCACGGTTCCATCCATCACCGCCCGCGCCGATCGTCCCGGATGAAAATACTCTGCTGTCTCCCGATCGAAACTCAACTCACTATAAGCAAACCCGGCCAGCAAATTGTCCACGTCGCCCTTGAACGAGCGAAACGCCTCCGCCGCCGCGGCATGCTCATCCTTGCTCACATCCAGTACCCCGCCGGCAGGCAACGACCCTTTCACCGCTGCCAGCGTCGCTCCCAGGCACGCGCGCTCCGGCTCCACCCGCTCCCCGCCGCGCATTTCGTAAACCCGTCCCATTTCAAACAGCCGCACGCTTTCGGAATCGCGATTCAAATTCCACGCCACCATGTCGAGCATCCCCGGCGCCAGCGAAGTCCGCATCACACTCGCTTCTTCGCTCAGCGGATTCTCCAATTCCAGCACCGCCGCCCCGGAAGAAAAATTCTCCGCCGCCGCGTGCGAAATAAACGTCAGCGACACTGCCTCGTTATAACCCAATGCCAAAGCCCGCTCGCGCAAGGTCGCGTCCATGGCCGCGTGCGGCAGTTCCACCACCGCCCCGCTGTAAGCCGGCAAAGTATTTTCGAATTTGTCGTAGCCGTGCAGCCGCGCGATTTCTTCGATCACGTCGATCTCGCGCTCCACATCCAGTCGCCAGCTCGGAATCTGTACCCGTATCTGCGCATCGGCCTGGCCCTCGGGAATCAATCCAAACCCAAGCTTCTTCAGGATGCGGAAAATTTCTCGCGTTTTCAGATTCCCGCCCAGAATGCGCTGCACCTCGGAAAGCCGTAACACGATGGGTGCCTGGTCCATCTGTCGCGATACCACATCAATCGCGCCGCCCACCAATTCTCCGCCGCCCGATTCCAGAATCCGGGCCGCAACCAGATCGCACGACAATACTGTCGACTCGAAATCCGCCCCGCGCTCAAACCGGTGCGAAGCATCGGTATGAATCCCATGCCGCCGCGACGTCTTGCGCACCGTCACCGGATCCCACCACGCCGACTCGATCAAAATATTCCGCGTCTTGTCGGTAATCATGGTGTCGAACCCGCCCATCACACCCGCGAGCCCGACGGGCTTCTTCCCGTCCGCCACCACCAAATCTTCCGGCGACAGCGTTCGCTCCACGCCGTCGAGCGTCTTCAACTTCTCCCCATCTTTCGCGTGCCGGATAATCAGCCGCCCGCCCTCCAGCAAATCCATGTCGAACACATGCGTCGGCTTACCCATTTCCCACAAAACATAATTCGTCGCATCGACCGCGTTCGAGATGGGCCGCTGATCCAGCAACTGCAACCGGTGCGCAATCTTTTCCGGCGAAGCCTGAATCTGAGTCCCGCGAATCACCCGCGCAGAGAAGCGAGGACAAAGCTCCGGCTCTTCGACAGTGATCGGGAAGGGCACGACTTCAGTCGTGCCACCAGAACTCCGAGAAGACGCGGCTTTGGCCGCTGAGGTTTTCTTCTTGCTCCCGCCCTGTCGCCCCGTGGAAGAGCGCCGCTTCAACGCCGCGTTAGATTCTTTGACACTGGACTGGGCTTTAGCCCCCGCTCCTCCGGAAGCCGGAAGCCGGAAGCCGGACGACAGCTCTTTCAGCGGCAAGTCATAAATCGCCGCCGCCTCCCGCGCCACTCCATAATGGTTCATCGCGTCCGGCCGGTTCGTCCCAATTTCCATCTCGAACACAGTATCGGCGCCGGAGCCGGAAATCCCCTCGACAGCGATGCCAGCGGCAGTCAAATCTTCAGCCAGCCGCCGGTCATCGACGGACAGCCCAACAAACTCCCGCACCCACTGTGGCGAAATTTTCATGAAAAAGGTTTTAGCCTTCAGCTAAGAGCTAAAAGCTAATGGCTAAGAGCTCCCTCACGCCCACTGCTGCAAAAACCTCACATCCCCGCTGAAAAACAACTGAATATCATCCACTCCATATTTCAGCAGCGCGATCCTATCCGCGCCCATGCCAAACGCAAATCCCGAAACCTTCCGCGGGTCATACCCGTTGTTTTTCACAAACTCAAACACATTCGGATCGACCATCCCGCATCCCAAAATCTCAATCCATCCCGTCTGCTTGCACGGACGGCACGGATCATTGCCTCGTCTGCCACTGCCGCCGCAAATAAAGCACGACACAAACATCTCCGCGCTCGGCTCAGTAAAAGGGAAGAACGATGGACGAAAACTCGTCTTCACGCTCGATCCAAAAAATTCCTTCATCGCATGATCGAGCGTCCCCTTCAAATCGCCAAACGTGATGTTGGTGTCGACCGCGAGTCCTTCAATCTGATGAAACATCGGCGAGTGGCTCGCGTCCGGAGGATCGTTGCGGTGCACAACACCAGGAATCACAATCCGCAGCGGCGGCCGCATCTTCTCCATCGTCCGAATCTGCACCGGAGAAGTGTGCGTCCGCAGCAACAACCGATCCCGCTGCGCCTTCCCCTGCTGCCCCGCAATAAACAGAGTATCCTGCGTATCCCGCGCCGGATGATTCACCGGAAAATTCAGCGACTCAAAATTGTAATAATCGGTTTCGACGACAGGACCCTCGGCCACGGAATAGCCAAGCTTCTGAAACACCCGCACCATCTCATTCGTCGTCTTAATAACCGGATGCTCCGCCCCAATCGGTCGACGAACTCCAGGGAGTGTGATGTCGACTGCACCGACCTTCTCGAACGCATACCTTTCTAACTCTGCAGCCGGCACCTCAATACCCGGATGGGTAACCTCAAGAACAGGGGCTCGAAGCCAAGCCTTGGCGCCTTCTACCTTTTGCTCCACCTGCTCCTTGATCAGGTTCACTTGCTGACCGGCCTCGCGCTTCGCATCTTTCGGAGCCGCCTTCAGCCACAGATCGTTGATTTGAGTAAGCACGCCATTTTTCCGTGCCATCCATCGGTCACGAAAAAGCTTCCAATCAGCCTCGTTCTTCACGGCCGAAGCTTCAGCGCCCAGCGCAGAAAAAAGTTCAGCGGAGGCGCGTTCCAGCGCCGCCGCCGAGTAATCCGTCAATTTGGAAACGGTATATGCCACTCTGTCTAGTATCCAAAACTTGTCATCCTGAGCGGAATAAACCGATTCGCGCTTTCGCGAATCGGTTTATGAAGTCGAAGGATCCCTGTCGGCTAATCCACCCCTCGGCGTCGCGGGGAATTTCCACCACGACCTCCGGAAGCAGATCCCTCGCCTCGCTCGGAACAACAAGTTGTAAATAAAATCTGCAATTCGGCGCGGCCGAAGACCGCGCCCCTGCCGGGCTCATGAAGAGGCAAAGCTGGAAGCCTACGCCAGTGCGCCCCTGGCCTGCTCCACCAGATTCTTAAACGCCGGCGCGTCCTTCACCGCCAGGTCCGCCAGAATCTTGCGGTCCAACTCAACTCCGGCCACCTTCAGCCCGTGGATGAACTGGTTATAGCTCAACCCGTTCAACTTCGATGCCGCCCCAATCCGCACAATCCACAACGACCGATACTGCCTCTTCCTCTGCTTCCGCCCGGAATAAGCGAATTTGAGGGCGCGGTCGACGGCTTCTTTGGCGGAGCGGTGGAGTTTTGATTTGGTGAGGAAGTATCCGCTGGCGCGGTCTAATATTTTTTTTCGTTTGGCGCGGCGTTTGGTTCCGCGTTTTACACGTGGCATGGTGGTCTCCTTTTGGTTTCTATTTACTGGCGGCTGGAGGTAGGCGATTCGGCTTGCGGCGAATCTTTGACCTCTTCACGCGCCTGGGACGATTGAGAGATTGAGTTATCGGGTCATTGAGCGATTGAAAATCCAATCCTCAAGGTTTTGGTTGCTTAGGTCGCCCGATCGCTCGAAGTGCACAATTGTCCTACTGGTACGGAATCATCCGCTTTACTTTGCGGAGGTCGCCGGGGCTAACCAGGGTGCTTTTGCCCAGCTTCTTTTTACGTTTCTTGTTTTTCGAGGTCAGGATGTGGCGGAGGTGCGAGTGTCCGCGCTTGACTTTCCCGGTCCCGGTTTTTTTGAAGCGCTTGGAAGCGCCTTTGTGCGTTTTCAGTTTCGGCATAAATCCTCGAGATCGGCTGACAGTTTTCCGCCATTCGTGGTCAAAAAATCTTAACCACAAAGGGCACTAAGGTACACGAAGGAAACTTAGACGTGCGAAGCGGGAGTTGGAACCTCGACCTCCGCGGCTGCGGCGGCGGGCTGCTTCTCTTTCTCCGGCATTGCTTTGTCTTTATCTTTGTCTTTATCTTTATCTTTATCTTTGTCTTGCGCCAGTTTCTTTTCCAGCTTGGCTTTCTGCTTGGCTTCTTTTTCTCTTTCTTTCTCGCGTTCGGCGGCAGTTTTCTTGGGCGCCAGGATCGCGTGCAGGGTGTTGCCTTCCTGCCGGGGACGGAATTCCACGATGCTGTGCGGCTCCACGTCTTTAATCAGGCGCTCTAAAATTTGGCGACCCAGGCCGGTGCGAGTCATTTCGCGGCCGCGGAAAAAAATCGTTGCCTTGACTTTGTCTCCACCATCCAGAAAGCGCAGCACGTGATTTTTTTTGGTCTCGTAATCGTGGTCGTCCACATTGATGCGGAACTTGACCTCTTTTACGGTAATCGTCTTCTGGTGCTTTTTGGCTTCGCGCTCTTTCTTTTCCTGCTGGTAGAGATATTTCCCGTAATCCATGATGCGGCAGACGGGAGGCTGCGCGGTGGGAGAAATCTCAACCAGGTCCAGATTTTTGCTGCGGGCCAATTTGAGCGCTTCGAAGGGGGGCATGACGCCGATCTGTTCGCCTTCGTCTCCAATCACGCGAATTTCGCGTGCCCGGATGCGGTCATTGGTTCGGATAAAACGTTTGTCGATACGGTCCTCCGCGCTAGAAGCGACTGTGAATAGGAAATTATAGCATGGGGATGCAGGCACCGAAGCCTAGGACATGTTCAGGAGGCGCGAAGAAAAACCTTCCGACGTGAGGGAGCGACATCCTTAGGACGGATCAGGACGAAGAGACTGTACTGGTTGGTGGAGCACTCCACAACACATTGCCTGCAGAAACCGTTTAGATCGGATAGGGCAATCTCCCCTTGCCTGCCGTTATTAAGGATTTTCCCGAGCTCGTGGTCGGGGTTGATGTATGGATGCCTGAAGGGGTCCCCGAACTGCAGGATGAAAGGATTACTAGGAATGGAATGATAGATGAAGAAAGATGTGCCGCCATCGGCGTTCGCCCTCGCTGTTGGCTTTAGAACCAGAAGCAGACATGGGCGATGGTTCCTTTCTACGAAACGCCGGAGCGACGAGTGGCGGGACGCATCGTATTTCTGCGACAGATGCAAAGCGCTAGCGACCGAGAGCTCGTAGTCACGAGCTTCCATCTCGAAGCGATCACACTGGAAAAGGATTTCCGCTGCGCCATAGTTCGCTTCCGATTCGAACACTGTGTCGCAGCCTAAATTCAAGGTCAGATCGTCATCTTCGGTGTACTCGATGTGTTGCCAGGGTGCGATCCGGTGAATAACTTCGTGGTAGGTCACGAAAGTCTTTCGAGAATCATGTAGCAGCGGGTCCACGTAGATACGTTTGGTCCTTCTGTCTAGGAGGCCTAGGACCTTCTTCATCGTCCTGTAGAAAAAATCAGATGCCTTCCCGGAGAGGGTTTGCTCGTATTCAGCTAAATCCAATTCTCCCGTCTCAACCAATCGAGCACACGCGAGGATCCGCGCTTTTGGAGTTGGAAGTAGCGTCCCAACCTCGGCAGCTCGCAGGAGCTTTCTAACCTCGGCGGTGACCGCATCTGCCGACGAAGGCACCGCGAGTTTAGGTGGGGTTCTCATGTGTCAGCGATTCTTTTTTCTCCTCAGGAACTCGATAAAATCCATCACCTCTTCGGTTTCTTGACTGGTGAGATCTAGCGCATTGAAGGCTACCGAGGTGTTGGTGCGCGACGCATTCGCGCTAGTGGAGGGAACTACGAATCCGGCCAACTTCATTAGATCTGGATATGAGGCCCCGTATACGGTGGACAGTTCATACAAAATGTTTGGTGACGGTTCTTTGACGCCGCCATTCTCAAGCTGATAGAGATAGCTGTTTGAAACTCTTTTTTTGGTTTTTTCTTCGACGTCTCTCAGTGTCCACCCTTTGAGCGACCTCAGCCTGGACAACTCTTGGCCAAGCGTGGGCATGCAAATAACCTCCTGTTTAGGTCTTCTAATCAGTAGTTTAGCGCTTTAGCTTGCAATCGTCAATTCTGCTTATGCTTTGACGCACAAATCTTGCTTGACAAAACAAGCAGCACTGTCCCATAATGGGCTCGGCTCCTGGGAGGGGTCTTTTGATGGAGTTGAAAAACAGCGAGCAGAAGAATCTCGGCGGTGAACATGGCGGTCACAAAAAGAAGGAAGTGGTAGTAACGGTGGACGGCAAAACGTTCCAGGTACCCGAGGGCACTTACGTAGTTTCGGAGTTCAAGAAGCTAGTCGGCGTGGACCCGTCGAAAGAACTGGACGAGGTCGTGCACGGCGAACTCAAGCCACTGGACGACAACCAGAAGATTCACATTAAGGGCGGCGAAGTTTTCATTAGCCACGCGCGCCAAGGAGGTTCGTCCTAAATGCCGAGACCGGCAGACCAGATGGATGACCTTAGGCATATGTGCCCAGGCGCGCAGGAAATGCCCGAGAGCGGGGTCGAATACATTCTTCTCCCCGGGCTGAAGCATCCCTGTGCGCCTGGAACACTCGACGCGCTGCTCTGCCCCCAGCAGCATGGCGGCTACGCGACTCGCCTATTTCTGTCGGTGTCGATTCCCGGCAAAGGCAATAACTGGTCGACGCATGTGATACTGAGCCGGACCTGGCACACGTGGTCCTGGAACAACGTGCCTGCTGACCAACGGCTTGCGGAGATATTAGCGCAGCATCTGAGGGTTCTGCGATGATGGTCGCTTTCAAGATCGCTGAAACGTTGCTCCATCGCGTTTGTGAGGATCTGAACCGGCCGCACGCGTTTGCGGCTGAGCGTGTCGGCTTTTTGTCCTGCAGGGTGGGTGCGTTGAAACCAGCGGGATGGGTTGTCTTGGCGCATGACTTTCACGCAGTTGCCGACGCCGACTACCTACGCGATCATTCTGTGGGTGCAATGATGGGTCCTGCGGCAATAAGAAAAGCCCTGCAAATCGCGCTTAGCAACGAGGTCGGTATGTTCCACGTCCACATTCACGGGCACCGCGGCAATCCGTGGTTCAGCGACGTGGACCTCAGAGAGACCGCGAAGTTTGTCCCCGATTTCTGGCACGTCCGGCCGCACCTGGTGCATGGGGCAATTGTTCTTAGCTTGGATTCCGCTGCTGGGCTCTGTTGGCACCCGCAGATCCCTAAGCCGGTAGTCTTCTCAAAGTTTTCGGTGGTCGGTGCGCCGATGCGGTCCTGGAGGGGCGAGAATGAAAGAGAGGCTTAAGCGCCAGAGTTTCCTCGGCCCCGAGAGCGATCAGATTCTGGGTGATTGCAAGCTAGCGATTATCGGCTTGGGTGGTGGTGGTTCGCACATCGCGCAGCAGTCGGCGCACCTTGGCGTTTCCAACTTCCTGCTATTCGATCCAGACGAAGTCGAGGAGTCGAATCTTAACAGGTTGATTGGGGCGACGGCGCAAGACGTGATCGCCGGAACGCTCAAGGCCACCGTAGCCTCGCGCCTTATCAAGGGCGTCAATCCGGACGCTGTCGTCGAGGGCATCAAAGGCAAGTGGCAAGAGCACCACTCGCTGCTGAGAGATTGTGACATCGTCTTTGGGTGTCTCGATACTTACCGCGACAGGTATGAGCTAGAGGTCGCGGCCCGGCGATATCTCATTCCGTATATTGACCTTGGGATGGACGTTTATGAGGTTGACGACCGTTTCTGTGTTTCAGGCCAGGTGATCCTCTCCATGCCGGGTCACCTTTGCATGCGATGTCTAGGCTTTCTGCGTGAGGAATTGCTCGCCAAGGAGGCCGAAGAATACGGGGCCGCCGGTGGCCGACCGCAGGTCGTTTGGGCGAACGGAGCACTGGCTTCGGCTGCGGTTGGAATATTTACGCAGCTCTTCACGCCATGGCACAAGGCTCATACGGCCACGGTATACCTAGAGTACGACGGCAATGCGCAAACATTAACCACCAGCAATCGACTTGCCTACATGGGGGGCAAGCAGTGTCCGCATTTTATCGGCTTCCGCGACCTTGGGGACCCATTTTGGATTCCTGAAGCGTTCTGAATCCGAAACGCAAAGTTAGCCCTTGCGCGAGCGTGGGGGCGGAGACGCCTCACTAGGCCGGAAGCGTGCGGGCGAGCGAGGGGTCCTTCGACTTCGCAAACCGATTCAAAGAGCGAATCGGTTTGCTGCGCTCAGGAAGACAGTTCGGGGCGAGGTGAGTGGGTTGTTCACGGCGCGAGAAGCGCACCTCAGGCGCTGAAGCGCGGTTCGGGTTTGACGGCTTGACGGCACGAGTGGAACTCGCGCCCTTCCCGGTCGTGCCAGTGCGTCCTTCTGACAGGAGTCGTGGCGACTCAGGCAAACAGCAGGTCCCTCGACTTCGCTCGGGATGACAATCCATTGGGAGGGTGGGTGCTCGTCGGATGTGGCAACGTGGCGGCGGGGGTGGTGGTGGAAATGCCTTGCGAGGCCGGTTGTCGCGCGGACGTGCGAGGGATCCTTCGACTTCGCAAACCGATTCATAGGGCGAATCGGTTGGCTGCGCTCAGGATGACAGGGGTCGGGGGCTGAAGCCCGGTTCATTTTTTGGCGGGTTAACGCGGCGCTGAAGCGCCGCTCTTCCACGGTGCTGTTTGCGTCCATTCTGTTCTGTTGTCGAAAGTGACGGAAATGCCTTGTGGAGCTTGCGGAGGTCTCGACGGGGGAAAGGGATCCTTCGACTTCGCAAACCGATTCATAGGGCGAATCGGTTGGCTGCGCTCAGGATGACAGGGGTCGGGGGCTGAAGCCCGGTTCATTTTTGGCGGGTTAACGCGGCGCTGAAGCGCCGCTCTTCCACGGTGCCGTTTGCGTCCATTCTGTTCTGTAGTCGAAAGTGACGGAAATGCCTTGGCGTGTTCTCCTGCCTTCCCAGTTCGTGGTCGTCGGGTGCGTGTCGCAACGGGGCGGTGGTGGAAATACCTTGCGAGGCCGGTTGTCGTGCGGAGGTGCGAGGGATCCTTCGACTTCGCTCAGGGCAGGCTTTCGACTTCGAAAACCGATTCATAGGGCGAATCGGTTGGCTGCGCTCAGGATGACAAGTCCTTAACTTTCTGACTTTTCGAGGCTGTGGAAAATGTTGTCAATAGGCAGAAATTACACGAGGGGAGTTAACTGGTAGCAAGCAAACGGAAAATATATTTTACATTCGCAGCAAACGTGTCACAGTTGCACTATGCTCTGTGATATAATGGTATTAGAGTAAAGAATTCAGAAAGACATGAGGCGCGACCCCATCTGCGGATGGTAATGGTCGCGCCTTTTGTATTTGGAGGCGAGGGCGGCGATGGGACAGCGAGGAATGCAGTTCAAGAATGCCAAGGAGCGGGGAGAGTGGGCGGAGGTGAGGTTCTTGTCGCGGGCGATGGAGCAGAGGTTCCGGGTGGCGAAGCTGTGGGGAGATTCGGCGCCGTATGACTTGATGGTGGAACAGGACGGAATCGCGCACCGGGTGCAGGTGAAATCGACGATGAGGAATCCGAAGGGAAAAGCGTATCCGTGCCACATGCCGGCGGGGAAGCGGCTGGAGCGGGTACTGGAGGAGATTGATTTTGTGGCGGCGTATGTGATCCCGCTGGATTTGTGGTACATCATCCCGGCGGGAGTGGTGGCGATGCGGAAGGGAAGCATCTGGCTGGCGCCGTGGAAGCGGCAGAGCAAGTATGAACGGTATTTGGAGGCGTGGCATTTGTTGCGGAGGTGGAGAGGAGGGGCATACGGGCGGAAGGAAGGGGGGCGTGATGGGGTGCAGGGGGGGGGGCGACTCAGGCAGACAGCAGGTCCCTCGACTTCGCAGGATCGTTCGCTTCGCGAATAATCCTGCTGCGGCTCGGGATGACAATGCAGTACGAGGAGTGGGTACATCAATTGCGGCGCTGAAGCGCGGGTACGTACTAGTAGTCGGTGGAGGTGCGGAGGGAGCTGGAGCGCAGGGTGGTTGAGGTTTTGATATAGCGGAAGAAGCGGGGGCGGCCGCGGCGCTTCCAGTAGGGGGTGGCGTAGGAGTCGACGCCGGGGCCGGAACTGAGAATGCTGAAGAAGGAGTGGCGAGAGGGATTGGTCACGATTCCGGTGTGTCCGGGCCAGACGACCAGGTCGCCGGGTTGGGGAGTGGAGACGCGGCGGAATTCGTTGACGCCGGCGTAGAGGTCGGAAGAGCTGGCGTACTGGTAAGGGAAACCGGCGCGCTCGTAGAGTCCGTGGACGAAGTGGGAGCAATCGGAATGGGGAGCGGCGTGGTGGGGGGAATCGAGTGCGGTGCCGAGGAGGGCGAGGCGGTCGTCCAAGGAAAGGGATTGGGTTTCGGACGGATCAGGCTGCGAGTTATGGCGTTCGCGAGTGGCTGGGCGCGATCCGTTTGACGCTGTTTGCGGCGGTTGCGCCAGGGCGGCAGGGATGGCCAATAGGCTGAAGAGAACGAACAACTTCGAGAACAACAGAGCGCCTTTGGCGTGGGACCGCATAGTGTCTTTATAACGTATGTTCGCAAGGCAACACAGGTCACAGGGGTGCCACTCGGTCCGTGAAGAGTGTGCGGAGGTCTGATGCACTTTAGGTTCGGAGAGGTTTATTAGGACGGGCATCCTTAAATCTGAATCCTGGGAGTGGCCGGCGAAAGCGAGGAATCCGCGGAAATCAGGCGGGGGTGGGGCTTTCGGCGGTTGCGGGGATGGGTTCGGCGGCGGCGCTGGGGGTGAGGAGCGGCCATCCGCGGTGGAGGACGTAGTCGAGCCATGCGCCGGCCATCTGCGAGGTGAGGACGGCGGCCAGAACCAGCGTGGTGTAGAACGTGGGGCTGATGATGCCGGCGTCAAAGGCGACGCTGGCGAGAACGATTCCGGGACCGCCGCGGGCGTTGGTGGTGATGGAGAGATTGATGAGATCGAGGCCGCGGAATCCGGCAAAACGTGAGGCGAGCGATACGGAGAGAATCTTGACGATGCAACTTCCGACGAGGAATGCGGCGAACATTTTGAGGGAGAAGCCGCGGACGAGGTCGAGTTTGAGGCCGACGATGGCGAAATAGGCAGGGATGAAAAATGCGAAGGAGACTTTGCCGATAGCGTCGAGGGCCTCGGCGAAGAGCTTGCGCTTCTTGTGAACTACGGCGAATCCGGCGAGGAAGGCGGCGAATACGATGCTGACGTCGAGTGCGCCGGCGACCACGCAGTAGGCGAGAAGAACTCCGATGGCGTAGGCGACGGGGGAATGCTTGGCGAGAACGTTGAAGCGAGACTTGTTAATGCGCTTCACGATGCGGGGAACGATGGTGAGGCCGAGGGCGAAGAATCCGACCGTGGTGAGGAGGTGAAGGGCGATCTGGCGCGAGTTAAGCTGAGCTTTGCCGGCCAGGGCGGTAGCCACGGCGAGGGCGAGCCAGAGGACAATGTCTTCAAGGACGGCGACGCCAAGAACCAGGCGCGCGAAGCGAGTGTGGAGGATTTTGAGGTCGGCGAAGATCTTCGAGACTACGGGAACCGAAGTTACTGCGACTCCGACGGCGAGAATGATGATGAGGGAGAGGCGATTGCCATTTGGTCCGGCGAGCGCAGGACGAATCAGCCATGGACCGAGGGCCAGCGCCAGCAGGAAAGGCGCGCCGCTGCCGACGATGGAAAGCCAGGCCACTTCGCGGCGTTCGTCGCGGGTGAAGAGCTGGCGGGTTTCCGCGCCGGAGAGAAACATCAAGAGCAACAATCCAAGCCAGTAGACAAAATTGAAAACGCTGGCCTGGCGATGCGCGGTTTCGGCGAGGGCGGCCGCGATGGGCAATCTTCCGAGGAGAGCGGGGCCGAGCAGAACTCCCGCGAGAATTTCTCCGACCACTTTGGGTTGGCGGAGTTTTACGAAGAAGTAGCCCAGCAATTGCGCCAGACCGACCAGGAGCAGCAGAACAAACAGAATCGATGTCAGGTCAGCGTTGGACATGGGGTGATGGTGGAATTCGGGTTTCCATCAGGGGTAAGTGGTGCGTTCATGCTGCATAGTATTGGTGAAAAGGACTCGGAATCGGCGTAGATCGCTGGTTGGCTCCGTTCAGAGAAACAGCAAAAATCCGAACCTCACCGCCTCATATCCACCGCCGATTCTCTGCCGCTGTTCGTCTTCGGGGAGTCCGAACCGGCGGCCGCGCGGGGCGCGATCACGGGTTCAGGACTGAGATGCGGTTTTGGGTGCGGGCGTTGATTGAAAAACCATCCCGGGAGCCGTTTTAGCTTCCCGTTCGGCCTTTTCTGCATCTGAATGCCATGACGGCCTTCTCGGTGTGCGAAGTCCCTACCATAAACGTTCTTCCCTTTCAGCTTCGGAGTCCAGCCGATCCTTCGCCGCCGCCGATCAAAGAACCACCCGATCCACCAGAAAATCCGGATGCGCCGGTAAGAGAGCCCGATCCGGATGAGCCAGCGCAGATGTGAAGTCGAGTAATGACGGTGGGGAAACCGGGATTGTCGACCAGAACTCCGGCAGGCTTGACCGGGCCCATCCGTCTATGACACACTTATAACACACATATGGAAGGCACACAGAGAGCGCACATCATAATTCCCAGCGATCTTTTGCGGGAAATCGACGCCCTGGTAGGGCCGCGCGGCCGGAGCGCATTTTTACTGGAGACGGCTCGGCAGGAAGTGAAACGCCGGAAGTTGCTGCGTTTTCTGGAGAATGAGCAACCCGCCTGGAAAGCGGAAGACCACCCTGAACTGACGGGCGGCGCGGCGGAGTGGGTGCGGCAACTGCGGCAGCAGAGCGAGGGGCGCGGCACGCAAGGCAAGCGGCGGAACCGGCGAAAACAGAAATAGGCTTTCCCGCATTTCTCCTGGTGGGTGGAGCGCCGTATGCAATTGCTACTGGATAGCTCGGTTCTGATTGATGCGCTGCGGGCGCGGCGCGGGCGCCGGCAGTGGCTGGCCGAACTGGTACGGGCGGGGCACACTCTGGCAACTTCCGCGCTGAATCTGGCTGAAGTCTACGCGGGCATGCGTCCCGAGGAAGGGGACCGAACCAAAGTCTTTCTGGGGCTGCTGGAATGCCATGAAATTACAGCCAGCGTGGCCGAGGTGGCGGGCAGACTCAAGAGTCAATGGTCGCAAAAGGGCCGAACCTTTACTCGTACCCTTACTCTAGCGGATATGCTGGTGGCGGCGGTGGCGCTGGAGCAAGGCTGCCCTCTGGCTACAGACAACCGTAAGGATTTTCCGATGCCACGACTGCAGTTGTATGAAATGCCGGAAGAGTAGAGAGGCCCAGGGAAGGTTTAGGGAAAGGCACGGCTTCAAAGGGTTCGCGGAAAAGCTCTTGACCGACGAGCAATGAGACCACGGGGGCTAAAGCCCGAACAGACTGAAAGGCCTTACGCGGCGCTAAAGCGCCGCTCTTCCACGTTACTGCATGCATTCGTAGTTTTTCAGCAGCCTCTTCAAGATGTGCCGTAGGATCAGGATAAAAATACGGGGTCCTGGCTCCGGGCGTCTCAAGTGATTTGACGCACTGCTTATGAAGGGTTTCTAAAAATCACTCTGGCAGCGGGGCAATATTGCCCCTCAGTGCGCCCTCTTTCATCTCCTCGATTTGCGCGGTGATCCAGCGGTTGGGTTCGTATCGTCCCTTCAGAAACAGCTTTTGATAATTGTCGGTGAGGGCCTCAGTGAACTCGCCGCCCGGGCGATTGAGAATCGTGTTGAGGGTAATGGCCGGCAGCGTTTTTCCAAGGAATGATTTCATGAAGGCTTGTTTTTTTTCGGCGGCGAGATGGCGGAGGATTTTATTACGCTCGCGGGCGATGTGGACTGGAACCTGATTGGGCATTGCGGCCGCGGGAGTGCCGGGGCGCGCGGAGTAGGTGAAGACGTGCAGGTAGGTGAAGGGCAGGTCAGCGATGAGGCGGCGGGTGGCTTCGAAATTGGCATCGGTTTCGCCGGGGAATCCGGCCATGACGTCTGCGCCGATGGCGGCGGTGGGGATGGCGGCGTGAATCTTTTCAATCTTTTCGCGATAGTGCCAGGGACGATACTTACGGTGCATGCGGCGGAGGACGGCGTCGCTACCGGATTGCAGAGGTACATGTGCGTGTTTGGCAATGCGCGGCGAGGAGGCGACGAGAGCGATGAGCTGGTCTGACCAATCCATGGGCTCGACGCTTGAGATGCGAAGTTTTTCGAGTTGCGTTTCGGCGAGGATGGACCGGAGAAGAGAGACGAAATTCGGCTTCCGGTCTCCGGCTTCCTTCCGGTCTCCGGCTTCCTTCCGGCCTTCGGCTTCCTTCCGGCCTTCGGCTTCCTTCCGGCCTTCGGCTTCCTTCCGGCCTTCGGCTTCCTTCCGGCCTTCGGCTTCCTTCCGGTCTCCGGCTTCCTTCCGGCTTCCGGAAGCCGGATGCCGGCTTTCCAGATCGCGTCCCCAGCGGCCGAGGTTGATGCCGCTGATCACAAGTTCGCGGTAGCCTGCGGCTACCAGCGTGTTCACCTCGCGAATAATTTGCGGCAGGGGCAAGGAGCGGCTGTGGCCGCGGACGCTGGGAATCACGCAGAAGGAGCAGCGATTATCGCATCCGTCTTGAACTTTGAGGTTGGGGCGAGTGCGGTCGTCTGAGTGAGAGCTGTAGGCGGACTCGAAGACAGGGGCGGCGAGGAGTTCGGTGTGGGCGAAGATGTCGGAGACGTAGAGGCTGGCTTCCGGCTTCCGGCTTCCGGCCGTAAGATTCGAAACTGGAATGAATCCATTGGCTTCAGCGGCTAAAGCCGGTTGAAAATGAATGCCGCTCATGGCAGCGCTGGAAGCGCTGCGCCACCCAGAATCTAGCGGAATGTCTGCGAAATTCTGGAGGGCGATTTCGGCGAGTTGATCTTTGTGGGAGTTGCCGATCACGCAACTTACACCGGGCAGAGCGGCGATTTCAGCGGGAGCGCGCTGGGCGTAGCATCCGGTGACGATGATTTTTGCCAGCGGATTCTGGCGTTGCAGGCGGCGGATGGCGGCGCGGGCATCCTGATCGGCGGAATTCGTGACGGTGCAGGTGTTGAGAATTACGAGGTCGGCGTGGGCAGAAGGAGCGCGGGCGAGGCCGCGGGTTTCGAACTGGCGTTCGAGAGCTGCGCCGTCGGCCTGGGTGGCACGGCATCCGAAGTTTTCGACGTGAAAAGTTTGCACCGAACTTTGCCCGGAACTTTGCACCGAACTATCGTAGCGCATGGGCGCGCAGGTTGGGTTTGGACGCGCCAATTTTTTCAAGGCGGGCGCAGATTGGAGCCGGCCAGAGACGTAGCGAGCTACGTCTCCAGGCGCAATTGAGGTTTCGTCCCCGGCGATCAGGCGGTGGCTGCGGTCTTCCTTTGTTGGAAGCATTCGCGGCAGAGGATAGGCCGTCCCTGGGTGGGGCGGAAGGGGACGGTGGTATCTTTGCCGCACTGGGAGCAGGTGGCGCGGGTTTCGACGCGAGTGGAGTGGTGTCCGTCGCCGCGAGAGGAGGGGGGAGAACTGAGCACGGCAACGCGCTTGCCCTTGCAGGTTTTGCAGCGCTTGGGCTCGTTTTTGAACTGCTTGTCGTGGAAAAACAATTGTTCGCCGGCGGTGAAAACAAACTCGGCGCCGCAGTCGATGCAGGTAAGTGACTTATCCTGAAATTCCATTGAGGATGGCTCCCTTGTGCCCGTGGAGCGCCGGCCGCACGCGGGGAAGCGTGAGCGCAGAGCAAACACAGGATGTGTACATCCCCCTCAAACCGCCCCTGGACTCGGCCCGCCACGCACCCAGAACAGGGCGTGGGTACAGCTATGCTTGCTTGAATGCCGAATGAATGATGAGTATTGAATAATCCCAGCTGCAGCTCTGCTTGGGTGGGGGCCGGCAGAGCAGGGCCGTCCCGGGAAGGGGACGACCCTTTACTGCTTAGTTCTGCTCCTTGAACTGGTCAGTGGTGCGTTGTTCTTCTCTAGTCCCGCTAATTCTTTAATCCTGCTCTTTAATCCTGCTCTTTGCGAACTTTCTTACGAGCGCGCTTGCGAGCGAGCGCGGCTTTCACTCGTTTTTTCTCACCTGGCTTCAGGTAAAAGGAGTGGCGTTTAACCTCTTTAATAATGTCTTCCTGCTGCACTTTGCGCTTGAAGCGGCGCAGAGCGTTTTCGAGGGATTCACCCTCTTGCAGTCGAATTTCCGCCAAACAGACACACCCCCAAACCCGTCCGGAAGGACGGAATAGTTATTACAAGGATTTTGCTGGAAGTCAAGAGGGAGAGGCGAAAAGTTTTGCGCGGTGGCCGGGGTTTGAGGGTGACGAAACGCTGCAAACGCTGGACTAAAGTCCTGCCAGTGTTTATCCGATGGAGCTATCAGACGCATCCCGCGTCCTCCAATGAGCTTCACGAGCCAAGTCATAGCTACGTCTGCCCTCATGATTCTTCTGGGCATCGGGGCGCTTTCGTTCCGGAGCACGCTTCGGGATGAGCAAGACCGGCAGTGGGTCACACACACGCACCTGGTCATTGAGAAGCTGCAGGCGGTGCGAATCGACATTACTGAGGCTGAAGCCGGGCAATGGGGGTATCTGCTTACGGGACGGGAGTCACACTTAAAACCGTACGAAGCAGGTCTGAAGCAATTGCGGCAAGACATGGAAGATGTGCAAGAGCTTACCGTGGACAACCCCCGGCAGCAGGAATCGGTGCAGCGGCTGCAGGGGCTGGTTGCGGCCCGGCTGGTGGAGCTGGCTGAAGGGATTGAGGTTCGAAACAAGAGCGGGCTGGTGGCTGGGGTGGAAGCAGTGGCATTTGAGAATGTGGGAGGAAAGTGGATAGGAAAGATCGGGACCCAGATCGACGAGATGCGCCGGAGAGAAGGGCAGCTGTTAGCCGGGCGGCAGGAGAGAGCGGCGACGAGTTCGCGGAAGATGAAGGCCGTCATTGTGGTTGGGAACGCCGTCGCGATTCTAATTCTGCTGGTGGCGGGCTTTGTGATTCACCGGGAAACTGGCAGACGCAGTCTGGCGGAGCAGTACCTGAAGCATGTAAATGAACGGCTGGAACTGCAGGCGGGAGAACTGTCGGACACGAATAATGAGCTGGAGAGTTTTACGTACTCGGTAGCGCATGACCTGCGCGCGCCCTTGCGGCACATGGCCGGATATTCGAACGTGGTTCTGCAAGATTACGGGCCGAAGCTGGATGGGGAAGCGCGGCGCCAGCTGGAGAAAATTTCGGATGGGGCTGAAAAGATGGGACAACTGGTGGATGACTTGCTGAGTTTGTCGAAAGTGGGGCTACAGGAACTCGCGCTGGAGGACACTGCTCTAAATTCTTTGGTACGGCGGGTTGTGAGGAACCTTGCGCCGGAGTGTTCAGGGCGTGAGATCGAATGGAAAATCGGAGACTTGTCCCACGCGGAATGCGACTCGGGCTTAATGGAACAGGTATTTGTGAATCTGCTGTCGAATGCGGTGAAGTACACGGGGAAGCAGGAACGGGCGGTAATTGAGGTGGGAGAGAGGATGCAAGGGGGGGAGCGGGTGATCTTCATACGGGACAATGGAGTGGGTTTTGAGATGCAGTATGCAGGGAAGCTTTTTGGGGTTTTTCAGCGCCTGCACAAGACTCGCGATTTCGAAGGCACGGGGGTGGGGTTGGCGATTGTGCAGCGAATCATACGGAAACACGGGGGGCGGATTTGGGCGGAAGCGGAGCTCGATCAGGGAGCGACATTTTCCTTTACGGTGGGATCGCCCGGGAAGCAAACGAGCAATCAGCCAGAGATTGCAGTTGAGAATGCAGTTGAGAATGGAGTGACGCATGCCGCACAGAGTTGAGATTCTATTGGTCGACGACAGCCCGGAGGACGTGGAGTTAACGATTCGAGAATTGCGCCGCCACAAGCTGGCCAACGACATTCAGGTCGCGGAGGATGGACCGGAGGCGCTGGACTTTCTGTTTTGCCGTGGCGCGTACAAAGACCGGCCCTTGGGCGCTCCTCCGAAATTGGTTCTGTTGGACCTTAAACTTCCCAAGATCGATGGTCTGGAAGTGCTGAAAGCTATTCGGGCGGACGAGCGCACGAAGGCGATTCCAGTTGTGATTCTCACTTCTTCCAAGGAACAAAAAGATCTGATCAAGGGTTACGACTTAGGAGTGAGCGCCTATGTTCAGAAACCAGTTGACTTCGTGCAGTTCAGCGAGGCGGTTCGACAGATCGGGATGTTTTGGATGCTGCTCAATGAGGCGCCTCCACCGGGAGCGTTTGGGGCCGGCAAAGCACAGGGAGCTTAAGGGTGAACAGTCCTGACGATGGAACTAATGACGATGGAACTAGTCTTGTTGCCGCAGAAGCTGCGCTGAGCGGTGGCGAACGGGGGAAATTTCCTCGATACCGGTACAGCGCGCCGATAATTGTGCGCGCCGCCAATGCCCTGGAGGTGCAAGGGATGAGCGTGGAGATCAGTGAGTGCGGCATGTCGGCGGTGACCAGCGCTTCGCTGGGAGTGGGGGACTCGGTCGATGTGGAGCCGATCGGTGGTGGGGCGGTTTCGGCGGTGGTAAGGCGCAGCTTAGGGAGACTGTGCGGTTTCGAGTTTCTCAACCTGACTGCGGCGCAGGCGGGGAAAATCAGGGAAATGTGCAGGATGCTGCCGCTGTATCGCTCAAAAAACCTGGACGTTTGGAAGCAGTGAGTGTGTGGATCTTGCGGAGGGGGTGATTCGACGGCACGCCAGGCCGAGTTAATTGAGTTTAAGGCGGAGGGTCTGGGCAAGCTTTCGCTGGTGCTGATCGAAGGTGTAGAGGCAATCGGCACCCAGTTCGAGCGCCGCTGCCACGTGCAAGAGATCCGCGGTGCGGGTGCCAAGTTTGGCGGTGTTTTGCCGGGATAATTGGGTTGCCCGATCGAGGAACGAATCGGTTAAACCGCGGAGTTGGAAGAGTCCTGCTTGTAAATCCCTATCGAATTCGATCAATGAAAATTGGGCCTGGGCCGCTGAAACTTCCTTCCTGAAAATTCGTAATCCCATTGCATTGATGACTTCCAGTTGACCGAAGGTGGTCAGAAGACAGTCTGCGGAAGAACTTTGCATGGTGTGCGCGGCGGCGGCGGAGTTCGCATCCGGGCTGTAAAGTGACACAAGGAAGCTGGAGTCGGCGTAAGCCTTCAATAGCGGCTCCGATCTGAGGAGAGCAGTTCGGCGCCAGTGACGGCCAGAACCTTGTCTCCGTATATGGTGCGCAGTCGCGCGAGGAAATCAGGGATTTCCTTTGGGGTTTCCGTTCCTTCTGGGACCAGACGGGCGATGACCCGGCGGCGCTTGGTAATCTGGATCTCTTCGCCCTGCCGCAAGAGACGTTCAATCTTCTTGAATTCGTAGCGCAGGTCCCGTACCGAAGCTTTTTTCATGTGATACATTTTAGCATCACAAATAAGGTTTTATCATATTTTTGTTCCCCGCCGGCAAGGGATCAAGACAAGAGCTAACGCATTGGCCAGAGGGGCTTCACCAGGCAGGGCAGCTGATCGTCCAGCGGAATGGGCTTTGGCATACAGCGAATACCGTATGGATTCCTACTCCTAGATAAAGGATTTTTGTTCTGACTCTGACCGGCGACGGGAGAGGCATGCGAACCGGGCGCCGGATGGCCGGGACTTCGTGGCTTTCGTCCGAAGGGTGCGGCGACAGGAGCGGAGGCAAAGAACGACTCACTCGTCAGCGGGTAACAGAGGGATAGGCTTGCATTTATGAGAATTCCGACCGAGCCCATAGGAAGCATACCGAGACCTGTCGGGTTGATTGAAGCGATTGCGGAGGCGGGCGACTACGCCGATCCGAAGTTGAACGGGCTTTACGAAGAGGCGATCCAGGACACGATTCAAGAGTTTGAAGCGACGGGCTCGCCGGTGATAACGGATGGCGAACAACGAAAATATCACAATTTCTGGACGTATGGTGTGCATGGATTGCCCAATACGGCGCCGGATGGTTTCAAGATTCCGTTCTCCGCGGGCCATGTGCGGCGGATGCCGCGGTTGACGGCGGGGCCGTTTCGCTACAGGGTGTATGCGGATCGCTACCTGGATGCGGCCCAGCGCTACGCGCGCCGGCCGCTGAAGCAGGCAGTGATTTCGCCCTCGGCGCTCAGCCTTATGTACCCGGCGGAAGATATTGCGGACTATTCGCGGCAGGAATTCATCGACGATCTGTTGCGCGAGCACGAGAGGGAGATTCGACGATGTTTCGAGAAAGGCGCGGAGAAAGTGCAAATCGATTTCACGGAGGGTCGATTGGCGGTGAAGCTTGATCCGACGGGTGATTTGCTGAACAGTTTTATTGGGCTGAATAATCTGGCCCTGTCGCGGTTTTCAGGCGAAGAACGGCAGCGCATCGGAGTACATACCTGCCCTGGCGGCGATCGTGACTCGACGCACAGCGCCGATGTGGATTACGCTGATCTGTTGCCCAGCTTGTTCGAATTGCGCGCGGGGAATTTTTACGTGGCGCTGGCCGGAGAGAAAGATCGCACGGGCGTGCTGAAGATTATTCGCCAGTATATGAAACCAGAGCAGCGCGTGTTTGTAGGGGTGGTTTCACCCATCGATCCGCATGTGGACACGGCGGAGGAAGTTCGCGACCGGGTGCTGGAAGCGGCGGAATACATTCCGCTGGAACAGCTCGGCACCACCGATGATTGCGGTTTCGCTCCGTTCAGCGACGATATGTCGACGACCCGCAAGACAGCGTTTGCGAAAATCCGGGCGCGCGTTGAAGGCACACAACTGGCGGAAGAAGTTCTCGGAAAACGGCGATGAAACTCGACGACAACGAAGAGAAACTACTGCGTTCGGTGGCGCTGCAAAATGCGCAGGCGGTTTTTCTTGCCCGGGAGCGTGCGGAGCGCGAACTGCGCGAGTCCAATGAGCGGACCAGCAACATTCTTGAAAGTATCACCGACGCGTTCCTGGTTTTAGACAAGGAATGGCGATGCACTCACGTAAATCCGCAGGCCGAAGAGATTCTGGCGCCGCTGAAGAAATCGCGCTCGAATCTTCTGGGCAAAAGCTATTGGGAGGAGTTTCCGGATCTGGTGGGCACAGCGGTGGAAAAGAACTTTCGCCGGGCGGTGGCCGAGAAGGTGAAAGTTGAGTTCGAAATATTTTACCCTCCGCTGGGTTCCTGGCTACAGATTCGCGCGTATCCCGCGCGGGATGGGCTTTCGGTCTATTTTGTCGACGTCACCGAGCGCAAGCAAGACGAAGGGGCAACGCAACTGTTGGCCGCGATCGTGGATTCTTCAGACGACGCGATTGTCAGTAAGAATCTCGATGGCGTGATTACCAGCTGGAACAAGGGAGCGGAACGGATATTCGGCTACTCCGCCGAGGAGGCCGTCGGCCGACACATCACTCTGATCATTCCAGAAGAGCGCCGGGGGGAGGAAGCAGATATTCTAGCGCGCCTAAAACGGGGCGAACGGGTTGACCATTTCCAAACTGTCCGCGTCCGCAAAGATGGTGGGATGCTGGATGTTTCGCTGACGATTTCTCCGATGAGAGATTCTTCGGGACGGATCGTCGGAGCGTCCAAGGTGGCACGTGACATCACAGCGCAGAGGCGCGCCGAGGAGGCGCTGCGCGAGAGCGAAGAACGCTTCCGGGCAATCGTGGAGGCGACTCCCGAATGTGTGAAAGTGGTGGCGCCGGATGGCACGCTGCTGGCCATGAATGCCGCCGGTTGTCGAATGGTGGAAGCCGGCGCTGACACAGAGATAGTGGGCCGCAGCGTTTACGATCTAATTGCACCGGAGTTCCGCCAGATTTTTATCGACTTCAACGAGAGAGTGTGCCGGGGCAACCAGGGTCAGGTTGAGTTTGAAATCGTAGGGTTGAAAGGCACGCGGCGGTGGATGGAAACGCATTCGGTGCCGATGCGCGATCCTGCGACCGGGCGGACGGTGCAACTGGCGGTGACGCGAGATGTAACCGCGCGAAAAGAAGCCGATGAAAGACTGCGGCAGAGCGAAGAAGAACTTCGGGCACTGGCAGATTCGATTCCCCAACTGGCGTGGATGGCAGATCCGGATGGACATGTCTTTTGGTATAACCGCGGCTGGTATGAATACACGGGCGCCACGCTGGAAGAGATGGAAGGATCGGGCTGGGAAAGATTTCACGATCCGGATGTGCTGCCCCTTGTTGTGGAAAAATGGGCGGAGTCGGTGCGGAGCGAAACGCCGTTTGAAATGGAATTTCCCTTGCGGGGCGCCGATGGGGTATCTCGCTGGTTCTTAACGCGAGTGAGCCCGTTTCGCGATCCTGCAGGCAAGGTAACACGCTGGTTCGGCACCAACACGAACATCGATGAGCAACGTCAATTGCTGCAGTCGCTCAGCGAAGCGCGCGATCATCTTGAAAAGCGGGTGGAGGAGCGAACCGGCGAACTCAAGGATGCCAATGAGAGTTTGCGGGCTCTTTCGGCTCGTCTGCTGAAAATACAGGATGAAGAACGGAGGCGACTGGCGCGCGAACTGCACGACAGCGTGGGCCAGATTCTGGCGGCTCTGGGCATGAACTTGGCGATCGTGCAGGCGCAAGCCTACAAACTCGACGCAGAGGGGGCCAGAGCCGTATCAGAGAATGACTTGCTGGTACGACAAGCCTCCAGCGAAATTCGAACCCTGTCCCACCTTCTTCATCCTCCGCTGCTGGAGATCGCTGGCCTGCTTTCTGCCATTCGCTGGTATGTGGAGGGCTTCGCCGAGCGCAGCAAAATCAAAGTCGATCTGGACGTTCCTGCTAATCTTGGCCGCTTACCCAATGACACGGAACTCGCCATCTTCCGAATCATTCAGGAATGCCTGACCAACGTTCATCGTCATTCCGAGAGTGCTACCGCGGCAATCCGGATACAGCAGGACGGCGACCGTCTTACCATTCGAGTTGAGGACAGCGGGAAAGGTATACCTCGGGCGAAGCAAAGGGAAATGACTGAGTCAAATCATGGAGGAGTCGGAATCGGCGGGATGCGAGAGCGCCTGAGGCAGCTTGGAGGCACGTTGGAGATACGCTCCAATGGAAAAGGAACCGTGATCACTGCCACCCTCGACCGGTGCATAGCACAGCGGGGAAACGAAGCCGTCAAGGAGATGCTTGCATAGGGAGAGGGGCGGTGGAGGCTTGGCCTGGCGCAAAAAGCGCAGGGAGTGAATATCCTGCACCGCTCTCGATTGTAATCTCCGGTTGAATCAATCCATTGATTGAGAGAAGCGCCAGGGTGGCGAGTTGCACCGGGAGGATTTTGCAAGTCTTGGAACGCGCCGCTCGCGGTACACTACAACCGCGATGACCCCATCTGCCGAAAGCAGTTCCAATCTTGATCTCAGCGTGACTTTTGCTGGCATCGAGCTCAAGAACCCGGTGCTTGCGGCCAGCGGGACTTTTGGCTACGGCATCGAGTTCGAGGATGTTGTACACCTCGACAAATTGGGCGGGTTCGTGGTGAAAGGCCTTTCCCGCGAGCCGATGATTGGGAATCCTCCGCCGCGCTTATGGGAAACCGCAGCCGGCATGCTCAACGCGATTGGGCTGCAGAATATTGGCGCGGTGGCATTTCTCGAGGAGAAGCTGCCGAAATTGCGGGAGATGAAAAATGTCGTGGTCATCGCCAACATTTTCGGCTACACCCGCGAGGACTACGAAAGAACCATCGAGATTCTTAATGACGGCGAAGGCATTGCGGCTTACGAACTGAATGTTTCGTGTCCTAACACGGCCGAGGGCGGGCTGCAATTTGGCTGCGATCCGCGATCGCTTGACGAAGTGGTGGCCACGGCGAAGCACGTTGCGCGGCGACCGTTGATCGTTAAGCTTTCGCCGAACGTGACCAGCATCGCGCAGATGGCCCACATTGCGCAGGAGGCGGGCGCGGATGCGATCTCGCTGATCAATACTTTTGTGGCGATGGCCATCGATGCCGACACGCGCAAGCCGCGCATCGCGAATGTGACCGCCGGACTGTCGGGCCCAGCCATCAAGCCGATCGCGTTGCGAATGGTTTACGACGCGGCGCACGCGGTGAACATACCGGTGATCGGCATGGGAGGAATTTCAACCGCGGCCGACGTGGTGGAGTTCATGCTCGCGGGCGCAACGGCCGTGCAGATCGGCACCGCCAGCTATTGGGATCCCTGCGCCACGGAGAAGATTGTGGACGAACTGCAGCGCTGGTGCGGGGAGCGCGGGGTGACGCGCATCGCAGAGCTGGTGGGCGGCATGATTTTGGAATAGGGGAAACAATCGGCAGTGGCGCAGGCGATCCTCAGCGGGGCATGAGCCGGAAAAAGAGGGCCTGCTTGGCCACAGATTCTACTTTTGCTTCCATGGCGGTCATCTGGGCCTGACTTAACGGGGTAAAGGAACGGGCGAGTTCCACGCATTCCTCGACCTGCTCGACGGAGTCACATCCGATGATTGCCGTGCTGATGGGTAACGACAGCGTGTAGAAGAAGGTTTCCCGCTTGGTGAGCGTACCCGGAGTGGTGGCGATTGCGCCTCGGCCTTCCCATGAATGCTTTTGTTGTTCCACAGGAGGGGGCGTCCAGGTGGAAAGAATGCGGCCGCGTGCCATCACCTTCATCCCGATAATTCCCATCTGTTTTTCGACGGCCAGCGGGAGGAGATCCTTTTCAAAACTGTAATAGTATTTGTCGGCGGCGTTGACGCCCATCAGGACAGTGTCAAACGGAAAGCGGTGTATGCATTCCATCAGTGCTTCGGGCCGGAAGCGTCCGGTGACGCCGAGATGGCGCACCATTTTCTGATCGTGCGCTTGAACCAGGGCTTCCATGGCACCGCCTTTGGCGAATATCTGGTCAATGTCTTCCTGAATTCCAACATCATGCAGTTGCCATGAGTCAACGTGATCGGTATCCAGCAGCTTGAGAGATACGTCGAGGTTTTTAAGGGCGGCATCGCGGGTTCGCTCTTTGGTTTTGGTTGCGATAAAAACCTGGTCCCGGCTGCCCTTAAGACCCTTGCCAAGATAACGTTCACTCCACCTGTCAGGTCCGCCGTAAATGGCGGAAGTATCGAAATAATTCACTCCTAACTCGAGCGCGCGTTGGATGATCTGCAGGGCGAGCCTTTCGTTATTGACCTTCTCCAGCGCTCCCTGGCCGCCGAGGCCAAAAATCCCGACGCGAAATCCGGTCTTGCCCAGATTGCGGGTGGGCATCATTTCCTGGATGGCCTTGGCCGCAGCTGGAGTATTTTCCGGTGACGTCACTTCGGCCGATGCGCGCGAACTGATGACTGCGGCGGAGAGACCGGCTGCTATCGATGCGGCCCCGGTCTTAAGGAAACCGCGGCGGTTCTGGCTACCGGCATCCTGCGCTGTATCATTCGTTTTCATGTCCATCGCTCCGTCATGCGGAATAGGTCATCCGAGATAGAATACCGATTTTCTTGGGAACTTAACGATCACGCGAGTATATTTCTCCTTTGCGGGGTAGTCAATCGTTTGTCCTTTATTTCTGGGGAGAGATGAGAATGAGTCGTCGACTGTTTTTCTTGTGCTTTGTGGCGGCATTGATTTTGCCAACAACTGCGTTTTCCAAATCATTCTTGAGCCAATATAAAGGGTTGCCTTATCAGGACAGCCGCTATGGTGGCGGTCCACAAAAAATACCGGGCAAGGTATTGTGTGCTTACTATGACCTGGGAGGTGAGGGAGTCGCGTATCACGACACCGATCCGAAGAATCACGGCAGCGGCGAGTTGAATCCGGCGGATGGGAGTTATCTGAATGAATTTCGTATCCATGAGGGAGTGGATACTTCCTACACGAAGTTTCAGCGGAAGCCTGATCCGGTTGACGATAACCCCTTCGACAAGGTCGTGCCTCCGGCGGACCTGCTTTATGTTGGCTGGACCGAACCTGGAGAGTGGTTCAACGTTACGGTAGATGTGGCAAAGTCGGGCACATACGCGGCCGATTTCCTTTACACATCGAATCGCGGCGGGACCATATCAGTGGATGTGAATGGAAAGGACGCGACCGGACCGCTGGCGATTGCCACAACAAATGATCCTGCGGACCCGCTTGCCTGGCGTCAATGGCACCATTGGAATCTGGCTGCGCAACTTTTCAGAGTCCGTCTGCGCAAAGGGAAAAATGTTCTCACGGTACACATATTGACGAACGGAAACATGAACCTGGCTTATTTCGACTTCAAAGAAGTCCACGAATGAAATGGAAGCTGTTGACGCTTCAACTCGGCGTCACACGTAATCCATTCGAGAAATATGGCGACGGACGGGACGCTCACCTACTCTTGCCGCCGAGAAATTTGGGGTGCATTCCACCCGCCAGTTCCCGGGTTTCCTGGGTTTAACGCCGTCCGCGGTTTGACGAGCGTCCGACACCCCCACTCTAGATTTCGCAAGGAACGCGAAATCTAGAATGGGCTACCCGGCCCGGCAGCGTCTTGTTTAAGTACCTAACGTCTGGTACTTTCGGGGCGGTTTATGCGACTTTTTCTTTCTGAGCGACAGGTTCACTCTTGGCTTGCATTGATTTGACGAGAGCGGCTGCCGAGGCGCCTTCGAGCGACAGTCCATAGCCGACTTCCCGGATGATGCGTTCTTTCAAGGGTTGAATGAAATGTACGCGGGTATTGCGGCGGGTGACTTCGGGAGCCTTCAAGTACAAGTTGGCCAATTCCCTTGCCCGGCTGAGCGCCTTACCGTTCGGCACAACTTCGGCAACCACTCCCCATTCGTGCGCGGTTTTCGCCGTGATCGGTTGGGGGTTGAGAAGGAACGCCTCCGCGCGTCCGGCTCCGGCGCGATAACTCCAGGTGGTGAAGATTCCGTCGCCGGGAGCAACACCCTGGGAGAAGTGAGCTACATCCTCGAAAGTGGCGCCCTCTGCCGCCACAATGACACTGGCAAGTAGTGCGTAGTCGGAATGCACGTGGGCGCGTCCCTCGATGGCCGCGATGACCGGGACGCGTATGTTGGATATGTTTTCCAAAGCCTGAATGCCCTCATCGTGAACCTGGCTCCAGACGCCGGGATCGGCGGCGTTGCCGAAGGAGGACCAGTCAACATCAGTAATGAACTGCCCACCGGCGCCGGTAAGGATTACGATCTTGTTCGCGCGATCTTGCGAAATCCGGTAGAAGCCATCGACAAATTCCGTGTGAGATTGCGCGGACATAATGTGCGGCCCGCCGTTGGTGTGGACTTCAGCAACCAGCACGCCTTTGTCATCTCGTGTCAGCTTTAGGTTGTGATAAGCATTGAAGTAGTCACTCTGAAATTGCATCGTATTTTCCTTTCTGTGTTGCCATGACTGCGTTCACCCGAAGGTGTTATTGCGAGGACCGGTGTCACTCAAAGCCCGGTCTTAGGTTGAGTGGGAATGTACGCGTCTGATTACGGAGATTGTAGAACTCGAAGGGTCGCCCACTCAAGCCTGATTTTGACCTGAGTGGGGATGTGTCGGATGTGCGTTACGCTGCTACCGTGGTTTCTTGAACAGTTTTCGCGGCGGCGCGGATTACATCGATCACCACGTCTGGGTGGGAGAGCATGGGGACGTGGCTGCTGGCGACCTCAGTCACTTTTGCGCCCATGCGCTTGGCAAAGAAGCGTTCCAAATCGGGGTGGACGGTGTGGTCGTTTTTGCCGACGATGTACCAACTTGGCTTCGTCTTCCAAGCGGTTCCCCCGGCTTTCGCGTTGAACAGGTCGGGTTTTGGGACGCCCTGAGTCGCCCAAACGAGTGTCTGTTCCTGCTCCGAAAGATCTCCGCAGAAATACTTCGTACCGTCGGGACGAAGCCAGATACGTCCATCCACGACTTCAATGTGGGAAAAGACGTCTGTCGTTGGGAAGTTGGCCTGCTGTGTTTGCGATGTCTCGTCCGCGTCTGGAGCAAGCGCGCAGATGTAAACGAGGCCGGCAACGCGGTCGTCGGTTCCGGCGCCGGTAATGACGGTTCCGCCGTAGGAGTGGCCGACCAGGATGACAGGGCCGCTGACCCGGCCGATCGTTGCTTTTGTCAAGGCGACGTCATCTGCCGTTGTGTTGAGGCCGTACTGCGCTGCAATGCACTCATACCCCTCCGCCTGAAGGGGAACGATCAGCTTGGTAAAGCACGAGCCGTCGGCCCAGAGCCCGTGGCAGAAAACGATGCTGGGTTTGGTTTGCGTAGGTTTCATTTTGTTCTCCTTTCACACACTCTAAAAAGCTTGCGACCGCGTGGTTGACACTGCGCACCGCTACGAACTGACTACGTCTCGAGCAGCGTGCCGAGTACCTCGGGCCAGTGAGTTTCGAAGTCGCTGTCCCGTTGCAGTCCGCGTTGCAACACATTCTGGACTCGCTGCTGCGCTTCAGGCCATGTCAGTGCAGTCTCAAACGAGGTGATGGCGTCGAGGAGCTGGTCGGCAGATGGCAACGAGACCTGGTTGACGAGCTTCTTGGCGGCGGCGAGGGCACGCCGGTCGAAGGAGGCGATCCGGCGCGCGAGCGCATCGACGAAGCCGTCCAGTTCGGCGTCTGGAAGTGCGCGGTTGACGTAGCCGTATCGTTCCGCAGTGGCACCATCGAAATCGTTCGCGCTGAGAATGATTTCGAGGGCCCGGCCGCGGCCGACCAGATGTGGAAGACGTTCCGCACCGCCGCCGCCGGGATGCAGTCCCACTCCGACTTCGGGTTGGCCGAGTCGCGTGTTCTCGCGCGACGCGAAGCGCATGTCGCAGGCGAGGACGAACTCGCTGCTCACTCCCCGAACACAGCCTCGGATCTTCGCAATGCTAACCACCGGGGACTTGGTGAGACGCACGAACGTATCCAGCAGGATCGGGAGGCCCGAAGCCCCGACAGCAGTCATGACGTTCCCTAGCTTGCCAGTTAAATCAAAGTGGGAAAGGTAAAACTCGGGGTTCGCGCTTTCGAATACGACGACCCGCAGGGTCGGGCTGGCGTCCATCCGCGCGAGCAGATCCTGTAGAGCTTCGAACATGCTGGCGTCTACGATGTTGAAAGGCGGGTAATCGAACACGACCCTCCAGTACGCAGGCGTTTCCTCGATGACGCGGACGGGAGCTGCTGAAATAGTTTTGTTCATGGTTCACTTAGACCAGGTTCACTTAGACCCCGAAAGAGCATTTTCTGTAGAACTGGGCCATAACAAACACGTGACCGGTTAACCTTAGGCTCTTGCGCGCGCTCTCTCTTGCAGGATTTTGCTGATTTTGTTGTTTTCTTGCCCAAAATGAGTCGCACCTGGCCGGCACGCGAGCGCGATTATTCGAAAGATTTGAACATGGACCTTACGCTGGGGAATGCCGTGTCCTGTAATGCCGTCGCCATCTTCCGGGGCTGAGGCCGACGAGTTGATGGAATGTGCGCGTGAACGCGGCCTGGTCGTTAAATCCCGACTGAATCGCGATGTCGATCAGCGACATGCTGGTCTGGCTCATCAGCTGTTTAGCGTGGTCGATGCGATGCTGAATCAGCCACTGGTGCGTGGAGGTGCCGAAAGAGGTTTTGAAGGAGCGGGCAAAGTGGCTGACGGAAAGTCCGCATTCGCGCGCAATCTCAGAGAGCCGGATCCGGCCATGCATGTTTTCATGAAGAAGTTCCGACGCTCGATGCTTCTGCCATGGCGCCAGACCTCCTCTTGAACGCCGTGCTGTTTTCTGGAGCACGCCGTACTGCTGGATAAGATGTGCGCCGAGGACGAGGCTGAATTGATCGAGAGCCAGCACAGAGAGAGCGTCGCTCCTCCCAAGGAATGGAAGGATACTTTTGGTGATCTGAGCGACAACAAGATCGTCTTCGAGCACTGCTAAGCGATAGTCACTTACCCGGCCAAAACCGAGATCCTGGGCAATGTCATCTAGTCCCTTGCGAGGGACAGAATAGTGAACGTAATCGAAGGCACTACCTGCCCAGCACCTTGGCTGGGAATCGAAATCAATAACATTGGAGCGAAACGGGTGAACGATGGATGTGCCGATGAGCTTGTCTGCTGTCCACACCTGATAGCTCGATGATGGCAGAGACTTAAGGGAGATCGACACCAGCAGAGCGGGGACGGGCGATAGCTTGGTGATTCGGTCAGGAAGCCCAGCCGGCGACTGGAGCCGGGTGATCGTAAAAGTCCCCTGAGTACGAAACTGCGATGGCACGGGCGACTTCCCGTCCAATTGAATGAAGGTTGTGAAGGGAGCTTCAGGTGACGTCTGCGGAGTCTTATCTGCGTTCGGAGAAGCGTTCTTGTCCATCGCGACCTCCCTCTGCGGTACCTCTCCCGCATATGATGACAAGTTGGAAGAGTTGGCCTCAGGAATTAGCTTCGAGGTCAGCACATTGCCTCAAGTGGCCACAACGAGACCGCCCGCGGCACGAATGACTTCGCCGGTGATCCAGGCTGATTCGTCGGACGCCAGGAAAACTGCCAGCGGGGCGATATCGGTGACGCGACCGAGGCGGCCGAGCGGGGTCTTCGCGGCCAGAGCAACGCCGGCACCACCCTCAAAGGTCCCAGCGGTTGCGTTGCCTTCGGTTTCTGTATGACCGGGAGCGATGGCGTTGACGCGTATTTTGCGCGGCGCAAGTTCGATGGCCAATCCCCTGGTCAGGGTTTCGATGGCGCCTTTGGTGGACGCGTACAGCAGGGCTCCTGGCACGGGATGCGAGCCAACGATCGAGCTGAGGTTGATGATGCTGCCGCCATCAGCGCCGAAGCGCTTGATCGCCTCCTGCGTGGTAAGAATTGCTCCGAGAACGTTGATGTTGAAGTGGAGGTGGAAACTCTGTTCGGTGATCTCCGCGAGGGCGCCGAAGCGGAATACTCCGGCGTTGTTGACCAAGACGTCCAGTCTTCCGAACGCGGAATTCACTTCTTTGAATAAGCGCGCGACCTCTGCGGCCTTGGACACGTCGGCCGCGACCGCGATGGCCTTGCCCCCGTTGTCGGTGATCGCCTGAACGACGCGCTCTGCGCCTTCGCGGTCAGAGGAATAGTTTACGGCCACGCGCGCGCCCGCAGCGGCCAGGGCGGTTGCGATCCCAGCGCCTATGCCTTTGGACGCGCCCGTCACTACTGCGACTTTATTAGAGACGCTACTCATATTCACGATTGTTCCTGATTCGGCTCCTCGTACGCGCGAACGTCCGTTGCTGTGAATTGTGTCTCGCGCTTATGAAAATCTCGATCCATGCTGCTTATGCTAGAGAGAGTTTTGAAACAGCGCGTCAACTTTTAATTTTGCATCCTGAAGGGAATCATCGGCAAGCGGGAAGTTACCGGCCGGAAAGTCGCTGGGAGCAATTTCTAAGTAATCGTCACTGATCGAGCGCAATCGGGGCTTGTCCCCACATGAGCATCTTCAAACTAAGTTGCCACCAGCCAGCAACGATTTTTCTTATCGCCACGCGCCCATAATCGCTCCCATGGCCAGGAAGCACACCAACTGGTAGCCGGTGTTGATGGCATAGAGCCTGGCGGGCTGGCGGCTGAACATGGAATTCGTTAGTTGCACTGTGGTAACGAATCCCAGCCAGACTGCAAGTGCAACCTTCATGCCATAGAGCGCGGTTTCGATGGTGGCCACGGCAATGATTTTTCCCAGCACGGCCGCGGAGAGCAGGCTGGCCACCAGAGCCAGCATGTAAGTGGGGGCCGCGCTCTTCTGCATCTCGGCGATTTTCGCCTTGTCATCCGGGTCGATACCCATCAAGAGCATCCATCGACGGGCAAATAACAAAGGCGAGTACCACACGAAGCCGACGACCATGGTGGCCAGCGCGCTTACCAATACCGCCCACAGGTTCACACCCATGAATCTCATGGAGCCCTCCGCTGCTAAGGATCGGGCGTTTCGGCCCGTTACGAATGCAGGCACGGCAAAGATGAAAGATGCAGAAGAAAGAAGAAAGATGAAAGATGAAAGATGAATGAATGCGACTGGGATAAAGAAACGACGATAAAGAAACGACCGCGACTGCGGTTGACTAACGCCCGTGACTATACCAGATCGAGCCCGGAGACTTGTAATTGCGGCCCTCGCCCCAGGCTACGTGCGTGCTGCCCAGGTTATCGATCGCGATGGAAAAATAATCGCCGAAAGGAAACCGGAAACCATTGGGGAGCACATAATCGTAGCCATGCGCCAGACCTGAGAGTTGGGCCTCATCTGACCAGGTGGCGCCGCCGTTGCTCGAGCTTCGTTGAATAACATTCCAGAGGGGAGCGTGACGCGTGTCCATCCAGGCGATGCGCACATCGCCGGCGGATCCCGCAGCGATGGCGGGAAAGGAATGTTCGACGTTATTGGCCGCCGAGGACACGTCAGCTTTTGCCGACCAGCTTGCTCCGCCCGTGGTGGAAGAAGAAAAATACATACGTTCAGGTGCGCCATTGGCAGTGCCGGCATTCCACAGCGCAAAAACGGTTCCCGCGGCGTCGGAGGCGAGAGCGACCTGCGCGCCGAGAAATTCAGCCTGGCATGCCTGCGCGGAACAGTCAGGCGGTGCGCTCGAAACATCCAGCAGAACCGTGTTCCAGCTCCGGCCAGCGTCGGAAGACCGGCTCACGTAGATATTTACCGGACGAGTGCTGAGTGCCTGGCGCGCATAGGCCATCCAGGAAAAATAAACGCCGCCGGTTGGATCCACAGTTGCGCCACCCGCCAGCGACCATCCGGGCTCCGCGGCTGGATTCACCGTGACCGAAGTGAAGGTCTCGGCATAGTCATGGGAGGCGGCGACCAGAAATTTTTGCTCGTGATTAAATCCCACGTAAACGTCGGCGCCGCGCACGGCCAGCACCGGCTTGTCGGCGTCTTCTGCCGAGCGCTCGGCTACCGCCAGATTCCAGGTGTGCCCAAAATCCTGCGACCGGGCCACCATCACATCGCGTTTGTTATTCTGCAGCCACGAGGCGTAGATGGTCTGCCGGTCGACGGGATCGACCACAATCTGCGGATCAAATTGGCCGGTGGAAGAAGGCAGCAGGATGTGAGGGGCCTCCCAGGACAGTCCGTTGTCATTGCTGACCTGCAGCGCGACGGCTGGGGCGGTGCAGGCGGGACAGCCGCTCACCGCGCCATACTGTGGGAAAAGAATGTAGATGTGGCCGCGACCATCCGCCGCCAGCGCGGGCTCCCATTGATCGCCCACACTGTAGCCAACACGACGCTGCGGAGAGAAGTTTGGAGCCGCCAAAGCCGCGTGCGCCGTGGCCAAGGCCAGGAGCAGGCAGACAGCTAACTTCGGCACAGCCGTGGGGGGGCTGGATGCGAAAACCACAGACTTCTCCTGGTCGAGCGACAGAACCCGCGACAACCTTGCCCGAACTTTATCGTGAATCGCTTGGCAGCGTCAATTGCCCGGTAAGGCCACCGGCAGCCGGGGGCGTGACTTTCTGGCGGATTCGTCATCTAATAGGAATCAAGACATGGGATTTCTAAAATTTGCGGGGATAATCCGCTAGCGCAGGAGCGATCGAAGATGGAGAAAGCTACATTTGCAGCGGGATGTTTCTGGGGAGTCGAAGCCACTTTCCGGGCGATGCCAGGAGTGTTATCGACGCGCGTGGGCTACATCGGCGGGGAGACCGACAATCCCACGTACAAGGAAGTTTGCACCGATCGCACCGGCCACGCGGAAGCGGTGGAAGTGGATTACGATCCAGCCCAGGTTCGTTACGGCGATCTGCTGAAAGTGTTTTGGGAGAATCACGACCCCACGCAGCTCAATCGGCAGGGGCCGGACTGGGGCACACAATATCGTTCCGCCATCTTCTTTCATACACCGGAGCAGCAGACTGAGGCGCAAGCTTCGAAAGAAGCGCTGGAGAAGGCGCACCGCTACTCAAAGCCGGTCGTGACGCAGATCGTTCCCGCGGTGACGTTCTATCCTGCAGAGGACTACCACCAGCAGTATCTGGAGAAGCGCGGCCTGGCGAGTTGCCACATCAAGGCATAAGGTGATTTGGAATTCCCAAACGCTTTCATTGCGGCCATAGGGATTGCCCCGTCCCAGTGCTCGGTTCGAATGAATGCACTATGTGCTAACCTGAGTGACCGTGAAGGTTTTGTGCGCGCTGGCAATCTGCTGCCTGACTTCGCTGAGCACCGCGGAACAGGCCGCGCCCAAAAAAAATATCCGCCCGAATGTATTTCTGGTAACGATTGATACGCTCCGCGCCGATCATGTCCACTGCTACGGCTATCGGGGCGTGGAGACACCGGCGATCGACGCGCTCGCTCAAGATGGATTTCGCTTCGCGCAGGCTTTTACACCGAGTCCAATCACCAACACTTCGCACGCCAGCATTCTGACGGGGTTGCTGCCGGGCCGACACGGGGTCACCGATTTCGCAATCCCACTGTCGGCGGCGCATCCGACCTGGGCTGAACTGCTCCACAAACAGGGTTATCGCACGGCGGCATTCATCGGTGCGGTGATTCTTGACAGTAAGACCCTGGCCCCCGGCCTTGACCGAGGGTTTGATTTCTACGATAACTTCCCCCCGCACTCGATAACGAAATCACGATGGGGGCGCGTGGAGCGGCGCGGTATGGTAGTTGTTCAACATGCGGAAGCCTGGTTGAGTGCGCATCCTAATGGGGCTCATTTCGTGTGGGTGCATTTGTACGATCCCCACGATCCGTACGAACCGCCAGCGCCTTACTCACAGATTTACAAAGATCATCTGTACGACGGCGAAATCGCTTACGCCGATTCAGCGCTCGCAACCCTCGTTGCCTATCTCAAGAAGAACGGCATGTACGACAACTCAGTAATCGTTGTTGTGGGTGATCACGGGGAGGGTCTGGGTGAGCATCACGAAGATACCCATGGGATATTTCTGTACGATTCCACCACGCATGTTCCTTTGATCATTAAATTGCCGGCAGGAAGTGAGGACAGTAAGGCGAAAGTTGTGGACGCCCAGGTTCGAACGACAGATATTTTGCCTACGGTGCTCGATCTGGTGGGTGCCCCCGAGTTGCCGGAGAAAGACGGCGAATCTCTGAAGGAATATTTTTCAGGAACAGAAGGGCCGGCGCGGACCGTTTTCGGGGAGACAGATTATCCACTGCGTTTCGGATGGGCCCCGTTGCGGTCGGTGCGCACCGAGGGCCTCAAGTTTATCGAGGCGCCGCGCTCCGAGCTCTACGAATTGCACGGCGACCCTGGCGAACTGAATAACAAGTACGAGCCGTGGAGTGCGGAGGTGCAGAAGTTTCGGGGAATGCTGGCCGCCCTGCGAGCGAAAGAACCACCGCCGGAAAATTCCAAAAGCGTTGTCGGTCAGGGAACCATCGAAGAATTAAAAGCCCTTGGGTACCTGGGCCCGGCCGATGCGGGAAGCGCAACCAATGTCCCCGAGCCGTCTCTGCTGCCTGATCCGAAGGACAAGATTGAAGAACAGAACCTGCTGCATACGGCCATGATTGCTTCCGAAGATAATCGCGCCACTGAGGCTCGGCAGGCTTTGGAGAAGGTGCTGCAGCTCAACTCGAAATCAGCGACGGCACTTCGGGACTTGGGCGAATTGGAGTTGAAGGCGGGTGACTATGCAAAAGCCGCCCAACATTTGAAAGGGGCGATGGATGTGCGTCCGGACGATGCCAGCGCCGCCTTCGAGGAAGGCCAAGCACTGGAGAAGATGCACGATCTGACAGGTGCGCGGGATGCGCTGCAGACCAGCCTGAATCTACTCGCGGGACAATTCCGAGCTCGCTTGTTGCTGGGCCAGGTCTACCTGGCTCTGAAGGATCCAAAGGCTGCCGAAGATGAATTTGAAGCGGCCCTGTTGCTCCAATCGAGCAGTCTGGAAGCTCAACTTGGTCTAGCAAGCGCCCAGATTGCAAACGGCAACTTCGGCGAGGCGGTGCAGCAACTCGAGCCGCTCGCCAGGACGCATGCAAGGAATGCCGAGGCCTTCGAGTTGCTGGCGCAGGCTTATAAGGGACTGGGGAAAATGGTCGAAGCTCAACGCGCGGAATCCCGGGCCCAGGTGCTCCGTGGCAGAAAGTAGCGCCTAAGCTTGAGCTCAGAGAGACGAACGAACTGAACTACTTCTTTGCGACTGCCTTGTCTGAATTCTCGAAAATCTCGCTCAGCACATGGCCGCGCATTTGAACCGGCTGTTCTATCCCGTAGATGTGCAAGATCGTGGGAGCGAGGTCATAGACCGAAGCCTCAAAGCCCATGAGGCGTAAGTCGTGTTTAATTCCGGGACCCATGGCGAAGAACGATCCTGGTACATCGTCGCCGTCTGCAAAATCGTGCTTGGCGATAACCGGCGTGGTCTTCTCATGATCCATGTGCGCGTGCGGATCGGTCTCTTCGAACTCACGCAATGGTTTGATGCCGTGATCGGAAACGATAAACACGTAAGTGTTGTCGTCGATGTGCTTCAGAATTGCGCCCAGCACCTTATCGAAGGCGACGTACTGGTCAGGGAACGCATCCGGGCGGACCGAGTTGATCTTTGGGTTATAGCCTGCGTGGTAGGGCGCAATGGGATAGAGCCAGTGGCCGGTCCGGTCTTCGCAAGACTGGGCCAGCCATGTGAAATCGGTGGGGTGGTGATCAAGTAAGTAGTCGAAGAGTTGCGTCTGCTGATCGCGGATGAGTTGGACCTTGCTCAGCCAGGCGTCGATCACTTCGGTTTCGCGGCCCTTCAAATCTGCGGCTGCCGGCATGCGTTCGCAATCAATGTAGAAATCATCCACATGTTTGAGCAACTCCGTCTTCAAGGCTGGGGGATAAACTGCGTCTCCTCCCTCAACCTCGGAAAGTTTCGGAGCGCAAAGCACACCGTCTTCGCAATTCTTGCCGCGAGTCAGCATGCCGCTGATCATGTAACCATTCACCGGCATGACGGGGAAAGTCGCTGGCACATTGGCCATACCCACGGTTACACCGTCCTTTGAAAGCATGGACCAGATGGGCTCTTCCTTCAACATGTTGGTGTTGGCTGTGATACCCCCCACAATGAAGCCGCTCACGCCGTGCTCCTCCGGCTTGGTGCTGGTGAAAAGTGTGCTGTAAACCCTGGGGCAGTTCGGAGCGGAGAGGGTGCGCAACTTGCCATACGCGCCCTTCTTGATCACGCTAGCCAGGTTCGGCATCTTGCCCTGCAAAAGCAAAGGCCGAATGATGTCTAACTCCATGCCGTTTACGCCGACCACTACGACCCGGGGCCGGGGCTTGGCGGTACTCTGGGCCTGACCGAGCATGGGTAAAGTAAAGGAGGTCAGCAGCAGAATTAGATTGATTGCCTTCACGGCGAACCATCGCGGTACCATAAATGCCCCCAATTGTTATTGCGAACCAACTGCAAAAAAGGATGGAGGCGCGGGGAATCGAACCGACGCAAAAAGGTTTGGCAGACCCTGAATCAACGCCTACAACTCTTTTCAATTCAACAACCGTTAACGCAATTAGACAGTAGTGGGGCGCTTCTTGTCCACCTCGAGACGCGTGTCCCATCCCTAAATTCAGGATATTGAAGCGATCGAATATGGTCCGTTGTCAAAATGAAAGTCTTGCGCTGACTTGAAGTTCGCGCCCCGGCGTCATCGCCATCGTAATCGTCCCGAACTGTGGAGTATTCACAAAACGATTCGGTGTGCCCAGGTTGGTCTTGTTCAGTGCGTTGAAGGCTTCGGCGCGGAACTGGAGCTTGGCCCTTTCCGTGAAGCTAAAAGAACGCGCCAGAGCGAAGTCAAGGGACTGCAGGGGCGGACCATAGACGGAATTTCGTCCCGCATCGCCAAAGGTAAAGGCTGGGGGCGCGACGAAAGCAGTGGGAGAGAACCACTCGGCTGCGGTGTGCGTCCCAGAGCCGAATACGGGTTGACCAGTGACGTTGGCACGGATGGGATTTTCTCCGAGCACAGTGCCGGAGTTGGCGGTGTCGCCAAACACGGAGATGGTGAATGGCATTCCCGATTGAACCTGATAGATGGTGGACAAATGCCAGTTTTGCGTGACCAGCCCAACCCACTCTGCCCTGCGAAACGCAGGTATGTCGTAAACGCTGCTCAGAGCGAAGCGATGACGGACGTCGCAGCCGGGTCCTTTTTCCGCATTCAGGTCATTGTTATTTTGCGGGATCGCAGCTTCGTCCATCGGCGAGCGAAAGTCCGGCGCGTTGGTCAGGTTCTTGGCATAAGTGAAGTTCGCCAGGAAGCTGAGCCCATGCGAATACCGCCGCCGCACATTCACGTAGCCCGCGTCGTACCAACTCTGCGCGGTGTTTTCCAGTAAATTGATGGTGCTGACCGGGAAAGTCGTGCTCTGGATCACCGCATTCGACGCACTGCTTGGCGGGAGGGCAGCATTCGGAACGAAACTGAGCGTCTTGAACGGACGCCGCGGTCCAATCGGGCCGGGCCCCGGCGGCGCATTGTTGATAAGGTGGGCTCGTTGAAGGTGAAAGCCGCGCGCGCCCAGATAGCCGACTTCAAGCGACGTATCCTTCCCCAGGCTTTTTTGCACGGAACCGTTCCATTGCTGAACGTATTGCGCCGGCGCGTGCGGATCAAAGGCCGTAAAGCTGACCGTCGTCGCCGGCAGCGCGCCCGTACCTAAGACCGGCGTGCCGAAATTCAACCCCTTCGCAAACAGCGAAGCCGGAGGCGTGAAGTTATCCGCCTGCTGGGTTTCTGGGAACACGTACGGTACGTTGTGGCGCTGGTTGCACCAGGTGTTCTGATCCACCGGCGTGAAAAAGATTCCGTAGGAAGCATGGAGCACCAGCCCGTGGCCGGGCAGGCTCTTGGCGATTCCGACGCGGGGCGCAAAATTGTGCCGGTTGGCATACATCAGTCCCTGCGGGTAGCCATTGCGCCCGCCGACGAAAACGGAGGGAATGCCATCCTGAAAAATCAGGTTGGTGTTGGTATTGTCCTTGTCGTAAAGCGGGTTCGAGTATTCGTAGCGCAGGCCGAAGTTCAGCGTTGTGGCCGCGGTTACCTGCCAACTATCTTCAACAAAGGCGTCGCTTCCCCAATTGCGTAAATTCATCTGCGGAATGCCCGCCTGGCGCTGCTTCACCGCAGGCAGACTGAGCAGCAGGCTGGCCAACCCGGAGCCGCTGCCGTCATTGAATCCGGATTCGGTGGTGTACCCGTTGGTGTACTGGTAGTAGCCGCGGTTCTGGAAAAATCCCCACATGGGCCAGGTATACCAATGAAAGTCGCCGCCGAATTTGATTCCGTGGCGTCCCCGCTGCCATGCGTAACTGTCCCGGAACTCGTACATTGTGTCCCAGGCGTGCATAGGCGTGGCGGCGAAGGTGTCTCCGATGCCGGTGTAACCCTGCGCCGCAAACCAGGGAGCGCCCCATGCGCCCGGACCGCCGAATCCGACGCCCTGGATGCCGAGCGCGCTGACGATGTCATTCACTCCATCGTTTTGCGATGTACGGTCCATCGACAGACGTGAAACCGCAAACGAGCCGGTGTTCACCTGGTTGGGGGCGAAGATATGGTTCCAGGAAATCACGGCTTGCTGCGAGCGGTTGTCGAAGTTTGCCCCGAATCCCGGAAGGTCCTCCGTGGTCGCAGTCACGCCGCTGCTGGGCGAGAATCCGTTCTCGGTCCCGATGCTGTACCTTCCGAAGACCGTGTCGCCGCTGGAGAAATTGTGATCGACCCGCAGCGTACCTTGGTCCTGCACATGCGTTTCGTTACGAACGTCGAGGTAATTGTTCGAGTCCGCCGCTCCCGGGTTCATCATCATGTTCGGCTGGGGGACATACTTCAGCAGGAACGCTGTGAGCAGTGGATTGATTCTGCCCGACGGGATCTGGTTGTCAGGAAACTGAGAGCGGGTGTAGGGAAAATTCGCCGGCCCGGTTGGCTTGGTGGGATCGTAACTGGGATTCGCGACCGCGGTGGTTGGATCGTAAATCCTGGCAGGGCTCATGCTGAAATCGCCGAGAATCTCAGCTTGGGTCGGCACCGTAAGAATCTGCGCATCGGCTTGCGCCAGGCGTAAGCCCTCATAGTTCAGAAAAAAGAACGTCTTCTTTACGAATGGAAGAGGCCCTCCAAAGGACGCTCCGAAGTTATTCTGCACCAGATGATTGTTTCCCATGGAACCAAAGCTGCTCGCATCCATGGCACCATTGCGAAGAAATTCGTAGGCTGTCCCGTGGTATTGGTTCGAACCCGAGTGGGTGACAATGTTGATCTGGCCGCCGCCGGCTCCTCCCATATCCGCCGTATAGCTGCTGGTTTCGACCTGGAATTCTTTCACCGCATCGGGCGCAGGGCTCAGGTTTTGTGTATTGAAGGTCGGGTCGGTGTTGGTGGCGCCGTCCAGAAGAAAAAAATTCGCGTTGGGGCGGCTGCCGCCAAGAACAACCGCGGAGCGCTGCCCGGGACGCCAGTAAAGAGGATTCGTCGAGCCAGTCTGTGCGCCAAAACCTACGTGAGCGCCGGGCACAGTGAGAACCAGGTCAATCAGCATCCGTCCATTGAGGGGCAATTCACCAATCGACTCGGGCTCAACCACCTCGCCAACGCTGGCATCGGTCGTATGCAGCACTTCACTCGCGGCGCTGACGTTCACTCCCGCCTTAACCGATCCCACCGTCAGGCAGATTGTCACGGCCAATTTTTCACCAACCTCAAGCCGAATCGATTGCTTCGCCGGGGCAAAGCCGGAGGCCTCTGTGGTCAACTCGTAATCATCCGGCAGCAGCGCCGGAGCCTCAAACAACCCTTCCTGATTCGTGACCGCACGGCGGGTTGCGCCGGTACTCGCGGCCGTCAACTGGAGCACGGCTCCCACCACCGGCAAATGCTGGGTATCGGTAACCGTACCCGTCACAACCGCATAGTTGCTTTGACCGAGGGCAGGTAGCGCGAACCCCGCAACCAGCAGGAACAGGAAACGTTTTTGCATGGACTCGTCTCTCCCAGAGCAAATACACACCAAGGCTACGTCAGTGAATCTCCGGGAGGTTGAGCAGGCACCGGTTCTGGTGTCACTCGATTCGCGGTCGCACGACGCGCCCGCCACTGTAGAGACGAAGAAACGATTGATCAATAACAGGAAACCACTAGGACTGTGCAACTCTGAAGTATCGTTGCGGCTCGGGAAACGGAGCGTGGCTTTCATTTAACGAAAAATGGCTACTTCGCTCATCGACAGGTCAATGAGCGCTAACGCCCTGTTAGCAACAGTTGTCGAGGACTAAAGCTACTCGGGCATGGGAGCCGACATTGTTATGGAATCGATTGCACTCATCGCCCTTGGAATTTTCTAGCCAGCCTCTCTTGGTTGCCAGTTTGGTCGCCGCTTGAGGTTATCGGTGACATCTTTCCCAGCAGCGATGTCTTCCAACAATTGATCGAGTCGAGCGGCCGCGCTCCTTAGCAGTTGCCTGTCCGCGTCCACCGCGGCCTTCAACATTTGATCGAGCCGGGCCGCCGCAGCTTTCAGGTTCTGCACTTCTTCATCTGTGATCGGCTTCTTCAAAGCTTGCCCGTTCGCCCGAATCAGGCTCACGATGCGTTGCTGGAGATCGTGCTCCGTGCCTCTTTCGTTTTCGTTATTCATGGCCCGAGCAAGAAGCAAAACGCAAAAACAGTCACGGGATTATCACGCGCCACCAGGTACACGACCAGATGTGGATTGATGAACAATTTCTCGATAGCACTCATTGACGGCGAGTCGAAATAGTTTTTCCCTGCTTACTTGTTCAAGCGCTCGCGGCCCGAGTCATGCGGCTCGCGCCTTCGCGGAGGTCAGGCACGCCGTCACCTCACGCAGGACCTGCTCGTAGTCAGCGGCTGTCGCCCGCTCCACATGAATACGAGCGCCTTTCACGCCTGCTTCTTGCGCCAACCTCTTGAACTCACTCTGAAGAAAGACTTCCAACTGCTTCGCCGTCAAGACGGCAATGGGAACAGTAGCGGACTGGCCGGTCTCGGTCTCGATCCTCACGCAGTAGGGGGATTCAGACTGTTGCGTTTCTGGACTCATGCGACACACCTCTTTATGGAGCGACGAAGATGGCAGGTAGAGATTGCTAGCATTTTAGCGCGTCCCGCGCGATGCGGGGAATAGTTGGGGCAAGTCGGCACACCGGTCGCGATCTATTTCCGTTCTCGCATTACTGACCTCGCATTACTGAAGATGTTCTTTTGCACGCCCCGGGCGCATTCGCAGAAAGATCTGAAACGATACTGGATGATTACCGTAGGCTGCATCCAGCACCGCGGGCTTCGAGTAAAACGTTAGATCCGCACCCAGGCCCAGCAGCCATGCACGATTCTGCACCAGATCGCGCACCCCGCCGAAGGTGTAGGCGCCGATGCGGTAGGCGGGATGCAGCGCCGCCTGGGGAAACAATTCGTCCTTGTCGACCAGTTCCAGCCGCGTGAACGCGTAATCGCGCTGCAAAAAATTCAGCGTGGATTCCATCAGGTAGCCGTTGAGATTGGCGCCAGTCGCGATCTTATGCACCCGTCCCCAGACCAGCGAAGTCGCCCAATTACCCGCGGCCAGAGGATGGTCGTATTCGACCGAAGCCGTCTGCCGCGACTGGCTGCCGGGCTCGAGCGCCTCGGGGTGTTCCAGCCTTCCCACGCTGTATTGCGCCGTCCAGTCGCGAGCGGGCGCAACACTCGCGCGCCCCGACCATGAATCGAGCGGCGCGAACTGAATGCTCCAACGCTCTTCATTAGGCTCGCGCCCGTTGAATGCCGAGGCTTCAAGCTTGACACGCTCGATCACAAATCCGGTGGTGACCACGCCAAAGCTGGTGTGGGTGGAATCCTGCAGATGATGACCGAGCGGCGCCAGGGGTAGCTCTGAGGCGGAGGTGCGGTGGATGTAGGTGACTGGTCCCAGCGCCGGCTCCGCCGATGGCCCGCCATAGAGTTCCCACGAAATTTTCGCCGAGAGCGGCAGCAGATACAGCGCCGAAAGTTCGCCGAACACATTGTGAGGATGCTGGTGGTCCACCAGCCCTTGGCCGTGGTAAGTCTCTCCCGTCTGAAACAGCTCGGGAAATCCGGGGTGGGGCGAAGTCAGCGATTCCGCGGAGAGCATCTGCCGGAACAGAATTGTGCCGTGTCCAAGGGAATGTTGCTCCATCAGCATTCCCACATTTACTGATTCGGCTTTTGCCCCTCCGCCTCGTGGACCGCCCTGCTGGTTGTAATCGGCGAAGATCACGCCGTGCGCCATCAGTTCCCAGCCACCGCGCATGAGCATCCACGAATGCTCCGGCACAGACGCAGGTTCCCACGCTGTTCCCGAACCGGCGTGCGATGAGGGCAACTGCATCACCGCGCCATGTTCGTCCATTTGCATCCCGCCCATGGAAGTATCCTGCGCGGAAGCCAGACATAAGAACAGCGCAACCACACCGGAATATTTGACGAGCGAATACGAGAAAGCTCTGACCACGAAAACCTCTTTCTTACGCCGGAACGAAGTCACGACGTACCATCACGCCACATAAGGCCTGGCGGAAGACATGCGTCTGGTGGGACACACGCAGAAGATGAATGGAGAGAGAGTTGGTGGATCAGATCCGAAGAATGACAGCGAAGGGGGGACTGCCGGAACGGCGCGGGTCGCGGGGAAATTTGTTGCTTTCGCCAGCATCCGCAGATTCGGCGTGGGCGTTGACCAGGTTTAGCGGTTGCAGGGTGGGACGGGGCGAGAAAACACGATTCAGCAAAGCAGCACGATGATCGCTGCTGCAGCACCGATGATCAGCAGGCAGGGGATGGGATGGGGTTGGGCCATGGTGACATGCAACCGTGGGCACATGCACCGCTGTGGCAACGGAAAGTACACACATGGCTCCCACGCTGGCAGCCAGCAGGGCGCTGAATAGCAGGGTTGCGACGACTTGAGAGAGAGGCCGGGCCACAACTATGTCCCCGTAATCTTGACGCGCAGTTCTTCCGGCAGGCGCTCACGAATCTCCGCGGGTAGGCGGTCATGCACGCGCCGCGCGCCCTGCCTCGCCGCATCCAGCACTGTAACCGGCGCGGGCGTAGCCACGGCCACCACCAGCCAGATCAGCGCAGACAAGGCAAAGCCTGACAGCGCCGCAATCTCCAGCCAGAAGGCGTGGCGGGGACCAAAGTGGCGGATGACTCCAAAGGCCAGCAGAAAGACGAAACCAGAGACTGAAGCCAGAGCGATCAGGCCAACGTCAATCATGCGGTGGATGCGCTGCCGTCCCTGGCAGTGCTCGCACTCGGTGAAGTGGTTTTCGTAGTCGCCGCGCATTTCCGCCGCCAGACCGGAAATGTCATATCTCCAGCCCGCCAGAATCTTGCCTACGATCGGATCCATGCACTGCTGACTCATAAAGGACTACAGCGGCAGCCTACAGCTGGATGGGCGGCAAAACTTCCGATTGCACCGCCACCAGCACCCGGTTCTGAAACAAGCCACCCCGCTCGGCCAGCGCTTTTTCGGCCTCTCTCCGTGCTATCTCTGGGTGATTGTTCTGTTCAGAGAGATGCGCCAGCACTACAAACGCTGCATTATTATCATAGTCCCCAGCAAAGAAATCCGCGAGTTTCTCGTTCGAGAGGTGCCCGGTAGGACTTCCCACCCGCTGTTTCACCGACCACGGGTAGGGTCCCGAGCGCAACATCTCAACGCCATGATTTGATTCCACCACGAGAATGTCGGAGCCACGTAATTGGTCGCGCACATTGGCCAGCAAGCGACCAAGGTCGGTGGCAAAGCCCACCTTGATGCCTTCGGATCGAAAGGTGAAACCAACTGGATCGACGGCATCGTGAGGAATGGTGAAAGGGGTTACATCGATGTCGCCCACCTGGAAGGCATACCCAGAGCGGAACTCCTCCAATTTTTCAATCTTGGGCCGCTCCCCGTTGAGATTACGCAGAGCCTTAGCCCATGCCCGGTGGGTTTTCTCGGTCATGAAAACTGGGATGCTCAACTTCTTGGCCAGCGTTGCCAGCCCGTAAATATGATCGGAATGCTCGTGCGTGATCAGAATTGCCGACAGAGATTGCGGATCCTGGCCGAGTGACTTCATGCGCTTGAAGGTTTCGCGGCAGGAGATGCCGGCGTCGACCAGAATTTTGGTGCGCGAACTGGCTACGAACGCACAGTTTCCCTTGCTTCCGCTGGCCAGCATGGAAACCGTGACACACATGCTAGGGAGCATACGCGCCTCCCCTGTGGATTAGGGAGTAACTTTCTAGCTATCCCGTACCTTGGGAGCGTCGCGGCGGGAGAGATCCCAGAACGGAAAGCGGGAAACGAGAAACTGGAAACGACCACTCGTCGTTAACCACTGATCGCTGTCCACTAACCACGGCCCACGACCCACGGGCCCGCCGGCAAAGACTAAACCGCGAAGGGCTTAGCCAGCTTAGCTTGCCTTTCCAGCACGGCTGTGTCCTCAGGAAGTAATGGGCGTTGCTTCAAGATGGTGGAAATGGCGTGCTCCAATTTCTCGTGAGTCATGGAGCCCTTTTCAAAGTACCCTGCGGCGCCTTCCTGGGTGAGCTTTTCGGTGTTCTTTTCGGACAGGCTGCTGATTACCAAGACCGGAATATGGGACGTAGACGGTATCCGCTTCAAGGTCCGCAGTACTTCTATCCCGTCCATATCGGGCATGAGCATGTCGAGAAGTATCAGGCTTGGGTTGCAACTCTCAGCGGCAAAAAGCCCAGTTTTACCGTCACAGGCGATCAGCACTCGATAACCCGCGCCCAGCAGTACTTTGGAATACGCTTGCGCGATAAACTTGCTGTCATCAATAATCAGAATCACTTCGTTGTTCACCGCCGGCCTCCGTCTTCACCTCCACTTCCAGAGGCAGTTAGATCGCCACTCGACAAAATGGGGCATTTGCCTGTGTTTTCTTCAAGATCAAATGACTCGTATTCACGAAAGGAGTAGGTAACTACGATGAAAGGCGCACTTCATGAATGGCTAGAATCCGGTCGAAAATCCAGAATCTGGACAGTAGACGACGGAAGACTGCTCCTACTTCCCCTGACGCAGATTATCGATCGCGCGGCGGACCACGGCCCCGCCATACGCTCCGGCAATCCCCGGCAGCGATGCCAGAAACGATCCATACACTTGCGCTCGCGTTGGCTTCACGGTGCGAATCAGATAAGCGGACAGTTCGGTGAGAGGGACAAACATTCCTACTGCGACCACCCAGCGCCAGGGCCAGCGCGGCCGCAACAGTCCCAGGAGCATGCACGCCATCAGGACCAGAAGCGCGGTGAAAAGCAGGTCATTGACTGCGACGTCCACGCAGCCCGTAACGAAGCCCGCGACTGCAGCGAGAAAATAGAAAAGTAAATCACCCCGGCCCGGTCGCAACTCTGTCTCACTTGTCATGACTGCTGGCTGCTGCGGATTTCACTCGGTACTGGGTACTGGTTACTCGGTACTGAAGCACCAGGTACTCGGTATTCAAAAGTACTTATAAAATCCCCGCCCACTTTTCCTTCCCAGCCAACCCGCATCCACCATCTTGATCAGCAGCGGACACGGCCGGTACTTAGGGTCGCCCAATCCATCCAGCATGACTCGCATAATGTCGAGACAAACGTCGAGGCCGATGAAATCCGCCAGGGTCAGCGGGCCCATGGGATGCGCCATCCCGAGCTTGAACACCTCATCGACCGCCTCGGGCGTGGCCACGCCCTCCATCACCGCATACATGGCCTCGTTCAGCAGCGGCATCAGCACACGGTTCGAAACAAATCCCGGCGCGTCATTCACCTCCACTGGAGTTTTCTCGAGCTTCAGCGCCAGGTCGCGCACCGCGGTAAATGTTTCCTGCGAAGTAGCCAGACCGCGAATCACTTCGACCAGTTTCATCACCGGCACCGGATTGAAGAAGTGCATGCCAATCACTTTTTCCGGCCGCCTGGTCAGCGCGCCAAGTTTCGTGATCGAGATTGAAGAAGTATTCGAAGCGAGAATGACTTCCGGCCGCACCAGCCGGTCCAGATCGCGAAAAATCTCCGCCTTGATCTCAAACTTCTCGGTAGCCGCCTCCACGATGAAGTCGCATTCCGCGAGCCGGGCGCGGTCGGTGACGGGCGTGATTCGCTGCAGGGCCGCTGCGTTGTCCTCGGCAGAAATCTTTTTCTTGTGTGCTTCGCGGTGGAGATTAATGGTGATGGTGTCGAGCGCGCGGGCGAGAAGCGACTGCTCCACGTCGCACAAAGTTACCGAGTACCCGCTACGGGCAAAGACATGAGCGATGCCGTTGCCCATTGTCCCCGCGCCAATGACGCCTACTTTTTGCAATTGCATAAATCTGCCTCACGTGCGAATCCTGCCACCCCTGGGAAAACGTTCGAGTCTACCACCAGCTTTCAGTCTGATGGAACTCGGGGCTCCGAGAAAAACTTTCAGTGTAGGACGGGGTTGGTAAAATCATACGTAGAGATGTTGCTTGCGGCGGCATGCAGGATGGTGGTGCGAGGCGGCATTTCCGGGCCTGAGATGTAACAAGCTACGTCTCTACGGCGGGCCGCTGTTGGTTCAGGAGTCAATTCTGCGGACTGTTAATTCTGCGAAGCATAATTCTGCAACCGGGTGGAATCCGGCGTCGCGTTGGGAGACTCCTATGAGCAAGGCTCCTATGAACAAAGCCGGGATCCTTTATTTCTGTCGTGTCGGGGTTTTTCTGATGGCACTTTTCTGCCTGGCCTGCGGCAGTTCCACGCGGCAACTCCAGTCCCTGAGCATCACCCCCGCTGCCGGCTCAACGCAGGTTCAATTCACCGCGATTGGGACATTTGTCGGTTCGAGCCATACTGCTGCAGTCAACGCCATGTGGTGGACCAACCAGCCCTGGACCTACCCGCCGACCCCGTTCCTGATATCGGTGAGCAGCACCGGGCTGGCACAATGCGAGACTCTCGCTCCCGCGGGGACATATACGATCTGGGCGGTTGCTCCGGTCGACCCGAGCGTGACTTTGTCGCAAATGTCGATGACGACAAAACAGGTTTCGGCCACGGCGCAACTGACATGCCCGTAACCCGCGCCAAATCGTGACCGGCAATTACCCGGTTACCCTGCGACGGAGTTGGCGAGTTCATTGCAAATGTCGTGAATGATTTCTCGCCGAATCTCGTATTCGAGGATTTCCGTGTCCGTGGCCGCGCCGAAGGTTCGCGATTCCAGGACCTCGGTCTGCTTCTTGAGCAGTTGATTAAGCTCGGTTCGTAGTTCCTCGACGTTATAGTTTTCCACGGCAGCCTTCTTTCTGGCGAAGGGGCTTCCTTGGATCACAACCAGCCTGCCAAAAATCCTTCTTATGTACCATACCGCACACACCTTACAACCATTTCAGCTCACTCGTTCGGCGCCCTCATAGGAAAGAAAGTCACCGAGGGACTCGACAAACGCTAAGAAGGTCAATTTAGATCAGAACCCAGGGCCCCATCCTGGCGGTCGCACCCTTTGCGACGTTCGAGCCTTGCCTGAGCGAAGCCGAAGGGGTGAAGATTTTGACGTCTCAGGGACTCAAAAAATCTCTTGACACGTTTACTACACACGTAGTAATAATACACACGCTGATAGGAGATGCAAATGTCCAACCCCAAACTCACCAACTTGGAGTTGAAGATCATGGAAACCCTGTGGACCCGCGGCAGGGCCTCCATCCGCGAAATTCAGGAAGACTTTCCCGAGACGGACCGCCCGGCCTACACTACGATCCAAACCACAGTCTACCGCCTCGAAAGCAAGAAGGCAGTGCGGCGGGTCAAGAAGGTCGGCAACTTCCACATCTTCGAGTCCGCCGTTTCTCGCGACGTCGCGCAGCGGAAATTGATCGATGACCTGCTCGCACTGTTCGGCGGCCGTACCCAGCCAGTCATGGCGCATCTCATTGAATCGGGCAAACTCACGCTGGCCGACGTCAAAGAAGCCGAGAAGACCCTCCGCAAAATCGAGAAAAAGGATACGCCCCTATGATCGAGAAATCCTTATCGACGATCTCGAACTCCCTTGCGCCCGGCCTGGCCAATCACTTGTGGCAATCCACCCTGGTCGCGGTTGCGGCTGGCCTGCTTACATTAACCCTGCGCCAGCATCACGCCCGCGTTCGCTACTGGCTCTGGCTGGCAGCGTCGCTGAAATTCCTGGTTCCGTTTTCATTGCTGGTCAGCATCGGCAAATCGCTTGCGTGGTCGCATAATGCCACTCCAGCGGCATCGCCCGCGCTGTACCTTGCGATGCAAGAGATCAGCCAGCCGTTTACCCAGGCGGCGCCGGCACTGGGCGCGACCACAGCCTCGACGGCGCAACCCGGTCTGATCCATTTCCTTCCACTAATCGCTGCCGCGATTTGGCTGTGTGGATTTCTCGCCGTGCCGTTTGTATGGGCGATGCGCTGGCGCCGTATTTCTGCGGCCGTCAAGTCGTCCGACCGGTTGCGCGAAGGGCGTGAAGTTGGCGCGCTGCGGCGTCTCGAGCGCGTCGGCGGAATCCGTAAGCAGATTGACATGCTGCTGTCACGTACCTCGCTGGAGCCCGGAATTTTCGGCATCACCCGCCCAGTGCTGATCTGGCCCGAGGGCATCTCGCACCGGGAAGACGCGCACCTCGAAGCCATCCTCGCGCACGAGCTCTGGCACGTACGCCGCCGCGACAATCTCTACGCCGCGCTGCATATGCTGGTCGAAGCGGTTTTCTGGTTCTATCCGCTTGTCTGGTGGCTGGGATCGCGCCTGCTCGAAGAGCGCGAACGCGCCTGCGACGAGGAGGTCATCGAATTGATCAGCGACCGCCAGGTTTATGCCGAGAGCATTTTGAAAGTCTGTGAATTTTGCCTGAGTTCCCCATTGGTCTGCGTCTCTGGCGTCACCGGCGCCGATCTCAAACAAAGGATGGTTCACATTATGTCCGACCGCATGTTGCACAAACTTGACTTCGCCAAGAAGCTCCTACTCACCGCCGCCGCTTTCCTGGCGCTTGCCGTTCCTATTACCTTCGGCCTGTTTCACGCGACCCCAAGCCAGGCCCAACCGCAATCCGACAGCATTTCTACCGTCGCACCCACATTCGAATCGGTTTCGATCAAGCGTAGCCCGGACACAGGAGGCAAATTTTACGCAAAGATGATGTTCTCCCTTCAGGACGGCAGCTTCACCGCAAGCGGGGTCACACTACAACGGCTGATCCAGATGGCCTACCGCGTCCAGGACACGCAAATTTCCGGCCCAGCCGAGCTCAACACAATGAAGTTCGATATTGATGCCAAGCTGAATCGCGGCGCGGCTGATGCGCTTCTCAAGCAGCAGAAAAGTTTCGACGACCAACTCGCGCTCAAGACCCTTCTGGCGCAGCGTTTCAAACTGGCGCTCCATCCGGAGGCCAGAAACCTTCCCGTCTATCACCTCGTTGTCGTGGACGGCGGCTCCAAAATGCAGGAAACGAAATCTGGGCTCTTCATCCACCTCGAACGAGGAGAGCTGGACTCGCAGGGGATTCCTATCCACATTTTGACCGAGCAGTTGTCGCAGATCCTGGGCCAGACAGTGCTGGATAGCACCGGCCTCGGGGGCAACTACGCCTTTACCCTCCGCTGGACTCCCGACACCGCTGAGGACGCCCGCTTCCGCGCCGCTGAGGCCGCCATGGGCGCGAAGGCCCCCGGGTCTCCTGATCCCCATGGACCGCCGCTCGCCACAGCTCTCGAGGAGCAGCTCGGCCTCAAACTCGAATCGAACACCGAGCCGGTGCAGGTGTTGGTGGTCGATCACGTCGAAATGCCGTCGGCGAATTAAGGGCCGTCGGATCAAGAATTGGAGAAGAGTTGACCAACCGGCGCCCTACCCTGTCTCCGCGTATTTTCGGAGACAGGGTGGGGCTTTTGACTTTAGCGAATAGGCTTCGTTCAACGCCCTGTCCTGAGGCGTAAAATATTGTGGCAAAGCACGGTGAAGTTTGCGCTGCGAGCAACGACGAACGATGATCGCTTACCGTTCACCCGGCGGTACGTCTTATTTCTCAACGAGGATGCCATGAACCGGTCGCGCCTGTCGTTCGTTGCTTGTACCACTCTCAGTTTCACGATCAGTTTTGCCGTCGCAGCTGCAGCATTTCGTGCAACTGCTCCCGCAGTATCGCGCGTGGGAACAGTCACGGCCGCCACACCGATGCTCGAACCGCGTTCGGGACAGACCGCCACCCTCCTTCCCGACAGCAAGGTTCTCATCGCCGGGGGCATGCGCCGTAACCAGGACTTCTACAAGTCTGCCGAGCTCTATGACCCTACAAGCGGCAGGTTTCAGCCTACGGGGGAGATGGCCGAGCGGCGTGTGGGACATATCGCGGTGCTGCTGCGGTCGGGAAAGGTTTTAGTCGCCGGAGGGTGGGTGGGTCGCGGTGCCACTGACTCGGCCGAACTGTATGATCCGGCGACGGGGAAGTTCACGGCGATAGCAAAGCTGACTGCTCGGCGCGGCGAACCCCGCGCGACCCTGCTGGCCAATGGCGACGTGCTCATTACTGGAGGAGACGATCACGACGGGCCGAGCGGGCATTTAGGTTCGGCTGAAGTCTTTCGCGCGGCCACCCTGTCGTTCCAGGCAACCGGGGCGATGCACCATGCCCGCGTGGCGCACACGGCGACATTGCTCAACGACGGGAAGGTTCTGATTGCTGGAGGTCAAGGCGAAAGTTTGACCGCAAGTGCCGAGCTCTACGACCCAAAGACCGGAACATTCAGTGAGACCGGTAGTTTGGTCACGGCGCGCTACAAGCACACGGCGGGGCTACTGCCGGATGGTCGAGTGCTGATCGCTGGAGGCTCCGACGAGCGCGACTGGAGCGGGAACCTGAACAGTGCGGAAATCTACGATCCGGGCACGGGGAAGTTCGCACCGACATCCTCAATGAATGACAGCCGCTTTAAGTTGCCGGGAGAGGCGGTGCAGTTGCAGGCCGGAAAACTGCTGGTTGCCGGTGGGAGCAGAGAAGCAGAGATCTTCGATGCGGCGAGCGGGAAATTTTTCGTGGTGTCGGGCCAGATGAACGACAAGTGGCACTACATGACCGAAACGAAGCTCCGCGATGGCAGCGTATTACTGGCGGGCGGATATGCGAACGACGATCGGGGAACGGCGCAGACCTGGATCTACCGGCCATAGGGGTGTTTGACGCACTTTCTTATGCGACCTGCTGGGGATGAATCCGCCGTTGCTGCCGAGCCGCTGCCAACTTCCAGTCGCGTTCGGCGTGAATCACCTGCTGGCATCCGGTCAGATCGACTTGCGTCGAATTAGGTGATCCTTAAAAACAGTCCCCGGGACGACTCCACGCTCCTCCGCCTCGAGGTGTAAAATATCCAAGAAATCCTACCGTCCAACCTCCGAGGTTTGAACGAGCAGTTTTTGAAAGGATCCCCCATGGCAACGCTAGAAGTTCCCGTCCGGCCGCGCACGTCATCTTCATCGCAATCTCATCAAGGCCCCTTCATCAACGAGCCCTTTTTCGATTTCACGAAAGAAGACAACGCCCGCAAGATGCGCGCTGCCATCGAGCGCGTCCGCGGCCAGCTTGGCCGGGAGTATGACCTGATCATCGGCGGCCAGCGCGTCAAGACCGCCGACAAGATCAAATCGCTGAACCCTTCGAAGCCTTCGCAGGTTGTCGGCATCCACCAGAAAGCCGGGAAAGAGCATGTCGAGCCCGCCATGCAGGCTGCCCTGAAGGCGTTCGCGACCTGGAAGAACGTTCCCGTCGCGGAGCGCGCCGCGCTGCTGTTCCGCGCCGCCGACCTCATGCGGCAGCGCAAAATGGACTACATGGCGTGGCTGGTCTTTGAAGTCAGCAAGAACTGGGGCGAGGCCGACGCCGATATTTCCGAGACCATCGACTTCTGCGAGTTCTACGCCCGCGAAGCCCTGCGCCTGGCGAAAACCGAAGCGCCCACGCAGCTGCCTGGCGAGCGCGATTCGCTCACTTACATTCCGCTGGGCGTGGGCGCGGTGATTCCTCCGTGGAATTTTCCCTGCGCCATTATGGCTGGCATGACGGTCGCTTCCATCGTCAGCGGTAACACTGTAATCTTGAAGCCTTCCAGCGACTCGCCGACCATCGCCGCAAAATTCATCGAACTGCTCGAAGAAGTCGGGCTGCCCGAAGGCGTGGTGAACTTCTGCCCTGGCGCCGGCGCCAGCTTTGGCGACGCTGTGGTCGCGCATCCCAAAACTCGCTACATCGCCTTCACCGGCTCGCGCGAAGTTGGACTGCACATTAATAAAGTTGCCGCCACACAAGCTCCCGGCCAACTCTGGATCAAGCGTACCGTCCTCGAAATGGGCGGCAAAGACGCCATCATCGTGGACGCCGACGCCGACATCGACTCCGCCGTCGAAGGCGTGGCGCAGGCCGCGTTCGGGTTTCAAGGACAAAAATGCTCGGCCTGCTCCCGCGCCATCGTCGACGAGCGGGTCTACGATAAATTCCTCGATCAACTTAAAGCTCGCGTCGAAAAGATCACCATCGGTGATCCCGCCGAAAATAGCAACATGGGCGCGGTCATCAACGAAGGCTCGATGAAGACGATTCTCGCTTACATCGAGCAGGGCAAAAAAGATGGACGCCTCATCACCGGCGGCGAACGCGCCAGCGAAGCCGGAGAAGGCTACTACATCCGCCCCACCGTGATCGCCGACATTCCAGCGAAATCAAAACTCGAGCAGGAAGAAATCTTCGGCCCCGTGCTCGCTGTCATTAAAGCCCGCGGCTTCGATAATGCGCTCGAAATCGCCAACGACACCGAGTTCGGACTGACGGGCGCAATCTACACCAAATCGCGCGACAAAATCGACCGCGCCATCCGCGACTTTCACGTCGGCAACTTGTACATCAACAGGAAATGCACGGGAGCCATGGTGGGCGCGCATCCCTTCGGCGGATTTAATATGTCGGGAACGGATTCCAAATCCGGCGGGCCGGATTATTTGTATTTATTTACGCAGGCCAAGTCGGTGGGGGAAAAGATCGGCTGATTGGTTTTGAAAGGGCGCGGCTTTTAGCCGCGCCGCTACGTTTGAAATACCGTGGAAGATCGACGCGTGTGCGCCGCATAAAGTTCGAAAAGTTTCACGGCTTTTAGCCGTCGAGAAATGTTATTACCCTGCCGCAGCGCTTGTTTCTCAGCGTGGAGCCTCCGGCGCAACGGGCCTCGCCACAACCGGGGTCATGAGTGCAACAGCATGATTTCAGCAGTTCTGGTGTTTACGAATGATTCTCCGCCTTGCGGCGAACAAAGACGCCCCCAGACCCGTTCCCAGAAGTACGAGCGTGCCCGGCTCAGGCACTATAGAGTACGTTAGTTGCCCATTACCCACAGGCATACCGTTATTGACAGTGAAATTAATTTGCGAGGTAAACGTCCCTGCAATCCCGTAATTGGGCTGACAATTAGGAGCAACCAGACCGCAAGCGTAGCCGGTGAAATCGGCCGTGAACAAGTCAGTGCTGGAATTGTAAACGATGTTCGAGAACGAACCTTCGACTTGGCCCCGAATGCCAACTGAACCCTCTGGACTGAAGCCGAAATCGCAACACGATACGTTGGCATTGGGGGGATACAGGTCCAAATACAACGTTCCGCTTGGGGTTGTGGTCGTGACAAGGGTGAGGTTCGGTGATCCAGTCCATGTGATGGTGACAGTGTTAACGGAATCGCCGAATGCTGGAAGTGCCAACAACAGCACTGAAAAGCAGATCAGGATAACGCTCGCTTTCATTGGAGCCTCCAGGTTTGGTACGGACTGCTGACGCTATATTCTGGTGGCAGTCAAAAGCAAAGCGAAATTCTTCGTACTAAACCTCTCGTAAACCGGAGGAGTGTGTCACATGCGGCCTCTTACCCGCCATACAGTCTTTTCTGTACGTTTTCATTTGTATGACGGTGGCGTCTGGGAGACGTTATTGCCTCGGTTGGCGTAACATCGCCATCACACGCATTGATCCGATGATCGGGGTTTAAGTGAGGGGTTATTTCTGCCGGCGCCATCTTGAAATAAAAAAGCCGCCCACCCGGGCGGCTTTTCGCGTAGCCAAACTTCCTTACGGCATAACCCCAGCCGGAGGCTGTGGCATGGCCGCTTGCGTAGTGGCAGCGGCCGCTTCATTCAAAATCCGGTGATGGATGGTGAACAGCGCCAGCTCCAGCCGGTCCGACACGCCGATCTTGTCATACACGTTGCGCAGATAATTCTTGATGACCTGCTCGGTCGTCCCCAGTTGCGTGGCGATCTCTTTATTCTTATAGCCCTGCACAATCAGCGCCACTATGCGCAGCTCTTTCGCGGTCAGGCGATCGCGCACCCGCAATCCGACCATATCGTTTTCGGTCAGCTCGCTGGGCACCGCGACGTCCTGCACCCAGGTTTCGCCGCGCGCCACTTTGCGCACGCAATCGACCAGGGCCGCGCTGGTCACGTTGCGGTAAACCACGCCGTGGGCGCCATTTGCCATGTGCCGCTGCGCGCTCTCGCCAGTATCGGCCAGCACCACCACGCGCGTCTTGGCCTTGTTCGCCGCCACCACAATAGCCGCGAAATCATTGTGAAAGCCGGCCGCCACCACCAGCACTGCGGCACGAAATTTATCCAGAGCCATAAACATCTGCTCTGGCGTTTGAGCCTGCGCTACGATGCGCATCTCGTCTTCCACCGCCAGCACCTTGGCGATGCCGGCCCGGAAGATTGCCTGGTTATCAGCCAGAATCAGTTTGAGCATGTTATCTACGCTCCAAAAAGTTATGCTCCCAGAAAGTCAGGAGCTTCTAACGAACTCATACGAATCGATCACGCAGGCCACGCCTTTGCCGTCCGCGCTCACTCCCGTGGGATCGGCGCGAACCACGCGCCCTTTGCACTGAATCACCACGTTCTCCTGTCCACCGGTAACGTCGGGCGGTAGCGTGATCTCAAACTCCACCGGCGTGCCAATCTCGAGGGACGCGTCGGCGCGGATGTAAACTCCGGCCGCGCTCAAATTTCCTGTCGTGCCTTTAGAATCGCCGCTGGCGCTCTCTTTATGTATCTTGATGGGCAGTTCCAGGGGAAATCGTTTTCCGGTCCGCGCTTCCGACACTGTGCCTCCTCGTTCGTGACTGATCGTCACTGACATGACGCTTCCTGACGTACTTCTTCATTCTCGGCTAAACAAGCCCATGCCATCAGAATACGCTCCTGGCAGGCGGATTACCCACTTTATTGCTCATCGGCGTTATATCACGGATAGCACCGCTATAAAAGCCTGATTACGACTTAGTTATGAGTAGAACCTAGATTCCCCCCAATTCGTGTAGGGCGGACGGCCTCGTCCGCCGCTTTTGACTCCGTTCTTGATCCTGCTCTTTTCCGTTGACAAGGGACTGTACCGGGGGTAGCATGCCGCGCTGAGCTTGGGGCGGCTCGATATCCCTGTCCTCCATGCCCATCCCAGGGCCTATTTCATAGATATTCCAGTAGTCGGGTACCGGATTCGATTTCATCTCGGTTGCGATTTCGGCGTCGCTCGGAATTTTCCCATTCCCTCTGTTTGGGTCGGTCTACTTGCGAAATTCCGTTGGTGGAAAAGGAGATTCTATGAAGAGGATCAACCTGGGAATTCTACTCTTGTGGGTATCGGTAGCTTCAGTCGCGGCAGCGCAGACGTCGGCGCCATCCATTCCGGTTTCGGTGGACTGCAACAATGGCCAGTCGTTGAGCAAAACGTTGGCGAAGCTGGACAAACAAATTCAGACCACAGTGTTCGTGCAGGGGACCTGCACCGAATTCGTTACGGTTGACGGCTTTGAAGGCCTCACTCTCAAGGGCCGGTCCGGTACGGTGCTACAGCAGCCGGCCACGAACCCGCAGTCCAATGCCTATGTGTTGTCTATCACCGGTTCACGTGGAATTACCGTCTCCGGCATTACGGTCCAGTCACTGCCCTCTATCTTTTCAGGCATCGGGATTGGAAAGGGCAGCAGCGACATCCTGCTCCAAGACGTGCGTGTCGATGGTTCATGGGGCATCGTCATTTACGAGGAAAGCCAAGTCTGGCTGGTGCACGTGAATGTCACAATAAGCTCCGGATATGCGGCCATCGCGGCCTATGACAAATCCGATGTGCACATCGCCGGTGGATTGCTGCAACGCCCGTCCGACGGCGGTTTCTACGCCGGTGTTAGCGTTGGTTCGGGTCATGTCACCATGCAGGGCCTGACCATTCGCGACATGCAACAGAGCATCAACATTGCACAAAGTGGGAGCGTGGACTTAGTCGATGTTGAAACCAACGAACCCGTTGACGTGACCATCGATAACCCGTCCGGCACAAACATTAATGGCGCGATCGTGAGCGATGGATCGTCCCTTAACCTGGAGAGCGCCAAGCTCATTATCAGAAACGCCGGACAGTCCTATGGAAGCAACACTGGAGCGATTTTCGTCACGAACGGCTCGACTTTGGATGCGGGCTCAAACCTCGTCGTATCCAACAGCCGCGGGCAGGGTGTGATCGTGACCAACGACTCTCACGCAACCCTGGCCGGGTCAAGCATTACAGGAAGCCTGCATGGTGGTTTGGTTGTAGCCAACCTCTCCACGATTGATGTACAGCCGAGCGGTTCTCTCACCGTGGTTGGCGGTAACGCGCCGGATTTGTTCTGTGATTCGAATTCGTTCATAACAGGGACCGCGAACCTGGCCGGTGTCCCCACCGCCAACTGCGCCAACCAGTTGTCGGGTAACACTGTACCGCTGCCGTAGGGAACGAGTTAGCCTTTAACGCGGCCCCTGAGGCCGAATGAACATTTGTCATCTCCCCGCCTTTCGAACGCTTGGAAGGCGGGAACCTCCTGTCAAACTAGCCAGAGCACCCGTGCGCCGGACTCCACTCAGGGTTTCTGGAGCGCATTTTCTCGCGTTTTTTGCGAAAAGCCTGCCCTGAGCCCGGCACCTTGACGGACCTTTACTCTGCAACCGAACCCCTTGTGGTACCGTCTGATAGAAGTGTCTTCCTCACTCAGGAGAGCCATCTCATGCTCTGTTCAAAATTTCCCGGCGCGCTGGCGCTGCGCGAACTCATCCGCGGAACCGCGGTTTTTCTTCTGCTCTCCCCCGCAGGACTGGTAGCCCAGGATTCGCCAGCCCAGAAACCTGACAGTAAGAATTCGGTCTCCCGGCCGGCCTCGCAAAAGCCCCAGACCAAGCCTGACGAATCCGCTGCCGCCTCCGCCACTCTCGTCCAGCTCAACAACGCGCTCGAAGGGCTCGCCGCCAAAGTCTCTCCCGCGGTGGTCCAGATTCTGGTGACCGGCTATGGCCCGGTGCATGAAGAAAACCGTACCCAGACCGCTCTCATCGCGCGCCAGCATGCCGTCGGTTCCGGAGTGATTGTCGATGCCAACGGTTACATCATGACCAACGCTCACGTGGTCGAAGGCGCGCAGCGCATCCGCGTCGCCCTGCCGCTGCTTAGCGATTCGGGCCGCGCCGTGGCCATCGGTAAACGCCACATCCTCGAAGCGCGCCTGATCGGACTCCACAAAGATACGGACCTTGCTCTGTTGAAGATCGACGAGAAGGACTTACCCACGCTTCCTCTCGTCACCCAGCAGCGTCCTCGAGTGGGTCAGCTCGTGTTCGCCATCGGAAGTCCGGAGGGCCTGCAGAATTCGGTCACCATGGGAGTGGTCAGTGCGGTCGCTCGCCAACCCGATCCCGAAAAAGCCCTGACCTATATTCAGACCGACGCTCCCATTAACCCCGGCAACAGCGGCGGCCCGCTCGTCGACATGAACGGCTCGGTCGTCGGCATCAACACATTCATCCTCACCACGGGCGGCGGCAGCGAAGGCCTGGGCTTTGCCATCCCCTCGCGCATCGTCGACTTCGTCTACCACAGCCTGCGCAAATATGGCCACGTTCATCGCGTTGAGATCGGCGCCGTGGCGCAGGAGATTACGCCTGATTTGGCCGACGGCCTCCATCTCGCGCAGCATTGGGGAGTGATCATTGCCGATGTTAAACCCGACGGCCCTGCCGCCACCGCGGGCTTGCAGATTCAGGACGTCGTCCTCACGGCCGACGACCGCCGCATCGAAACCCTTCCGAACCTTTCTTCGGCTCTATATCTTCATCGCCTCGATGAAGTGCTGAAGCTCGAAATCCTCCGCGGCGAAGACCGGAAAACTCTTTACGTTCCCGCCATCGAACATCGCGATCAGATGGATCAACTCTTCGACGCCGCCGATCCCGAGAAGAGCCTCGTACCGCGCCTCGGCATTCTTGCCGTCGACTTCAGCGCCGACCTCAGCAAGGATCTCTCTTCACTGCGCATTCCCTCGGGCGTAATCGTGCTTGGCCGCGCCGCCGACCTCATCACCCCTGATACCGGCCTGCAGACGGGCGACGTCATCCACTCCCTCAACACCACTCCCATCACTTCCATGGACGGCCTGCGCTCCGCCGTGCTCCAGTTGAAAACCGGCGACCCGGTCGTGCTCCAGGTCGAACGTTCTGACGGATTGACTTATCTGAGTTTTGAAATGGAGTAACAGGTAGTGCGATGGAACACTATGTCAGCCGCGAAGCGGCGTAGGAATGCAGCGACCGCGTAGGTCGTAGGTAAAAAGTGGAAACGAAACAAGCCCCAGCGGAGAGATAGAGAACTCAGTGACCGCCAGCGCGCGCCGCAGATGTGTTCGCCGACGTCTTTCCAGCGAGATCCCGCACCCCACCATGCTGCAACGCATTTTCAATCATCAACCCAATCTTGGATCCCATGGCCTGCAACAGACTCAATTCCTGATGGCTGAACCCATCCTGGCGGGCCCGATAAAGCGCCAGCACCGCCACCACACTGGAAGTTCCTTCCAACGGCGCCGCCAACGCTGAGCGCAGAGTGCTGTACTTGGTGGGATCATTCAGATATCCCGGCTCGACCGACGGATTCCCGTTCAAGATGGCTTTGGCATTCTGCGCCACCCAGCCTGACAGTCCCTCACCCATGGGAATTCTCAACGAAGAAAACAGCCGGAAATTATCTCCGCTGACGAACTCCGGAACGAGAATCTTATTTCGGAGAACATATACCGCCATGGAGTCATGTGGCACCAAACGTTGTATGCGCACCGCCAGCAGAGCGAGCGCGTCATCCAGATGCAACGCGCTGCCCAGCTTGAGCCCGAATTCGCTGAACGCTTCGGCTTCGTGACGCGCCGTTGCCAGATTTGCGGCGAAAGTTTTAGCGGACCCGGGGCTATCGGCAACCAGTTGTTCCGACTCGGCGAATCCTGCCGCCGGAGCCAATCCCCGTTCCACCTTAATGTCAGTCGACAATTTTGGCGGAGCCTGCAACGGATGCTCGGTGGCAAGCTTCTCCAGTTCCACATAGCGCCGCTCCAGAATCGCAACCACGCGTGGATCGAAACTGACACCGGCTTCCGAGACTACTTTGGCCATGGCCTCATGCAGGGGCAAGGCTCGCCGGTATTGGCGGTCGGAAGCCAGCGCGTCCAGGCAATCGACCGCTGCAAGAATGCGCGCCCCAATCGGAATATCTTCGCCTTTCAGCCCGCTCGGGTAACCACTGCCATCCCATTTCTCGTGATGAGCGCGCACGATCGGAACCACAGGGTAAGGAAAGTCGACGTGCTCAAGAATCTCCGCGCCCACGATAGGATGAATCTTCATCTTCTCGAATTCTTCGGGCGTCAGTTTGCCCGGCTTCGAGATGATGTGTTCCGGCACGGCCAGCTTGCCAATGTCATGCAGCACCGAAGCCGCTCGCAGCGCTTCAGTTTCGTCTTCGGTCAGACCCAGCTCGCGCGCCAGTTCCATCGCGTAAATCCGCACGCGTTGCAAATGGTCTCCAGTAGTCTGATCCTTGGCCTCGATCGCCAGCGCCAGCGCTTCAATGGTTCGCAAATGGAGATTGGAAACTTTCTCGACGTGCTGCTTCTCCGCCTCCAATTTCCCCAGGTAAAGACGATACGAGCGATAGATAAGGTAGATCGGCGGCAAAACCAGCAGTGAACCTTGCCATGCGAAGTGCCGGTTCAACAAGCTCACTAATCCAGCAATCGCCGCCCCCACCATGTAGTAAGGGAACGTCCACAGGTAGGTTTCGGTCCAAACGTTCCGCACCCGCTTATCTTCTGTCAGGCCGATAATGATCGACATCGCCGCGGTATTGCTGGCGAACTGCGTGATCGCCGCCGCCAGAAGCCCCAACGGAATGGAGCCATGAAAAACCTGGACTGACAGTTTGTAAGCGCCAAAGGATGCCGCACCGCATACCGTTACCTGCGACAGATTGAACACTAACTGCACCAGCTTCGGCCGCCGCGCCGGCCTCCAATAAAATTGAGCGAGTGTTTTCACCACGCCGATGAGCAGAGTCTCCGGCAAACCCAGCTCCAGAATGCAGAGCAGCGTCAACAGGAAATTCATCGACATCGTTCCTTCGACGCCCGGCATGCTTACTTTGAAGGACGAGGCCAGAACCGCTGCCGCCATGTAGAGGACGAACTTAGCGAGGTCGGTAGAATGCCAGTGAGAAAATGCGTAGGCGAAGCAG
>Ga0307478_10000246_pt1 | contig 62042 bp, 54 predicted proteins | sample atmos_gasesECM4C_2_FD_203713 | JGI IMG/M metagenome (GOLD analysis project Ga0307478, IMG submission 203713) | Hardwood forest soil microbial communities from Morgan-Monroe State Forest, Indiana, United States - atmos_gasesECM4C_05 | ecosystem: Environmental > Terrestrial > Soil > Temperate...
TGGTGTGGGGCGGGCGATCGTGTGCCCCTGGAGAAAATCGTCCGCGATCGTGGGTGGAGCGATCTGCGCGCCGTCCGGGAACGCCGAGTCTATTGTGTACGAGACGAATTCTTGAACACTCCGGCATCAACTCTGGTTTTCGGATTGCGCGCGCTGGCGGCTGCGATTCATCCGGAGCGGTTTCCGAAGGTTGCGGGATTGAGGGGCATCTCCGACGTATCGCGCGAGACACGTACCTCACGTGCGCCCATGGTTTAAGATTGCAGGCATGCCAACTACAACCGCTCTCGATGGGGTACGGGCGGAGATCACCGGCTTGGTGGCGTCGACGGCATCGGCCCACGAGCTTATGACGAAGATGGCTGCGCTGCTGCACGAGCGCTTGCTGAAGTACAACTGGGTCGGCTTTTACATGCTGGACGAGAGCTCGCAACCACCGGTGCTGGTTCTGGGACCATTTCAGGGGGCGATGACTCCGCACACGCGTATTCCCCTGCACCAGGGGATTTGCGGCGCTGCCGCGTCCACCGGGAAGACCGTGGTCGTGGATGATGTGGCGAAGGATCCCCGCTATCTGGCATGTTCGCTGGAAACCAAATCAGAGATTGTGGCGCCGGTTTTTCGCCGCGGCAAGGTTGCGGGAGAGCTGGACATCGATAGTCATTTCCCGGCCGCCTTCTCGGCTGAGGACCGCGAGTTTGTCGAGTATTGTGCGGCGCTGGTCGGGAAAAAACTGGAAACCTCTCCCGCATGAAAATTACAGCAAGGATCAGGGTTGCACCTGAAATCTGGTGCATCCGGGTAAGCTCGTCTCTGGCCGTTCGGCGACTTTCGACGAAGGACTCGTGCTGTAGCTCTTCCCTGCACTACAGAGTCGCGACCACCACGGGCGAATCTCGATGATGAAACGAGTGGTGGCTGCGCTGATCGTGCGCGACGGAAAGATCCTGGTTTGCCAGCGGACGAAACACCAGACAATGCCGCTGAAATGGGAGTTCCCGGGAGGCAAGATCGAAGAAGGGGAGCAGCCGCGCAATGCCCTGCGCCGGGAACTGGAAGAGGAACTTGGGATCGACGCCGCGATTGGTGACGAGGTAGCGCGGCTTCGCCATGAATACAAGAGCGGCAGCGCTGTGGACCTTCGCTTTTTCGTGGTTCGCGACTTCGGCGGAGAGATGGAGAATCGCATTTTTCGGGACATGCAATGGGCAGCGCCCGCCGAGCTCCTGGCGTTCGATTTCCTCGAAGCCGATCTGAAGCTGGTGTCAGATCTCGCGGTTGGAAAGCTTGCGCTCTAGAAACGAAAAAGGCGCCCGGCCGGGCGCCTTCCTTCACTGGTTGTCCTGGATCAATTCTGCGAGCCGTCGCGCTTGAGCACCGGATGGTCGTCATCCCCGCTGTCGCTGGGTTGCGAGGCACGGCGCAACTCGGGAGAAGCGTCCTTGCGATCATCGAGCTTGCGGCGGTTTTCGAGTTTGGCCAGTCGGCCCTTCACGTCCTGGAACTCCGAAGTATCGACTTTGTAGGTCGGCTTGGCCGACAGCAGGTTCTGAATTTCATCCTGCGACTTCTCAATACGATCGGGCGTGGGCGGATGGCTCTCGAAGGCTTTGGAAAGCAGCCCGGGCTTTTTCTTCTCCTGGGCCTCGACCTTCTCGAAGAACGCCGTGAATGCCTGCGGGTCGTAACCGCTCTTATACATGTACTGGAGGCCGAGGTAGTCCGCTTCGGCTTCGAATCCGCGGCTGAACTTCAACATGGCAGCGGGTAGGGCGAATCCGGCACCTTCCTGGATCGCCAGGCCACCCAAGCCTCCTCCCATAATGATCAGCGGAATGGTTGCCAGCTGTGCCAGAGTCCCGCGGGTATTTTCGCGGGCGATATGACAAGCGGCCACATGGGCGATTTCGTGCGACATCACGCCAGCGAGCTCGGCTTCGTTGTCGGCGGCAAGGATCAGTCCGCTATTCACGTAAAAAAAGCCGCCGGGAAGGGCGAAAGCATTGATTTCATCGGAATCAATGACTTTGATGGTGAACGGAACCTTGGAATCGGAATTCCGCACCAGGTTCTGGCCGACGCGGTTGACGTATTCGGTAATCACCGGGTCTTTGATGAGTTTGGAGCTATTGTCGACCTGTGCAGCATACTGCCGTCCCATGTTGATCTGGCCTTCGACGCTAAACCAGTTGCCGACTCCGCGTCCGCAGCCGACGTTGCGATTGCCGATGGCATCGAGGTCATTGATGCCGCCATCGTGTTTGGCTTTTGACGGCGAGGTCGAAGTAGGCTCGTCCGCGGGCCCAGCGAGCGCCGAAGTGCAGGAGAAAAGAAGGATGGCAAGGCCGGTATAGAGCAGACGCTTCATGGGGTACCCCTCGACGGATGCACTTCCGCCAGATCGTTAGACGCAGCGATACGGAGGAAGGTTTCCCCCCTCATCCGGTTTCGGCAGCTAAATCAGTCTACGCCGGTTGCGTGTTTCGATCCACTAAGTCCAATTGGCCCCTTAACTTCCGCCATTGCGGAGGGTCCAGAACCAGGCCACGGTGAGGCCGATCATGATGACCGTGGTGGCCCAGGCAATCACATTGAAGAGCCGCGAATTGACATACTCCCCCATCAGCTCTTTCTTGTTGATCAACAGCAGCATGAAGACCAGGACAAAAGGCAGCACTACTCCGTTCACCACCTGGGAGAAGATGGTGATCTTTACCAGCGGCAAGTTCGGCGTCAGGATCACGCCAGCGCCAGCGACGATGAGGATGGTGTAAAGCCAGTAGAAGACCGGCGCTTCCCCGAACTTCAAACCGACCCCGGACTCAAAGCCCAGCCCCTCGCAGACGGTGTAGGCGGTGGAAAGGGGGAGGATCGACGCGGCGAATAGCGATGCATTGAACAGACCCATGGCAAACAGGATGTAGGCAAAGTCGCCGGCCAGAGGTCGCAGGGCCTGGGCAGCATCTTTTGCGTCTTGTACGTTGCGATACCCATGGGCATAGAGAGTGGCGGCGCAGGCCACGATGATGAACCAGGCGACCACGTCAGTGAAGATGCAGCCGGTGATGACGTCGATTTGTGACGCCTTGTACTGACGGCGAGTGACTCCCTTCTCGACTACGGAGGCTTGCAGGTAGAACTGCATCCAGGGGGCGATGGTGGTGCCGACCAGCCCGATCACCATGTAGACATAGCCCGGCAGGAACCAGTCGGAGCGCGATGGCGGTTTAATGGTTCGCAGCAGCGCATCCCCCCAGACGGGCTTGGCGAGAACGCCGGCAACGATGTAGGTGATGTAGAAGAACGAAGCCGCGAGAAAGACTTTCTCGACCGACTTGTACTGTCCCTTGACGACGATCAGCCAGACGATCACCGCGGAAATCGGGACGGTGATGAATTTGGAGAGTCCGAACAGTTCCAGACTGCCGGCGATTCCCGCAAACTCGGCGACCACGTTCCCGAAATTCGTGATCAGGATACCGATCATCATGAAGAAAGTGATGCGGAAGCCGAACTCCTCGCGAATGAGGTCGCTGAGGCCTTTGCCGGTCACCGCGCCCATGCGGGCGGTCATTTCCTGGACCACGATCAGGGCCAGGGTGATGGGAATCATGGTCCAGAGGAGAAGATGGCCAAACTGTGCGCCCGCAGAGGAGTACGTCCAGATGCCGCCGGCATCGTTATCGACGTTTGCGGTAATGAACCCCGGGCCGACGACGGCGAAGAACAGCAGGATCCGGGTCTTCCAGCGTTTCAGGAACTTCATGGGCACAGTTCAAAAACATGGGAGGAGCCAACGACCTGACAGAATAAATGCGCGGATGAAATCTGGATAGGCAAAATGTTGGAATCCACTGCAATGATGGGCGGTAACGGGTGTACGCCGACTCGATCTAAATGAACGTTGACTCTAGAGTTTCTGCCTTAGCAGGCTAATGACATCGTCGGAGGTGATGACGCCGGTCATCTTGTTGCGATCGTCGACCACCGGAAGGGTTAGCAGGTTGTACTTGTCGAACAATTCGGCGACCTCCTTGTCCGAAGCATTGGCGTGGCAGGAGATCAGCGGTTCCTGGGTCAAGGCAAGCAATGGGGTGGTTGGGCCGGCCAGGACCAGCTTCGCGAGGGGAACGTTGCCCGACAGGGTGTCGTGAGAGTCGACGATGAAGATGGTGCTGACGGTCTCAACCCCGCCCTCAAAACGGCGGAGCGCCTCGATCGCATCGTGCACAGTGGCATTGACCGGAAGGGCAATGTATTCCGTGGTCATACGCCCGGCGGCGGAGTCTTCCCTGTACTCGAGCAGGCCAGACACCTCCTCAGCCTCTTCGGGGGCCATATCCTCGAGGATTTTCTCCGTCTTCTCCTCGGCGAGATCGGCGAGCAGGTCGGCGGCGGCATCGGGCTGCATCTCTTCGACGATCTCGGCGGCGCGATCGGAGTCGAGGGACTCGAGAATGGCCTTCTGAACCTTGGGCTCGACTTCTTCCAGAGCTTCAGCGGCCACTCCTTGGTCAAGGGTCTCGAAGACGGCCTCGCGCTCGTCGGGGGCGAGTTCTTCGACGATGTCGGCGATGTCGGCCGGGTGGAGTCTTGCCAGGCGGTCGTGTGAAATTTTCAGCTTTACCCGGCGCGCCGGATCCGTCTCAATGAGGTCGACGAAGTCCCAAGGAATAGAGCGTGGCGGGATCTGGCTCAGGAGCAGACGCAGGGCTCCGAGGGGGACAACCCCCTTGAGCAGGCGGCGGATCGCGCCTCGAGGCCCGACATCGACGGAGGAGACCTTGAGGACGGAACGGTTGCCCACGGATTCCTGCTGCAAGTCGACGTCATTGACGCGAACCACCTTGCGTCCGTGGACGTCGATGACCTGCTGATCGAGCAGGTCGCGTTCGAGCAGGAAGAGTCCCTCGGTGGCGTTGATCGAAGACCAGTCGGCGTAGGCAGTCGAGGCCCGGACACCGGCATTGATCGATGTTACGGACTGTAACGGAAGCGCGCGGTCGCCAGTCTTGGTTTTAACGATCAGGACCGAGATCCGGACCCGGTCTTCCTGGGGAACGAGGGCCACCTCGCGCACTCGGCCGCAGTTGCGGCCGGCGGAGTCGAGAACCGGCGCGCCCAGCAGTTCCGTGAGTGCAAGAGCGGACATGTTAGCGAGAATACTCAAGTCTGCGCGAATAAATCCAGATGTTGCGAAGGTAATTTTCATCCTACGGTTTCAACTTGAGCCGTGGAGAGATGCCAGGAGGCGCATGCGCTGGAAGTTGATTGCGTTGACAATTACCTACACTAAAGGCAAACTACCGGATTCGTTAGTCCGCCGCTTCCCGTCATGCATCCGGGGAAAGGCCGTGGAAGGGGTTGGAGTCCTCAGGGTTCACTGCTGAGCCGTTACCATGAGCGCACACCGGGTGTCGTACACGCTGGACTCCACGCTGGACACTGTGAACAGCGCGGAAGAGGCTGCCAGCCAGATAGCCACCGAGGCGGGTTTCGGCGATGAAGAGGTCATGAAGATCGCCATGGCCGTTCGGGAAGCAGCGGTAAATGCCGTGCTGCACGGCAACGCGTATGATCCCGGCAAAAAGGTGACAGTAGACTTTGAGCGGACCGCCCAGGCCCTGGTCATCACCATCCGGGACCAAGGCAAAGGGCTGGATCTGGCGAAAGTTCCCGACCCGCTGGCCCCCGAGAATCTGTTAAAGACCTCGGGCCGGGGGATTTTTCTTATCCGCTCGTTCATGGACGAGGTCGAAATCAACCCGTCCACGTCGGGCACCGAAATCAAACTTATCAAGCACGTCCACGGTGCGACCGCGGACGGCAAGGAGGCTTCCCAGTGAGCATGAAGACCAGCACCCGTCAGGTCGATGGCGTGACCATCGTGGATTGCAGCGGCCGGATCACCCTGGGTGAGGGCAGCGTAACCCTGCGTGATACTGTGCGCGAGCTGCTTGGCAAGAGCAACAAGAAGATTCTGCTGAACCTTGGCGACGTCAACTACATCGACAGCTCGGGCATCGGCGAGTTGGTTAGCGCCTACACCACCGTGAAGAACCAGGGCGGCGAACTCAAACTGCTGAACCTCACCAAGAAAGTCCACGACCTGCTGCAGATCACGAAGCTCTACACCGTATTCGACGTGAAGGACGACGAAGCGGCTGCCGTCAAGTCATTCGGCAAGTAAAGATCTCCCGTCGCAGCGTTGCAGAGGCCGACGCATGGTCGGCCTCACGTTTGCGCCGATTCCCATCCAGGGAATGCCGGGCATCTCTCCCGCGCGCTTAACGTAAGCATGACTGCCATTCCCACCTAGAATGGGAGTGGTTGCCTTGTCATGTTCCTACGCCTGGGTCTCTTGGTTCTTTGCCTCGGTGTCACAGTCGTCGCGTCTTCCTTGCCGGCTACCGCGGCAGCAAAGTGTGTTCCCTTCTCCGAGGCACAGAAACATATCGGTGCGATTACCTGCGTCAGCGGCACCGTGGTTCGGGTGGAGCAAGGGAATGGGGGTGTTCATTTCTTTGATTTCTGTGAGGACTACCGGGTGTGCCCGTTTACCGTGGTGGTGTTTCCGAGTGATTTGAAACAAGTGGGCGATGTGCGGCAATTGAAAGGACGTCAGATCGAGATTGACGGTGAAGTGAAAAGCTACGACGGGCGGGCGGAAATCGTGCTGCAGCGCCTGAGCCAGCTGCGTGGCGATGCGGCGAAGATTCCGCCAGTGCCGAAGGAATACGACGTGGAGCGACGGGGCAACTACAGCGCAGGAACTTTTCGCGCACCGAGGAAGGCGAAAGGCAGCACGACTAAAAAATCGAAACCACCGGCGACGGTGATTTGGGATGATCCCAGCGAGATGGGGACGAAGGAGTAGGGGGGCGCGCTTTCTCTCTGCCGCACCTGTGAACTAGTGGAGGCCACGCATGCACGCGCACAGGAAAATGCTTTCAGCCACAGGACGAAAGCCTTATTCATCCCTACCCCGCCAGTCTCGCCGTCGCTTGAGGTCACTGCTCACATCTTTGCCCGTGCCGATCTCTGACAGCAACTGATCGAGTCGGGCGGCTGCGCCTTTGAGGGCTTGCCGGTCGGCATCCGCTCCGGCATTCAACAGCTCATCGAGCCGGCTTGCTGCGGTCTTGAGGCTTTGCAGTTCTTCGCTTGTAATTTGTTTCTTACGTGCCTGTTCCGTCGCACGAATCAGGCTGGCGATTCGCTCCCGGACGTCGTGCTCCCGGCCTTCGTGGTCCCCGTTGGTCATGGCCCGACTGCAACACGCAAAATAGGTGAATCCGTCCCGGCGATCATCCTCGGCGATCACGGCCGCAGATGACAGCCACAGCGTATTATCCGTTACGAAGCTGCGCACTGGAAGCTCGAGTTGCGAGACGCCCGCACTACGCTGGTTAAGCAGTACGGCGTGATCGTGGTTGAGTGACTCACCGGAGGGGGCGCAGGACGGGCGAGACGCCCGTCGCTCCACCTCACACCAGTCCTTTGCGCAATTCCTCCAGGGGATACTTCGTGCCGCGCCAGGTGACGCCGTCGTCCGCCAGCGTGCGAAACATCGAGCGCAGCAGGGTGTAGGCAAAAAGTACAGTGCTGATCGGGTGAAGCAGGAAGTAATACGGAGGGATGGACGACTTGAACGACATGCCGATGTAGATCACGAGCATCGAGGCCAGGGCGATCGCGTACGGGACACGCTCCCAGCCATGAGCGAGCCAGACGCCCAGGAATGGGCCAAGGTTCAGGAACAAAAGGCCGAAGGTCGAGGCGATGGTACGCCACCACTGAAACGAGAGGACGGCGAAGAAATTCTTGGTGAGGTTATTGACGACACCCATGGCGCCTTTGGCCCAGCGGATGGAAATCAAATCTTCCCCAAAAACATTGCGCTGGCGGAAGCGGGCATTCTTGATGACCTTGCCGAGCTTCATGTCGTCGACGACTTCCATGCGTAACGTCTTGTAGGTGCCTACCGCATCGTAAGTAGTTCGACGGACCATGTTGAAGGCGCCAACACCCATGTGGTCGGCGGTATCGGGGTCGGCCACGCGCCAGGGGCGGTGGCCGAAGGTGAACAGCGTCTGGAAGAAAGCGATCATCATGCGCTCGCCCGGATGTTTCATGATCATGCGCGGGAAAAGAACGACGTGATCGGCGTGCTCTGCCTCGGCGTACACCAGAGCCCGACGCAACACTTCGGGCTTGAAGAGAACATCGGCGTCGGTGAACAACAGCCAATCGCCACTCGCTGCCTGGGCGGCAGTCCACATGGCATGGACTTTGCCCATCCAGCCGGAGGGCAGCTCGGAGACGTGAATTACCCTGAGCCGGCCGTGAGCGGTGGGGCTGGCGGCAACGCGCTCCATGATCTCGCCGGTGCGATCAGTGGACCGATCATTTACGGCGATGACTTCGTAGTTGTCGTAGTCGAGCACGAGCAGCTGGCTCAGGGCCGGCTCGATGTCTTGCTCCTCGTTGCGAGCCGGAACGATGATGCTGACGCGGGGATGAGAGGCAGGCTGACGGTCCCACTCCAGCTTAGCGATGTCGGAAATACGCGGCATGCCGAGCGCCGCTTCGACGATCCGCGAAAACCACGCCAGGGCCAGAATGAGGCCCGCACTCCACAGCAGGTAGCCCATTTGCTAGTGGGCCCCCACGGCGGCCGCGGAATTCTCGACGCTTACAGGCGGAGCATATTTCATACCGTAAAACAGTATCGCAGAAGAAAGGGCAATCGCGATTACTGGGGCGATGAATGCGGTACGCATCGAGAAATGGTCCGACATGTAGCCGATGAGGGGAGCCGACGGCACATCGCCGAGCAAATGGAAGATGAAGATGTTGGCCGCCAGCGCCATGGCGCGCACATGCGGTCCCACGGAGTTGATGATGGCTGCGTTCAGCGGTCCCGTATTGAGGAGGAGAAAAAATTCCGCGGTGAACATGCCAGCGATCATCACGTTCCCGCTGCCGAAGATCGCGAAACACATGGCCGGTATGCCCAGCGCCAGGCTCACGGCCGAAACCAGGTAGTGCGCCGCTTTCGTCCGTTTCAGCAGCCAGTCTGAGATCCACCCGCCCGCCAGCGAGGCGACAATCCCGTTCACGATCGTACTGGCTCCAAACAGGATGTTGGCTTGTGTCAAGGTGTAGCTGTGAACGCGGTGGAGGAAGGTTGGAAACCATACCTGGAGTCCGCCCAGGGCGAACGTCATCATCGCCATGCCCAGCGTAGCCGTGATGAAGGCGGGGTTGCGCATCAGGTTTTGCAGCAACGCCCACGTCCACTGCAAGCCGCGAATCAAGAACCCAATGATTCCGGACGGAGCATCTGCGCTCACGCCAGAGGGTTCGGGAATTTTTCCCGGCTCATCGAATTGCCCCAACGGCGGTTCGGGAACGAACAGCAGCAGAAACGCCAGCAGCAAGCTGGGCGCTGCTCCCACGTAAAAGGGCACACGCCAGCCGTACTTGGGACCGAGCACACCGCCAACCAGGAAACCCAACGCGCTGCCTACCGGGATCGCGAGATAAAAAATGCCCATCACGCGGCCTCGCTTTTTTTCGGGAAACATGTCGGCCACGAAGGTTGGCGACAGGATTACGAAGCTCGCCTCTCCAATTCCGACCAGGGTATGGCGGAGCAGCAGCTCGTCGAAGTTCCTGGTAAACGCCGTGAGCAGGGTGGCGCCGCTCCAGATAACGGCACCCACGATGATGACCGCCTTGCGTGAGAACTTCACCGACAGCGGCCCCATGAAAGGCGCCGCAATCATGTAAAAAATAAAGAACACGCTAGTCAGCAATCCATACGCGGCGTCACTCCGCGGAAACTCGGCCTTGATCAGATCCTGCACCGCGAACAGCACGTTGCGGTCGATATAGTTCAGCAGGTTCAGCGCAGTCAGCAACGCGAGAGCGGTTTTCGGATAGAGCTTTCTGTCGGGCACGGGTCTGGCGAATCTAACACGGGTAGCGGTTGATGGGCTACCTCAACGGATCCGCACGCCGGACACCGGGTAGCAGTTTCTGTTGCAGGTGCGCGAATCCGAAAACGGAGCAGGCTGACGGCGCGATTACCGTCGTGTCCTCGGTTTGTGAGCTCGACATAGTTGTACGAACGTTGGGTGTGATACAAAGATTCGACGGCGATGGAGTTCGCCATAACCGCCCGCAAGGCTGATAACTCCTACGAGAACTTATTGGGGAGAACTCCATCGTGCTTGACTTCCTCGCCATATCCCTGGGCGCGATCGTCGGTGCCAACCTCCGCTACTGGATGAGCCGCTATGCGGTCCGTGTGCTCGGACCGGTGTTCCCTTACGGCACCCTCGGCATCAACGTGCTGGGCAGCTTTGTACTGGGCTTCTTTCTCGTATGGACGACGGAGCGGGTGATGGTCGATCCGCGCTGGCGCCTGCTGATCGCAGTCGGCTTCTGTGGCGGGTACACAACGTTTTCCAGCTACGCCTATGAGACCATGGCCTTCTTCGAGCAAGGCCAATGGACGTTGATGGCGGCAAATTTTGTGGCTAATAATCTGCTCGCCTGCCTGGCCGTGCTGGCGGGCATGGCATTGGCGCGGGTGCTGTAGAATGTCGGGCGCGATGGCGGTACAGGTTACGATGTATCTGAACGAGGCGGACCAGTGGCATCGGCGGCCACTGCACATGGAAGTGTTGAATTATCTGCGCAAAGAGGGCGTCTATGCCGCGACGGCTGTGCATGCGGTCGCGGGGTTCCTGGGACGACACAAGGTCGAGACCTCGCACCTGGTGGACGCTGGCGGCAAGCTTCCGGTGATCATCACTTTCGTGGATACCGATGAGCACGTGAACCGTGTGCTGCCGACGCTCAAGGAAATGGCGGCCCACCGGCTGATCGTGCGCGAGAACGTGGTGCTCGAGCAGGGGAACCTGGACTGAACTGCTCGTTTTTCGGGGACTGGGCTGAAGCCAGGCTCTTTCAAAACAATTTTAGCGTTGCTGCCCGGAGCTCAGTTCGCTGCTTGATCACACCTCGATGACAGACCTCGACATTCTTGCAATCGCCGCGCACCGCGATGACGTGGAGCAAACCTGCGGGGGCACGCTGCTGAAGATGGCGGAGCGCGGGTACCGCACCGGTATTCTGGATTTGACGCGCGGCGAGATGGGCACCCGAGGTTCTGCGCAAGATCGCGAGCGCGAGGCAACTGAGGCGGCACGGATTCTCAAGACCGCGTGGCGCGGGGCCCTCGATATTCCCGACGGGCGCGTCGAGAATACATGGGAGAACAAGCTGAAAGTCGCGCGGGTCCTGCGCGAATTGCGGCCCCGGGTAGTGATTCTGCCTTACTGGAAAGGGCGGCATCCGGATCATTACACGGCTTCGACGTTGGGGTATGAGGCATGCTTTCTGTCGGGGCTGGCGAAGATAGTCGTCGGTCGTCAGCCGTCGGTCGTCGGCTTGCGCAGTTCAGTGGTCAGCGGTGGGCCTTCTGAATCGACGGATAAGGCCCCCCCGACGGGCCCTCAGGATAGCCGGCAGGATGCCGGCGCTACAACTCTTAAACCGCATCGGCCATTCAAGATTATCTATGCGACGCTCTACTACGACGTGCGGCCAACGTTCGTGGTCGATATCAGCGAGCAGTTTGAGGCACGCTTTCAGTCGCTGATGGCCTACAAGACACAGTTCTCCGATCAGGAGGCAGGCAAGGACCTGTTCCCTGCTCAAAAAGAAATCCGCAATCGCATCGAGGCCATGGCGCGCTTTTACGGGATGCTGGGCGGCGTCGAGTATGGCGAGCCGTTTCTGCAGAAGGAAGTTGGGCTGGTGGACGATCTGCTGATGATTCCCGTGAAATCGATATGACAACCGTCGTTGGTCGTCCGTCGTCGGTCGTTGGCTGTTACGCCGCTTGGTTGCAGAACCTAAACCTTTCCACGATACAGCTCATTCGATTCCTCGAACTGACGCAGGATGTTGTTCACGTCGCAGGGCTTCTCGCGCAAGGTTTCGGGATCCCATTCGCTGCGCGGGACGGCAAAGAAATCGCCGCCGTAGACGTGGATGGCTCCGGTTAGTCGAGGAATCGGGTTGGTTACGGAATGAATGATGTGGTCGCCCAACGGCTCCGCGTCTTTTTCGCAGAGCGAGCGGGCGGCGGCAGCTTCGACTTTCCCGGTAGAGTCTCCGGGGATGCGACGCCAGAAGATGTTGTCCTCGCGGCCGCTGTAGATGCCGATTATCGCCCACATCTGATGGTTGTGCGGCATAAGCGTCATGCGGGGTCCCCAGATTACGTTCAGGATGGTGAGGTCGTTGGCGCGGTACAGAGGCTGGATTTCCGCCCGGGCCGGCTTCCCTAAACGATGCAAAACGGCGCCAGGCTCAGACACCGCGCGTGCAACGACTTCTCGCACGAGCCGATGGGAAGCTTCTTCCTTCAGCGCTGAACGGCAATCGGCGACGAATTGGTCAAGATCGAACATCGCCTGTTGACCTGCCTAGGATAGACTCGCGGGCTTTCCCCAAACAATTAGAAATAACCCGGCGAACCCCAGGGCGCGCAAGCACAGCACTCGGTCAGGCCGCTGGTGGCACGACTAAAGTCGTGCCCTTCCCACATTTGCAGGGGCGAGGGCAAGATGCCCTCGCGACAGCCGGCGAGACGCCGGCGCTACCGTAGTTTTTCTGCTTGTGAAGTCGTGCCCATACTATCTTTCTTCGTGGCTACCAATCGGTTTTGGCGTCCAATCCGGTTTCGTTCGGCATAAAGGTCTGCGCGTGTCGAATGGATTGCCTGCCATCGCCCAGGTGACCGATCAACCGCTGATCGCCTACCCTACTTCTTGATCGCCACCGCGACGCCGTCACGGACGGGAAGAATGGTCGTGTCGAACTCAGGTGACTTGTAGAGCTGGCGATTGAATTCCTGGATCGCCTTCGTAGTGGCATCGGGATTCTTCTGGACGACGCGGGCGCTCCAGAGCACGTTGTCAGTCACGAAGAGGCCGCCTTTTTTCAGGTGGGGACTGACCAGGCGAAGTACGCGCGGATAGTCGTCTTTATCGATATCGTTGAACACGATGTCGAAGGGTTCTTTTTGTTCGGAGAGCAGCTCGATCGCGTCACCGCGGTGAATCGTGATGCGCCCGGCGACTCCGGCACGCTCAAAATAGCGGCGCGCCTTTTCGACGTTCGTGGCGTCACTATCGGTGTAGTGGACGCGGCCTCCTTCGCCCACGGCACGCGCCCACCAGATGGTGGAATAGCCAATGGCCGAGCCCATCTCGAAAACGGCTTTGGCGCCGGTCATGATGACGAGCTGGCGGAAAAAGCTGGCCACGACCGGGCCGACAATGGGGATTTTGTTGCGCGTGGCTTCGGCTTCCATCTCGCTGAGGACTTCCTCACGCGGCGGTAGGAGCGAATAGAGATAGTCGTCGACATTCGGCTCGGTGATGTAGCCGTGATGGCGCCAGCTGGCGGAGTTCAGTGCGGTGGACAAGTAACACCCCCAAAAATCGCTGCAAATCTCGATTCGATTTTAGATTGCAGATTGCGGATTCGTGATTCTCTTTTGCGTTCGAGCCCCAGTGCGCTTTTGCCCCGGGTGGACAGGGGTGTCCGCGCACCGTTTCAGCTCAAGGTTTGTCCGGGCTTCATCTCAAGGACTTCCACTTGCGAAACCAACTTCTGCAGCTCGCTCGGTCGTCCGGTCAGCGCCGGAAATGTTCCGAAATGCATGGGGATCACGGTTTTCGCCTGTAGCAGATTGCAGGCATAGGCGGCCTCACGCGGCGACATGGTGTAGTGATCGCCGATCGGGATCATGGCGATTTCGGGCGCGTACAGGTCATGGATGATCTTCATGTCGCCGAAGACGTTGGTGTCGCCCGCGTGGTACATCTTGACGCCGTTTTCGAATTCGATGACATAGCCGACGGCTTCGCCTCCGTAGAGGATCTGATCCCCGTCTTGAATACCGCAGGAGTGGTCGGCATGAACCATGGTGATCTTGATGTCGGCGACTTTGACCGTGCCTCCCTTATTCATCTCGACAAGGTTTTCCAGGCCCTTCTTGCCCAGCCAGCGGGAGAGTTCTGGAATGGCAACGGTAAACGGTTTGTGGCGCTTGCCGATTTCGACAGCGTCGCCGATGTGATCACCATGCGCATGCGTGCAGAGCATCACGTCGAGATGCTCGATCTGTTTGTTCTTTTCCGGGCACATGGGATTGTTCATGACCCAGGGATCGATGAGAACGATCTTGCCGCCGGGTGTTTCGATATGGAAGGTCGCGTGGCCGAGCCAGGTGAGTTTGATGCCTTTGAGATTCATATAGTCGTCAGTCGCTAGTCGTCAGTCTTCAGCAAAACCAGCCGGGTCGGGCGCTTTCGCTGACGACTAGAGACTGGCGACTGAAAACTGATTTTAGGAGATTTTTTTGTATCGTGCGGTGGAATTTCTGTTACATATGTGTGCCGTGTCGGACCTGAAGATTCTCATCTCGCGTGAGCAGATTGCCCAGAAGGTGAAGGAACTGGGGGCGCAGATTTCCCGTGACTACGCCGGGCAGCCCGTGATTCTGGTTGGGGTGCTCAAGGGCGCAGCCATTTTTCTGGGCGACCTGGCACGGCAACTCGACCTGGACGCGTCGTTCGATTTTATCGGCGTCTCAAGTTACGGAAACCGTCCCAGCCCATCGCACGAACTCAAACACGGCTGGGACTCGACCGGCGAGGTACGTGTCACCAAGGACGTTGACCAGTCGATGGAGGGCAAGAACGTCATCCTGGTGGAGGACATTCTCGATACCGGTCTGACGCTGACGTTCCTGAAGAAGCTGTTTCTCGCGCACAAGCCGAAGTCGTTCAAGATTGCGGCGCTGCTCGACAAGCCGTCGCGGCGAAAGATGCCGATCGAAGGTGACTACGTCGGGTTCAAGATTCCGGATGAATTCGTCGTAGGGTACGGGCTGGACTATGCGGAAAAGTACCGGAACCTGCCGGACGTGTGCGTAGTGCCGCGGGAGTAGAGGAGCTCAGCCGAGGCAAACCTTCCGACAACGAGCGCTGAACACTTATGCGCGTCGGCGACGTAAATTTTCCTCGATCAACCTTCGTTCGTCGGCAACGTAGGAGCTTAGTTCTTCGCGATCTGATGGACTGCTGACCGCCTGCAAGATTTCATCAGCTTCTTTGAGCGCCTCCAAGTCCTTCTCGGGAGAACCCGTGTATCGGTCTGGCAGCTCGTCAGTGCCTACCTTATTCAAGAGACGCATTACGAGTTTCCGGCGAGCCGCATCGTCCACAGGATCGAGTTTGATCGCCAACCGAAGATGCTCTTCGTCCCCGATCCAACGGTGCGGCTCGGAAGAGTTGGGGTCGACTATCGTCCACTCGAGGAGAGTCGGCTCGACAATCCGCAACTGCAGCGGATGAGGGATCAGCATGCGGCGCCCTCTGCGGCCTTCTGCCCTGGGAAGCAACCAGACAAGGAACCGCTTCCGTTCAACAAACGGCGCACGCTCGAGCCTGTGGATTAAGCCGTCCAAGGTTGTGAATGCTTGTTGGCGCAACCCCTTCTCGTACTCAGTACAAAACGTTGCATACTCCGCCCATTCGGGAACAGCGGCGGCCTCCGCGGCAACTTCTCTCAGCGTCTTGAAGTACTCTTCGCGCCAGTGAAACATGCAGGGCCTCTCGCTCCAGCGGAGTTTAACATCGAGCTCCTAGGCCATTACGTGAGTAACGTTGCACGAGTACCTGTGCAGCGATAGGCTCGGAAACAATCCCCCCGCCTCGAAAGAGAGTTGCTGATATCCACGTGTCCGTCGTTTCCAATGTGGTGAGCGCGACGGACCTTCTAGCCGGAGAACACTCGCCGATGAGTACAGGGACGGCTCCAGCATTCGTAGCAACCGTGACCATGCGGAAAGTCCCGCGCTACAAGCTCACTGTACCCCTGGATCTGACCGTATTACGCAGCGGCGTTCCCGACAGGGTGCACGGACATACGCTCGAAGTCGGCGAGGGTGGACTCGGCGTGGTCACGGCCGCTCGGCTGCTGGTCGGGGAGTCGGTGCGCGTCGAGTTTCTGGTTCCGCACATGAACCAGCCGGTAAGGGCCACCGCCGTGGTGCGCTATCAGAGCGATCGCTGTTTCGGTCTGCAATTCCTGCGGCTGCCCGCCGAGCAACAATCCATCATCCGGTACTGGACGCGACGTGAAGCGGAACTGGTGCTCGCGTCGCAACCGCGCGGGGCCTCCCCAGAAGAGCGAGTTGAGGATCCCGGCCCTCTGGCAGTTTTCGGGGAAGTCGGGGCTGGTGAGGATTTTTGGTTGCAGACACGCCCGAAGATCATGGCGCTGGTTGCAGTCGTGGTGGTCGCGGTGCTCCTGGGATGGTGGCGCTGGGAGCAGGGATGGAGCCAGCTGGAAGCGCAGGTTCCGGTGAATGCGGCGGCGATCGGGCAGCCTCAACTGCAGGTTCCGCCCGAGACCATGGAGGGACGTGTTGTTCACAAGTTCCTGCCCGAATACCCGGAAGCGGCGCGACTAGCTGGAGTGCAGGGTTCGGTGAAGCTCGAGACCATGGTTGGTCCGGACGGCAGCGTAACCCAGGTGAAGTTTATGAGCGGTCCCGCGGAATTGTCGCAGGCAGCCATAGATGCAGTGCGCTGGTGGCGCTACGAGCCCTACGTTGTGAACGGGCAGCCGGTTACAGTTCAGACCACGGTGGCGGTCAACTTCCGGCTGGCAAAATAAGATCAGGACTATACCTGCGGTCTTGTGCAGCTGCGGTCTTGGAGCCACGCCTGCCGTGTGAAGTGACAATCATAAGCAACAGTCTCATTCCCTGCGGCTGCTATCATAGTTTTGGTGAATTTCCTCTCAACCCAAACGGATTTTCAGCTCAAGATCGATCCCTTGCTGCTGGAAGTGGCCGACGTGGTGAATACCACGCTCGATCTCGATACGACCCTGCGCCGTGTGGCGGAGCTCGTGCGCAAAGTCATCGACTACGAAATTTTTGCCATCCTGCTGCTGAACGAACGCACCCAGGAATTGCGGTTCCGCTTTCAGATCGGTTATCCGCGGGAGTACGCCGATCGGACCCGCATCAAGGTCGGCCAGGGAGTGACGGGGCGCGCGGCGCAACTGCGTAAGGCCGTGCTGGTCGAGGACGTCACCAAGGAAGACGGCTACATCGAAGCCATTCCCAACGTCCGCTCCGAGCTCGCGATTCCGCTCATCGTGAAGAACCGGCTGATCGGCGTGATTGACCTCGAAGCGCAAGCGCCCGGCTACTTCACTGAAGAGCATCGGCGGCTGCTGGAACTGATCGGCTCACGCATGGCGGTCGGGATCGAGAACGCGCAACTGTACACGCGAACCACGCGGCAGGCACGCACGCTTCTCCTGCTGAACGAGATCGCGCGCGAGCTGACGTCGATTCTGAACCTGGACGAACTGCTGAAGCGCATCGCCGAGCTGCTGAACCGGATTATCGACTACCAGATGTTCAGCATCCTGCTGGTGGATGATACCGGGCAGAAGCTGGTTCACCGTTTCTCGCTGCGCTTCCAGGAGAGCATCCATCTGAAGCACGACATTCCGATAGGGCGTGGCATCGTTGGCGCGGCCGTGTCGGAAAGAGCCGCCGTGCTGGTGCCCGACGTCGGCAAGGATCCGCGCTATGTCATGGCGAATCCCGAAACGAAGTCGGAGCTTGCCGTTCCGCTGATCTACAAGGACAAAGTGATCGGCGTACTGGACCTGGAGCACACACGCCGGGGATTTTTCAACGAGGATCACAAGCGGACCATCACGACTCTTGCGGCGCAGGTGGCCATCGCCCTCGAAAACGCGCGACTGTATGAGGAAATCGCGCGGCAAGAGCGGCGCCTCGAACGTGACCTGCAATTGGCGCGCGAACTGCAGTTCCGCTTGCTGCCACCGTCGATGCCCAAAGTGGACCACCTCGAAGTGGCGGCGCGGTTTCTTCCCGCGCGAGCGATCGGCGGGGATCTGTACGACTTTCTGCACTACTCGCTCTCCCGGTTGGGGATCGTGGTGGGTGACGTCAGCGGAAAAGGCGCGCCTGCGGCGATCTATGCGGCGCTGGTGAGCGGCATACTGCGGTCGCATGCGCCGATCGAGCCGGCTCCAGCCGAGATGCTGTCGGCGGTGAACTTCTCACTGAGCGAACGCCGCATTGAGGCGCAATACATCTGCCTCATGTACGCGGTTTGGGATGACGAGAAACGCACGCTGCAAGTTGCAAACTCCGGGCTACCGCGGCCGATCTATGTGCACGACGGGAAGACTGAGATCATCGAGGCCACCGGACTCCCACTTGGACTTTTCGATGAGGCGGAGTATGAAGAACTGACCTTCAAGGCAAAGGCCGGAGATATGTTCGTTTTTTTCAGCGACGGCATTCTGGATGCGCGCAACCGCGCCGGCGATATGTTCGGCCGTACCGGCGTTGAGCGCGTCATCGCCAGCTGTCCCGATCAGTCTCCCGATTGCGTGGTGACTTCCCTGTTCAAAGCGGTCGAAGAGCACGCCGCAGGCGAGGATATTTTCGACGATCAGACCGTAGTCGCGATCAAAGTCAAAGGGAGCGCTGGGAAGCGAACGTGAGCCGAAACCTAGCGCCCACCGAAGGACGTCCGCCAGGGTTTACCTATCGTGAAGTAAGGCAAGGGTTGCTGCGCCGCTCAGCAGGCCGGGTTCTGTGCTGCGATCAGATTCCACTGCCTCGCCTGGCCGAGCGATTTGGCACGCCTCTGTACGTCTACTCCGCTTCGACGATTCGTGAGCGGATGAAGGCCTTTCAGCATGCCTTCCGGAAAGCGCCACGCACTGTCTGCTATTCCGTCAAAGCCAATTCGAACCTGGCGATTCTGCGGATTCTTGCGGGCATGGGTTGCGGGTTCGACGTCGTCTCGGGAGGCGAACTGGAGCGAGTACTTCAGGTCGACCGGCGGGCAGCGCGAAGAGTAGTGTTCTCGGGCGTGGGCAAGACGCGCGAGGAGATGCGAGATGCGCTCAAGGCGGGCATTCTGCTTTTTAATGTCGAGAGTGAAGCGGAATTGTGGACCCTCGCCGAATCGGCGGGACAGTTGCGTGCAAAAGCGCGAATCGCGTTCCGCGTGAATCCCGACGTCCCCGCCAATACTCATCCGTATATCTCAACCGGCCTTCATAAGCACAAGTTCGGTGTCCCGATCGGCGAAGCGCGCGCGCTGTATGCGAAGGCCTCGAGCATGCGGCATGTCAAGGTGGCAGGAGTGAGCGTGCACATCGGATCGCAGATCACCGACATTGAGCCGTTTGCCGCGACCATGGAGCGGGTGGCGGCGCTGGTGAACGAATTGCGGGAAGACGGGCACACCGTGGAATTCGTGGACGCGGGCGGCGGATTAGGCATCGCGTATGAGATGGAGGGAGACAAGAACGCCTCAGTTTCGTTTTTGGAGGGCGTGAGCCGGTATGCAGACGCCTTACTCACTCCTCTGAAAGGGCTCAAGGTTCACTTGCTGCTCGAGCCGGGACGGTCGATTGTTGGTCCGGCGGGGGTGCTGGTCGCTCAGGTGCTGTATCGCAAGACGAATCACAGCAAGAAATTTCTGGTTGTCGATGCCGCTATGAGCGATTTGCTGCGGCCAGCTTTGTACAGTGCCTTCCACGAAATTGTTCCGGTCGAGGTAAACGGTCACGGCGAGCAGGAGACCGTGGATGTCGTGGGTCCGGTGTGCGAGACAGGAGATTTCTTTGCGCGCGACCGAAATCTGCCGGTGATCGAGCAGAACGATCTGCTGGCGATCCTCGATGCGGGGGCTTACGGGATGGCCCTGGCGTCGAATTACAACACGCGCCCGCGGCCTGCGGAGGTATTGGTGGAGGGGAAGTCGGTAAAAATAATTCGCCGGCGCGAGACGGTAGGAGACTTGATACGTTTGGAGAAATGAAGGGTCAGCATGTCGCTCGTATGCAGATATTCACAGCACAAATCCTGCTTTGGCTGTGTCTATTTCCGGCGGGGTTCACGTGTGCGTTGTGGGGCCAGAACCTTGCCGACGAGGAGCAACTGCGCGCGGCTTACGCGGGAAAGATCGTTACTTTACGCCATTTCTATAGCGATACTCACTTGGAGTTTGCCGCCGATGGCGCCTTGAAGGGCACATCGACGGTTGGGCCGTGGACTCTGGATGGGCAACTGCTGGTGAACGACGTTCAGGTTCATGAGGGAAAGCTGAGGGTCCAGGGCCGCCGGCTGCATCTGTACTACGACTCGAGCTCGAAGGATTTTCGCGATTATCTGACGGTGATCGAAAACCTTCCCGAGGCCGAGCGTCAAAAACCGCAAGAGGCGGAGACATCGTTGCGAGAACTTTCCGTGGAGATCGATATTGATCTTCCCGCGACGCCACTTGATTGGCCCGCGCTCGCCAACTCCATGAATGCGGTTTTCCGTGCACCCGGGGAGTCAATGACGAGCATCGTCCCGGAATATTGGCGAGTCTACTTCGCACAGAAGGAAGGCCGGCCACAGGAAATGCCAAAGCTAAGCGCGGCCAAGATCGAGGTTGTTAAGCCGGGCGGACCGGTAACACCGCCGGTCGTCACGTTCCACCCGGATCCCTCATATGAAGAACAGGCGAAGAAAGCTAAGTACCAAGGCACTAGTGTACTCCGCATGGTGGTGGCAGAGGACGGGAGCGTGCGCGATCTGCAAATTCTGACTCCCCTGGGGCTGGGCCTCGACGAAAAAGCCGTCGACGCTGTGAAAACCTGGAAGTTTGAGCCGGCGCGGCGAGGAGACCAACCCGTTGCGGTCATCATCGCAATTGAAGTGGACTTCAAGCTTTACTGAAGCAGCCCTCCACTCCGCCTTCGACGATCACTGACTCTCATAAACGGTTCGTCCACCCACAATTGTTCGTAGCACCTTCACGTCGCGAATTTTCACTGGGTCGATGGTGAAGATGTCGTCACTGAGGATCACCATGTCGGCGAGTTTCCCGACGCCGATCGAGCCCTTTTCATGATCCTGAAATTCTGCGTAGGCGGAGCCGATGGTATAGGCCTCGACGGACTCGGCGACAGTGAGCTTCTGTTCGGGGAACCAGCCGTTAGGATTCTTGCCGTCTAGCGTCGCGCGGGTGACGGCGGCATAGACGCCGAGCATGGGATTGAGAGGAGCAACGTCCCAGTCGGTCCCGAAGGCGAGACGCACTTTGTGGTTGAGGAAGGTGCGGAAGGCGTAAGTGCGGCTGGCGCGGTCGTGGCCGATGCGCTGTTCGGCCCAGCGGCCGTCGTCGATCGCGTGGTAAGGCTGCACAGAAGCGATGACACCGAGTTGAGCAAAGCGGTCGAAATCTTTCGCGGCCATGTGCTGGGCATGCTCGATGCGCAAGCGACGGTCGGCGGGGCCGTGTTCTTTGACGATGTCGGTGTAGAAGTCGAGGATCATCGAGATGGCCTGGTCGCCGATGGCGTGGGTGCAGAGCTGGATGCCGGCGGCGTCGGCCCTCATCATGCGGTCACGCATCAGCGACGGCGGATGCATCTCGTCCGATAGCAGGCCGCGGTTGCCGGGCGTGTCGGTAAAGGGCTCAAAGAAGTACGCGGTGTGGGAGCCGAGCGATCCATCGGCATATCCCTTAACGGCCCCAATGCGCAGGAAAGGGCCGCCGAAGGCGTGCCGGATGCCGAGCTTGGCCTGGTCGTCGAAATCCATGATGTAGGGCGCGGCGTAGATGCGAGCGGTGAGTTCCCCGCGCTCGAGGAGTTCCGCGTAGACGCCGATGTCGGCATAGTCGGGATTCATGTTTTGCACGCTGGTGACGCCGAGCGAGGCGGCGTAGGCGAGGGCTCGCCGCACGGCATGCACGCGCCCTTCATGGGAAAGCGGCGGAACGTGCTTGTAGAGCAGGTCCGCGGCACCGTCCTTGAGCGCACCGGTGGGATTCCCTTTGGCATCGCGGACGATGGCACCGCCCGGCGGATCGGGAGTCTGCGCGGTGATGGCGGCAGCCCGCAGCGCGGCTGAGTTCGCCAGCCCCATGTGGCCGTCGTAGCGGCTGACGAAGACGGGTGTGTCGCCGGTGACCGGGTCGATCATCTCCCTGGTTGGAAGTTCGGCGGGAGTCCACTTGGTTTCATCCCAGTCGCCGCCCAGGATCCACGATCCGTTGGGAGTCACCTTGGCGCGCTCGCCGATACGGCGCACGAACTCCTGGGCGCTGGTCGCGTCATTCAATTGCACGGCGTCCAATTGCGCACCGCCGCTGACGAAGTGCACATGCGCGTCATTGAAGCCGGGGAGAAGCAGCTTTCCGCCTGCATCGATGACCTGGGTTTTCTCACCGCGCCAAGCGGCGACGTCGGAGTCGGTACCGACGGCGACGATGCGGTCGCCGAGGACTGCGACGGCTTGCGCGGAGGGGTGGGCGGGGTCGACGGTCCAAATCTTGGCGTGGGTGATGATGAGATCGGCGGCGGGAGACTGAGCGGCGACGGTGGCTGCGAGAAAGAGCGTGGCTAACGCGACCAACGCTGATTTATTGGGCATGTTGTGTGTGGTTCCTAAGTGGTCTTCGAAGAACGAGTTGGGTTGAAAAATCAAAAACGCACTTGCCGAACGCCACAGCTGCGAGGTCCCTCGACTACGTTCGGCTGGCGCCTCACTTCGCTCAGGATGACAGCGCTTCTTTGTGGCATCGCAAAGTCACACTCACCAAAACACGAGACCTGAAAACTTGAAACCTATCGTTGTCCCCACTTCAATTTGGTGCGCAAGACTTCGAAGAAGGCTCTTCGGATGCGAAGCAATTGGACTTTGTACTCGGCTTTTCGGCAGATCACGCGGTCATCGTCGCGTACAGGCATTCCAGCCTGGCCATCCACACTGAGATAGGCCTCCTCGTCTCCGGTTTTGAGAACGATTTCGATTTCGACCGAATCGCGGACCACCAGTGGGCGATGCGTGAGCGAATGCGGCGAGACCGGTGTGATCACAAAAGCATCGACGGACGGGGTGAGAATCGGGCCGCCAGCGGCCATCGAGTAGGCCGTGGAACCGGTAGGCGTGGAGACGATCAGGCCGTCGGCTTTGTAGGTCGTGACCAAGGCCTTGTCGATGAAGAGTTCGTAGGTATTCAGGCGGGCTAATGCACTTTTGTTGACGATCACGTCGTTAAGAGCGGAATAGCTCATGATCGACTTTCCGCCGCGCAACAACTCGCAGTGCACCATGGACCGGGATTCCACCACGACACGCTTCTGGTCGACCTCGAAAAGCGCATCATAGAGTTCGGGTAACGGGACCTCCGTCAGAAAACCAAGGGAACCCAGATTCACGCCCAGCACGGGGATACCGGCTTGCGAAACGACGCGGGCTGTCGAAAGCAACGTTCCGTCTCCGCCGAGGACGACCACGAAGTCGAGAGGGCCGGCGCCCATTTGCTTTCGATCGATGACTTCGGGCCCGGAAGCGTAGACCGCAGTCTCGCGATCGATCACGACGCGGTATTGACGTTCATGAAACCAGGCAAAGAGCGGTGGAAGAATTTGTGCCAACTCGGGCTTGGCAGGCTTGCAAATGATGCCGACAGACTTGGCGCGGCTGGAGGAAGTCGGTCCGGTGGGCATGGGAAGCAAGAATTGTACTGGTTCGGGTGTCGGGTGGCGAGGGCAGGGGCAGGTCTCAGGTCTTAGGTCTTGGGTCTCAGATTTTAGGTCTCAGGTCTTGGCGCGGGGAAAGCGATATTTTCGCTCTCAGGCATCAGCGTTCAACTTAGAACATGCTGCTGGCTGCTGGCTATTGGCTTCTGGCAAGCGCCCTCACGCCGGTGCTTTTCTTTTGAAGATCCTTAGAAGCTTGCGTAGAGCAGGAATTCGCGATTCCCTTCCCCGCCGAGGATCGGCGAGTCGATCACGTCGGCGGAGCTTGCGGCCAGTTGGAGAACGCAGGCGCGGAGGCGGTCGACAGCGGCTTGCTGTGCCGCCTCGTCGCGCACGATTCCGCCTTTCCCAACCTCGCCGCGACCAGCCTCGAATTGAGGCTTTACCAGGGTCACAACCTGACGTTGCTTCTGACTCGCACTCATAGCCGGAAAAGCGGACGCGATGACAGCGGGCAGGACCAGGGTGGCCGAGATGAAGGAAACGTCGATGGCAATGAACGACGCGTATTCGCCAAGGGCTTCGTGGGTGAGGTAGCGAGCGTTGGTTTTCTCGAGCAGCCGAACGCGAGGATCTTCGCGCAAGCGGAAATCCATCTGGCCGTATCCGGTGTCGACCGCGATCACGCGCGCGGCCCCGTGCTGCAGCAGGCAATCGGTGAAGCCTCCGGTGGATGCGCCCACGTCCAGGCAGGTCAGTCCGGTCACGTCGATATGCCAGTGGTCGAGGGCACGTTCCAGTTTCAGCCCACCGCGGCTTACATATTTGAGATCGCTTCCAAGAAGACGCACGACTGCCTCGGGATCGACGGCAGCACCGGACTTCTCGATCTTCTGCTCGTTGACGAGCACCTTTCCCGCGAGAATCAGCGCTTGTGCGCGTTCGCGAGAGGAGGCCAACCCCCGCTCGACGAGTAGTTTGTCGAGTCGTGATTTCATTGCGCCGTAATCAGACAAATTCGATCGTATGGCTGACAAGTTCTACCACGAACGTGCCAGCAACGCTGACTGTGCAAGGTGTTAAACCTGCTCTCATTGAACGACTTAAATTTAGAATTTCCGCGTTTTCCACAGAATTATCCACCGGAGTGTTGAAAAGTGTCAGGTCGAGACCCTAGCCGCGAAGTTCTTGGGGAATTCTTGGCAGTGGAGTGGCCCGGAGAAAGCGATTTTTCCGCTCTCAGCCACCAGCTTCAAATTAGAAGATGCTACTGGCTGCCAGCGACTGGCTTCTGGTAAGCGCCGGCCAGCTGAAGTCGAGTTCAAATGAAAATCCCGCCCTAGTCTCTGCGACTGCGCCAGGACTAGAACGGGCAGATTCAGTTTCCGGTGTAGCTGCTCTCAGCCGGCGACTTCTTCGAGCAACTTCTGGTCGATGTCGAAATTTGCGTGCACGTTCTGCACGTCGTCCTGCTCTTCCAGGGCCTCGAGCAAACGAATCATCTGGGTGGCGGCTTGGCCCTCGAGCTTGATGTAATTCTGGGGAATCATGGAGACGCTGGAGGAACTGGGAGTGATGCCAGCTTTCTTGACAGCTTCGAGCACGGCCTCGTAGGCGGAGGGTTCGGTGAGGATTTCCCAGTTGTCGCCATCGTCGCGGAGGTCTTCGCCGCCGGCCTCGAGCACGATGCCCATCAGGTCATCTTCCTTGGCAACAGATTTCGGAATCACGATGTCGCCTTTTTTGTGGAACATCCAGGAGACGGCGCCGGCTTCGGCCATGTTGCCGTTGTTTTTGCCGAACACGTGCCGGATTTCGCTGACGGTGCGGTTGCGATTGTCGGTATTGATCTCGGCCAAAATGGCGACACCGCCGGGGCCATAGCCCTCGAGCGTGAATTCTTCATAGGTCGCGCCGGGCAGCTCACCGGTACCGCGCTGGATCGCGCGCTTGATGTTGTCGGCGGGCATGTTTTCGCTCTTGGCGGCAAGGATCGCGGTGCGCAGGCGAGGATTGGTGTCAGGATCGCCCCCGCCGTTCTTGGCGGCAATGCCGATTTCCTTAATAAGACGGGTGAAGATCTTGCCACGCTTGGCGTCGAGCGCGCCCTTTTTATGCTTGATTGTGGCCCATTTTGAATGGCCAGACATAGCGATACCTCGTATCTAAAGAACTGGAATTGCGCAGGATTCGCCCTTAGAGGAAATCACAGGATAGCCTCGGAAACCGACGCAGGCGAACAAAAATTATAGCATGGCCTGTTTTTGGCCGGTTCCCTGGCCGGTTGAGAGCCAGCAACCGATGCCGCTCGATCTCCGGATCTCCAGCTCGAGCCGTCTTGTTCCCTGCAATTCTGCTAAGCTGAGCGGCGTAATTATCGAAGGGCCGAGGACAAAACTGTGCAAGTTGTGGCTGGAGTGGATCTTGGCGGAACGGCGATCAACTACACGTTAGTGGACCGGGACGAGCATTTTCTGATCGAGGGACTGTGCGAGCATCCCGCACTGGCTAAACAGGGACCCGATATTTGTCTGCAGCAAATCGCGGACGGATTAAAGATTGCCACCGAGAAGGCAGATGTTTCGATGGAAGACATCGTCGCCATCGGCCTCGACACTCCCGGGCCGGCGAGTGCCGCGGGCCAGCTCAGCGCCCGGGGCTCCACCAACTTCGTGCATCCCAAGTGGGCAGGATTCGATATTCGCGAAGGCCTTGCCCGCAAGCTCGGGCAGCCCGTCTCCTATCTGAACGACGCGAATGCGGCTGCGCTCTGGGGACACTACACGATCTTTGGCGCCAACAGCCGCGAGACCTCGATTTCTGATGTCGTGGGGACGGGAAACGGGGGCGGCATCATTCTGGATGGCAACGTGGTGAAGGGCAAGAATGGATTCGGCGGCGAGCTGGGCCATGTGCTGATTCCCTACCAGGGCATTCGGGGAATCGAAGGCCTGCAGCCGCAATGCAACTGCGGGCGGATCGGCGACCTGGAGTCGTTGTGCTCGCTGACGGCGATTGAGAAAACCCTGCTGCCACACTTCTTGCGGCGGAATCCGGGACACGATCTGGGAAAGCAGGATCCTCACCAGGCAGCCAAGGCAGTGCGCGGCCTCGCGGACAACGGCGACGCGATCTGCAAAGAGATTTTCCGGGTGCAAGCCCACGCCCTGGGACTTTTCTTCGACGAGATGATTAATACTTTCGACCCTGATGCCTTGATCGTGGGTGGCGGAGTTTTGGAGACCAGTCAGGAGTTCCAGCGCTGGTTCCTGGCGGAAATTCGCGCGGGTATGCCGTCGCAGCGCGAAGAGCAGGCCGGAATTCCAATCCACGTGATGCCGAACGGCGACACGGCCGGGGCACGGGGCGCGGCATTAGAAGCGTTGAAGCTGGCGAGGCAGAGCGGCCTGGCATAGTTGCCGGCGGGCGGATTCCAGAACCATTTACGGCTTCTGGACCATCCGGGCCTGGCGTTCCTTGTAGGCGTAGACAACCGCCAACAAAGGAGCCGAGAGGAGCACACCCCAGAACGGGATGAGGATGCCCAGAACGATGGGTGTCAGGAGCGAAGCCCAGATGGGTACGCGGGCGGTGCGCTTCATGATGTAGGGCTGCAGAAAGAAGCCGTCGACGATTACGATGCCGGCGTAGAGCATCAGGACATAGAGTGAGCGCTCGAGACTCCCCCAGCGAATTCCTGCGGCGAGGACTGGTCCGAGCAGGCTCAGGATCGGGCCGATATGAGGCACGATCTGCAGCGCCGCCGCGAGGACGGCCCAGAACGGCGCCCAGGGGACTTTGAGCAGATACAGACCGATCCACCAGAGCAGCCCGACCGCGATGGAATCCTGCAGTTGAGCGATGGCCCAGTTCTTCAGGGCGCCGCCGGTAATGCGGGCATGTTCGCCGAGACTCATGCGGGTTGGATGCCCCTTCCGAGTTGAAATCGAAGGAATTTCGCGGCGCTGTCAACCTTCGCAACCGAATATTCGTCCATAGTCATAGCAGCCGAAAAATTGATGGAGACCGCACTGACCTCCGCGCTGGGCGCCGCTGCACAAAATATCACGGCGGAAGAGTTTGAAGCGATCGTGCGCCGGCACCAGCGGCGGGTGCACCGGTTCCTCTTGATGCTGCTCCGCGATGCGGAGGAAGCGGACAATCTGACGCAGGAGTGCTTTCTGCGCGCGTATCAGAACCTTGGCAGTTTCCGGGGAGAATCGAGCCTGGAGAGCTGGCTTCTGCGAATCGCCACAAACCTGGCACGCGACCACGCCCGCAGCCGCAAAGTAAGTTTCTGGAAACGGCTGCTGGGGCTGGATGGTGACCAGAGCAGCGGCGGGGCGGAGTTGCTGCCATCTGGCCAGGCGTCGCCGGAGCGGGTACTGCTGGCGCGGGAAAATGTACGGGCGGTTTGGGAAGTCACGAGCCAGCTTTCACAACAACAACGCGCGGTGTTTTTGTTGCGGTTTGTGGAAGAGATGGAGTTGCATGAAATCGCTTCGGCAATGGGTCTGCAGGTGGGCAGTGTCAAGACGCACCTGTTCCGCGCCGTGCAGACTGTGCGAAGCAAGTTGAGGGACCTGCGATGAACAGTAACGAGAACTCGCACGATCCGCTGGTGGAGCGGGTGCTGGTGAGTTTTGATCTTGCCGCCGAACACCATATCTCCAATTGTCCGCCCTGCCAGGCAGAACGCGAGCGGGTGGAAGATGCGTTGCGCCAGTTCGGCACCGCAAACCGCGAGTATGCGCAACGTCCCGAGAGGTTCTGGGAGGAACAGGCGAGCCAGATCCGCCGGGCGTGCCGGCAATCGGAGAAACAATCGCGCATCACTGCGACCCTGGTGCCGAGCGTGGTGGTCCTGCTGCTGGCTGCCTTCGGCATTCTGGGACACCTTCCGGCTACGCGACCGGCTGCGATCTCGCAGCCTGCGGCCCAGGTGGATCAAGACCACGAATTACTAATCGAGGTGGAGCGGGTCATGCAGACCGACACTCCGGTAGCGTTGGAGCCCGCCACGCTCGTCGTCGATCAGCGAAACAGCGGTGTGCCCTTGAGTTCGAGGTCTGACAGAAAGGAAACTCATACGAATGAAAACTAGATGGATGTTTGCTTTTGGCACAGTGGCGTTGGCGGGTGCGTGCCTGGCTCAGGACGCGGGCGTTGCCGCGGGTGGTATAACCACTGGTCCCGGGCATCCGGGAGGGGGACCAGTCGTGATGTACAGGCGAGAAATGGGAAAGTGGTGGCAGAATGCGGACGTGGTTTCCAAACTGGGTCTGAGTGATTCTCAAGTCGCGCAACTGAACCAGGTTTTCTTTAATCACAAAATGAAGCTGATCGATTACGGCGCCGAGATGGAGAAGCAGGATCTTAAGCTGCAGACCCTGCTCGATGCGGATCAACCGGATGAAGGACAGGTCAATTCCCAGGTGGATCAGGTCCTGGCCGCGCGCGGCAAACTCGAGCGCGAGTTTACGGCCATGAATCTCGACCTGCGCAAGCAGTTGTCGCTTGAGCAGTGGAGACAGCTGAAGACAATACGTGGAACTGACGTCGGCCCAGGACCTCACTTCTTTATGAAGTTCAAAACCGGAGGACCGGGCGGGCCCGCCATGCCCGACGATCTCCCTCCCCTGCCGCCGCCTCCTCCCGGCATGGAGTAACTCCGTAACCAGTGATGTACTGCCGCCTGGCCCTTGCCCAAGGAGCCAGGCGGTTTTCATTTTCTGCGTGGTAGACTCGACCTATTCCAGCCGGAAAGGCGATTTGCCGTGAAATTTGGCGTGCTCATCTTCCCCGGATCGAACTGCGATCACGATGCCTACTGGACCATCCAGCAGGTTGCCAAACAGCCGGTCACGTTTCTGTGGCATGAATCGCACGATCTCGAGAACTGCGACGCCATCATCGTGCCCGGGGGCTTTGCCTATGGCGACTACCTGCGCACGGGTGCGATCGCGAAGTTTTCGCCGGTCATGGAGTCAGTGAAAAAGTTCGCCAATGGCGGCGGGATCGTACTGGGCATCTGCAATGGGTTCCAGATCCTCTGCGAATCCGGGCTGCTACCCGGCGCGCTGATGCGGAACATCGGGCTGAAGTATGTTTGCAAGCCGGTGCAGGTGCGCGTGGAAAGCACCGACACTCCTTTTACGAACGCCTGCCAGTCAGGAGAGATTCTCACCATTCCGATTGGGCACATGGAAGGCAACTACTTCTGCGATGACGACACGCTCGCCCAGTTACAGCGCGATCAGCGGATCGTCTTTCGCTACGCAACACTGGATGGGCGGGTCACTGCAGAGGCCAACCCCAACGGGTCGCTCGACAACATCGCCGGCATCTGCAGCCCGGGACGCAATGTTTTGGGGATGATGCCGCATCCGGAACGCGCGGCCGAACCGGAGTTGGGCTGTACCGATGGATTCAAGGTGTTCCAGTCGCTGGTGGGAGCAATGGCAGCCAAATAACGCGTCGCTATCAGAGCGCGATCCCGGATTGCAGATCTCAGATTGAAGATTGAAAGCGGCAGGTGTGCCATGGCATCTGGGCAATCTGAAATCTAAACTCTAAAATCTGAAATCGTTTCAACTCACATGGTTCGTTACGGCATCGTCGGATTCGGCTTGCACGCCGTGCGCCGGCTCATGCCGGGTTTTGCTTTGGCGCAGACCTGCCAGGTGATCGCTCTCTCGCGCCGCGAAATGGGCAAGGCGCGCGCCTCGGCGGCCGAGTACAAGATTCCGCTGGCCTTCGATTCGGCCGCGGAACTGTGCCGCTCGCCCGAAGTGGATGCGGTGTTTGTGGCGACTCCCAATGCCCTGCATCTCGAGGACGTCCTGACCGCGATCGCCCAGGGCAAGCCCGTACTGTGCGAGAAGCCGATGGGCATGAATGCCGGGGAATGCAAGCAGATGGTAGAGGCGGCACGCAAGGCAAAGGTGCTGCTGGGCGTGGCGCAGGTATTTCGTTTCGAAGACAGCACGGCCCGGTTGCGAGAGCGAATCGCCGCGCGGCAGATCGGCCGGCCGATCTTTGCGCGCTCGGAGTTTTCCTATCCGGCTACGCACCATAAACGGCTTTGGCTGACTGATCCGGCGCTCGCGGGCGGAGGGCCGATTGCCGACGTCGGCGTGCATTGCGTCGATGCCTTGCGCTACATCCTGCAGGACGAAGTTGTGCGGGTGGCCGCCCGTGGCCTTTGGGATGAGCGTTCGGGCGGTGTCGAGGCAGCGGCAGTTTTGAGCCTCGAGTTCGCCAAGGGAACGCTGGGCACGGTGCTGGTTTCGATGCGGGCGGACTATCGCACCCCAATCGAATTCGTCGGAGAAGGCGGGGTGCTGCGAGCCGATGACGGGCTGAATGTCGAGCGGCCCATCAATGTGAACCTGCGGCGTAACGGTGTAGTCGTGGAAAGCGAGCTGGTGTTGAACCAGTACGCTTACGCCCGCCAGGTCGATATGTTCGCTGCCGCGGTACGCGGCGAAGCATCGTTTCCAGTTCCAGGCGAGGAAGGCTGGCAAAATCAGGAGATCCTGGATGCGGCGTTTCGAAGCTTGAAGAGCGGGCGGGTGGAAGAAGTTCCGCAGGTTCGCAGATCTACCTAGAACTGGCGCGAATCTTGATTCGGCGAAGAGTGCATGGGTCCTTCGCTTCGCTCAGGATGACTGTGCCGGGGGTTGATACTACGGGATCACTGCGTTATTCGAGGGCGCAATCGGCACCTTTAGCGCAGAGTCTTCGGGCCGTGGCGGGACGCCTCGCGCCTGCACGATGGCCCAGTGCCATTCCTGATCGGGTGCGGGGACGGTGTTCAGGGGAGACTTGAAAACGACTGTCGCCGACGGGAGAGCAACGGCTCTCAGGTGATAAAGAGTCGTCACGTCCGGCTGCTTCTCGACGGTCAATGGGGTTTCCGCAGCGGCAGGAATCAGCTTCACCGCGCCGTGATAGCCAGCCGTCGGGTTGTCGCGGTGCACGATGGTGAGGCCGACCGTGATTTCCTCGACTCTCCACTGCGTTCCGTTGAAGACGGAGACCTGCAGACCTTCCTCGCTAATCGTGGCTGGCCCATTCAGCTTGCGCATTTCGTCATCGGGCAAGTCCGTCTGGACAAACGGGTGTGACAAAAGCGAACTCGTGTGCCCATTGAAAGAAAGACTGCACATCACATCCGGCGATGAAACCTGGAACGTCTTGCCGGCGCCATCGAAGGAGTACAGGAAGCTGGTGCTGGTCAGGTGGCGGCTTTCGGCGTCATCCATTACCTGAGTGAGATTGTCGTTATCAATGATGGCATGAGACGGAGCCGGCTGCTGCTGTGGCTGGGTTTCCTCCGGGGATGGTTCTTTCTTCTTGCGGAAGGCACGGGCCACGTCACCGAGAGGCGCCGGACTTTCCTGTGCCGGTAGTGATGGGGGGAAGCACAATCCGAACGCGCACAGGGCGAGAATTGCCTGCCGGTAAAACCCTTGGCCCAAGGTCCCAGACTCGGTCATACGAATGAGTTCCCGATGGCGCTGCCGGGCGATGTCCGCGAAAAGGCGCGTCCACGGCGCGAAGCGCGTCCCAAGCTCTAAGGGAATTGTAGCGGCGAAAGGCGGGCGGGGTACGAACGCAGGTGCTAGAACCTTGGTCGGATATTGGCGAGAAAAGATCGAGGGCACGTACGACCCGAAGTGGCGTGCAACGGGAGGACGTACCCTCGCGAGTTCAGGCTCAGTTTTACAGGAGGCCCGACGTACGGTACTGCGGAACGGGATCTACCACCGGCTGACGTTTGAAAATCCAGCGGGCCACCGCAAATCCCAGCGCCGCGTAACAAACATGCATCAATCTCACAGGCCACCCCCCAAGTACGGACATCGGCCTCGGTACCGCAGGGGAGGAGCCTCGCTACGCCCTCAAATTAGCAATCCGGCACCGAAGGGTCAATGCACCAAAAGTGCCATGGCGTAGCACCGAAGTAACAGGCAGTCACCTGTCCTGCGCACCGCTGCGTGATGTTCGAACCGCGGTCCGGACCCTGTTTTCGCATCGAGCCGGGCCTTTTCCGGAGCCGTTACCCGCAGCGATAAACACCGCTGCGGACCCGAACCACGGCTGTCAGCAGAAAGATCGGACTGCGCGGCTGGCGGCAAAGTGCGAACCTGCATCTAAGAGGTTTGTCGCCTTCTTTACACGCCTTCGATTTACAATGGCGGCCCGGGTGGGGCACACTCCTGACGGCGAGGAGAGAGTATACGGTCGCCGGCGTCTGGCGCGAAGCGGTGGAATCGGCAGGGAAGGGCGCAATGCCAGGCCAGCATAGATAGTCTTGACCCATATGCGTTCACGGTGCTCTGTGGCAGTCGCCGTTGCGGCGACGCTTTGCCTGCTGCTGGTGGAAGCAGGAACCGGCCAGAATACGACGCGGATCAGTCTGGATGAGGCCATCGACCTGGCGCTGGCGCACAACCACGCCATCAAGGCGAACCGGACCCTGATTCTGCAGAATCAGGCACAGGAGATCACGGCCAATCTCCGCCCCAACCCGACGTTGGGACTGGACACGCAGTTTGTCCCCTTCTTCAGTCCACAGGACTTCTCCGGTGACAATCTCAACCAGGTCCAGCAGTTCGATGTAGGCATCGGATATCTGTTCGAACGGGGCCACAAGAGGCAGCGACGGTTGCAGGCGGCCCGCGACCAGACGGCGGTGACGCGGGCGCAGGTCGCCGATGCGGAGCGGACGCTGGCGTTCAACGTAGGTCAACAGTTTGTCAGTGTCCTGCTGGCCGAATCGACCTTGCAGTTTGCCTTGGAAGATTTGAAGGGGTTTCAGCAGACGGTCGACATCAGCGAGATCCAGTTAAAGGCCGGCTACATCGGCGAAGGCGACTACCTGAAGATCAAGCTACAGCTGCTGCAATTCCAGACGGATGTGTCGGCGGCCCGACTGGCGCGGGTCCAAGCGCTGACCGGCTTGCGGGAACTGCTGGGGTATGACGCAGTGCCGGCAGACTTTGATGTGATTGGCGATCTGGCGTACCAGTCGCTGCAGGTCAATCTCGAGACGCTGCAGGCGCGAGCACTGCGGGATCGGCCGGATTTCCGGGCGGCGCAACTGGGGGTCACCGCGGCCAGGAGCCAGATTCTACTGGCCAAGGCGAACGCCAAGGTGGACGTGAACGGAACCTACGATTTCACTCACGTATCGGGGGAGAACACGGCATCGATCTTCGCGAATTTCGAGTTGCCAATTTTCAATCGCAATCAGGGAGAGATCTTGCGTACCAATCACGCGCTGACCCAGGCGGAGGAGCAGGAGCAATCGGCGAGCGATACGGTGCTCTCGGATGTCTCCAACGCGTACGAGGCGGTAAAGAGCAACGATGAAGTCGTGCAGCTATACATGTCGGGTTACCTGAAGCAGGCGCAGGATTCGCGCGACATCAGCGAGTATGCTTACAAGCGAGGCGCCGCAAGCCTGCTGGATTATCTGGACTCGGAGCGCAGTTACCGGGCAACGCAACTGGCGTACCGCCAAGCCCTGGCCTCTTACATGACAGCACTGGAGCAGTTAAAGCAAGCACTGGGAACGAGGAACCTGCCATGAGCCAGGGGAGGGCTTGGTTTTGGATGGCTTCGGCCGCGGTCGCCGCGATACTCATCGCAACCATGGGCTGTGAGGGCCCGGCGAATTCCGCCTCCGCGGCGAAGAACCCGAACAATCCGGAACTGTTTCAGATCCCGCCGGAGCAAATGTCTCATGTCGAGGTGCTGAAAGTTCAGCCCACGAACCTTTCGCGGACACTGCGGCTAACCGGCGCCGTGGCATACAACGGCTTTCGCACGACCCCGGTGATCACGCAGGTGAGCGGTCCGGTCAGCCGTGTCGTCGTGGTTCCTGGACAGCGAGTGCAGCAAGGTGAACCCATGCTGTACGTCTCGAGCCCGGACTACTCGCAGCTGCGCACGAATTACCTGAAAGCCAAGGACGCCGATGCCTTGGCGCAGAAGGCATACGACCGAGCCAAGGACCTGTACCAGCACAAGGCGATTTCGGAGCAGAGCCTGGAACAGGCCGAGTCCGCGGAGGTGCAGGCCAGCGGGGACGTGGCTGCGGCGCGAGCCGCGCTGAAAGTGCTGGGCATCACGGATCCGGACTCACTGGTGAAGTCGCCGCCGTCCCCGGAGGTTCCGGTGCGAGCCCCGATCGGCGGGATGGTGGTGGAACAAGATGTGGCCGCAGGACAACTCCTGCAAACCAGTGCGACCCAGTGCTTCATGATTTCCGACGTGCGCAACGTCTGGGTGCTGGTCAACATATATCAGAAGGATCTGCCTTATGTGAGGGTTGGGGACGCGGTATCGATCCAGACGGACTCCTATCCGGACGTGTTCCACGGGCGCATCGCATACGTGGCCGCGTCGCTCGATCCGAACACGCGCACATTGCAGGCACGCATCGACACCAGCAATCCGGGCGAGAAGCTGAAGAAAGATATGTTCGTCGTAGCGATGGTGAATGCGGGAACGATCGGCAATGCCATCGCCTTGCCCGATGCGGCGGTGCTGCGCGATAGCGAGAACCAGCCTTTTGTTTACGTCGAGGTTTCCCAGAACCAGTTCGGGCGGCGCCCGGTCACGCTGGGGGAGAGCCTGAATGGCCAGACCGAGGTCACCAGCGGCCTGAAGCCGGGGGACAGCGTAATCGGGAATGGCAGTCTGTTTCTGCAATTTGCGAATTCGCTGCAGCGCTGAAGGCAACGACCGGAAGATATTTTGCGAAAACAAAACAAGATCGTGACCACCCCAGCGGAATGATCCATCGAATCGTCCAAGCGGCTCTGCGTCAAAGATTTCTGGTGTTGATGCTGACCGGCTTCATCACGGTCGGAGGAATCCTGTCGTTTCAGCGGATGCCGGTGGATGCTTACCCGGACCTCTCTCCTCCGCAGGTTGAAATCATTACGCAATGGCCGGACCACGCCGCGGAAGAGGTAGAACGGCTGGTAACGCTTCCGCTGGAACTCCAGATGAACGGCGTCCCTCACATGATGGTGATGCGGTCGATCTCGCTGTACGGCTTGTCGGATCTACGGCTGACCTTCGAAGAGAGCACGGACGACTACTTTGCGCGGCACGTGGTGTTTGAGCGGCTGGCCCAGGCCACGCTTCCCTCGGGGGTGACTCCGACGCTGGCGCCCTTATTCAGCCCCAGCGGACTGGTATACCGCTATGTGCTGGAGAGTGGGGATCGCAGTCCGCAAGAGCTGAAGACAATTGAAGACTGGGTTGTGGAACGGGCGTACCGCTCGGTTCATGGGGTGGCCGACGACTCGGGGTTTGGCGGGACGGTGATGCAGTATCAGGTCCTGCTCGATCCGGCGCGGATCTATGGCTATCACCTGACGGTGCCACAGGTGACGGCGGCTCTGGCCGCCAATAATGCCAATGCGGGCGGCGGTTTCTATTCGCAAGGCGGGCAGTTCTACTACGTGCGCGGCATCGGACTCGTACGCAACACCGACGACATCGGGAACGTCGTAGTGGGCGCCAATAAGGGAGTGCCGATCCGGGTGCGGGATGTGGGAGAGGTAACGATCGGGCACGCTCCGCGCCTGGGCGAGTTCGGGTACCTGAAGAACGATGATGCGGTGGAAGGCGTCATTCTCATGCTGCGGGGCGAGCAGACGCAGAACGTGCTGAAAGGAGTAGAAGCGAAGACCGAAGAGCTGAACCAACACGTCCTGCCACCCGACGTGAAGGTCCACCCCTACTACGATCGCAGCGAACTAGTAGCCCTGACCACGGACACGGTGGAGGCTAACCTGCTGCGCGGGATGGTGCTGGTACTGCTGGTTCTGATCTTCTTCCTGGTCAGCATACGGGCAGCGATCATCGTGGCCATCACGATCCCGCTGTCCTTGCTGTTTGCTTTCATTGTACTTCACGCGCATGACGTTGCGGCCAACCTTCTTTCGATCGGTGCGATTGATTTTGGGATCGTCATCGACGGCACGGTGGTAATGATGGAGAACATCTACCGTGAACTGGCGTTGCGTGAAGGACAGGAATACAAGCTGAACGACGTGATCCTGCTGGCAGCGAAAGATGTCGATCGGCCGATTTTCTATTCGGTGGCGGTCATCCTGGCGGGGTATTTGCCGATCTATGCGCTGACCGGGCCGGCGGGAAAACTCTTTCATCCGATGGCGGAAACGATGTCGTTTGCCCTGGTGGGAGCGTTGATTTTGACGCTCACGCTGGTGCCGGTACTGGCGTCGTACTGGTTCAAGGGAGGCGTTCGCGAGAAGACGAACCGTCCCTATGAGTGGATGAAAGAGAAGTATGCGAAATATCTGGACTGGGCACTCGACCGGCCCCGAACCACGCTGACGGTGGCGACATTGATTTTTGGGGCGACGCTGCTGCTGGTCCCGTTTATCGGGGGAGAGTTCATGCCGCACCTGGATGAAGGCGCACTCTGGGTGCGGGCAACCATGCCTTACACCATTTCCTTCGAGGAGGCGAGCACGATCGCGCCGCAGATCCGCACCATCCTGATGTCGTACCCGCAAGTGACGGTGGTCGGTTCAGAGTTGGGGCGGCCCGATGACGGTACCGATCCCACCGGTTTCTTCAACTGCGAGTTTTACGTGGGGCTGAAGTCGTACAAGGACAAGGCGTGGAGCGGAGAGGTCCACGACAAGAAAGAGCTGATCGAGTCGATCAACAGGAAGCTGACGGCGTTCCCCGGGATCATTTTCAACTACACCCAGCCCGCCGAAGACGCCGTAGACGAAGCACTGACGGGCCTGAAGAGTTCCCTGGCGGTGAAGATCTACGGCGACGATCTGACCGTATTGCAGGACAAAGCGATCCAAATCAAGAACACGCTGGCGAAGGTGCCGGGGTTCACGGAACTCACCGTCGTGCGGGAGTTGGGTCAGCCGAGCTTGCTCATTAACGTGGACCGGGACAGGATCGCGCGCTACGGAATTAACGTTGCGGATGTAGAGGCGGTGATCTCGGCGGCCGTGGGCGGGCAGGCCGTCACGCAGGTCATCCAAGGGGAAAAACTGTTCGACCTGGTCGTGCGCATGCAGCCGCAATTCCGCAGCAGCGCGCACGAGATCGGGAACCTGCTGGTGGGCACTCCGGACGGCCAGCAGATTCCGCTAAGCCAACTGGCCGACATCCAACAGGGGAATGGGGCGTCGTTCATTTATCGCGAAAACAATTCGCGTTATATCGGCGTGCAATACAGCATTGAGGGGCGCGACCTGGAGCGGGCCGTGCGCGACGGACAAGCGGCAGTCGCGAAGGTGGTCAGCCTGCCCACGGGCTATCAGATGCAGTGGGGCGGAGAGTACAGCCAGTTCCTGGAAGCGAAGTCGCAGATGTACTTTATCGGGCCGCTGGCGGTGGTCCTGATCTTCATGATTCTGTTTGCGCTCTACGGCAACTTCAAATTCCCGGTCACGATCGCGCTGGGAGTGATTATGACGGAACCGGTCGGGGCTCTGGTTGCGCTAAAGCTGACGCACACGCCGTTCAGCGTTTCGTCGGTTCTGGGATTACTTGCGCTGCTGGGAGTGTCGGTGGAAACCGCCGTCATCCTGGTGTCCTACATCAACAAGCTGCGGCAAGAAGGGCGCGATATCCGGACGGCGACGCGCGAGGCTTCCCTGCTGCGACTGCGGCCGATCATGATGACTGCCCTGGTAGCGTGCCTGGGACTGTTGCCGGCTGCGCTCTCCACGGGAATCGGTTCCGACACGCAAAAGCCGTTCGCCATCGTGATCGTTGCCGGCCTGATCTCTCGCCTGTTTATCGGATTCTTCGTCAATCCGGTGCTGTACGAAATGGTCGCCCGGGAAGGCGACGTGCTCCAGGTGTAGAGCGGTTCGACGTCTGTTCGGTTGCTCACAACGCGCGGCCGGGCGATGGATGCTGAAAGAGGAAGGCGCTGGTGTGAAAAAGGGCGGCACGCATTGCCGCCCTGAATCAAGATCTTAATAGGACTTTGTCTAGCCCTAGGGTTCGTTCTGCCCCGAACTGACCGCGCTATCGGGGGCAGGAACGGCGATCGGGAAAATACCTTTTTCGGCGGCCAATTTCTGGAACGGAGCTACGTCGGTTTGCTGCAGCTCGGTCCAATGAGCAAGTGCTTCGTCGGTTTGTTTCTTCAGCACCTCAAAACGTTGCTTCGCGGCTTCGGTAGGGGCGCAGTCGCATCCGCCATCGACAATCATGCCGAGGAACGCTAACTGGCCGTCGAGACCGGGCCGGTAAGCAAGAGAGTCTTCGTTGGCGCTGATGCGCAGATTGATCAGGACCTGGCGAGCCGATACCAGTTTTGCGGTCAGCCCATCGGCGGATGCGGCAAGGGCATGCGCGCTGTCGTCGGTGGGAAGACGCCGTTTCAGCGCCTCGGTCTGGGTTCGCACATCCTCCATCTGGTTCACCGCGGCGTAGACCCGATTCAACTGCTCGCGGATCTGCATTTGCAGGTTGAACTGCTGCTCGAGATCGGCCTGGGAAACCTGGACGCGCGGATCGAGTTTAACCTCGATGGGCGCGGTTTGCGATTGACTGTCCGCGGTGAGCCGCACCTGATAGGCTCCGGGAACCGCGAGTGCTCCGCGAGCGCCTTCGTTGTATTCCCACAGATAGTAGCCGGGGACTCGATTGGCGTTTTCGTAGCGCAGATCCCACACGAAGCGGTTCAGTCCGGCTTCGACCTTGATCTGTTTCTCCGGCTTCTTGTCATCTGGATCGAGAGGCTCCTGTGGGGTTTTCGCCTTGAGGCTGGAATAGCGCCGGATGGTCTGGCCCTGGCTGTCGAGAATCTCGATGGCTACTTCTCCCTTGGGAACTTCTTTCAAGAAGAAATAGAGGATCGCGCCCGAAGGCGGATTCGTGCCGGCCACGCTGGCGCGGTGGTCGTCCTCCTCCGGAGTCTGCTCTGGATTGTGGATGCGATACGCGGTTGCAGGCTTGTAAAGATGGACGGCTTGTTTTGCGACATCGTCGGTGAACTGACGAAGCGGGCTGAGGTCGTCAAGAATCCAGAAAGAGCGCCCATGCGTGGCGAGCACCAGGTCATCATTTTTGACGATCAAATCGTGGACTGGAACCCGGGGCAAGTTGAGCTGCAGCGGGCGCCAGTCGGCGCCGTCGTTAAACGAGACGAACACACCGCTTTCCGTGCCAGCATACAGAAGGCCGCGCTTTTTGGGGTCTTCGCGGACGGCGCGTACGAAAGTCGTCTCCGGAATCCCTTTCGCGCCCTTCGTCCAGGTCTTCCCGTAGTCTGAAGTCTTGTAGATGTAGGGACGCATGTCATCGTTTTGATGACGATCAATTGCGACGTAGGCGGTTCCCGCATCGAAGGGCGAGGCATCGATCTGGCTGATCCGGCTCCATTCCGGCATGTCCTTTGGAGTGACGTTGGTCCAGGTTTTGCCTCCGTCGCGTGTCAGCTGAATCAAGCCGTCGTCGGTACCCGCCCAGATCACGCCTTTGGTGACCGCCGACTCGGCTACGGCAAAGATTGTGTCGTAATACTCCGTGCCGGTGTCGTCGATGGTGATGGAGCCGCCTGATGGTTGCTGTTTGCTCTTGTCGTTTCGTGTCAGGTCGGGGCTGATGGCGTCCCAGTGCACGCCGCCGTCGGTGGTTTTGAACAGCTTCTCGCCCGCGTGGTAGAGCGTCTCAGGGTCATTCGGCGAGATCATTACGGGTGAGGTCCACTGGAAACGATGCTGTAGTGCCGCCGCGCCGCCGGCATCCCCCAGTTCGGTCTGATTCGTGATGTCGCGCAACTGCCCATTCCGCTTGTCGTAGCGCGTGATGAGCCCCTGGTAGTCTGCCGCATACACGATGTTGGGTTCGGGTGGGTAAGGCGCGATATAACCCGCTTCCCCGCCCCCGACCGGGTACCAGTCGGACCGATCGATCAGCCCGTCGTCACTTCGCGTGGCGATGGCCACTGTGCTGTTATCCTGCTGCGCGCCGTAGATGTAGTACGGAGTGCGATTGTCGGCGATGACGTGATAGAACTGCGCGGTCGGCTGGTTGTCCTGGCGGCTCCAGGTTTTGCCGCCGTCGAGTGTGACGCTAGCACCGCCGTCGTTTGTGCCGATCATGCGATTCGGGTTCTTGGGATCGATCCACAATCCGTGATTGTCACCGTGGGGAAGCTTGAATTTATTAAAGGTGCGGCCACCGTCGGTGGAACGATAGGCGTCCACATTCATGATGTATACGGTTTGCGCGTCCTGGGGATCGGCGATGATGTGCATGTAATACCAGGGGCGCTCGGTCAGGCTGTGGCTGCCGTTGACCAGTTGCCAGCTATCGCCACCGTCATCGGAGCGATAGAGGCCGCTATCCGCAGCCTCAATCAAGGCGTAGACACGATCAGAGTTCGCGGCCACAGAGACACCGATGCGGCCGTAGGGCCCCTTCGGCAGTCCTTTCTCTTCGAGAGGCTTCCAGGTTGTTCCACCATCGTTCGATCGATATAAGCCGCTTCCCGGGCCGCCGCTGGAAAGATTCCAGGGAGAGCGCCGCACCTGCCAGAGCGCGGCATACAGCACGTTCGGGTTGCGGGGGTCGAAGGCGACGTCGATGCCGCCGGTGTTCTCATCTTTGTAGAGAACCTTCTCCCAGGTTTTTCCGCCATCGACGGTTCGGAAGATGCCGCGCTCGGGGTTCGGTCCAAAAGGATGGCCCAGAGCGGCGACGAAGGCGATATCAGGATTCCGGGGATTCACGATGACCTTGCCGATGGCGCGGGAATCTCGTAGTCCGACATTTTTCCAGGTTTTGCCGCCGTCGAGCGTCTTGTACACGCCATCGCCGTGCGAGATGTTTCCGCGGAGGCACGCCTCGCCCGTGCCCACGTACACGATGCTGGGATCCGATACCGACACCGCCAGGCTGCCAATGGCTGACGTGCCTTCCTTATCGAAAACCGGCTTCCAGCTCAGAGCGCCGTCAGTGGACTTCCAGACGCCGCCTCCCGTGCTGCCGAAATAGTAGGTGGTTGGATCACCCGGAATTCCGGACGCCGTCAGCGAGCGGCCGCCGCGGAACGGGCCGACCAGCCGATATTTCATTCCCTTGAACAGCGGGTCTTCGATGGAAGGCTGCTGTGAGGCCTCGGCGCTGCTGGCCGTTTGCACCGTGGGCTCGGCGCCTTTCTTTTCGGGAGAATTCTTTTGCGCCGGCGCCGGGGGGGACATCAGGAGAAGAACGACGGCAAAGAAAAATACTGTGGTTCCTTGCAAGCAAGAGCGGGTCGTCATGGCGTGCTCCCTGGGGAAGTTGGCAACCGCATATCGTAAACCGTTCGTGAGTCTGACGAAAAGGGTGGGAATGAGTGAGCGCCAGGTTCGGCTTCGCTCCTCGGTAACGGAATGGACCATGCGGAAGTGGCCGTCAAAATACCTATCGTGACGCGAGCTGTTACTTCTTTTTGTCTTCGAGCAACTTGCGGGCAGCCTGCAATTCCTTGAGCTTGTCCGCAGGCACCGTCGGATAAGAAAGATTCAAGTCGTCGAGGGTGTCGACGATTGCGGCAGCGACTGCAATGTGGGTAAACCACTTGTTGTCGGCCGGAATCACATGCCAGGGCGCATCTTCGCTGGCCGTGTGCCGAATCATGTCTTCGTACGCCTGCATGTAGTCGTCCCAGTAGCCGCGCTCTTTGATATCGGCCGCAGAAAACTTCCAGTTTTTGTCGGGCCGGTCAAGGCGCGCCAGGAAGCGTTGCTTCTGCTCCTTCTTGGAGAGGTTCAGAAAGAATTTACGGATCACAATGCCATTACGCGTCATGTAGCGCTCGAACGCACGGATATCTTCGTAGCGTTCCTTCCAGATGTCCTTGGTGATAAGTTTCGAGGGAATTTTTTCCGCCTTGAGCAGCTCGGGATGCACGCGAACCACGAGAACTTCCTCGTAGTAGGAGCGGTTGAAAATGCCGATTCGCCCCCGCTCGGGCATGCTCTTCATCGTTCGCCACATGTACTCGTGGTCGAGATCCTCAGCGGACGGTGCCTTGAAAGAAAACACCTGACACCCTTGCGGATTGACCCCCGACATCACATGCTTGATGACACCGTCTTTTCCGGCGGCATCCATAGCCTGGAAGATCAGCAGGAGCGCCCAGCTGTTCTGGGCATAAAGCTTGTTCTGGAGCTCCGCCAGTTGCGCGACTCCGTCTTGCAGGAGTTGATTTGCCTCTTCCTTCGTCTTGACGCCAGCCGTATGCGCCGGATCGTAATCTTTAAGACGAAAGTGCTTGCCATCTTCCACTCGAAATGGCTTCACCAGTTTTCGTGAAATTTTCATAGCCAGTACCAGGGCCGCTGGGCTGCGTATGCACGGAAGCGAGCGCGAGAAGTCTACACCAGCGCGGCGAGTAGGTGATCAGTGCGTCAACGTTAGGCCGCCAGAGCTCAATATGCACCAAAGTTCATGAACGAACAGGAGCACGAAAACTGCGGAGAACTCGGTATGATGCGGCATCGGTGAGCCCTTCGCCAACGGCACGCCGAAGTACGCCCCACAAATCCTGGAGGTCCCCAATGAGGCGATCCGTGCTTCTGTCCCTTGCGCTGGTGCTGCTTCCCGCGTTCGCGCCGGCTCAGACCTGTCCGAAAGTTGCCCTGACGACCACCACCTCGACCATCAAGGACCTGGTTGCAGCCGTGAACTGCCTCTCCTCCACGACCGAGCAGCCGACAACTCCCAAGGCGGGGGCGACGGCCAAGGCGATGCAGGCCGAATCTTTTCAGATCGTCGGGCCGCAGCATAGCCGTCCCTATCCCAACCTCGTAATGGTGCTTCTCACGGTGCCTACTGGAGGAGTGCTGAAGAGCGCCGTGGTCACCCCTGACACCAAAGAAGCAAACGTAACGGCGGAGGCCGGAGGCTCGTGTTCGGTGAAGATCAATCCGGATAAAACGGTCGACAGCCACTGTTACATCGCCGGTGGTACGGTCTACATTCTTTATCGCTAGTTGATCGCCATTCTTTATCGCTAGTTGATCGCCGTGTGCTTAGCTGGGGCGCGGCTTGAAGTGATAGACGACGTCCTGTTTCGAGGGGATAGGCACACCATCGCGCGTGGCGGGGCGGAAACGCCAGTTCTCGAGCGCCGCCAGCACCTGGGCGTCAATTACGGAACCCATGCTCTGCACGACCGTCTTGTTGACGATGGCGCCGCTCTCATCAATCGTAATCTCAATCACCACGTTCCCCTCAGCAATGCCGCGCAGGTCCTCGGGATTGACGTGCGGTTCTGATGTCACCGCGGGCAGGGCGGGCCGAATCTCTTCCCCGGCAGTGGCCTCGTCTGACAAAGAGCCGTAAGGACTGCCGGCTGACGGCGCTGGGGCCGATGCCGACCGGCTATCGACGCTACTCGAATCCGCCGACACACGCTGGTTGGACGCGAGTTCGCGACCGTGGCTTCCCTTCCAGGTCAGAGGGGCTCTGGCAGCGACGTGTTTCTTTTCGTGGGAAGCGTCTTCCCGGTTGGACCCATCAGTCGACGAACCGGTCGTCCAGTACAGATGAGTAACGGTCGTACCGTGGGCCCCGCCCAGCACTGATGCGGGAGCGACGAAGATCGGAGTCCGACCGCGAAGGACCAGCAGAAACAACACCAGATGGAACGCGATCGAGGCGGCAAGCGTCGGCCGCCGCGCCCAGTCTCGACCCAGTGTGCTCTGCTCGAAGATGGCTGCCTTGCTCTCAGGCATGCGGGTTAGACGCTCATCCAGGGAAAGCGTCGCACGCTTCGATCCCGAAAATCCAGCGGATTTTGCGTTGGCAAACGAGGAACGGACTGCAGGACTTTCGATGGAACCGGCTCCGGGGCGGGTCTGTTGCAGCGACGTCGCTTGCCTCCCTAGTCCAAAGCCATTGCTTCTATTGGCTTACGATGCACTAACGATTTCGACGCGCGCGGGCAGCTTTGCTAAGGTGCTTTTAAGGAAGTTCCAGCTAGCCGGGAAGAGCGTGACCATTGATTCCCAGGATGCGCACGAACTGCCCTATCGAATCACATCTTCTGTGGAGGTCGCATGTTTCTGATCGGCGTTTTTTTCCTTGGGCTTTGGATCACAGGTTTGGCCACGTCGCATACCATGGGTGGCTTTATTCATGTGTTGCTGGTGCTGGCAGTTATGGCATTGATGAGCAACCTGATTCGTGGTAACCATGCTCGACGGCTCGAGGAGTTGCGCTCCTCCGCATCGGAACCCGGAAACTGGGGAAGCGGATCGCGCTAAGACACAAACTTATCGAGACGGGAGCCCGCCAAAGTCCGTGCGATAGAATGCCGATGTAGCGCGCCCGCCCGGGTGGCGAAATTGGCAGACGCACGGGACTTAAAATCCCGAGTCCCTAACGGGACGTAAGGGTTCGATTCCCTTCCCGGGCACCAGATCCAACCATTTCGCAGCACATCAGTTAGGCAGGACAGCGGGCGGAGTATTGCTCACCGCTGTGGTGTTGGTAGTAGTCGTAGAAGTGGCAAATTAACTGTTTTCTGTTAGAACTCTGCTCGAAGTCTGGCTCGTGGGATTTATTTTCAGCGAGTTGCCGTTTTTGGTCGAGCCGCGCAGCAACTTCGATCAGGTCGGATTCGTCGGTGATGTCGTAGCGTTTGAAGATCGACAGCGTTTTGTGGCCGGTCGTCTTCATGCACACCGATTCGGCAATTCCCAGACGACGCAGGTTGCGCGCGCCCAGTGCGCCTGAGATCGTGGAACAAAAGTTCCGGCACTTTGACCCGCTTGCCACATGCGCACCAAATCTTACGGAAGCTCTTGACTGGTTTTCCATCCTCACGAACAAAAACGTAATCGTCTCCTTTCCTGCCAGTCACGAGCGCACTGATTAGGGTGAGCACTTCATCCGGCATCCTCACGAGACGACCGCGGCCGTATTTGGTTTCGCCCACGTCGAGTCTGATCGTGCGCGCGAGCACATCGACTTGATGGACACGCAGGTTCAGCAATTCTCCCTTCCGCCAGCCGAAGTTGCAGCCGACGCCGAGCATAGCCCGCAGCCAAGGACGCGATTGCTTGCTTGTCACCCTCGCGGCTGTTGCAATTCGCATCCACTTTGGTTTGACCAGGGCGCGATTGCCCCTCCGCACCAAGTAACCCTGAACTTCTGGCATCTATGTTCACGGTAAGAACTTAGATCAATATTGGGTTGCCATCGCCTGGGCGCTGCTCGGGTCTGCGGCGAACTACTCAGCAACAGTACATTGAAAATTCCCACCGCCGTACGAACGCGAGTGCGGCTTGGAAAGGGTCAACCAGCATCGGCGAGGCACACCATTCTGAGTGCAATTCGGCGGTTGATCGAATCGAAGGTCAGGATATTGCACCCTGAATCGCCGCCACCACAGCGTTCACATCTTCACTGACGACTAGCGTACTTCCGTCACTGAACGTGATCTGCGATCCGCCTGCGATTTCATGAGCTGGAATTTCATGAACCGCACGGATGTGCTCAGGATTAAGGAATTGGTGCTTGTTGTCTCTGGCATCGGTAACGCGTACTAGCGCTCTCACATGATCCTCGCAGTGCTCTGTGTGCTCAACCGCTCTACTACCATTCTTGCTCCGATTGCAACGATTTGCATGGCGGCTTCTCTCCGAAACGTGCGGGTGGGATCAGTTTAAAAGTAGTTCCTGTTATTCAACAACGCCCGGTCGTAGCAAAGTCAGACCAGCTCTCTCGACAAGCGGGGGATGAGTCCCGGGGGAAACTTGCGGAAGCCGAGGGAGTATTATGCGGAGAACTCATCGAGTTGATGAAAACGGAGTAGAGCAATGCCCGAGTCCATTGATTGGCCGCGGATGCCTCCGCCGCGACGTCGACGCCGCGTCCTTATTATTCTGGTTGTCCTTGCCTTCATCTTCTTCGCCGGTCGGGCGGCACTGTCGTATTACGTGGACGTGCTCTGGTTCGGATCCCTGGGGTATGCGGACGTGTTCTGGAAAACACTGAGTCTTCAGTGGGGAACGTTCGCCACTTTTGCGGCAGCCACATTCCTCATTCTGTACGGATCGTTTCTGGCGCTGAAGCGGGCGCATCTCCCAGATTTGCCCAGCGGTCAAACGATCCTCATCGGAGGACAACGGGTGACGCTGCCGGTTGAACCTGTCCTGCGCCTCATCGCGCTCGGTGTTTCACTCACCATTGCCGCAGCAACCGGCGCCAGCATGATGGCGGAGTGGCCGACACTTGCGCTTTTTTGGTATGCGCCCCGCACCGCCGGTGGCGTTGTGGACCCGATTTTTACCAAGCCGTTGAACTTCTTTCTCTTCGCCCTGCCCGCGTGGCAGCTCATCACCGGCTGGCTGCTCACCCTGGCCGTGATTACGTGTGTGCTTGCCGCTTTCTTCATCCTCATCACAGGCGGAAGCCGTGTGCTGGCAGGGCGTCTCAGCCGCTCCGTAACACTGCCTTGGCGCGGGCTTTCCATTGCGGTTGCGTTCCTGTTGCTGATCGTCGCGATGCGTGTGTACCTTGGCCGGTTCGAACGATTATTCGAGGATCATACGATCTTCGGGGGCGTGACCTACACGGACGCGCACGTTACGCTCACCGGGATGCTCGTGGTCTGCACGGCCCTCGTTCTGGGCGCGCTGATCGCACTCGTCAACGTCGTGTCGGTGCCACGCGGCCGCTGGCTGCTCCTGGCAATGGCTCCGGCCGCGTTGTGCTATTTTGTCGTTCAGATCGTCGGCTGGTACGTCAGCAGCTTTATCGTCAAGCCGAACGAACTAGTCCGCGAAAAACCTTACATTGTCTACAACACCGACCTGACGCGGCGGGCCTACGGATTGAATAAGGTCTTGCAGCGCGAGTTTCCGGCGGAGCCAACGGTTGAGGCAGCCGACCCGGCGAACAATCAAGCTACGCTTCAGAACATCCGGCTGTGGGACTGGCGCGCACTGCAGGACACGCTGCGACAGATTCAGGAAATCCGTACCTACTACGACTTCCCCGACATCGACATTGATCGCTACGAGATCGACGGCGCGACTCGCGAGGTGATGCTGGCCACCCGTGAGTTGAATGTCGACAAGCTCCCGGAGAGCAGTCGTAACTGGATTAACGAGAAGCTGATCTACACCCACGGCTACGGCATCACGATGAATCCAGTCAATGGGTTCACACCAGAAGGGCTGCCCACGCTGATTCTGAGCAACATGCCGGTCCAAAGCACGGTGCGTGACCTGATCGTGACGCGTCCCGAGGTTTATTTCGGCGAGTTGACCAATACCGATGTCTACGTGAAGACGCGGCAGAAGGAATTCAATTATCCGCAAGGCCAGACCAACAACCTGAATTCCTATGAGGGCAACGGCGGCATTGTCCTCGGCGGTTTTCTGCGCCGAATTATTATCGCGCTCGACCGCGACGACCTCGCCAAGCTGCCGTTCAGCGATGACGTGAACAAGGATAGCCGGCTGCTGATGCGGCGCAACGTGCGCGATCGCGTATCGGCGTTAGCGCCGTTCCTCACCTACGATCCAGATCCGTACATCGTGCTCGGCGACGATGGCCGCCTGTCGTGGATCATGGATGGATTCACAGTTTCAGACAGCTATCCGTACTCGACCCACTACCATCTAGGCCGCGACCTCATCAATTACATGCGCAATAGCGTGAAGGTGGTGATCGATGCCTACGATGGCACCACTACATTTTACGTATTTGATTCGGAAGATCCCGTCATCGCGGCCTACCGCCGCATTTTCCCAACTCTGTTCAAGGATGCCGCCACCATGCCGCCGGGGCTGCGCAAGCACGTGCGCTACCCCGAGTTGCTGCTTAACCTGCAGGCGGAAGTGTACGGCTTGTACCACATGACGGATCCGGAGGCATTCTACAACCGCGAAGATCTGTGGACGGTCGCAACCGAAGTCGGCATGGGCGAGGATGGGCAGCAAACCACACAGGCGATGCACCCGAACTTTGTACTGATGAAGCTTCCAGGCGAAACCGGCGAAGAATTCGTGGAGATTCTGCCCTTCACGCCGGCGAACCGCAATAATCTGATTGGCTGGATTGCTGGGCGGAGTGACGGCGCACAGTACGGCACGTCGGTAGTCTACAACTTTCCCAAAACCAAGCTGGTCGACGGGCCGCTGCAAATCGAGGCGCGGATTGATCAAAACGCGCAGCTTTCCGGACAGCTGACACTATGGAACCAGCAAGGCTCGCACGTGCGACGCGGTGCGCTGCTGGTGATTCCGTCGGGGCGGGCGCTATTGTACGCGGAACCCATCTACCTGCAGGCCGAGCGCAGTCCAATGCCTGAGTTGCGCCTGGTTGTGCTCGCGCTCCAAGATCGGCTTGCGTACGGACCCACCTTTGAGTCGGCGATGGCCGCCCTCTTTGGCGGAGCGACGTCCTCACTGAGCGCCGCGGCTGTTTCCGGGGAGCCAATGCGACGTGCACCGGCATCCGCCGCGTCAGCTCAGCCCGCAGCGGATCTCGATGCGCTCATCGCGGAAGCCGCCAAAGACCTGGCCGACTACCAGCGCCTGACAGCTGAAGGCAAGCTTGGCGAGGCTGGACAGAAACTGGAAGAATTGAAGCGCGCACTCGACAAAGTGAATACGCGCCAAAAATAGTCGTCCTGTAGTGCTAAGATCGTCCCTCGAACATTGACGGTCATGCGCTAATAGACCGTCACCTCGCCTGCGAATCCTCTTGGCACCTGCTCGCTCGATTACGGGACCTTATGACCTTGGATGTTTCATCAAGTCAGGGCTCGGTTGTAACTCTTCCTTCGCTTTTCGTACATCGTTGCGGGCGCTCAGGCCGTCTTTGGCGGGGCCGCTCGCTCACTCGCACCCGGAACCTGGACGTTCCTCCGACTATGTTGTGGACCAAATGAAAAAGGAGAATGTCTGATCTTTCGACGTCCAGGTTCAAGTGTCATAGGACAACGTCTCCAGGCAACGATGGAGAAGACGGACATGCTCGTTGAGTCCACTCGGCACACCCTGCCGATCTACCAGAGAGGAGTTTCGGTGGCGGGGCGATCTTGAACGTCCTGCACTCTTCCTTTCCAGTCGCCGCCACTGCCGTTCCAGTACTTAACCGCCGAATGCACTGTCGCACCCAGATAAAACAGAGCGGCCAGCGGCAAAGTCAATGCCCATGCAGGATTCAGTCGATAGTAGCGGACTATGGTTGAGTACGTGATCGTCATGGCGGCCCAGGCCGCGGCGCCCAGAAGGATCGCCGGCCTGCTGCCTGTGAGCAACAACAGTGGAGGCGCCAGATAGGTGATCACCATGCCCGCAATGGTGCACAGTAGCAGCAATGAGGAGTGCTTCAATTGGTTAAACGCCGTGCGCGAGATCATGTGCTCAACGTCCGAGAAGGTCTCGTATCGTCGCAAACTTTGGCTCTGATTTGTTAATCCTATCCACAATCTCCCGTCGCTCTGCTTCAGGAGCCGGGCCAGCGAGCAATCGTCGATAACGGCGCCGCGAATGGATTCCAGTCCTCCGGCGCGTTCCAGAGTTTCTGCTCTCACCAGCATGCAGCCCCCGGCCGCGCCGGCGGTCGAGCCCCGGGTATCGCGAATCCAGGCTGGCGGGTAAAGCATGAAAAAGAAATACACGAAGGGGGGAATGAGCAGTTTTTCGGGAAGACTTTCGCAATGCAGCTTCACCATGAACGAGACCAGATCGTAAGGACCATGCGAAGCAATGAGACCCAGATTCGCTACAGTCTCTGGACCATGCAGCACATCAGCGTCCGCGAGCATGAGCCATGTGGGATTCAACGCGCGTGCGCGCTCAATGCCCTGGTACATCGACCACAGTTTTCCCGTCCACCCCGCCGGCAAAGGCTTGCTCTGGATCACAATAAGCGCGTCCGCCTTGCCGGCTTTTTCTGAAGCGCAACGCGCCACATCCGCTGTACCGTCAGTACTGTCATCATCCACCAGGACGACAGGCATAGCCGTGCCCTGATTTAGCAAGGACGTCACGACGGGACCGATCAATTCCGCCTCGTTGCGCGCCGGAACTACAGCCACGACGCCGCCAGAAAATTCCACCTTCTCACTGGCATCGAGCTTAACGTTTTTAGTGCGCCAGAAGGACCCCCTGGCCAAGGCGAGGTAGGACCAAGTCACGGCTGTAAGCGTCGCGACGCTCGTGGCAAGTACCGACATAGGCGTGAGCGCGAGAGTACAGCTTAGGAGATGTCAGATCAAGGCTTGATCAGCTTAAATATCAGGCTGAACGGTCGGACAGCCTACCGACGGCGCCTGGGATTGCCTCGGTGAAGGTCATGCGGATTCCGTGCTCGGGTCGCAAGATCACCATGGGGCGCGCTTCGATGGTCTGGCCCGGAACCAAGCAGAAATCGTACTTTCTGAGCAGAACACTCAGAATCATGAGCATCTGCAGCATGGCGTAATTGCCACCGATACATCCCCGAGGGCCGGCGCCGAAGGGCAAATGGGCGAAGGGCGTGTGCAGCTTCTCCTTCGCTTTGGAGAAGCGTTCCTGGTCGAAACTCTCAGGGTTCTCCCAGTACTGCGGTGAATGGTGTACGCCGTAAATGAACACAACGACCGTCGATCCCCGGGGTATATCGAGATTTCCTGCCCGGTCGTCTGCGAGAGCCATCCGGTCGACCATCCAAAACGGCGGATATAAGCGCAGGGCCTCCAGTATGACCTGCGTCGTAAACTCGAACTTCGGAACATCTGTGTAACCCAGAGGCCTTTCGCCCAGGACAGAATCAAACTCCTGCCGCACTCTGTCGATGCAATCCGGGCGCGAGCTCAGCAGGTAGAGAAGCCAAGATAAGGCATTCGACGACGTTTCATGGCCGGCGACCAGCAGCTGCATGCTCTCGCTGAGGACCAACTCATCGCTCATGCCATGGCCGTCGCTATAGCGGGCATCCATCAGGATCTGCAGCAAATCGTGGCCGGCGACCTCTTTGCGCCGCCGCTGGAGGTATTCGCGTAGAACGCCGAAGGCGCGGTTGCGCATTTCCCAGTGTCGGTGCAGTTCGCCCGAGACGGCAAACCAGGGATTCAGGTAGGGCTGAATGGTTTGGCGAACCATGAATTCCTGGACGGTCGAGATGGCCAGGCTGATGAGGTCGATGTCTTCCTCTTTCAACCGGGCGCCAAACAGAGATCGGCCCACCATCGCAAAGGTGATCTTCATCATGAGCGGGTAGATATCGACAGGGCCGAGCCGGGCTTGCCCGTCGAAGTCGCGCAGCGAGTCGGTGAGGGAGTCCTGCATGATCGAAGACAGAACTTCGAGTTGCTTTCGCTCAAATCCCGTCTGGATGAGGCGGCGTTGCGTGCGCCAGGCCTCCCCCTCAGTGGTGAGAAGACCCTTGCCCAGGAAGTGGCCCATCCGCTTCTTTTGGATCTCGGACTTGTAATAGTTCTCCGAATTCGTCTTCAGCACATGCTGAATCACGACGGGATTGATGGTGACAATCGCCTCCTTGACGCCGCCAAAATAGAAGCGGAAGGTGTCGCCGTGGAGTTCGATGTACTTGGTAAGAACCTGTACAGGATTGTGCGCCATCGCGCGCGAATCCAGGAAGGATTGGAAACGGGAGACAGCGGGTATGCTTTGCGGCAAGGTTACGCCTCGCTATCCAACCGCTTCAGAAGAGAAACCTGATCCTCATTTCCCAACTGCTTCAAGAGTAGTAGATGATGTTTGATGGCCTGCGTCATGGTGGGATGTTGCCGATAGGGAATGCCATATTCCTCGGCGGTTTCCTTCACGATCCGGGTCAGCGGAGCATAGTGAGTGTGGCACACAAAAGGGCACAGATGATGGACGATATGGTGGTTGAGCCCGCCTGCCAGCCAACCGACGAGCGGGTTCGTAGTGGCGTAGTCGGCGGTTGTCGCGAAGATGTGATAGATCCCGTTGTCAAACTCGCTGCGGCTCAAGGGAAAGTAAGTGCTGTCGACGCAGTGAGTGGTCTGGAATACGAGGGCCACGCTTAAACCGATGATCAGATGGGCGAGCAAGAAAGACAAGCCGACCAGCAAAGGCGATTTTCCCAGCAACACGACCGGCAAAATGAGCATGTAGGTGAGGTAGAATGCTTTGCCTGCAAGCAGGATGACGTATTCCCGCACCGGATGCTTCGTGTTTTTCAGATAGTCGTGGGAGGGAAAGAAAAAGCACTCAAAATCCCTCAGAAATACATAATCAAGGGAGAAGAGCGCGTACAGCAAGAGCGCATAGATGTGCTGGAACCGCTGCATGCGCGCCCGTGGCTCGTGGGGTGTAAACCGAAGCAGGCGGCGTCCCGTAAGCGCGTCGTCTTCACCGTGCAGATTGATGCAGGAGTGGTGGCCTCGATGATGGAGAATACGCCACATGTAGGAACTGATTCCACAGACATCGAAAACGTAGTTCAGGGCTTTGTTGACAAACCGTACCGACGAGATGGCGTTGTGGTTGCTGTCGTGCGCGATGTTCAGCAAAAGGAAGGTCTGGGCAATGGCATTTATAAGATAGAGGCCGACGAACCTCCATGAATCCGGCTTGAGCGCGTAAAGAGCAATCCAGCTGCCCGCCAGCACTGCCAGCCCCACTGCGATTTTGACCCACATGGTGCGGTCGGCTTTGGGAGAAATATTTCCATCGGAAAAGAAATCGTCGAGGCGACGGCGCAAGACTTTCGGGAATGAAGACGCACACGCGGGGTCGGAAACGGATTGCCGCAGCGCGGCCTCCGATGGTACAAGATCATCAATCTCCGGGTTCAGATTAATAGCCGCCTCGTCTCGAACCTTACCGGCGCAATGATGTGAGATCGGGCCGACGCACCCCGGCCCGGTTTGGCACCAGCGGCGGATTCTGTCGCCCAAGCACCGCCTCCGGTGCAAGCGTCATAAATTAGCGTTAGAAATGAATGCTAGCTCGAAAACTTAAGGAAGATCAAGGGAATTTCGGATCACCCGAACCGGGCGTAACGGCGTATGTTCTCGGAAGTGACAGAGGCGGGAAATTCTTCCCAAGCGTTCCAAATCTCTGTTACCATCGAGCGCTCAGTCATATATGCAAAGAAGATGCTTTGTGTCGGGCGATCCGACATCGAGCGGGACTTGTCCTAACTCCAGCAAGAGAACGCATGGTCTTAAGAATGACTGTGCCTCTGTTCTCGAAGTCGGTCTCGCCCCCGGGTGCACGGGGGCGCAGCGAGACTTTGGTTTTCTCATACGGAATCTTCTTATCAACACAGGAGGTTAACGAATGGCGGTGCCGCCGCCATGAGTTCCGGTCCGATCTATGATGGCTTCGATTTTAGACAAGCTGGATAGCTTAGGAAATCAGCACGCACACAGGCTCCTCTATTCCTACATTGACGTGAACGGCAATCCGGTTGGAGGCTACTCATATGAGTCGTTCGTCCGCCGGACGAAGGTGATTGCCGGACATTTGCGCAAGGAGCACGGTTTCAAGTCACAGGATCGTCTTCTGCTCGCCTACCCGCCTGGGCTCGAAATGATTTGCGCGTTTTTTGGCTGCGTGCGCGCGGGATTGATTCCCGTCCCCGTCTATCCCCCCAGTTCTCGTGGCTTCCAGGGCGCCCTGTACAAAATGGTCCACATTGCAAAGGATTGCCAGGCAGCGGGGATCTTAACCAGCAAAGATTACCTCGGATCCCTGAAGAGCAATCTTGCCAGAAGCGGAGTCTCGGCATGCGGGGTCGACGTTGACTACGTTTCCAGTCTGCGTTGGGTCGTAACGGAAGACTTCGTGGATACGGTTTCGGACGAAACTTTCAACGGCGCTTCGAACATTCTGTTTCTGCAGTACACGTCGGGCTCGACTCGAGATCCAAAGGGCGTGATGGTCACGCACGAAAACATCCTGCATAACTGCCCGCTGGTGATCGACCATCCCGCGCCGGTAGTTGTATCGTGGCTTCCGCAGTATCACGATATGGGTCTGATCGGGTGCTACCTTTATCCCGCGCTTACGGGCGGCACGACCTACGGCTTCGCTCCTAACGATTTTATTCAACGCCCCACCCTGTGGTTTGACGCGATCAAGACTTATGAGGCCAGCGCCTCAGCGGCGCCAAACTTCGCCTACGACTATTGCCTGCGCGCCGGGCGGGTTTCGAAAGAGAGTCTGGAGACGTGCGATCTCAGCTCCCTCAGGTTGCTGATGGTTGCCGCGGAACCCGTCAAACCCGACACCTATACCCGGTTTCTGCAGGCCTTTCAGCCCTATGGACTCCGCTCGGAAAGCTTTTTTGTGGCGTACGGGCTGGCGGAGAATACTCTGGCGGTTTCGCTCCGAGGCCGCAACATTATTTCGGTGAACAAGAACGCCGTCGCGCTCGGCAAAGCCCGCATGACCACGGAGGTTTCCGAGATCGGTGCGGCCACTCAGATTGTCAGTTGCGGAACTCCACTGCCGGGCCTCACGGTAAAGATCGTGGATCCGGAGAAGCACCTCGCTCTGGAGCCGGGCCGAATCGGTGAGATTTGGATTGCGGGAGAGAGCAAGTGCCCGGGGTTCTGGAATAATCCGGAACTGACGCTGAAGCTGTTTCACGCCCGCCTGGTGGACGACAGCCCCTATGACGACGGCTACCTCCGCACCGGAGATATGGGTTTCTTGCACGAGGGCGAACTCTTCGTCTGCGGCCGCATCAAGGACATGATTATTCTCCGCGGGCAGAACTACTACCCGCAGGATATCGAGGCCGTGGTGGAGAAGGCGTCCGGCCTGATCCGGGGTAATTGCGTTGCTGCCTTCCAGATTAATGAAGAGAGCGAGCCAGCGCTAGCCATCGTCGCCGAGGTGAAAAATCCGAAAGCACTCCCGGATGCACTGCAAATTGCGGCCGCCGTCCGGAATTACCTCAATGTGGAAGTAGCGCTGATTTCTTTTATCGCGCCGCGGGCCATACCGCGAACCAGTTCGGGCAAGATCATGCGCCATAAAACCAAGCACATGTGGCTGCAAGGTCAATTCACCGTTCTCTCAGAGTTTTCCCGGGAAAAGGACGCTGAATCCTCCGCCTCCTCCGTGGGCCAGTCGCCTTTCGACGTCTTGAAAGCCCGTTACAATCTGACGGGAAATGAATCGTACAACCTCGTCGAAGCCGGGCTCGATTCCATGGATCTGGTTGTGTTCATGCACGAGATCAAGGAACTCTTGAAAGATAAAGACGCCGACATGCTGGCGCGGCAGGTGGATATTGGTCTCATTCAGCGGGTAAGTGTAGCCGAGCTGTTTCGACTGGCTGAACAGCTGGAGCATGCTCCCGAAGAAGCACTGGTTCCGCTGCGGCAGTCCCTGGCGGCTTTCCGTGAAGAGCAGCGCGAGGCCGAACAGCGGATGATGGGCAACGACACGAAGCTCATCTTCGAGCCTCCCGCACCTGCGTTATTGCCCAAAACGCCGATCCTAAATAATGTTCTGCTCACCGGCGGTACCGGCTTCATCGGGCCGTTCCTGTTGAAGAGTCTGCTGGAACAAACCCGGGCAAAGATCCACATCCTGGTGAGATCGTCCGATGAGCGTCAGGGCAAGCAGCGACTGAGGGCAGCGATGGAATCGATGGGGCCTTGCCCCGCGGAACTGATGCAGATGTTCGAGTCTCGCGTGATTCCGGTGTGCGGAGATCTTGGCCAGACGGATCTGGCATTGACGCGAGAGGTGTGGGATTTCCTCGCCAATGAAATCGATACGGTGTTCCACAACGGCGCAACCGTAAACTACTTGCTTAACTACGACCGGATGCGTGACGCGAATGTGATCGGGACGAATGAGGTTTTGAGGCTGGCCTTCGAAGGACGGGCCAAGAGCTTCAACTACGTCTCGACTACCTTCATATTTGGCTGGGCGGTGAAGAAAGTCCTATATGAGACCGACTTCAACCAGAATATGGAGCTCCTCGATTTTGGCTACAGCCAGTCCAAGTGGGTATCGGAGCAAGTGGTGATGGACGCCGGCCGCCACGGGCTGGCCACGCGGATCTTCCGGCCCGCTCTGGTGAGTCCGTCCATTACGGGCGGAGGCAACAACTTCGACATCGCCGTGCGTCTAGTAGCCTTCATGGTGAATCACGGGATTGGAGTCGATGCACTGAATCAGGTCAGTTTCGTTCCCGCAGACATTACGGCGAACAATATCGTTGCGATTTCCACGACTCCCGGCACGGAGAATAAGACCTATCACGTGGTAAGAGACGACTACGCGAACATGCTGGATATTACCGGGCTCATTACCAAGGCGACCGGCCGGCAGTTTGAGATCTTCAGTCTTCCCGACTTTGTTCCCGAACTCATCCGGAGATGCAGGAAGGAAGATCTGCTCTTTCCGCTGTTGGATTTTCTGGTGAACTCTGTGGACAACATCTCGGCGATGGAGTTCAAGCGCTACGACAGTTCCTGCTATCAGGTAGCGCGGGATGCTTCCGCGTGGGGCAAACCGGATCCCTCTCTCGAAGATACCGTCAACGGGATCCTGACATTCATGCAGCGAAAGGGAATCATCTCGGTTGCGCCTCGCGAGTTCAACGCCGTGGCTAGCCGGTAAGCGGTTTCACTCGCGCGGATGCGTCGGGCGTGGCGCAGCGACGTTACTGTTTCCGAAATGCCAGGGTCTCTTTTACTTGCTGACCGGTTTGCAACGTGCCTGATGTGGTCAGCGTCATCTCGGCTCCGTCGGCGGAAACCACCCACCGATCCTTTTGCGTAATCTGGTCGTCTCGTCGGTAAATCGAATCGACAGTGTGAGCGTCCACGAGTTGGAGGGTCACGGTATCGTTGCCGGAGTTTTTCAGATCGTATTCTTTACCGTCAAAGCGGGCGGTGTAGCTGAATTCACCCGAGAAGCGGACCCCATCATTTCCGTCCGCCTCGATCTTTAGCACCAGCCCTTGCCGCAATCGAGTCTTGCTCAGATTCTGGGTCCACTCGCCGGCGAATAAGTCATTGGCCAACTTCTTTCCCCCGGTGCGCGTCCACACGGTAACCTTGTCGGGACGGCCGTTCTGCGAAGTCGTACTCGTCAACTCGCTGCCATCGCGCGAAAGTTTGTCGTGGATCGTCGTCACTACCACTCCATCCTTCATCTGTCTGACTTCGACTTGATGCTTGTCGATCCTCCGCAACTCGATTTGATTAAATGCCGGATTGCCTTGTACGGACGCTTCATGGCCGTTGAGCTTCGCCGTAAAATCCAGATGGGTGTTGCCTGAAAGCACAACGTGCACCGCACCGTGTAGCGACGTAATGGAGAGGGTGTTGGGGGGATCCAGGGAACACTGCGCCGAGGTGAGCGTCCAGGAGCCAATACGGGGGTCTGCGGCACCAAGTTGAGCGGCGAATAGCAAACCGAACAACACGAGTTTGTACATGCTTCTCCGGGAAACTGTATGTCCGCTACCACACAATAATACGAACCGGTCAGAAATGGGAACCCGACCGCACCGTCTTCGCGCAAAACTTGAATCTCAGGTAACGATGTTGAGTAGTGGGCTAATTCCCTGTTGCTGATCTTTCCGCCCATCCCCTAGGATTTTGAATTATTGGGATTTCGAACTACGACGAGCCAAACTGAAGAGGAACCAGCCCACGACCCGATTTTGCACGACACTATGAATTTCATGCGTGTGCGCCATTTCTGGCTGGCCGGGGTAGTCCTGGCCGCCGTCCTTGCGCTGCTTCCATTTTCCTTTCACGCCGAGCGCCATCTGGAGACCGCAACGCGTATCGAAGGTAGTGAAGCGGGAAGGGTTCCGGGGGAACTGGCCACTCGCTTTCGTACGCCATTCGTGGACCGCGTGGTTCTGGTGATTCAGGGACTTCCCCCTGTCGATTCAGATGAGGGCGAGCAAGCGCTAGCAACCATTGAAAAGGAGCTGCAAGCGGAACCCGGAGTCTCAGGAGTTGTTTCCCGTCTCGATTTTCGCGATCCGATCTTCCTGGGCAAGGGAGGAGGAACTTTTGTTCTGGTGGGACTCGCCTCGACCGAGGGTCCCGTGGAGTCGGTCGTCCCCAAGCTTCACGAGCTGGAGAACTCTCTGCAAAACAAGTTGCGGGGACGCTATCCGGCGGTAAAGCTCGAATTGACGGGAGAGACGCCGCTCAATTTCGACATTCGGAAAGCTAGCGCCGACGACGTACAACACGCCGAAACCCTCGCGATTCCTGCCACGCTCATACTTCTGCTGGTGGCTTTCGGAAGCCTGGTTGCGGCCCTGATTCCTCTGGCCATTGGTGAGCTTGCCATCGCGAGCGCTCTGGCGATTGCAGGATTCCTCGCCCTGCGTTGGCACCTGTCGATCCTGGTTCAGAGCTTGTCCACCATGCTTGGGCTCGGCTTGGGAATCGACTACGCGCTCCTCATGGTCAGCCGGTTCCGGGAAGCGATCGCCGCCGAGCAAGACAGACTCAAATGCTCGTCTATCGCGGCCCGCCAGGCGGGCCATACACTCCTGATTTCAGCCTCGACCGTGGCTATCGGATTTCTCGCCCTGTTGACCGTCCCCATCAGCGAAGTCAGTTCCATCGGTGTGGCCGGATTCCTGGTGGCAGGAACGAGCCTGCTGCTGGCAATTACCCTGGTTCCGGCAGTCCTGGCAGCTCTCGGGCCCCGAATCAACGCTGGCCGGCTGCCCATTATTGCTAGTTTTGATGAGCATCGGGCAGTTCGCACGGCAAACCGCTGGAGGCGATGGGGGAAGATGATTGTCGCCCATCCCTGGCTTGCCATCTTTCTGGCGGGCGCTCCCTTGCTTCTGCTCGCCTCGCAGGCCGCGCGGCTCAATACCAGCGTCCCCAGAGGGGATTGGCTGCCCTCCCAGGCAGAATCGGTTCGTGCGCTTCACACTCTGGAACACATGGATCGGGTTGGCATTGTCTACTCGTTGCGCGTGATTCTCGAACTTCCAACGGATTCCATCGTGCAATCGGATACGAGCTGGGGCACACTCGATCGTTTCAGCAAGCGGCTGGCGAGCGACCCTCGCTCCGATCGCGTGATCTCCCTCACATCGATTGCGGGGAGTGACCGCTCTGGCCTCGCCAACCTCTCGCGTGAGACGCTGCGAACCTTCGTTAGTCGCGATGGGCGCGCGGCGTTGCTTGAAGTGTTGCCCGCGACTTCCGTTTCCCTGAACGATCAGGTCAACTGGGTGCGGGAACTGCGGAAGACCGGGGCGGTAGCTCTCACCGGAGTACCCGGGGCCACGCTCCGCATTGGAGGCATCCCGGCGCTAACTGCCGATTATCAGACGATTGTCCGGGAACGGTTCGTTTCGGTAATAGCGCTGGTCGTGGGAGGGACGCTGGTGGCGCTGCTAGGCGGCTTCCGGTCGCTTTTCGCCGCGGTGAAAGCAATTGCTCTGAACCTGCTTTCGGTCGCAGCCTCCTTCGGAGCATTGGTTCTGGTGTTTCAGGAGGGACACGGAGTTCGCCTCTTCGGAGTTCCCGAGGGAACTGCCAGCATATTTCCCATTGTTCCAATCGTCGCCTTCGCCATAGTCTTCGGACTGAGCATGGATTACGAAGTTTTTCTGGTCGCGCGGGTCCTCGAAGCGAGACGGAGCGGGATGAGTGAATTGGAAGCAATCCCCGAGGGGCTGGCCAGAACCGCAGGACTGATTACCAGCGCCGCCGCGATCATGATCGTCGTATTCGCGGCATTTACCTTTGGCAGCTTCCTGGTAGTCAAGATGCTCGGATTTACACTGGCAGTAGCCGTGTTCATTGACGCAACTCTCGTTCGCATTGTGATTGGACCTGCGCTGCTTCGCGTTGCCGGCGATTGGAACTGGTGGCCCGGGGGGCTCTCCACCACACCCATTGAACCGTGCTCGCCAGCGGCCAACGATGCAAATCCATAGGCGCAGGTCAATGTATTCCGAACCGCCCTTTTTTAGGAGGGGCACACGCGGTAGGGCTAGTTCGCCGGTGCGGCTGGAACATTGGTGTGAAATTCCCAGTTGCATGTCGCTGAACCCTGCGACCCGCCCGGCTGCATCGGCCCGACCGAGCCATTCGTCGGCTTCGTGCTTGACCCGGAAATGACTCCGCTCGAGCGGACCCCTTCGAGGAGAGGAAATGTCCACTCGAAAGCTTCGAGTGAGATCACGCCTTTGGGATTCTGGACGACTCCGTTAATCGTAACTTCTTGTGTGCCGGTCACACCGCCCGCGCTGCGCAACTGAGCATGCCAGGACTTGATAACCCGCTTGCCATCGGATGCGCGAATGAATACCGCGATCGGCGCGTTGGCCGATGAGGCATTAGTCGTCCATTGTGCCTTCAGGGTCTGGGCTCCCTGCGTCCTATCCAGCGAACCCTGGCCGCTGACGCTCCAAGTCGCGGAGTAGATTTTCATCGCGCCTTGCTTTATTGGTTGGTTTCCGCTGAGAGTCCAGGAGTGCGTCTCTTGATGGGTATAGCCAGGTCCCTGCACCTCGATCTGGCATTGCGCCCCGCCAGACCAGGCTTCCTCCGGCAGCAATGGTTTTTTCTGGCAAGGTGCAATCCCAGTGAGGACGATTGCCAACCAAGCCAAAATCCCCACGGTGCGCCGTGCTTTTCTCTTTTGCGGATCAAAGGGTCGCCACATTTGATGTCGACATGAACCTGAAGTCGTTGGTACGGCGGGGCCATGGTAACTCAAAATGTCGCGATAGGTAGTTGGTGTCAAAAGAACGAGGCGATCAGCTTACTTAGACGGGCAGGATTGACTCTTCGGCCGGATCTGAGTGATGGCTGGTGCGCTGCTTCCTCAGTTCATTCATGAACAATTCGGCAGGCAGAGACGCTTTTTGCTCAAACAGCTCGAGCAACGGATCTTCGACTTCAGGGGTCGTGGCGGATCTTCGGCTTTCGGCCGCCAGGTTCTCGAGACCTTCTGGTTCGACGAGCAATTCAGGCAACACGTCGCCGGCACTCATCAGAGTGTGAATGAATTTTTCTACGTGGTAGCGCTGTTCGGAAGTGGCTTGCGTGAATGCAACGCCCATTCCGATCTCCGGGTGCATCAGGCGTACTACGCCTTCGACCCGCAATTCAAGGTTGCCGGCTTTCATGGAGAGAACGATGCGAGTACTTGGCGGAAATGGCGATGAAACTTCCAGGTAACAACCGCCCAGGCTGAGATCGGTCAGCTTACAAGCGACCGGAGGATCGTCTTTTTCACTCTCCGGAGAGTGCTGGTTCAGCCACTGGCGCAGTTCCTGCGCGGCATCAAATTCCAGACCGACGAATCGGATGCCGATCTGCCCTCCGGGATTGTGCCACGCGGCCTCGCCTTTCAGTCGGATCACCGTGTCGGAACCGGGCAGTGTAAAGGTCGCCTGCCATG
>Ga0307478_10000247_pt1 | contig 61977 bp, 49 predicted proteins | sample atmos_gasesECM4C_2_FD_203713 | JGI IMG/M metagenome (GOLD analysis project Ga0307478, IMG submission 203713) | Hardwood forest soil microbial communities from Morgan-Monroe State Forest, Indiana, United States - atmos_gasesECM4C_05 | ecosystem: Environmental > Terrestrial > Soil > Temperate...
CGGAATTGCTCTCGGCCGGACCACCGCAAGCGATGGCTACGACCTCGGAACTGCCGCCCGCAGCTTGCGTGGTAGCGCTCGCCTGAGTCGAAGCTGCGGACGAACCGTCCGCGTCCTGTGCTTCGACTTTGTAGTAGTAAGTGGTTGATGCGGTAAGGCCGGTGTTGGTGTAAGTCGTTCCGGTCACTCCGTTCGTGACGAGATTGCTTGGAGATGGAGTGAATCCGCTGGTGGTGCTGCGGTAGACCGAGTACCCGCTGATGCTGCAGTTGGCTGGTGGAGTTACCGCCGTCCAACTCAATCCGATGCTGCTGGAGGAGGTCGCATTCGCCGTCAGTCCGGTTGGCGCCGCGGGAACCGTGCTGCAACTCGTGGATGAACCCAGTACCTCGACGCCGTTGATCATGGGTTGATCGACGGTGCCGTTGGTAAAGGCGATCACGATGTCGCCACTGCTGTTGGCGGTCGCGGTGAACTGCTCTACCACCGCCCTGTACTTCGCTTGCGCTGTCGCGTAGATATCGAAATTGGTCAACACCGTGGTGCCGTTGATGGCCACATTAAACACACGCTCACCGGCTGCCGAGAAATACAGCTCGGCAAAGTGCAGGCGTACGGTGTAGCTGCTTCCAGCGGTCAGGCCAGGAATCGTATAAGTCACGGTTCCTTGCCGGGCATCCTGATAGACGGCTGCGGGAGCCGCAATGGTCGCAACACTTGCAGGTATGGTGATTGTGTTGGTGACCGAGTAGGTGGTTCCGCCGGCGCTGTAGTCTTCATCCGCAACAAAGGAATTGTCGCCGCCGCCCGAGTCGCTCACGGCAGGACCACCGGCGTTGATGGATACGATTGATGTTCCGGAGGATGCTGTCAGCGTGGTCGCGCTGGCCTGCGCCGAAGCCGCCGATGCGCCAAACGAGTCCAGCGCCTTGACGACGTAGTAGTAGGTCGTCGAAGCAGCGAGGCCGGTGTTCGAGTAGGTCGTGCCCGTCACTCCGCCTGCAATCAAGGTGGTCGGATTTGCAGTTGTCCCACCGTAAACGCTGTAGGAGCTGATGGTGCAGTTGGCGGGAGGAGTCACCGCCGTCCAACTCAATCCGATGACGCTCGACGATGACGCGGTTGCCGTCAGACCAGTCGGCGCTGAAGGAACGGAGCTGCAACTACCGCCGCCACTTTCGGTCGTGGCGGAGGCTTGCCCTGAAGCAGCGGCCGTTCCATCCCCGTCCGAAGCTTCCACGATGTAGTAGTAGGTCGTCGTAGCGCTCAAGCCGGTGTCGGCATACGAGGCTGCGCTCAGGCTTGACGCAATCATATTGCTGGATGAGGGTGTGAACCCAGATGTCGTGCTGCGGAAGACACTGTAACTCACGGTACAGGCTGATCCAGCAGTGCTGGCGCTCCAGGTAAGGTCGATAGTACTGGATGACACAGCCGTCGCAGAGGGAGTTCCAGGGACGCTTGGAACTGCAGTGCAATTGCCGCTCGTTCCTCCCCAGGAAGTTATATAGCTGATGTAGGACGCCGAATCCGCCGTCGTACCCGCGTTATCGGCTGTCGGACTGTTTGAGGCGATGTTGAAATTGATTTGGCCGCTTCCCGCCAGAAACACAGACACCGAATCCGTGAACGTAACTCCCTTCGCGACGGGAGCAAGAATTCCGCTGTTGGCGACGATATTTACTCCTTGATTAAAAAAGGAGTAGACGCCGAGGCCATAGGCCAAGTGAGTTGTAACCAACGGGGAAACATTATAGGATGCGTAGCCATCGATACTACCGTCCATCCACGCGTTCTGGCTAGGGACGTCATACGGCATCTCACTCTGATAGAAAATGGTTTCGCCGCCTTCGCCGTTCCACTGCACCTGGGCCGCTTCATAGTGCTCTACCGCAAGGCCCAACGCAGTTACATTGTCACCGTTAACGACCAGCCCTTCCATGCCTACGTTGACGGTCCAACCCACCGGGACCTGTCCGTGGTCAGCGCGCCATGCCCAGATGTTGTCGAGAATGACGTTGTCGCTGTCGATCTCCATGCTTTCAGTTGCGGTTCCGCTCACCGCGCCGCCGATGCGGAAGAAAGTATCGCTGATCGATGTTGGATTGCTGGCGTGGCTTACCCGCGATGCGCCGGCCGTCCCAACCTGAAAAAGTACGGGGGAGTTGCTCGGTCCCGCGTCGATGAGTAGTCCTGCGATCTGTACTCCAGCAACATCCGCTACGGTGACGGCAGCGGTTCCCGATTGCGGCACCAGATTTGCATAGCCCAGTCCAAGCACAACGGTGTTTGCGTTGGTGACATTAATCGAACCGCTGTACTGATAAATGCCCGGAGTCAAGATGAGATTCTGGCCGGAAGCCAGCGCCGCATTGATTTGTGCCAGCGTGCTCGCTGGCGTAGCGATATAGAATGTGCTGATCGCCAGCGAAGTTCCGGTCCCCAGACCTCCGCCGGACCAACTTGTGCCCGAAGAGTTTGTGCGCAAGGCGGGTGAAAAAACCCAGTAGTTGCCGCTGCCGTCCATGTAGAGGAAGGGCTTCTCGCGGCTTACCGGCGTCGTAGCGAGCGTAGTGTAGGAATCGGCTGAGCCGAATGGGTTACTCTGTGGCGGCGCGCCCACCACGCCGGAAAAAACCATGTTCCAGAGATTTCCAGACCAGCTTCCAATAGAGCTGTTGCGCGTGTACCACTGCTGTTGCGAGCACGACTGAATCGTTCCGGTAATTTGACTGTCGGAGATAAAACCACCGCTTGCCTCTCCACAGTTAGTATTCGTCAGTTCCACAGCCCCATTCACATACATGCGCCGGAATGCCGCACCCTGCGAAACGCCCCATTGCAGATAGGTGTCGCCCGATGGGATGGCGTTAATGGAAATGTTCTCGATGGAGCGCCAAAAGTTTGTCGTCAAATTTCCATTCGAGTCGGTTTGGTTTGAGGTCAAGTAGCCGTTGCTGATGGTGGCCGCTGTTGGAGTTTCGCCTAAACCCGCGACGGACTCGTAGTAACCAACCTCGGCCTCGACGCCGGTATAGGTGCCAGGTGCGAAAAGAACCGCATAGCGATTGGTGCTGAACTGGGTATTGGCATTCAACGTGTTCAGTGTCGAGTTAATCGATGAGACCGAATCGCTGGGGGTGAAGACGTAAACGTTGGGACCAAAGATTGTATTGTTTTGCGCGACAGCGGCACCGGGACCATAAAGAAGTCCAGTCAGCGCGATGCCGAGCATTAACAAAATTGCACCCAGCGGTCGTGTCGCACTGCCGGTCAAGCTAGTGCCGAGCTTGTTTTGGTGACTCCTCTGTTCGCGAACAAAGCTTGAGCTGGTGGCAAAGGACGTGTGGAGTGAGATTGCGCCTTCAAATCGACGATCAGGAGAATGCATGAGGACTCCGTGGGCCGGCCTTCTAACTTGGTAGATTCGTATGAAGCCGACTATGTACACTCTGCGACATTCTCGTCTCGCCGATGCTTTGGCAAGTGAGTCGGGGTTCATTCACCGATAAGTGGACCGCAGGAACGATTGCTAGCTTAAAAGCAGGGAGCCCGCGCGAGCACCTAGGCATTAAGGCCATCGAAACTAATGATTTAGGGTCCACGTGTACTACAACCTATCGGTTCCGTTCCGGAACCGTTAATCCCAGTTAATTGCTCGTTAATGGAAGCTTCCACCATCTTCCTTGTATCGCTATAATTGATCGCCAAGATTCAAAAATTAGAGGCGTCTCCCCATGGCCTTCTCGATCCCCCATCCAGTTACAAAGCAGGAAGAAGAGGAGTGGCACGAACTGCAGACAGTGCTTCAGTCCGGCATACTGGACAAGGCGCCGAATCTGAGGCATTTCCTCGAGTACGTCGCACAACAATACTTTTCCGGACACACCGAACAGTTGAAGGAGTACAGCATCGCCGTCCAGGCGCTGCATCGGCTTGAGCAGTTTGATCCGCAGTCCGATACGATCGTGCGCGTGACGGCGCACACTTTAAGGAAAAAACTGGATCAGTATTACGCCACGGAAGGCGCCGACCATGCCATTCAGATTCGGCTTCCCGCCGGCAAGTATGTCCTGCAGTTTGAGCGCAGGGAACAGGTCTCTGTGCTGGCAGTCGATCACGCTGAAGCCTCTCGACCCGAGCAACCCGTCGCGGCTCTTCCGGCTCCAAGTTCTGCGCTGAGAAAGACCTGGGTGTATGTGGCAGTTCTTGGAGCGGCCACCGCCCTGTTGGTCGGAAGCCATTTCGTTCGCAACCGCCGTACAGAATCGCCGACGAAGCCAAGCTTTACTGCCGTGACAAAATCCACGGCAGTGGCACCCGCATTTGCCGAGGCGGTCGGAGCTGCGACTGACCGGGCGATCCGCATTCGTTTGGGCGCAACCACTCACTCATACACAGACGCAGCCGGGCAACTTTGGCTCGCTGACCGGTACTGCACCGGCGGCTTAACTTTCTCACATCCGAATCAGGAGATTCGAGGGACAGACGATCCGGCGTTGTTTCAAGAAGGGCGTGAAGGAAAGTTCCAGTGCAGGATTCCGGTTCCACAGGGAAGCTATCAGCTTCTGCTGCTGTTTGCCGACACTTCCGGCGACAGAGAGGCAGCGCGACAGGTCGACTTCTCAATCAACAATGCCGTGACGGCGGCACTCGATGTGGTGGACGAAGCCGGCGGCGATAACATTGTCGTCGGCAAGGTCTACGCTGGAATCCATCCCATGAGCGATGGCAACATCCATCTCGACTTTACTTCGGACGGGTCTTTCTTGAACGCAGCCGAGATTGTGCCGGCTGAGTCGGACGGCGGTGCGCCGATGCGGATGCTCGCCGGCCCTGCGGTATTCCATGACGACCAGGGAAATATCTGGAGCCCGGAGCGTTTCTTTCACGGCGGCAGACGATCATTTCATCCGGATAACTTGCCAAAAGTTGCGAATGCCAGGCTCTTCGAATGGGAGCGGTACGGGCACTTCCACTACCTCATCCCAGTTGTGGCCGGGAAGGACTACCGGATGCGGCTTTATTTTTCGGAAGGTTGGTTTGGTGTCGGGAATGGCGGTCCGGGAGGCCCGGGAAGCCGCGTATTCGATGTCTATTGCAACGGCACCACGCTGCTCAAGGATTTTGACATCCTGCAAGGCCAAAATGGCGGCGCTGGAGTAATTGCATTCGATCACGTTAAGCCCACAGCTCACGGCATGCTGGAGCTCGATTTCACACCGGTCAAGAATTACCCGCTGATTGATGCAATCGAGATAGAGCCAGAGTAAGGCGGTTGCATTCTAGAGTTACCCCGTGCGACAAGATCGAAGTTGCCTTTTGCAAAGAATCACTTTGTCAGTTTCCTTATGGGCGAGTCCTCCGTCTGAGTACGACGGACCCGCCATGTTGCCGCTTTCGCCTATTACCAGCCAACGGCTACGAGCAGCGTTTTCGGGTTTGCGCAACCAATGTCGCTCGAGTATCCACCTGCATCGTTGTACGGGAAAGCATACTGCTGCATATTGATCGCTTGGGCTTCGATCCACTGAGCGTAGTGGTCGTAGGGCTCTTGCTGATAGAAACTTGCAGGATTTCCCCACATTCCTTGGTTGGTTAGATCCCCGGCTGCGTTAAACTCAGCCGTACCTGCGACAGGAGCCGTATGCCTAAAAATCGCGGCTGAAAGATCCGGATTTGCTCCTAAGCCCGACCCGTTAGGCCCTGCTTCCGGAATAGTAATATCGTTGAAGGACCAGATATTAGATATGTAGTTGGCATAGTAATTCTGGTATGGTCCACCCGCGTTAAAGCCAGCTGCGCCCGGCTCAATGATCCGATACGGGCTATACGTTGTCTCATCTGTCTGGAAGTTATATGGAGCGGCGCCGCTAGTGTTATATGGGGCGGCGGCTAGATAGCGCTGAAGTGTAATAGACCGGTCTTCCATAAAGGTCTCTTGATTTTCTCCGAGCGCTACATTTGTTCCATCGCCGCAAACCAGATTAAATGCAATCTTGACGCCCAGTGCGTCGACGCGCGTTGTGTCCATGTTGATGGAGGTTGGGCCGGCTGTGAACTCGATATAGTCCCAGTAGTCGGTGTTGTCCTCGTCCAAAGTCGGATCATTCAGGAAAAAATACATACGCCCCGACGAGTTGGGCGGCATAGCGAATGTCGGCTGCTGTGCAAACGTATAGGTGGTTACGACTCCATTCAGAGTTGCGGTCCAGATGATTTGATCGTTCGTATATTTCCCGTTCGTCCGGTTCAGGAACTTCATCATCACCGTGTCCCCGGGGGGCAAGGCAGGCATATTGCTGGCATCCCAAAAGGGCGCGCCCCCCCAGAGGCTACTGTTGAGCGCGGGTGTTGTCGCAGTGACCGTTGTGCTCGACGGCGAAACTCCTATCGAGTTGTTGGCCAGGACCTGGTAGTAATACTGAGTCGACGCGGTAAGGACATCATCCTGGAACCAATTGCTCTTTGTGGTTCCAATCAGGTTGCTGGCCCCGGCCGTGAAGGTCGGCGTTGTGCTCCGATAGACGTAATACGTAGTCACCACCGTCCCAACCCCAGAGTTCGTCGAGTTCCAGATCAGATCGATCTCGTTGGCGTTCTCTGCCATCGCAGTCAATCCGATTAGAGCGCCGGGAGCGGCAGTCGAGAGTGTTGCCGGAAGTGAGGTAGCTGAGGCAGCCGCGGATGGCGAAACTCCTGACAGGGTAGAAGCTATAACTTGATAGTAATACGTTGTTGAGGGCTTGATTCCAGGACCTGGTGGGATCGAAGACTCGCCCCCGGTAAGCGTGGAGGGATAGTTGCTGTCCACGTAGTTGGTGATTCCGACTGTGGTGCCCATTAGATTCGCGGACGACGGTGTGAAGGGCGTGGTGGTGCTTCGGTAGACCGAATAGTTTACTGGAGCAGTGTTTGGAGCAGAGGCTGTGCTCGCAACCCAGCGCAGATCGATCTGTTGGTAGGACGATCCGACCGCCGTCAGGTTGGTTGGAGGTGCGATCGCGCTATAGGCTGGCGTGGTAGTGCTGGCCTGCGCCGAGGCTGCCGATGTGCCGGCCGCATCGACCGCTTTTACGACGTAGTAGTACGTCGTCGACGCTGTGAGACCTGTGTTCGAGTAAGTCGTGCCCGTCAGCCCGCTCGCAATCAACGTTGTCGGATTCGCGGTTGTTCCGCCGTAGACGCTGTAGGAGCTGGTGGTGCAGTTCGCCGGAGGGGCGACCGACGTCCAGGTCAAGCTGATGACGCTGGGGGCAGACGCCGTCGCCGTCAGGCCCGTCGGAGCCGAGGGAACTGTGGTGCACGGAGTAGCGTCAAGCACCTCGATGCCATTGAACATGGGCTGATTGACGGCGCCATCGGTGAAGGCGACCAAGATATTGCTGCTGCTGTTGGCGGTTGCGGTGTATTGCTCAACGACAGCTGTGTAACTCGCACCGGCCGTTGCGTAGATGTCGAAGTTCGTCAGCACTGGTGTGCCATTGATGGCTACATTGAATTCACGACCGCCGGCTGCCGAGAAATAAAGCTCGGCAAAATGTAGACGAACGATATAACTAACTCCTGAGGTCAGGCCGGGAATGGTATAAGTCACGACTCCCTGGCGCGCCGACTGGTAGACGGCTGCCGGAGCTGCGGTGGTCACAACACTGGCGGGTATGGTGATTGTGTTGGTGACCGAGTAGGTGGTTCCGCCGGCACTAAAGTATTCATCCGCGACAAAGGAATTGTCGCCACCCCCTGAGTTGCTGACCGCTGGACCACCGGCGTTGATGGATACATAACCCGTGTTTGATGCGGCTTGCGTGGTCGCGCTTGCCTGAGTCGAAGCCGCCGACGTGCCGTCCGCGTCAAGGGCTTCTACCTTGTAGTAGTAAGTGGTCGAAGCTGCGAGGCCGGTGTTGGTATAAGTGGTTGTGGTCACTCCGCTCGCTACGAGATTGCTCGAGGATGGAGTGAACCCGCTGGTGGTGCTTTGGTAGACGTTGTAGGAACTGATGGTGCAATTCGTGGGAGGAGTCACTGCCGTCCAGCTCAAGCTGATGGCGCTTGAGGAAGATGGTGTCGCCGTGAACCCGGTGGGCGCTGACGGAACAGAGGCGCAGCCAGTGGATGAGCCCAATACCTCAATACCGTTGATCATGGGTTGATCGATGGTGCCGTTGGTATAGGCGATCACAATCTGGCCGCTGCTATTCGCTGTGGCCGTGAACTGCTCAACCACAGCTGTGAAGTTCGCCTTGGCCGTGGCGTAGATGTCGAAATTGGTCAGCACTGCGGTGCCGTTGATGGCCACGTTAAACACACGATCGCCCGCTGCCGAGAAATACAGCTCGGCAAAGTGCAGGCGTACGGTGTAACTGGCTCCAGCGGTCAGTCCAGGAATGGTATACGTGACGGTTCCCTGACGCGCCGACTGGTAGACAGCTGCGGGAGCCGCAGTGGTAGCAATGCTGGCGGGGATGGTGATTGTGTTAGTGACGGAATAGGTGGTTCCACCGGTGCTGAAATCTTCGTCGGCAACAAAGGAATTGTCGCCGCCGCCCGAGTTACTGACCGCCGGACCACCGGCGTTGATGGATGCGATTGACGTGCCGCCTAATGCTGCCAGCGTAGTGGCGCTGGCCTGGGCCGAAGCCGCCGATGTGCCAAACGAATCAAGCGCTTCAACGAGGTAGTAGTAAGTGGTCGACACTGTGAGGCCGGTGTTGGTGTAAGTCGTACCGATCACCCCACTCGCGATCAATGTGGTCGGATTCGCGGTCGTTCCGCCGTAGACGCTATAGGAGCTAATGGTGCAATTCGCCGGAGGAGTTACTGCCGCCCAACTCAGAGCGATCGCGCTGGAAGATGACGCTGTCGCCGTCAACCCGGTCGGCACCGAAGGAACTGTCGTGCAACTGCCCGATAAGGCTCGTATTTCGATGCCGCTGGATTTTGGCTGATCGGCGGTGCCGTTGGTATAGACGATCACGATTTGCCCGCTGCCGTTTGCGGTGGCCGTGAACTGCTCCACCAGAGCCTTGTTTGCCCCCACCGTGGCGTAGATGTCGAAGTTGCTCAACGCGGCCGTGCCGTTGATGGCGACGTTGAAGACGCGCTTTCCTGCAGCGGTCCAATAGAACTCGGCGAAGTGCAGCAATACCGTGTACTGAGTCCCGGCAGTCAGGCCCGGGATCGTATAGGTGAAGGTTCCCGCACGCTCCGATTGATACACCGCCATCGGAGCCGCGTTGGTTACACCTGCGGTGGAGATGGTGTTCGCCGATGTGTCGGAGCCGCCGCCGCTCACATTTTCGTCGGCTACAAAGGAAGCGTCACCGCCACCCGAGTTGCTTACTGCCGGGCCACCCGAGTTGATGGCCACGACATCCTGCGCACCCGCACACACTGTAGCAGCCAGGCTAAGAGCGAAAACCAGCGCCAGTTGAAGGAGAACTTTACGAACCATCTTGCCCGAAAGTGAAAGATCACTCGACATATAATTCTCCTGTCTTTGCTGCTGGGTTCAGTTGAGTTCGTTCAGCGGATTTCGATGCCGCTGGATTTCGGTTGATCGGCGGTGCCGTTGGTGTAGTTGATAACAATTTGCCCGCTGCTGTTTGCGGTGGCTGTGAACTGCTCTACCAGAGCCTTGTTGGCACCTACGGTCGCATAGATGTCGAAGTTGCTCAACACCGTGGTGCCGTTGATGGCCACGTTGAAGACGCGTTTCCCTGCCGCCGTCCAGTAGAACTCGGCAAAGTGCAACAGAATCGTGTGCGAGCTGTTCGCGACTAGGCCCGGAATCGTATAGGTGAAAGTCCCGGCGCGTTCCGATTGATAGACCGCCATGGGCGCGGCATTGGTTACTCCTGCGGTGGTGATGGTGTTCGCCGATGTGTCGGAGCCACCGCCGGTTACATCTTCGTCAGCGACGAAGGAAGCGTCCCCGCCGCCCGAGTTGCTGACCGCAGGACCGCCGGAGTTGATGGCTACGAAGTCCGTGCCCGATCCGGCTTGCGTGGTGGCGGATGCTTGCACTGAAGCTGGCGATGGGCCGTCGGCGTCTACGGCTTCGACCTTGTAGTAGTAAGTGGTCAAAGCTGCTAGTCCGGTGTTGGAGTAAGTCGTACCTGTCACACCGCTGGCGATCAGGTTGCCCGATCCCGGAGTGAAGCCATTGGTCGTACTGCCGTAGACGCTGTAGGAGCTGATGCTGCAGTTGGTCGGTGGAGTTACTGCCGTCCAACTCAGGCCGATAGTGCTGAATGAAGAGGCTGTCGCAGTGAGTCCAGTTGGGGCCGCAGGAACCGTGGTGCAGTTTGTGGATGAGCCCAGTACCTCAACACCGTTGATCATGGGTTGATCGATGGTGCCGTTGGTATAGGCGATCACAATCTGGCCGCTGCTATTCGCTGTGGCCGTGAACTGCTCAACCACAGCTGTGAAGTTCGCCTTGGCCGTGGCGTAGATGTCGAAATTGGTCAGCACTGCGGTGCCGTTGATGGCCACGTTAAACACACGATCGCCCGCTGCCGAGAAATACAGCTCGGCAAAGTGCAGGCGTACGGTGTAACTGGCTCCAGCGGTCAGTCCAGGAATGGTATACGTGACGGTTCCCTGACGCGCCGACTGGTAGACAGCTGCGGGAGCCGCAGTGGTAGCAATGCTGGCGGGGATGGTGATTGTGTTAGTGACGGAATAGGTGGTTCCACCGGTGCTGAAATCTTCGTCGGCAACAAAGGAATTGTCGCCGCCGCCCGAGTTACTGACCGCCGGACCACCGGCGTTGATGGATGCGATTGACGTGCCGCCTAATGCTGCCAGCGTAGTGGCGCTGGCCTGGGCCGAAGCCGCCGATGTGCCAAACGAATCAAGCGCTTCAACGAGGTAGTAGTAAGTGGTCGACGCTGTGAGGCCGGTGTCAGTGTAAGTTGTCCCGGTCCCGGTTACGCTTCCGATCAGGTTACTCGACGAGGGAGTGAAGCCGTTGGTCGTGCTGCGGTAAACATTGTTGGAGGCAAGGGTACAGGGAGGGTTCACGGGAGCCGCCGTCCAGCTCAAGCCGATGGCGCTGGAGGAAGACGCAGTCGCTGTCAGCCCGGTCGGCCCCGTGGGGGGAACAGAAGTGCATACGGCGGTCGAGGTCGTCGCGCTGGCTTGCGCCGAAGCCGCCGACGTGCCGTCCGCGTCAAGGGCTTCAACGATGTAGTAGTAAGTGGTCGAAGCTGCGAGGCCGGTGTTGGTATAAGTGGTTGTGGTCACCCCACTGGCGACGAGATTGCTTGAGGATGGCGTGAACCCGCTGGTCGTGCTGCGGTAGACGTTGTAAGAGATGTTAGTGCAGTTCGCCGGAGGCGTTACTGCCGTCCAGTTCAAGCTGATTGCGCTTGAGGAAGATGCTGCCGCCGTGAACCCGATGGGTGCGGAAGGGACCGTGGTGCAACTCGTGGATGATCCCAGTACCTCGACGCCGTTGATCATGGGTTGATCGATCGTGCCGTTGGTATAGGCGATCAAAATCTGACCGCTGCTGTTTGCCGTCGCGGGGAACTGCTCAACGACAGCGGTGAAGTTCGCCTTGGCCGTCGCGTAGATATCGAAATTGGTAAGTACCGGGGTTCCGTTGATGGCCACGTTGAACACACGATCACCTGCAGCCGAGAAGTAAAGCTCGGCAAAGTGCATGCGTACGGTGTAACTGGCTCCAGCGGTCAGGCCAAGAATGGTATACGTGACGGTTCCCTGACGCGCCGACTGGTAGACGGCTGTGGGAGCCGCTGTTGTAGTAATGCTGGCGGGGATGGTGATTGCATTGGTGACGGAATAGGTGGTTCCACCGGTGCTGAAGTCTTCGTCGGCAACAAAGGGATTGTCGCCGCCGCCCGAGTTACTCTCCGCCGGGCCACCGGCGTTGATGGATGCGATGGAAACTCCGGATGATGCTGACAGCGTGGTAGTGCTGGCCTGCGCCGATGGTACCGATGTGCCGTCCGCGTCAAGCGCTTTTACGACATAGTAGTACGTCGTCGAAGCCGTCAGGCCGGTGTTCGAGTAAGTCGTGCCTGTCACCCCGCTCGCAATTAACGTGGTAGGATTCGCGGTGGTTCCGCCGTAAACGCTGTAGGAGTTGATGGTGCAATTGGCCGGAGGAGTAACAGCCGTCCAACTCAAAGCAATAGCACTAGAAGATGATGCTGTCGCCGTCAGCCCGGTCGGCGCCGAGGGAACCGTAGTGCACACTGGGGTAACCGGCGTCATTGCGCTGGATTGCGCCGACGGCCCGGATGAACCGTCTGCGTCAAGCGCTTCAACTAAGTAGTAGTAAGTCGTGGAACCTGCGAGGCCAGTGTCGGAGTAGCTGGCAGTGGTAACGCCGCTCGCCACCAGGGTTGCCGAAGACGCGGTGAACCCACTCGTAGTGCTGCGGTAGATGTTATAGAAACTGATGGTGCAGTTGGCCGGTGGCGTTACTGCGTTCCAAGCCAAGTTGATGACACTGGAGGAAGCGGCAGTTGCCGTCAGCCCGGTTGGCGCCGATGGGACCGTGGTGCAATTGACCGTGCTCGAACGAGGATCAGGCACCGGGACAATCGTGAAAGACGCTGAACCGCTTGCCAGTCCTGGAGCCGTGGCAGTCACCGTTACCGTTCCAGCAGTGAACTGGCTGCGGAGGGCGATTCTGGTCATGCCGCCTTCAACCTGCAACTCAGGGTCACCGGGCGAGTGATAGAAAGCGTCAGGCACTCCGCCTATATAAGTGGAGTTAGCCTCAGAGTATGCGTTGGTATTTGTGGAGAGATATTGCTCGGTTCCACCCTGATAAGTGGCTGGACCCGTCACGGAAAACGTGACTAAGTCAGAGGCAAGAGGTTCCCAATTTCCATTCGCATCTTCTATCGTGGCGGTAACAAAAGCCGCGTCCGAACCATTTGCCGTAACTTGAAATGCCGTGCCACTCGGCTTGGTCAGCTCAGGAACAACAGTGAGCACGATCTTGTTCTCGGCTCCAGCCGTTGTCCTGCTGTCCGTCGCTACCACGGCTCCGGACGCGTTCAGGCATTCCGCCGTCACCGTGCCGGAAACCCACGGCACGATCCAAGACGTCTGGAAAGGTATCAGCGTGGCGGTTTCCGTCTGATTCCCTTCGTCGTCCGAGTTCCAGGGATTTGGCGTCTCAATCGCACCCTGTTGTACGCCATTGACCAGCAGTTCGATCGATGGGCAGTTGCTGAAGGCGTTCACCTGGACACTACCGGAGGAAAGGTTCCAGTGACCTGCCAAGCGAACTACCGGTTTGAGCGAGAAAGGTGTCCAGGCGGCCTCATAGACGTAATACAACAACTTTGGGAGGCGGTTCTGGTCCATCGAGGAAGCGCCCAGCGAGCGAACGTCATTCGAGTTCCCGGGCGCAGTCGTGCTATTGCCGGCTTCCACATATTGGCCAGTTTCACCAGGAGTATCCGCAAAGTACCACTGCGCCATTCCCATGGTGTTCGCCGCCTTGCCCTGACGCCAGTTGTCTAAAAAAGGCGCAACAAAGGCAATCTCAAAATTCCAAGCCAGGCCGCGGGCCGTGCCGGTGCCCCAATACTCTGAACCCCAAGCCGGATTGTTCGGGAACTCGTTTTTGACACCGACCTCGCAACCCTCCAGGGTGCAACCCAGCAAATAACCATTTACGGGGTCAGGCGTGCGGTCGGCTGCGATGCGGGTATTGACGGGATCCCACATCGAGTTAATGGACAAAAGAGCCTCACCGATGGATTCTTCCATAGTGCCGTTATTCGACTCCCAGTCGAGAATCGACGGGTGGCTGCGATCGCGAAGGATCATGTCGCGATGTAGCTCTTCTTTCAGCGTCACCGAATCGGTCGTTGGCGAAGCGAAAGCTTCTTCGTCGTCCCCGCTTGGCTGGTCGATCATGATGCCGTAGGCATCGGCCGCGTTCACAAGCTCTTCGCTGGAGGTCGAGTGGCCCGGACGGTAAATATTTCCGCCCTCCGCGGCCAACAATGAGAGGTCGCGCCATTGCTGTTCTTCCGGAACGGACGATCCCAACCCCGGATAGTCGTAGCGCCCAGAGCCGCCCCACAAATTCATCGCATGGCCGTTGAAGTACGGGTAATTCTTATCCCAGGTGATTGTGCGGATACCAAGCGGGCTCTGCGCGACATCGACCACTGTGCCATTGACGCTGACGATGTGGTTGACTGTGTACATATACGGCGTACCGTATATGGAATTGTTTGGATACCATAACGTGGGATTATTCACCGTGATCTGCTGACTGAACATTGGAGTCGGCGTTGACGGGAAATTACCCGGAGTCATCGGAGCTACTGTCTGAGTGAGTGGCGCACCCGTGGCTACTACGTTGCCGTTCGCGTCGACGATCTGCGTAGTCAGAGTCACTGTTTGGGAAGTCGTATTCTCGTTGAGAACGTTGGTCTCAACCTGAATAACAGCCGAACTGGCTGTCGCGGTGCCGCTCGAAGCAGGAATTTCGGACACCGTTGCCACATAGGTGCCCCAGGTTTTCTGATTGGAATACACGTTAACTGGGATATGCACCTTATTTGTGATGAACATCTTTACCGGCCGAAATAATCCAGCCATGGCCTGACCAAAGCGGAATACTTCGGAGAATTGAGGGTCTTCAAACCATGTATTGCCCCGGGAAACGCTCACCGCGAGCACATTATCCGTGGCACCATCGGCCTTCACGTACGGCGTGAGGTCGACAATGAAGGGAATAAAACCCACGACGTGCGAAGCCTCCGCATCGGCAGAGACGGCGCTGACGCCGGGCAAGAGCGTTCCATTGATGTAAACCTGAGCAGCGGTATGAGCACCCTCGAACTCGACCATGATCTTGCTGTTCGCATATGCCGGGTCAACCTTGAAGTGCAGGCGATACCAGTTGTTTTGTCCACACAGGGATCCCTGTCCACCGCCCGATGCCTGATTGATAAACGTGCGCCATATGTTCGCGTCGTTGGGAATACCCACTTGAATCCAGTTGGGTGTGGAAAGGGTGCTACCGCAAGAAGGCCCGCCGCCGGAGGGAGCAGCGACCTCGACATAGCTGGAGGCCGCGAAAGTCGTGGAATCCTCATTGTTCTCGTACCACCAATTGCTTTGTGGCAAAGCGGCATTCGGATCCGTCGCTGCCGCATTCGAGACGAAATTGGGCACTCCCTCCGAAAGATTGATCGTGATTCGAGGAGATGCCGGCGGCGCCGATTGCGCGTTCGCCCTGATCGAGCCCATTGCCCCAATCAAGAATAAGAGCGCCCGAACCGAATGCCGCATGAAGGTGCGAGATCCCCCCAACTTCCGGCGCACGCTTCCGCTCCCGATAATCTGGGCTCCGCTTAGCAAGCGGTGCGATTTAACGCTGTGAAGAAAGATTGGACAATGAAAGCTGCTGTATAGGGGAACCATGACGCTCCTTGTTTACTGGTACCTCGAACTTATTGGTATCTTGAACTTGCACCGCTACGCGGGGTATTCCTGATCCAGAAGCGACATTGTCCGTTGGAGGGCTTATGTAGCAAGTGATTTGGGGTTCATTCACGGATAATGGCGCCAACTGAGCGACTAAACATGCAAAATCAGCGAGCCCATGCGGCGGAGAGCGCTCTAATTTCTGCGGCAAATCGATCTCGACCAGAGAGTCTAAGGGGAATTCACGAGAATTCGATGTTCGAAGTTGGCGTTAAGGCAAACGTTAACGTGTTAAAGCCCCTCAGAGAACGGATTTCTCGTCGGTGCGGCATCGCCCCGCCTTCTCTGGAGGGCACGTGCGCCGTCCGGTTTACAATGAGGGTTAAGGCGAATGCAATGCGATTGCGGCTCCTGGCCGGGCACATTCACCCTCGACATCAAGACAACAGACACCTTAACCTGGGCCTATACGTGGCTAAATACCCTTACGATCACTCACCAATATAAACGCCCTGTCAGTGACGGAACCTTCTGGTTGCAGCCCGCCGTACGCCGGCCCGGTCAGCTCATCGTCATACAGGACAATCATTACGGCACGTTCATGTTTTACCCGGAGATCTGAGCCAGCATCCAGAGAAGGCATAGTAAGGTAGGCTCGGAAGGAACTCTTTCCCCAGCCTGCGCTTTTCTTGGTTTCTTCCCCGTATCTCTGCTGGGCAATCGAACTGGGGTTGCTCTTTTCTGATCACGTTGCACACGCTTGGATCCTCTTCATCGCAAAGGCCTGTTTAAGCAACAGACTTATTCCCGAATGTAAACTGACGTAGTTTTTCTCTTTGGTTACCGTTATTCTGGCTCAGGTTTCCGTGATCCTTACATACACACTTAATGAAAAGGAATATCTTGACGCGCGACGAGCCGTCAGAGCGCATCTAGCCAGAGGCAGACTTCTCTTTCGAATCATGCTTCCGCTTGTGGTTGGAGCGGCTCTGGCGGGGGTCTACTCGCTTTTTGTGACCGGCAATCTGGGTTGGGGAGTGGGGTTGTGTTTAGCGTCTGCATTTCTGCTGGTCCATCGAATGTTTTGGTGGCGTTGGCGTGTCCGGCGCTCTCTCAAAGAAAACCCTGGATTGCTCGGGCCGTTTACGCTCGAACTAACACAAGAAGGGACCAAGCTCGGTGAAGGAGGGGCGGAGCTGCCTTGGACGGCCCTGCTTCGCTATTACGAAACGCGCGACCTTTTTCTGCTGCAGGGACCGGCTGAGGAGTTGTGCATTCTTCCTAAACGCGCGCTTCCCTCGGGCGACATGGTCCAGTGGACTGAGAAACTCCGCACCGCATTGAAAGGAAAAGGACGCCGCGAGAACCCGGACGCTCTGCTGCTGAAGCTAACAGCGACATGGGCTGTGGGAGCACTTTTCGTTCTGGTCTTGTTCGCGGGCTCGATCCATAATTTCCTGAATCCGACCTTCAGGCTTGCGGCGGCTCGAACCCATAGCGGCGCTGGCGCCGTCTTACACCCTGAACCGGCAAAGCCGGCTCCTATCAATGAATTGAAGGGTCAGGGCGCGGTTTATTTTGTGCCACTGGACAAACGGCAAAACGTTCTCTCACCCGCTCTGATTTCGTATTACCGCGAGAAATATGGTTTGGAACTGCGGGTGCTGGCGCCCGTACCGTTGCCGCTGTGGACTAAGGACGAGAGTCGCCACCAGTTGGTCGCAGAAGAACTGGTCGAGGCTATAAAGCGGGCGTATCCCCAACTTGCCGCCAATCCCGACGCGGTAATGATTGGAGTCACCGATGAAGATATGTACATCTCACAGATGAACTGGAGTTATGCCTTCGGCTGGCGACAAGAGGAACGGTTTGCCATCGTCTCCACGGCGCGAATGGATCCGGCATTCGATAAAGCGCCCGCGGACCCAGCTATGATGGCCGCCCGCGCACGAAAAATGCTCACGAAAGAAATTGGTCTGCTCTACTACCGCTTGCAGCCGAGCCAAGATTACGCCAGTGCGCTTTATGACTCCATCGGCGGTGTGGAAGACCTCGACGACATGGGAGAGGACTACCTCACCTCCGACACTTTGGTCCGCGCCGAGCGTCGCTTGCAGGACGGGGATCCGTGCTTCACCATCCGTCACTATGACCTTTCCGCCAAGTCGCGCCCTGACTCCGGAATATTGACCGGCTGTAGCGGGACCGAAAAGCAGTTAAATCTGGAAATCATGGAAGTGGACCTGCGCTATGGCCTTTTTCTGGATCGGCGGACCGAGTTCTACGCGCTGGGCCCAATTCCCCTGCAGTTTACCCGGGTATTACGTATGCAAGACTCCCGCGCGCGAGCCTTCGGAATCGGCGGCAATCATACCCTGAACATTTTCCCTGTAGGCAATCGTTGGCCGTTCACCTGGATCGACCTGATTATGGCGGACGGCGGTCGCGTCCACTACAAGCGATCGAACTGGGGGTTTGGTTATTGGGACGCAAATTACTCATCAGCCGATGCTGGAGACAGCGAGTTCTCCGGATCGAAAATCTCCTGGAACTGGCCGGGGTGGAAGCTTGCCGAACCGAGCGGGAGAACGTATTACTTTCCCGATGCCGGACCTCTCCAGCGTCCCGAGCAAACGGCCCTGCTCGCAATAGAGGACGGCTACGGCGATCGGTTGAATCTGCCGCGCGATCCGGCGGGGAACTTGATCCGTGCGCGCTCTTCTGGCGGGCGAGAACCGGACCGAGAGCTGGATTTCAAATATGACCAGCAAAATAGAATCACGCAGGTCGGGGAACGAGGCGGACCGCACACCGACTACAGCTACGATGCGGCTGGCCGGCTGGTGCGCGTCATCGATCCACGTGGGCAAACGACAAATTACGCCTATGATGCGAAAAACAGGATGATCGCGGTGATGCAAGATGGAAAACCGATTCTTAGCAATGAGTACGATGCGGCGGACCGGGTGGTCCGCCAGACCTTGCTCGGCGGACGTACTTATACATTTAAGTACTCGGTGAATCGTGCAGGCCAAGTAACTGCAATAGACGTCGTCGATTCCGCCGGTATCACATGGCAGATAAGCATGAGCGGCAGCGCACAGTATACGATGAAGCCGACCCTTAACCGGCAGACGAGCATATCGGCGATTCTCCCGGGCATTCCGCGACAGAACAAGTAAAGAAACGGCAGCAAAAACGCAAAGTCTGTGGTATTCTCCTCCCGATTTTCCATTCCGCGCGAAGGGTGAGGCTCATGACTAATTCGCTGCGCCCCTTGAGCTTAGGCGAGCTACTCGACCGGAGCTTCTTCCTATATCGAAAACACTTTGCTTTGTTCGTCGGGATTGTTGCGCTTCCACATCTGGTGGTGTTGGCGTACCAACTGATCGGGATTTCGTTTCGTTCGGGAAGGATGGCGATGACGTTTACGGCGACGACGCTGTTTTGGTCTCTGGGCGGCTTCGTGATCTACATGGGTGCAGTCGCAGCCTCGCAGGGCGCGACCGTCGTGGCCGTTTCCAGAGTGCATCTGGGCCACGACACCAGCATTTCTGAAAGCTTCGCCGGCATCAAGGGCAGGATCCTGTATTTGGCGCTGATCATGATTGGGATGGGAATCGGCGTCGGCATCGGGTTCGTCCTGCTGATTGTTCCTGGAATTATTTTTGCGCTGATGTGGGCGCTGACGATCCCGGTAGCAGTGCTGGAGGATAAAGGGCTGCGTGACGCGACCTCTCGCAGCTCGGAACTGACTAAAGGCAGCCGGGGACGGATCTTCATGATCTACTTCCTATATCTTGTTCTGTTGTACATCGTCATTTTTCTTTGGGAAACGCCGATTCTTGGGGCAATCGGGCTATTTTCCCACAGTCATCGCGGAGTGCCGGCCCTGCCAGTTTGGACTCAGGTCGCGTTTCCGGTGTGTAGTTTCCTTAGCCAATGTCTGGTAGCCCCACTGCTCACGATCGCACTTTCGCTGGTCTACTACGATCAAAGAGTGCGAAAAGAAGCCTTCGACCTGCAACTCATGATGTCCACGCTCGACGGAATGCAGGGCGGACCAGCAGCGCCGGCTGTGATATAGGCTGCGCAATGAATCGGCGCCGTTGGCTTCTTGTTTTGTTCTCGCTCTTCTTGTTTTCGTTAAGTTTGTGCGCCGCTTCAGTTGCTGAACAAGAGCTTGCCACGCAACCCGGCGCGCTCACCGTTACCGAATACGTTGCGGAACTTGACCGTCTGACTTCCGCCAGCAAACAGTTGGCACGAGCGGAAGATGTGCCTAAGCTCGTGCATGACATTCCCTCGACATGGCGCATCCGGACCGAACAACAAACATTTGAAATATCTTCTGAATGGCTGCTCCACGATCTGAACGATTGGCAGAGAAAGCCGAGCCCGGAAATTCAGAAGCGCGTTGTTCGGCGTCTGCAAACGCTGCGATCTGAGGCAGTGGCATTCCAGGACTCGGCAACGGATGTCTCCCATAAGCGAGACCTTCTTAACGAAATTCTTGCCAGCCGGGAATTTCAGAACATCCATGGACCGACATGGCTGGACCGGTTGAAACAACATCTGCTGGAACTCATGATCAAATTGCTAGGCAGGGCCTTTCAATCGTCGGCGATTCCCACGATCGGCAATGTGGTGGTCTACGGGTTGATGACGCTGGGCCTGCTCGCGGTGGCTTACTGGATGTACCGGACGATCCGGAATAACGCCGGGATCGAACCGATTGTGCCACATTCGCTGCCAGTCTCCAGCAAAGGATGGAAGCTGTGGATGAAAGAGGCGCGGCTGGCAGCAGAGGGCGGAAACTGGCGTGACGCGGTGCATCTGGGATACTGGTGCGGAATTTCTTTCCTCGAGATGCAGCAAATGTGGCGCCCCGATACGGCCCGAACGCCACGCGAATACTTGAGGCTTTTGCCCGCCGCCAGCGAACACCGCGAGACGCTACGGACCCTGACGCGGACCTTCGAACTGGTTTGGTATGGCACGCAGGAGGCTGACGCGAAGGCGTTTTCCGAAACCCTGGCCCAACTGGAGAAACTGGGTTGCCAATCCAACTGACCGCCGGCGACCGAAAACTGTTTCTGATCGCCGGTGGAATGTTCTTGCTCTTAGTAGCCACAGCTCTTGTTCTCTCCAAAGGGCCAGATTCCAACGATGAGATTCCCACCACGTATTCCGCCGGTTCCGGTGGTGCCAAGGCCGCTTACCTACTGCTGAAGGCTTCGGGATACAAGGTGGAACGATGGGAGCAGCCGCCGAGCGAATTGCCGGAAGCGGCAGGAGCAACCCTCATTCTTGCGGGACCTTCGGACACGCCCACGAGCGAGGAACGGAACCGGGTCCGCCAATTCGTGGAAAACGGAGGACGCATTATTGCCACCGGACCTTTTGTGGGGTTCTTCCTGCCCGAGAATGGAATTGTGCCCGATCCACTCCCGGGTATGACCTGGAAGACGCTGGACGCACTCTCGCCTTCCTCCATCACTCACGCGGCATCGCAGATTACGCTTGCCCCACAGGCGTATTGGAAACGTGAGTCGTTTGCCATGCCGCTCTATGGAGACGGCGACAAAGAGATGGTGGTGAAATACAGATTTGGAAAGGGAGAAGTGATCTGGTGGGCAGCGGCGACTCCGCTCACCAACGCTGGGCTGCAAGAACCTGGCAACCTGGAGTTCTTTCTCGCCTGCATCGGCAGTGAAGCGCAAGAAAGAATTCTTTGGGATGAATATTTTCATGGCTATCGGCGGTCGTTGACGGCCTCGATCCGGAGTTCGCCGGTAAAATGGATTTTCCTGCAATTCGCACTGGTTGCCTTGGCGATCCTTCTTACCTATTCGAGGCGAAGCGGACCGATCAGCATTCCTGCTGGCGAAATTCGGCTTTCGCCATTGGAGTTTGTGCGCACGCTGGGTGCACTATACAAGCAGGCCGATGCCGCGTCCGCCGTGGTGGACATTAGTTATCACCGGTTTCGCTACTGGCTCACGCGACGCTTGGGCATGGCCGGCAATGCCTCCGTGGACGATCTGGAGCGGGCCGTCCGCGAGCGCTGGAATTTTCAAGACGCAAATTTCAACGCGACTCTTCGCGCTTGCGAGTCTGCTCCCTACGACAACACACTGAAACCGCGTGCGGCCCTGCAGTTGGTACGGTCGCTGGATGATTATGCGGCGGAACTCAAATTGTTTCCCAAATCTGGCTGGCCGAAAATAAAGGAGGAGAGTTAATGGAAGCTGTTCCCCAGCTGGTAGCGCACTTCCGGAGTGAAATGAGCAAGGTCGTGGTGGGCCAGGAAGAGCTGAAGATGCAATGTCTGATGGCCTTGCTGTGCCAGGGGCACGCGCTGCTGGAAGGCGTGCCGGGGATCGCGAAGACACTCGCAGTGAAGACTCTCTCGCATCTCCTGCAGCTCGATTTTCAGCGTGTACAGTGCACTTCCGACCTGATGCCCGCCGACATCATCGGCACCAATGTGCTCAATCTGGCGGACAGTACTTTTCACCTTCATCAGGGTCCGGTGTTCACACACCTGCTGCTGGTGGACGAAGTAAACCGCATGCCGCCGCGCACGCAGGCTGCGCTTCTGGAGTGCATGGAGGAACGCCAGGTCACGATTGATGGTACGCGGCACGACCTCTCTCCGTTCTTCACCGTATTTGCCACGCAGAACCCCGTGGATTTCGAGGGAACATATTCCCTTCCGGAAGCGCAACTCGATCGTTTTCTCGTCAAAATACGCGTGCCTTACCCGGAAGCGAACGAAGAAGTGCAATTGCTCGCAAACGTGCAGAACGGATTCGATTCTCACGATTTGCAGAGCGCGGGGCTAAGCCCGATTGATGCCGAGTTGCTGAAGCAATCCCGGCGGGAGGTGCGAGCGGTTAACGTTCAGGAGTCGTTGTTTACTTATGTGACGCAATTGGTACGGCGCACACGAGCATGGCCGGCGCTCTCTCTGGGAGCAAGCCCGCGAGCAGCTGTTGGCCTGATGGTGTTTTCCAAAGCAATTGCGGCTGTTGATGGCCGCGACTACATTATTCCCGATGACGTGAAGCAAGCTGCCCCGCCTGTGCTCCGCCATCGCATTGTGCTGAAGCCCGAAGCTGACCTCGAAGGCATAACGCCCGACCAAGTGTTGCAAGACGTCATGCGGGCTGTCGAGGTGCCTCGTTGAGCCTGTCTGCTGTTCGTCTCGCAGACCGCGATGTTGGCAGCGGAAAATCGTCCGCACCGCAGAACGATAGGCCGAGTCCAGATAAGTCTAGCGAACTGATCCCGCCGCCGGTCGAGGGAAAGGGCCATGCTTTCAAGCGTGCCGGAGTGGCGTTTGCCAACCGTTTTTTCTTTCTTCTCATAGTGGGGCTTATTTGGCTGGTTCCAGCATTTGCGGACAATCGTTTCGTATATGCCATGTTCGTGTGGGACGGGCTCGTATTCTTGGCGTGGCTGCTCGATCTAGCGAGGCTGCCGCGGCCAGCACAGTTGAAGGTCTGCCGCTCGTGGCATTCTCCATCGGCACTATCGGTGGAGTCAAAGGTCAGCTTGAGTCTGACAAACGCCTCGAACTCCACCGTGCACGCAAGACTTATGGATGATGTGCCGCATCAATTGCGCTTCGAGCCGGCGCAACTTGAGATTACAGCCGGTCCGCTCAGTGGAGCAGAGGCACAATATTCGATCCTGCCGCGGACTCGCGGGAGAGCCAAGGTCGGCGATGTTTATGTTCGTTACCAGAGCGCGATGAGAATCGCCGAGCGTTGGGCAAAAGTGCCGTTGGCGCAAACTGTAACTACCTATCCAAATCTGGAAGAGGCCAAGCGCCATTCGGTCTATCTCATACGCAGCCGCCAAATAGAATTAGAGAAGCGCTACACGCGAACTCGCGGCGCGGGGCGGGCATTCGAAAGCCTTCGCGAATATCGCGAAGGCGACGAATTCCGCGATATATGCTGGACCGCTAGCGCGCGTCGCGGAAAGCTGGTCACTCGTCTCTATGAAATTGAGAGGAGCCAGACCATCTGGATTCTGCTCGATTCTGGCCGGCTCATGCGTACACGGGTCGCAGGCCTCAGCAAGCTGGACTATGCAGTGAACGCCGCATTGACTCTGGCCCAGGTTGCTTTGTATTCAGGGGATCGCGTCGGGCTGCTTGCCTATGGGCGCCGGATCTGCCAAAGGGTCCCCGCCAACCGTGGCGAAGCTCACCTGATGCAGATGATGGGGCAGCTTGCTCTGGTCCAGGAAGATCAAGGGGAAGGAGATCACTTGCAAGCAGCCAGCCGCCTTCTGAACGATCAGAGGCGGCGGAGCCTGGTGGTTTGGATTACCGATCTGGCGGAAACCGCGATGACGCCGGAAGTGATCGAAGCCGCTTCGCGTCTCATGCCTCGCCACCTGGTGCTGTTCGTCGTAATCGGCCAGCCAGACCTGAATGAACTCGCGGCACGAAGGCCGGCAGACCTCGACGAGATGTATCAGGTTGCCGCCGCGCAAGAAGTGATCCATCGGCGTGAATTGTTGCTGGCGCGTCTGCGCGAACGTGGCGCCCTGGCAATCGAGACCAGTTCCGGCAGACTCTCAACCACCCTGGTGAATTCCTATCTTGAAATCAAGCAGCGAAGTCAGCTTTAAGCGGCGTCGGTGGTTCCCAGAACAGATAAGTCAGCAGCAATACGAAGAGCGCTGCGGCCATGCCAAACTTCAAGGAAACTGCCAGTCCCGTGGGAGACACAAAGGCTTCGATAACTCCGGCGATGACCAGGATAGGGATTGTGCCGAGCAATAGTTTGACCGCCTCGGTCCCGGCGCGAGCGACCGATTCACCCCTGGGCAGAAAACCCGGGAAGAGCAGTCCGTAGGCTAAGCGCAACCCCGCCCCCCCGGCAATAAATATGGCGGGCAATTCCAGGACGCCGTGTGGTGCGACAAAACTCCACAACTGTAGGCTCATCCCCGAGAACCAGCACGCGGTTCCGATAACTCCCATTAGGAGTCCATTAAAGATCATCATGTAGATTGTGCCCGCGCCGCCGGTGATGCCTGCCGCAAAACTCATGAAGGCGACGCCCATGTTATTGGTCATGATGGCACTGGAGGCGACCGGCTTGATACCTACAATGGAATGAGTCCACATCTCATGGCGGTCGATCGTTTCCACCATTTGGGGCCCTAGTATTTTCACTTTGAAATCTGGATTGTGATAGGTCAGCGCCACTCCCACAATGGCGGATCCGAGGAAAATCAAAAATGCCGCTAAGCAGTAACCTAGGTTCTGCCGGAATATCCGCGGGTAAGTGTATCGAAAGTACTCAACCACCGCAGACGGACTCGCTCTGTTCGCGGAATAAATGGTATTGTGGGCGCGAGCCAGCAACTGGTTCAGGTAACGGGCAAAGTGCTCAGAACCGGCATCTTCGCGAAGCGCCGCCAAATCGGCAGCGCTTTGACGGTACAGAAGACCGAGTTCCTGAAGTTCAGAACGTGAAAGGGACCTGAATCCTTTGCGCGCAGTGCGCTCGAGCAGTTCTTCCAGCCTGCTCCAGTGCGGCTTGCGTTTTTCCAACCAGCGAGTGGAGATCACGAATGCAGTCCGATCGATTCCATGACGACCAATTACAGATCGATACTCCTGAACAAATTGCCCTGGAGCTGCCCTTGGCCGGAATTGGCAGCCGGTTCCTTGGCCTCGCAATCGACACTCTACTTCAAATTGTGTTGTACGTCACGGCTGTGCTCGCATTGGCTCTCGTGGGGGCCACCGGAATAAGGCGCTATCTCCGGTGGGTTCCATTGAACTGGGTCCCGGCGGTCGTCATCCTCGGCTTATTTTGTATTTACTGGGGATACTTTGCCTTCTTCGAAATTATCTGGAAGGGACAGACACCGGGCAAGCGAGCCGCGAAAATCAGAGTTATCAAAGAATCTGGCCGGCCGATCAACGCCTACGAGGCCATCGCACGCAATTTACTCCGCGCCGTTGATGCGCTGCCCGGTTTCTACGGCGTCGGCATTTTATGCGTGATGTTGAATAGCCAGAATCGCCGCCTCGGCGACTACGTGGCGGGGACAGTTGTGGTGCACGATAAGCGCACCGAGGAGGTCAAACCGGAATGGGTCATGGCAAAAGCACCGGCAGCGACCAATCCGCAACTCGCGCTGGTTCCTCCTGAGGAACTGGTGCTGATCGAAACCTATCTGCACCGCCGAGCGGAAATGGATCTGACCCTTCGCGATCAGGTCGCCTTTAAAATTGCCACTCGAATCAGCGGCAAGACGGGATTGCAGCGTGCCCCGAATCAATCTCTGGACGATTTTCTGAAAGCAGCAGCCCGGCAGATCCGTGACACGGCGCGATTCCGCTAAAGCCTCTAGAACAGCTCTCACGCCGATCGCCGCGGGTGACGGTAAACCTCAAGTCATGCCGGGGTCAAAGTCGGCTCCTGAGGAACTAATCGCTATTCTCCTATTATCGGGATGGGCAGGAGTTGGAAGCCGAGTCGGGCTGCCTGTTTACGCAGGCGCATTTCGGCTCTCTGCTGTGCCTGTTCATCACAACGGTGGAAGACGGTTTCTGCGTAGGATTCCTTCGTCGATAGGATGTGATAGAGAATCCGCGCGATTTTGTGAGCGGTAGCGGTGATTGCCTGGGCTATGCCAAGTTTGGCCCGCATGCGCCGAAAGAACTCGCCGAAGTAACCTTTCGCGCGGCAGAGGGAGTTGGCGCCCATGCGGAGTGCAGCCGCGGCGCGGACCATCTCGTCCTCGTGGTAACTTTCTTGGACATGATTGAAGGGAAGCACGGCGAGTAGTGGGCCGTCATTCCTGTTCTCCCATGCTGTCCATGACGTGACAAAAAGATGCCCGCCGCTCGTTACATATTTGCGCAATCGCGAATAAAAATCGTCGTGGCCGTAATCAGAGTAGTGCTCACCGCGAACCAGGATGATCAAAACGGGTACAGAGAGAACATCGTACTCGCAAACGTCTTCAGTGAGTCGGGCCATGAGCCTGCCAGGTGCTGAGACCACGCGAAACCCGGCGGAATCTGCTGTTCGTGCAAGACCGGCAGAGAACATTGTTCCGTCCGAGATGAATAGCACTGAGGTCTGGTCCCCCCTTAACTTCGCCGCATACATTTGGATCACCCAATCGTTATCGTGCTCTAAAATAGCCGCTAGCTTGGGCGATGGTGGGCGCTTGGAAACTAAGCTCTGCACCAGCCGTCTCTTCGTCTCCACGTCTTTTTCGAGGAACAGCCTCGATTCGATCGTCGCCGTGGCGTCTACACGGAGCAGTACTGAGATCTTTGCCGATCCCCCTGACGTTTGGCCCGCCTCTCTCAAAAACCACTTCAAACACAGCGATCATTATCGAGTCCGGTACCTCATCCAACCATCGTATCCACTGCAATTTGATTGGCGTGGATCCGCATGCAATCTGAGACATGCTGGACAGGACGAACTCAAGCAGGTCAACCGAAATGCTGGACGCCGGAACGGCATCCGGCACCATGGCCAAGGTTGTTTCTCCGAGGAGGTATTGAGTATGGCGGTTAAATGCCACCCAGCGTTGATAGTCGCTCAGAAAGGACTCGTGAGCGCGAGCCACTTGGTGCGAACTATCGACAAGATCTGAGTTAAGTCTCGCGATCAACTTGGCAAAACCCGTTTGGAAATCGCGAGAAAAATCCGCATAGAGTTTACCAACAAGAAACAACGGTAGTTCACAGGGCTTGTGGAGTAAGGGCAAGACTTTGACGCGACGGCCATGTATCTCTTGATGCAGGGCAATCTCGACCTCTTTCCTCACCCACTCAGACTGTACCGATTCAGGAGACAAGACGACGGCAAGGTAAGTGCAGTCTCGGATTGCAACCTCGATCTTTTGAATGAGGGAGTCCCTACGCGGATTTCAGCCTCGTCCAACCACGTATGTATTCCGTGCGCTTGCAAGGCTTCGCTGAGGCGGCGGGTGAACGCCTCATCACTATGACTATGACTGAGAAAAACCGATAGCATCTAGCAGAGGTCTCCTCTTGACTTCAAAGAGCGCGCGTACGCGCCTATCCGGTGCCTGAACCAAGCTTCACCGCCACGAGAATCTGCGCCTTACGCCTGATTATAAGGGTACCTGTCGTGCAGGTCGGGATAGCGATACCGCACGTGAGAAATCCGTGCACAGGAGCCCGAAGTCGGCTAATGAGATGGTCTGCCGACCTGATCATCCTGAGGGTGGGATGATCAGGCTGGCAGCCTATAAAGGAGGATCATCCCATGCACATCGCTTCTATCGGCGTCGATCTCGGCAAGACAACATTTCACTTGGTTGCACTCGGGGAACAAGGCAAGGTAGTCGTGAGGAAGAAGTTTTCGCGCAAGCAACTGTTGGCTTACACCGCCAACCTAAAGAACTCGCTAGTTGGCATTGAAGCCTGCTCGGGAGCACACTTCATCGGCGCGGCCCTGCGTAGCCAGGGACACGACGTGCGACTCATCCCGGCCCAGTTCGTGAAGCCTTACGTGAAGTCAAACAAGAACGACTTCCTCGATGCGGAAGCCATCGCCGAGGCGGTGACGCGACAGAACATGCGCTTTGTCCCCATCAAGACCGGGGACCAACTCGATCTTCAGGCGCTCCATCGTGTACGCGATCGACTGGTGCATCGCCACACCGCGATCATCAACCAGATCCGCGGGGGGATTACACATGTTTTCGTTGAATTTGATGGCGCTGGCGATAGCGGCCAGATCGAAGGTCTATGCGCTCGCATCAACGACTCCCCGATCGATCTTCCGGTTGCGACCGTCAGCCTCCATACCACGTCGTTGAATCAGGCTGGGCTCAGCCTCGAGGAAACATCCCTCACCGCTGCGATCGAGGATGTCTGTTACGGATTTCTTGAACAGACACATGCTGGTTGGGAAAACAATGACGGCGCTTACGGCGAATTCACCTTCGATGTCGTGGAACGCAAGATCACGCTCGATTTCAACGGCGTTTCACGGACACGTGGTCCGACGCTCATACGTTTTGACGGAGGCGATCATGGCACATCCGTATCATCATTCGCTCTCCAGCGTGAACAAATGGGGAGGCTGCGTTGAGGATTATCAGCGCATCCATGACTGGTTCGACGAGTCGAAGAAGATCATCGCCGACTTCTGTCACCGTGCCCTCCGTCACCACGCGGAAGGCATTTTCATGGCGGAAACGATTTTCGGCACAACAATCAAGACCTCTACGGGCCGTGAAATCCCGGCGAGATGAATCGGTGAGCAGCATGTCCGCGAAGACCTCGGCTTCATTCCCTCCTTCGCCGGACGACCTTGTGGTTTCATGCTCATTGGATGGATTTGTCCGATGGTGGAATGTCGCTAAGAGACAATTAGTTTGGGAATGCGGCGTAAAACAGCCCATTCATGACATGGCCGATGCACCGACCGGGAAACTCTATATCACCACGGAGGAACTCGTTTTGAAAACAATCGATCCACAAACCGGACGAATTGTCGATGAGCTTCGTGTTCCGAATAGGGACGATAACTTCGTCGCGGCAGGGCAACGGTGGAAGCTGTGGCGTACTCGGATCGCGGTTACGAATTCAACCCATATCATCTTTACAACCATCGATGATCGAGTGTGTTTCTTAGAGCCTTCGGGTCATCTTGAAATTTCTAATCGGCATCGCGGAATTATTCGCGACCTTTCAATCGATAGCCGCGGGCTGCTCGCCGCAACGGCTAGCAGCGAAGGTTTGCTGTGTGTTTGGAACGTCTCCAAAGGTGCGCTTGTGGCATCATTCGTGGCGGACAGCGACGTAAGGGCATGTAGCATGACCCCAGATGGGAGCAGAGTTATCTGTGGAGAAATATCAGGGCGCATTCATGTGTTGGAACTGAAAGGCGTCCAGGTTTAGCTGTTACTCAAATTCTCGTGTGAGAAATTCTCGGTTCCTTATAATTGCAAGTCTTTTCCGTCACCTGTCTCGTGACTGCTGGAAGGTAACTCGCTCGCCAGAGCGAAGTAGGCGACCAGGATGCGATTCGTTTATTCATTTTCTCCCGATACGCTTTAGGTTCCGCGAGAGGGAAGATCGGCCCGGCGCAGCATGCCGAAGTGCCGAGGGTGCTTTCGTAGCTTGTCAATCCAGGTAGTGAATGATAAAGGTTCCTTTATCATTCACGATGTGGGTTGGCAAGCAGGTATTCGGGTCGGTCCGCTGCCTAAGCGCCAGTACCAAGCCCAGGATCAAGGCGCCACTGGCGTTCCGAGCGCAGGCGCTCGGCGCGTTGCGGCCAGCGCGCTCTTCTCCTCCGTGATCTGGACCGCAAAGGACAGCGGAAGAGTTGCCGCAATGACGTGCACGCCGACTCCCAGCATGCTCGTTGTACAGCCCCCTCCCATATCCGCACCGAGGCATACGGCGATCGCATTTTGCTCTGCTTCTGAAAGAATGACTCGATCGCTCGGGCGCTCGTCGCCGCATAGCACCATTCTGCGGAAGATTAAGCGGGGAATTTCCTATTCCTGCGGCAAACAGACTGCTGACAGCGCCTTTCCGTTGATTTCCGCAGGCATTTGGTACTTTCCGCGATTTTCTGAACAGCTAGTCTTTGGACCTACAGGCTACAGCATTGCCAGTCAAATAAATGCAATCTCCCTACCCCGCAGCGGCGACCTTTAAAATGCGCCAGTTACCCAAATTAAAGATTGGTCGCAAATTGTAACGATAGCGTGCCAGAAACCACTATTTAGGCATATGAAGATTCTTTTTCTCGCCGACTCGAACCAAGGACGAATATAGCTAGACGGTTTCTCTAATCTCGTTTGCGTGGGCGCAGTATGGAAGAAAAGCGGTCCTCGGACGACAAAACGAAATACTCTGACGATCATTTCAGAGTTGAAGCGCCGCAACTCAACCTGCCGAAGGGAGGAGGGGCGATTCGTGGAATGGGAGAGAAGTTTGCCGCCAATCCCGTTAGCGGCACTGGTTCACTTACGGTTCCGATCTTTACCAGTCCTGGCCGCAGCGGCTTCGGACCGCAGTTGAGTCTCACCTATGACTCCGGCAGTGGCAACGGCCCCTTCGGTTTTGGATGGTCTCTGAGCCTCCCATCCATCAGTCGCAAAACGGATAAGGGCCTGCCGCAATACGACGACGCGCACGAATCCGACATTTTTATTCTCTCCGGCGCGGAAGACTTGATGCCAGTACTGAATCTGGCCGGAGGGAAGTGGGTCCGTGAGGTTGTGCCGCCTAGAACGGTATACGGAAAGCAGTATTCGATTTGTCGCTACCGTCCGCGAGGGGAAGGCCTGTTCGCGCTTGTTGAACGTTGGGTGAATGTCTCCGACGCGACCGATACGTTTTGGCGCTCAATCTCGAAGGACAACCTTACCACCTGGTATGGCAAGACAAAGGAAAGTCGCATTGCCGACCCTTCCGACCCGGGCCGCATTTTTACGTGGATGGTCTGCGAGAGCTACGACGACAAAGGCAACGTCGTCGCCTACAACTATAAGCAGGAAGATTCAGCCGGCGTAGATCTCACCCAGGCGAACGAGCGCAACCGCACGGTCACAAGCCGCTCGGCAAAGTTGTATCTCAAGATCGTCTCCTACGGGAATCGAACGCCCTACTTTCCGGACCTAGCCGCTGAATCAGCGGCAGCCCTGCCCAGCGACTGGTGCTTTCAGCTCGTGTTCGATTATGGTGAGCACGACCTCGCAAACCCTACTCCCGATGATACAAAGCAGCCGTGGACTTGCAGGCTCGACCCGTTTTCCACCTACCGGCCCAGCTTCGAAGTTCGTACCTACCGCCTTTGTCGCCGCGCGCTGATGTTCCACAACTTCTCCGACCAGCCCGGCATAGGCCTGAACTGCCTGGTGCGCTCCACAAATCTGACTCACGCCGCAACACCACCGGCAGATTCCAGCCAGCCTTTTTATTCGTACCTGGATGAAGCGCTACCGCGTATGGGAGGCAAATCGCGAAATCTTCCTTTACCCGGAGAACTGGATGGAGCCCGAACTGCGCCTGGATAAAACCGACTTATTCGAACAACTGGAAAGCACGCTTCTACAGGGCAACGTCACCAGCGATCTTGCCGAAGACGCATTCTACGACTACCTGAAGGGCCTCGATCTTCGAGGTAGTGTCCTAATACTGCGTTGCTGACTTGGTGGCGGCCTCGGAAGGGAAGGCCGCCACAGTTTCACGCTTCTTCCTCATCGAATATTTCGTATTGCACACCGAATAGCTGGTTAACAAACTTCTCATATTGAGCTTTAGTTTTAGACACTCTGGCGATGCCTAGCAATTGTCCAAGGTGTGTACGAAGTGCCTTTACGCCAATTTCCGAAAGGAATTGATGTAAACGCTTCGACCGCGCATTTGCATTGTGGCGCTGCGCCTTTGTGAGTTCTAAAATTTTCCCGTTGCTGCGTGCCAAGGGCTTCCAAATCTGCCCTACAGTCAGATGCATGAATTTCCACGGCTTATTGCGTTGCGGTTTGGGTAGATCGTAAAGCCGATACCATTCCTCGTAGAGCTGGGCCGGAAACTCCTTCTCGTAGTCTCTCGCTTCCTCACGAACGTAAAACTTAAACGCGGCGATGACTTCCTCTTTCGTCGCGTTATAACCAGCTAAAGCGTAAACAAGGCCCTTGATCCCGGCTTTCGCGGAGGCGTTCAGAATTACATGCGCTTGCTTGGCTATATTGGCCTGATTTGGAGTCAGTTTTCCATCTGCCTCCGCCTCAATTATGGCCTTACACAAGTCAATTAGAAGTGTCACGTCGAAGCCGTAGATTCTATCGATTGTAGGTATCCCGGAGCCCATCGGAGGGCCCTGAAAAATCAAGGGGTTTGATAATTTTTCCCGAAGTTCGAGCCCAATGTACGGGGCAATAGACTTTCCGGAGAGAAACCGCCGTAGGCGATTGCCGCCGTCTTTACTGAAGCCAAGAGTCTCCGCCATTCCTCTTTGGCTAATAACAGCGGTGTGTGTTTCGTCGTCCAACACGTAACAATCAACGTCAAAACCGAATTCTTTCTCGAAGCTTCCCTTATGAGTTGCCCTTAGCAACTGGAGTTTACCCGCGTTTCGCCATCGGGTCTCGACGGCTTCGCGTGCTATTCGAGACCTATCCTCTGCACTGAGCACCTTGGCACGGGCCTTCCCCCCTTTGGAAGCACCCAAAGAGGACAGGGTTTTGGCAGCACTACTGGAATCGCTTGAGCTAGATTCGCTCGAATCACTGGGATCAATTTCTTTTTCGTGGTCAGTCATGGGATCAACTTATACTTGCCCGAGAAAGAAGTCAAGATAATTGTTGACTTCATGCCCGAGCAAGTATAGATTGTTTCAAGCAATAAGAAGCCCCGCCTTGGCGCTAACCAAGACAGGGCTTGAATCCATCACAGCCGAAGCCGCGATAGACCCGCAAACTCATTATCCGGCAGATGGCTGTGAAACTCAAGGAGTTTTCACAGTGACCTGCCACTCTTGCCAATCAGTCTGCAATCGCTTCGGGAAGCATCGTAACGGCCTACAACGTTTCCGCTGCTCACAATGCCGCAAGACGTTCACCGAAGATCACACGCGGCCTCTCGCTGAAATGCGTTTGCCGATAGACAAGGCCGAATCCATTCTCAAGCTGCTAGTCGAAGGTTGCTCCATTCGTTCAATCGAGCGCATCACAAATGTGCATCGCGACACGATCATGCGCCTACTACTTCTTGCGGGTGAGCGCAGTCAACAATTGATGGATACGAAGATGCGGAACCTCCAATCTAGGTATTTGCAGGTCGATGAAATTTGGTGTTACGTCGGCAAGAAACGGCGCAACGTTCGCAGCGGAGATTCGCCGGAACTTGGCGATCAATGGGTCTATGTCGCGATTGATTCCGAAAGTAAAATTGTTCCGTCATTCCGTATCGGCAAGCGCGTGCGCCCTGATACATGGGCCTTCTTGTGGGACTTGAATCAGAGATCCGCAAATCCCGTGCAACTCACAACGGACGGATTGAACCATTACACGGTTGCCGTGCCTGAGTGCTTCGGCCCTGAAAACTCTTTCGCTCAGTTGACAAAGATGTTTGGCGATTTTGGGCAGTTCGACACTTTCGATGCTGCGAGGTACTCCCCACCACGCATCTCGGGGGTTATATCCAAGGTCCGACAAGGCGATCCCGACCCCGAACATATCAGCACGTCTTTCGTGGAGCGGCAGAACCTCACGATGCGAATGCAGATGCGGAGACTAACGAGGCTCACAAATGCATTCAGTAAAAAGTTGTCGCATCTGAAAGCGGCTGTAGCTCTGCATTTCGCGTGGTACAACTTTGTGCGAGTGCATCGCAGCTTGCGCGTTACTCCAGCAATGGAAGCTGGGATTGCTGATCATGTTTGGACTCTACCGGAATTGCTTACAGACTAGCGTTCTAGGTTGCATCCTCGGCCAAGCCGTGAATCACTTTAGTTTTTAACGCCGGGATTGGATGACTGCCGCCAAAAGCGTCCGTCACAGTGATAGCCAAATCCTCATATGAGCACCGTTCCGTAGAAACGGCATTTACTAGATAAAAGAGGACGTAACCACCTGTCGCTATGCCTCGGCGCAATGGAGCGACGGTCGTAATCCTCAAGCCGATTGGATACACACTAGTGTGGTGATACATGCCGTCGCTCGTAGTCAGTGAGTCTTTGTAATCCGAAGAGTGCTTGACTTTGAAAGCATCGAATATAGCCTCACCGACTATCGTCCTTTCGGTCTCTCCTACTCTGATCCTCAACTCATAACGATCTATCGTTGTCGGTACATCGCGGTGGTTTACGAGCTTTAGAAATACAATTAGCCGTGTATCCTTGGAAATGGGTCGGCCAACAAGACTCTCTCCTTGAACCGAAAATGCTATGAGTACGCTACCCCGTATGTCTGGATGCTGATTTTTGCCGATTTCTGCTTCGGCGCGGTCGAACTCTTTAACCCATACTCGATAACAAGTCACCATTGCCGCTAGGACCGCTAGAGTAGCGAATAGGCCCTTGTATGCCGTCGTAGAGACAAACAACGCGGCTATGGTGACCGGAACCGTGAGAGGTCCACTCATTCTAGCCAACCAATCGTTACATATCGCATTAAGGAACTTGCTGAATTTCGTGTTACGCACCCACGTCTCCACAGAGCCAAGATTGTATTCTTAACCTGTAGAGAATAGGCTAGCGGTCTTTCTTTGTGTACTTCTTGAGTTCCGGGCCTAGCTGAGAACGGGTTTCCATCGTTTGAGCAGTTTGTAATCTCCGGTTTTCCAGTCAGCCAATACAGAGGTGACTTGGAAGCACGGCTGAAGATCAAGAACCAACGAGGTTTTGTCCTCGAAACGTATGTCAACGGCGCGATAGTCCGAGGAAAGGGACAATTCCACGTCGGCAATGATCTTGCCTTTGGTTTGCGGGAAGTTGAGAACGCGCCGATAGGGAACTTTATTTCTTCGGCGGGAGCGGGTAGTTTTATGGGTAGCCAAGGTCGCCTCCAACACAGGTGATTTTGGTCAGGGCTGTATCCGTGCTGATAACACGGATGCGGCCCGTTACCCTTATAGCCTGAGTGGAGAGGCATGCAACCCGAAAATGCTAGCAACGCACTAATAGGACACCGCCATCTTCGAGCGCGCCTTGATATTGTCGCCACCTATCTGGATCAGAATCTTGACGATCCCACAGCCAGCACTCTGCATGTGCTCGGTCGCACTTATGGCCATCCCCATAAATATTTCTATCGCACGTACTCTAGCGGAATATGGTCCGGCTGGATCGCAGTCACGCCCGATATCGAAAGCAATCACATCGTGCTGGCCATCTGGAAAGGACGCCTCAATATCTTCTGGGTCACTTTCATTGTGCAGCATCAGCCTCCACAGGGGAAGAATAGTAGCGATCCGGGCTCGGATCATGTCGCGAATCTTTCCTTCGATGAGCTTGCCAGCGGCATTGCCGGAGTTACTCCCACTCTCCAGGTACAAGTGCAGCTTCACTGGGCCGAGTACTTTCAGGGCAAGTGGACCAACCGAATTTCCAGCGATCCTAACTCTACAGCCTCGGTGCCGGTTCGCGACGACTTCGATCCGGCGGGAGTATACATTCACGTCTCGAAAGAACTGGACTCCAGCGGCAACGAGGGCGCGGTCAGAATTCACCTCGATTTTCCCACCGGAACCCGCACCGTCAACCGCACCGGCATAGTGGCAATGGCAACCACATTGTCAACACGCGGCTTGGCTGGATTCGTAACACCCCTGTTGCCCCTCAAGGTCAACCTTGGCGGTGGCTATGCCTTCCGCGTGACAAGCAAAAACTGCGCGCCCGATTTCGGCACGCAGTATTGGCAAGCACCCCCGCCGGACCTCTACGACAACACAGGGGTGAATGCGACTTTCTATGACGGAAGCAGCAAGCTTTCGGTAACGTTCGAAACCGATATTCAAAACAGCGGCAGCAGCACTCCGGAACCCGAATCTATTCTGCAATCGGTCGGCAATTTCGCGCTCCTACCGCCCGGCAACCCGGTTCTGCCTTCGCCTTTCCTCGTTTCCGCTGACGCCGCGGCAGACCCAGCATATATTCAGGCTGGCGCATTGGTCAGCCCATTTTTCTTTAAAGATACCGGTAATCCCTCCGCAACCGCCTCCAGTTTCGGCGATGAACTCACCTTTTTCGTCGAACCTTCGCTCACTGAGACAACTATCGACGAGTGGCAGGGTTGGGCGATCCCGCCGTACATCCCGACGCAGGTATGGAGCAATCCGGCCATCATCAAAAACATTCCTGTCATCTCGCAAGTGCCTGTCGCGGGACCAGTTCCCATCGACACCGGAGATCCTGCCTATTCGCTCTATCCCATGCAGGACTCAACCGACTGGCTCACCGATCCCGCGACCGTGGTTTTTTACGGTACTTCCGTGATTGGCCAGAGTGGTGGACTCGACCTCGCTGCGGTCAACGCCGCGAGCGGCGTGGCCTCGGTTGGTTCGGTATCCACGCTCGGAACTTTAGCTCGCTCCACTGGCCTCAATGTCGTGGGATCGTCGGGCATCAACCTAACCGTTTGCAGGCCGCTCAAACTGCGCCAAGCATTTTCTGCGGCGGCAGGACCTGTTACCAAGAAATAAATATTTAGAAGGGAAAGGGAAATCCATGGCAAACCTTACCAACAGTTTTCATAATACGGTAGATTATGCGCGGTCCTATCAAACCTATACTGTTGGCAATAACTGGAAGGTGTTTACCTTCCTATATCACTCTTCGCCAGCGCAGCCTTACATATCAGATGTTTCCGCACTTTCACCCCTACGTTGGTGGGAATCGCGCGGCTCATCCACCCATCCCCGCATCACAGCTTTCCCTCATTCAGCGACTCAACGACGGCGGTGTCGACGAACTGCAGGACTCCGATACTTTCTACATGCCGCAACCAAACCCGGACCCAACAACAAACAAGTATTTACCTCTCACGGTCCAGCCGGGGAGCACGCGGGCGACGCTGACTGCCACCGTCACCGCAATTCGCCCAGGCGACGGCACGACCGTCTCACTGCCCGCTGGCCTTGCCATCACTCTTCCGGATACAGCTCAAGTCACTGTGCCCTTAGGCACGGTTATCGCCAACACGAGTGGAGGAACCTCCACACTAGCCGCCGACCTTTCCCTGCCCTTGCCGGGAGGCATTCCGGTGCTCGCCGGAAGCGGAATTCAGATCGCTGGTACCGAGAACATTGTCCCTGACTACACCGTGGTCAAACTGCCGAGCGGAGTGAACTCCGCCGTAATCGCCGGTGACGGCTCGTTGATCAATCTGCCGGCCAATACCAGCGTAGCCATCCGGAGCGGTTCACCCCAGCCCTTTTTTTACGAGGGTATTTTCGACAGCACTCATTACGACCCATCGAGCAACGTCACACTTCCATACCCGGCTAAGAATCTCGATTTCACATACAACGGCGCTTATTCGATTTACAACTGGGAAATCTTTTTTCATGCGCCTCTTCTCATCGCCGTTCACCTTAGCCAGAATCAGCAGTACCAGGACGCGCAAAACTGGTTCCACTACATCTTCAACCCCACCGATGACAGCGTCGGGCCAACCCCGCAGCGCTTCTGGAAAGTACAGCCGTTTCAGTATACGGACGTGGAGATGGTCGAGCAGATTCTGGTGAATCTTTCGACTGGGCAGGACCAATTGCTTCAGAACGAGACGGTCGACAGCATCACTCAGTGGATGGAAAATCCTTTTCAGCCCTGGCTGGTTGCGCGATACCGGCCAACGGCCTATATGCTGAAAACGGTGATGGCCTATTTAGATAACTTGATTGCCTGGGGCGACTCGCTGTTTCAACAGTACACGATTGAAACCATCAATGAGGCGACGCAGCTCTACATCATGGCGGCCAACATTCTTGGCGACAAGCCCCAGCCTGCCCCCCAGGTAGGTTCAGTCACTACACTCACTTATAACCAATTGCGGGGCAACCTCAACAAGTTCGGCGATGCTCTGGAAGACATGGAAGTAGATTTGCCCTTTGACATTATTAGTTCCAGCAGCTCTGGGTCGGCCTCCAGCGGGAATTCGATTCTTCCCAGCATTGGACAAACGCTTTATTTCTGTATTCCTCAGAATGATCAGCTTCTGGCCTATTGGGACACAGTAGCCGACCGGCTCTTCAAGATTCACAACAGCCTTAATCTTCAGGGCGTTTTCCAGCAGCTTCCGCTTTATGATCCGCCCATCGATCCGGCGCTTCTGGTTCGAGCAGCCGCGTCCGGGTTGGTTGTGAGTTCAGTCGTCAGCGGCCTGAACCAACCGCTGCCCTTGGTCCGCTTCCAGTTGCTGGTGGCAAAGGCGGCTGAAATCTGCCAGGAGGTACAGTCTCTCGGAGCCAACCTGCTGGCTGCCATAGAAAAGCAGGACAACGAATCTCTTTCGTTGTTGCGCGCCCAGCACGAGAACACGATTCTGGGTCTGGCGCAGATGATCAAATACTCGCAATGGCAGGATGCCCAGAAGTCGACGCAAGCTTTGAAGTTAACTTTGGCAACTGCTGTCCAGAAGTATTCGTACTATCAGAAGCTTCTTGGCCGGACAGATTCGCAGATTCAAAGCAGCGTTCCCGACCTCAGCGATCTGGATCTGCCGGGCCTCGAGAGTTTCAATTTCACCCAGTCCGACATGACGAGCGAGCCGCAGATGGCCCTCGACCCCATCACACCTGACATCTCGCAGGATTCAACTTCGGTGAGCGACGGCGAAGTGAAGAGCTTGAGCAACAACGAAGTGGAAGAGCTAAATAAACTCTCGAACGCCCATGATTGCGAGATAACGGCGAACGTTATTTACGGAATAGGAGCCATCCTCGCACTGCTGCCACAATTTAAAGGCCACGTCCAGCCTATGGGTTGCGGAGCGACCATAGATTTCGGAGGGCACAATCTTAATTTCAATAGCCAGACCCTGGCGGGCGCTGCCAAGGCAGTGGGGGAACAATTCACTTATGAAGCGGGGAATGCCGCCAAAATCGGCTCCTACTCGCGTCGGGAATTGGATTGGACCTTCCAGAGCAATTCCGCCAAGGCTGAGATCAATCAAATTCTGAAGCAGACGCGGGGAGCTCAGATTCGCGAGGCGATTGCCAAGCGGGAATACGACAACCATCTGATCCAGATGCAGAATGCTCAACAGATCATCGACTTTCTGGAGGGCAATCAGATCGACGGCGGATTCCAGATCAAGGAAACGACGATCGGCTTTTACGCGTGGATGAAACGCGAAGTGAAGGCGCTTTACAACAGCGCCTTTCAACTGGCATTCGAGGTGGCGAAGAAAGCGGAACGCGCGCTCCAGAACGAGTTGGGCGATTCCTCACTGACTTATATTCAGTACAACTATCTCAATGGCACCGAAGGCCTGCTGGCGGGCGAGAAGCTTCTCTTCGACGTCAAGACCATGGAAATGGCTTACCACGATCTCAATCAGCGCGAATATGAACTCACCAAGCACGTCAGCCTGTTGCAGATTGCTCCCCTCGCGCTGGTGCAGTTGCGTGCAACCGGAACTTGCAGCTTCACCTTGCCGGAAGAAGCGTTCGATCTCGACGGGCCAGGCCATTACTTCCGCCGCATCAAGACCGTCGCCTTGACGCTGCCTTGTGTTGCAGGGCCCTACACTAGCGTGAATTGCACGCTGACTTTGCAAAAAAGCGGCATCCGTATCAAAACAGGATTGTCCAACAACAAGTATGCGCGCCAGGGCTCCGACGATCCGCGCTTCGATGACTATTACGGCACGATTCAATCGATTGTGACGAGTTCTGCACAATCAGACAGCGGGCTGTTTGAGACCAACCTGAAGGACGAGCGTTACCTGCCGTTTGAATATTCCGGCGTGGCCGGCAGTCAGTGGCAGTTGACCTTGCCCTCTGACGTTCCGCAGTTCGATTTCGACACTATAACCGACGTGGTCCTGCACATTCGCTATACCGCGCGTGAAGGTGGGAATGTGCAAAGGGCCGCGGCAGTGAGCAACCTTCAATCGTTGATAAGCAAAGCGCAGACCGTCGGTTCCACGTGTCTGTTCTCCATTCGCCACGAATTCCCCTCACAGTGGGCGAAGTTCCAAAGCGCGCCACCGAAGGTCAGTGCCGGCGCCGAGTTACAACTAGCTCTTGTCCCGGAGCTTTATCCGTTCTGGTCCCAGGCGGTTGTTGCAGGTCTGGCACCCAAGCCGGTGAAGATCAGCGGGGTGCAGTTTTATGCGGAAATGCTAACCAGCGACAAGACTGCAACCGTGAATCTAAACGACAAGGCCGATATGACCGGGAACGCCGATTCCCTAGTCAGGAACTCGCTGATGGGAAATCTATTAAATGGCAGCTTGAATAAAATCGCACTTCCCGCCGCTATCACGGATGCGACGCATTCACCGTTAACATTGTATTTTGACGACAACTCCATGGAAGATTTGTGGATGGCTATTACTTGGGGATATTAACGATCTCCCCCATTTCGAAGCCGATCGTTTCAAGGCTGAAATCCAGCTCGGCCTCAGATAGGGTCTTCAGTTGTTCCGCCAGCAAAACGTCGTCCCACGAGGAGTTCTCACTGAGTTTGTTATCCGCAATCATGAACGCTCGGAGCTGATGGGGCGAGAGGTGATCCAGGCAGATGGTCGGCACTTCTGTCATCCCAAGTAGTTTGGCGGCCAAGAGACGACCGTGCCCGGCGATGACGTTTTCGGTGTAGGTCGACGAGTACGGGTACGTTGAAGCCGAAGATACGGATGCTGTTGGCAATCTGATGGACTTGCTTGTCATTGTGCTGACGCGGATTCAGCGGATCCGGGTGAAGACTGTCTACGTGACAATCTTGGATGGCAAGGCTGAGGGGCTGACTTAGGTCAGGTTGCTCATGTTTAACACAGCGCACTTTCGAAAGAGCTGTCGATTTCTTCGCCACAGGTTCCCTCCGCAAAGCTGAACTCGAAAGGGGAATATGGCAGAACAAACCTGTGGAAAGCCACGTAAACGAACGGGAGCATTCTACGCTCGGTTCGTTTCCGCGGATGCTTTAGGCAGCCGATTGAGTGGAAATGCGAACTCTAGGGAACATTTGATAAAGCTGTTGTGGATTCAACACGACACTCTTCACAAGGAAGACGGTGGTAGCATTGTCTGAATTTTGCTCAAAATGGCGAATGCTTTTTGCAGGAGAACTCGAAGGTTCGCCGGGCGTCCCAGTCTCAAAAGCATCATGGGCAGCGCTGACCAAATGGCTGACGGCGCCCATGGTCTCCGTCTTGTTCCACCCCGTCTTTGCGGAATACCTCCAATAGAGTCAGCAACATTCCCGCTTGCTCCCCGGTAATAATCAAGTCAATTCTGCGACCGAGTTCCGTGCTCTTTGCGTTAATGACACAGCGGCTTCTCACCTGCACTTGTGTGTTGAATGGCCGCGAACATCGGGGAATGGGCGATTTTATCGCCCCATGAACTGGCCAAAGAGGAGGCGGAAATGGAAGCGAGAGAGAGGGGAGGAATTCAACTGGGCACAGAGGGTATTGATTGAATCGTATGATCGGACTAAAAGCGCCTACAGCACATATGCCTCTGTGCCAAACTTTGCTCCCGGCATGGCCTCAGTCAGTGAGGCCCTTTAGCAGCTTGGTCGAACAGAGTGTGGCCCAGGCCCAAATAGCTCGTCAACTATTGGAAAGGGCTGAGAACAGTTCCGTTTTTGATTCGAGACGCCTCGGCTCGAACTGGAATCGTCTTTATCTGGTGCTGCTGAAGCATTATATTTCGAGGGGCGAATTTGACCTTCAAATTTAAAAAATTCCCTGTATTTTTCCCTGTTAGCAGGGAATTCTCGCGGAGAAAAGTTAGCGTGAGCTACGTGCTCCGCCATACAGTCTGAACCGCACACGATTTGCGCTCGATCTGCGCCGAAATATCCGAATAATGCCCGTATTTCGCGATTGTTCACAAGCAAACCGGACTTCAGAGAATGGACTGCTCGTCGGCGAAGGGGTCACGGTCCCGGCTTTTCTCCGGAGGGCACATGCGCAGTCCGGTTTCAATAAGGGGCGTCAGGCGAATGCAATGCGATCAAAAATCGATGATGTGGCGAAGCCCACTTGACTTCCTCCTCCGGAATTCATTGCCACCTCTGTTGCCCGGCAACTAGGGATCGCCTAAAGCGAGTTTGTCACACGGGACGGTTGCGGTCTGCTGGCCGGCGCATTTGTTTGCTGGCCCAGTCTCGCAGCACTTCAGGGTGTGATGGCAATGACTCGCAGTGGACTGCCGGAGCCGCCGACGATTTTCAGTGGCGCGGCGATGACGATAGCGCCGGTGGGGGGAAGCTGATCGAGGTTGGACAGACTGGCCAAGCCAAACTTGCCGCTGCCGTGCATCAAGTAGTGGTTGGGGAATGGTGGATCGAAGGTGGCCGCTTGGCCGGCATCGGTCCCGACCGTTTCCACGCCGAGGCCTAGCACATTGCGCTGCTCGGCAAGGAGCGCAGAACTTTCCTTGGCTAATCCGGGCGTGTGGGGTCCGTTTTCCTTCAGGTTGATGTAGTCCTTGGGGTCCGTTCGCTTCGACCAGTCCGTACGTAAGAGAACCCATGCGCCCGTCGGGATGAGGCCGTGCCGTTTTTCCCACTGGGCGATACGCTCTGGCGTCAACAGATAGTTTGGGTTTTTCGCCACCTCTGTGCTGATGTCGATCACGCAAGCGGGTCCGACAAATTTCTTCGGCGGGATGCGATCTACCGTGTTATCGGGAAGGTCTTTCCCCGAGACCCAGTGGACCGGAGCATCGAAGTGGGTGCCCGTGTGCTCGCCGGTCTCGAAGCCATTCCAATACCACGCCGGGCCACGTTCATCGTAGTGTGATAGCTCCCAGATTTTGAACGCAGGCGTGTTGTTCCACTGCGTCGGAAGAGGCAGCAGGGGAGTCTGCGGAGTTAGGGACTGGGTCAGATCCACGACCCGCAGCCGGCCAGCGGTTAATTCTTCGAGCAGTTTGGCCAAGACGAGAGACATCGGCGTTCCTCACAAATCTCATCGCGCTTCTTCAGCGCTGCTTCAGCGACTGAATATGCCGGCAAAATTGAAACCGATTTTCCAGCAACGTCAAGTCGGTCACGTAGGCGGCGGGACCCTTGGCTTCGACCTTGGCAATGATGGTTGTCAGTTCATTGCCATGCAGGGCGTCAATCACAGCAGCCTTGAAACTTTCCACAGTGCGTACCGTGGTCACTCGCGGAATGCCGGAGGCACGCGCGATGCCCTCCAGGTCCGTACCTGTACCGGTCGCGGTGGGGAAACCTCCGACCGAGAGCAGACTTTCGTTGTCGAAAACAATGTGAATCAGTTTCCTGGGGCGATAGCGCGCCATGGTGCTGAGACTGCCTAGGTTCATCAACAGCGAACCGTCGCCATCGAATACGATCACGGTTTGTTCCGGCAGGCAAAGAGCAAGGCCCAGCCCCGTCGAAGACGCCAGTCCCATAGCGTGTTGCAGGTAAAAGAAATTGGGCCGGTGACCCAGGGAATGCAGTTCAGCCGCGACTGCTCCCATGATCGTGACGACAAGACAGTTTTCCAGGTCCGAATAAACTGACCGAAGACAATCGAGGCGGAGCATCACTCCTCCCACATCAAGTCGCGCGTCAGAAGAAGGGCGACCGGCTGCAAACTGCTTTCGGCGAGAGTCTGCGCCTGCCGAATGCGCTTTCTGACGGTGTCCAATGCGTCGAGAAAAAAGTAAGGGATACGCAACGCTCGCAAGAGCGGTTCCGTAACATTGCCACCTTGCGTTTGCCATGGGTCGCGCTCCCCCAAAGAACCGCGGTAGCTGATAAGCATCAAGAGAGGGATCTTGTAAAGATGTGCGAAAGAGACGATACCGTTAATCGATGCCAGGAAGCCGTGGTTCTGCATCAGCATGGCTGACTTGACTCCGGCAAAGTACGCTCCGGCCGAGATGCCGACCGCTTCTTCCTCCTTTGCGAGGCGCACCAAAATCATTTCTGGATCCTCGTCGGCCGATCGAATGAGATGCACCAACCAGGTTTCCGGCAGAGCGGATACGAGGCGGATGTCGCACTCTTTCAAAGCGTCATAAATCAGCTTTGAGTTCGTCACGGATACCGGCATAGGTTGGCTTTCAGGTTGACGAGTTGTTGCAGCGGAGTATAGGTTTGGCGCTGGTCATTTTGCAAGACTGCAGCGCTAACTTTTCAGCTGTAACCAGGAGCAAGGTTTGGAGGCAGAATCCCAAAGTGTTCTCAACCACGAAATCCCCTCCGCATCGAGTGTGGCCTTTCCCATTGACACCGTTCGTGCGGCTTTTCCCGCGCTGACTCGGCCTCCGGGCTTCATCTTCTTTGATAATGCAGCAGGGGCGCAGGTTCCACAGATCGTCTTAGACGCGGTGAATCATCATCTCCTCGAGTGCAATGTGCAGCGAGGGGGACGCTACGCGAAAAGCCGTGAAGTGGACGAGATGATTTTGCGGGCACGGCACAGCGTCGCTGATCTTGTGAACGCTCGCGACGCCCGCGAAATCGCGTTTGGCATGAACGCCACTTCCTTTATTCGGCTGGTGAGTCTGGCGATCGGACAAACGCTCGATAAGCGGAACGGGATTGTCGTAACCGACATGGACCACGAGGCGAACGTCGCTACCTGGTTGGCATTGGAACGGGGCGGAGCGAAGTTCTCTTGGTGGAAGATGAGGGACGATGGGAATCTGAATGTGGACGACCTCATCCCTCTAGTGTCTTCGACGACACGCCTCGTGGCATGCACGCTGGCTTCGAATGCCATCGGCTCGATTGTGAATGTCACGGCGGCAGCAAGAGTGGCCCACGCTTCCGGCGCCGAAATCTTTCTCGATTCCGTACATTACGGTCCTCACGGATTGATCGACGTGCAAGCCTTCGATTGCGATTATCTGGTGTGCTCGGGCTACAAGATCTTCGGTCCGCATATGGGATTTCTTTGGGGACGGAGCGAACTGCTGGAAAGGCTCCCGACCTTCCGTGAGGATTTCATCCCCGACGAGCCACCCGGAAAGATTGAGGCGGGCACCTTTGTTTACGAAAATGTTGCCGGAATGGATGCTGCCGTACTCTACCTGGAAACGCTAGGCCGAAATATGGCCAGGAGTGAGGCAACGGCGAAATCAGAATCGAGGCGGTCCGCTCTGCGACGTGCGTTCGAGGCAATCCGGATCTACGAAGAATCGCTTTCGCTTGAAATGCTTCAGGTGCTCAACGACTGCGGCGCCGTCGTCTACGGGGTGGCGGAGGAAGAGCGCACTAATCAACGAGTGCCAACGTTTTGCTTCAATTTGCCGACTGTGTCCCCTGCAAGAGTCACCGAAGAGCTTGCGAAACAGAGTATCGGCGGGCGTGACGGCCACATGTATGCACCGCGGCTGATGGAGCGACTTGGGCTCCGCAAAGAGAGTGGCGCAGTCAGAGCATCATTGGTCCACTACAATACGGTCCAAGAGGTGCGCAGATTCGGAAGAGTACTGGCTGAGATGAAAGAGTCATGCTGACCGATACGCAGATCACTGATGCGCAGATCCGGGAGATTCGTTCTCGCTTCAGAATCTTCAAACACAAAATCTATCTCAACAGTTGCTCCCAGGGGGCCCTGTCCGATGTGGTGCAGGCCGGCCTGGAGGATTTCATGGCGAGCTGGCACGAGCAAGGCTCGCCGTGGGAGCTGTGGGTGAATCGATATGAAGCGGCGCGGACCGCCTTTGCACAGTTCATCAACGCCAGCCCAGATGAAGTTGCCATTGTGACCAGTGTGTCAGCAGGCATCAATGGCGTCGCCAGCGCGCTGAATTTCCAGGAACGAAAGAAAGTCGTAATGGGCGAGTTCGAGTTTCCAACGATGGGTCATGTCTGGCTGGGCCAACGTACTCGGGGCGCAGAGGTGCAATTTGTGAGCGCAGAAGGCAACCGCATTCCAGCAGCCCGTTACGAGAAGATGGTGGACCGAAATACGTGCATCGTGCCGCTCACTCATGTTTGTTTCAAAAACGGATTTCGTTCCGATGTAAACGCCATCACGCAAATCGCCCACCGCTCCGGTGCTCTCGTCATGCTCGATGATTACCAGGATTGCGGAACCCGCCCGGTTGATGTGAAAGCCCTGGATCTGGACTTTTTTGTAACCGGAACCCTCAAGTACCTGCTCGGTCCTCCCGGCCTGGCTTTCATGTACGTGCGCAAAGAGCTCATCTCGTTGTTGAGGCCTACCGTCACCGGATGGTTTGGGCAAGCAAATCCGTTCGCCTACGATCCCAAGCTATTCGATTTATCTCCCACAGCGCGAAGATTCGAGTCAGGTTCTCCATCCGTGCCCAATGTGTACGCGGCGCTGCCCGGATTCCAACTGCTGCACAAAATCGGGATGGAGAATGTGGCAGGCCACATCAAGAAACTCGCACAATCGCTGTTGAGCTGCACCCACGACCTGGGCATTCGCGCCAAAACGCCCGCTGATAGCGCCGGGCCACTGATCGTATTGCAGTGCAAGGATTCAAACTTGCTGGTGCAGAAGCTTGCCGAAAGCAATATCGTCGCATCGAATCGTCACGACGGGTTGCGGATATCGTTCCACGTGTACAACACGATGGACGATGTTAAGGCGGTCGTGGAAGTTCTCAAGAAGAATATCGATCTTATGGTCCCTGCCCCTGCCAGCGTTGGCAGAATATGACTGATCAACACCCTTCAGATCAACCCCGTTCAACCCAACAACGTTCAGCGGCCGGGGCCACGCTTGCCGGTGAGGCGCTTCCGGTGCTGGAAGGGGAAGGCCTCCACCGCCGGTTGGGCCAAAGGCAGCTGACCATGATGGCTATTGGCGGCGCCATCGGTGTCGGTTTGTTCTTGGGAAGCAGTGTCACCATTCGCCTCGCTGGGCCCGCCGTGATTCTTTCCTATCTTCTGGGGGCTGGCATCGCTCTGATCATGTCCTATGCGCTGGCGGAGATGGCAGTCGTCCATCCGGTCGCCGGCGCCTTCGGAGTTTACGCGGAGAAATACCTCAATCCCTGGGCCGGTTTTTCGGTTCGAGCTACTTACGGAGTCGCGCAAATCATCGCCATCGGTGCTGAAGTCACTGCCGCAGGCATCTACATTTCTTTTTGGTTTCCGAATGTTCCGCAATGGATTTGGGTAGTGTTGGTTTCAGCCGCTCTGGTCGCGCTCAATTCAATGCAGGTTAACCGCCTGGGGGAGTTTGAATATTGGTTCGCGATGATCAAAGTAACGGCCATCGTCGCCTTCATCATTGTAGGAATATCTTTGATTCTTGGCGTTGGCTCCCGCGGCGCAATTGGCTTGGCTAATCTAACCCAGCACGGAGGATTCCTGCCCGCCGGATGGAAAGGAGTCTGGCTTTCACTCACCATCACAGTCACCAGTTACATGGGAGTAGAAATTATCGCGGTCACAGCGGGAGAAGCCGAGCATCCAGAAATTACCATTCCACACGCAATGCGAAGCATTGTATGGCGTCTCATTTTGTTTTACGTTCTGGCGATTGCGATTATGGTGACGATGGTTCCATGGAACCAGACCAGTGCTTCTTCCACGCTTTCTGGCAGCCCGTTTGTTACGGCATTCGCGGCGGCGCATATCCCGTTCGCGGCCGCGATCATGAACTTCGTCGCGCTGACGGCGGCACTGTCGAGCGTCAATACTAACCTTTACCTTTCAACTCGAATGCTTTTTTCTCTGGGACAGGGAGGTTATGCCCCAGAATGGATGGGCAAAGTAAGCCGCAACGGCGTGCCGCATCGCGCGCTGCTGGCTTCAACCGCAGGGATTGTCGCAGCGATTCTGCTGGCCATCTTTGCTCCCAGGAATGCTTTCCTCATGCTCTATGGGACTGCAGTAGCCGGAATGCTCTTTGTGTGGCTAGTGATTCTTAATACGCACCTCCGTTTTCGCAAAGCCATCACGCGCGAGCGGCTAGGAAGTTTGCCCATGCGCCTGTGGGCTCATCCGTTGTTCACCGTCGTCGGTATTCTGTCACTTCTTGCGATCTCAGTGACAACTTTCTTCGTGGATGGACTGCAATGGTCGGTGCCGGCATTTGCTGTTTTCTTGGGCCTTATCTCACTCTTGTTCCTGCGCAACCGGCGGCGCAAGACCATTTAGGACATCGTCACCGTGGTTTACAAGAACACTCTGCAAGGAAGCAAGCAATGATCGAAGCCAGCGCAGAGGTTTACTCATCACTACACCGGCGCTTCAAAGGGGATCTGGTGCGTCCCGGCGATACCGGCTTCGAAGATGCGCATGCTATCTGGAATGGAATGGTAGCCCGCAAACCAGGACTTATCGCGCGCTGCGCAGATGTGAGTGATGTGCAAAGCGCTGTCCGAGCCGCCTCTGAGACCGGGATTCTTACTGCGATCCGCTGTGGAGGGCATAGCCTGGCAGGTTTCAGCACCTGCGATGGCGGTCTGGTGATTGACCTGTCGAGGATGCGCCAGGTCACGGTTGATCCCGAGGCACGCCGGGCCAGGATCGCCGGGGGTTGCCTGTTAGGATCGATTGATAGCGCAACACAGAAAGCGGGGCTTGTCTTTCCCTCCGGCGTCGTCTCTCACACCGGGGCTTCCGGACTGATCTTGGGTGGAGGCACCGGATGGCTCACCCGGCGATTTGGATTGTCATGCGATAACGTCGAGGGGTTCACTCTTGTAACTGCCGATAGCTCCCTTGTGCGCGCCAACTCAAAGGAGAACCCGGATTTGTTCTGGGCCTTGAGGGGAGGCGGCGGTAATTTTGGGGTAGTGACAGAATTTGAAGTGAAACTCCATCCTTTGACGTCTGTGGTCCTCGCCGAAGGCTTAACTCCCCAGCCCGACATTCGCGGTCTACTTGAATGCTGGAGAGACTTCATGGCCGAGGCGCCGCTCGACTTCAAGTGGAATATTGATCTACGCCTTGCGAGCCCTCTAAATAAGGTACCCCTTGCGCTTCGTGGGCGACCCGTGGCCGCCAGTTCTTTAATTTGGACAGGCGATCCCGAAGCCGGGCGGCCCTATCTGCAGCGCGCGCTTTCCCTGTGCAGTCGGGATTCCGTGAGCAGCAAGATTGTGCCGTTTATCAACCTGCAAACCATGGCGGATTCTGATTTCCCACATGGCCGGCGCTACTACACAAAATCGGGTTATTTCAGTTATCTCGACGACGGCAGTATTAATCGCCTGGTGGAGGCAGTGGCCACGATTCCGACGTCGGAAACCCAGATTGAACTGGCCTATCTTGGCGGCGCTGCGGCGCGGATCGGCGCTGATGAGACCGCATTTGGTGATCGCAGCTCTCCTTTCATCCTCAATTTGCTGGCGAACTGGTCGGAGCCATCCGCTGATGACGGCAATGTTGCCTGGATTCGTGGAATCTTCGACAAACTTCGGCCCGCAATGAAACCGGGCGTTTACATAAACTTCATGAGCGGTGATGAACAGTATCGCGTGCCTGAGGCTTATCACCAACGATGGGACCGCATGGTAGCAGTCAAGTCGCACTATGATCCCAATAACTTCTTCCGGCTGAATCAGAACGTTCCGCCGTGGAAAGCCTGAAGTTATGCCTAGGACGGGTTCCCAACTACGCTATCTAGAAGTCGGAGTGGAGGAGATCACAACTGATCTCCTAAAAGCCCGTCTGGACAGCGCCGGCCCGCTAGTGATGCTACAGTCAAAGGACTCATTTATTGTGAAGATTTTCACAAGAAACGAAATTGACGTCTCTCACCGCCATGATGGTTTGGGCATTTCGTTTCGCGTTATAGGGCGACAAAGAGAATCCTGAAGGCCGTCCACGCCTGATTCAGTTGGCGGCGCAATTTAACTTCCAACGGTTTGCGGCCAGTTGTCGAGAACAGGTAGAGGAGCAGCATTGCGAGCAGCGGCACATCGCAACCAACCAACGTTCCGCAAGATCTGGTGGGTCTTAGTGGTACTGCTCCTGTCGGCGGGTGCCTGGGCGATGCCTCAAGTTACTGCGATCGGACCCGACTTGTACGCTTACATCTCAGACAACAATGGCAGCGCCAACTCGACATTTCTTGTGGGGAGCAAAGGGATTCTCGTCGTCGACACCGGGGTTGACGCCACCGAGGGCAGCAAACTTCTGCGAGAAATCCGCAAAGTTTCGCAGCTTCCGGTGTTGTACGTGATCAACACTCACTACCATCCGGATCATCAGGGTGGAAATTCCGTGGTAGGTCCAAACGCAACGATAATCTCGACCGGCTTCACGCGGGAGCGAACGCTGGCATTGATGCAGTCCTCTCCACAACTCCACCTCCAAGCGGCTGATGTCACGTTTGAGCAGAAGATCAAGATTCATTTAGAACCCTATTCAGCCGAGGTTTATTTTTCCGGCAAGGCGCACACTTCCGGAGATGCGTTGGTTTACTTCCCGCGTCAACACGCTATCGCGATGGGGGATCTATTCCTGAACCGATCTTCTCCCGCGATGGACGAGGGCAGCGTAGAAAACTGGATCAAAGCCCTCGATCAAACGCTGGCCCTTCCCTTGGACAAAGTGGTACCGGGCCATTTTGAGCTCGCGACGAAGGTCGAACTGCAACGCTTTCGCGACTATCTCAGTGATCTCTTCACTCAGGTTCGTTCTCTCTACCGGAGCGGCGTGAAGGTACAGGATGCCGTCCGCCGGATTCAAGTGGAGAAATACGCCGACTTCCGACAGTATCCGAAATATCAGGCCACGTTTGCCGACAACGCCGAAGTGATCTATCAGCAACTTCAGCAGCAGTAGCCGCGGCGCCTAACTTCCCGATCGCGTGGGTTCGCAATTCCTTTCCCGCGCTGAACAGTGGCGACAGTTTTATTTTCTTCGATACCATGGGGTGTGGACCTTCCAGTCAATCCTCCGATCTTGCCGATGCTCGCGAAACGAGTGAATGAACTGCCCGCGGATGGCGATTGGGTTTTCGAGCCGAAGTGGGACGGTTTTCGCGCGCTGGTATTCCGCGACGGAGACGAAATTTTCATCCAAAGCCGCGACGAAAAACCACTCAATCGTTACTTTCCGGAGTTGCTGGAACCACTGCGCGCAGCCCTGCCCGCGCGTTGTGTGCTCGACGGAGAGATGGTTATCGTCAAAAATGAAGAGCTGGATTTTGATGCGCTGCAATTACGTTTGCATCCCGCTGCATCGCGCGTAAAGCTTTTATCCGGGAAGATTCCCGCGTCATTTGTATTCTTCGACCTGCTTTGCCTTGGAGATCGCGATCTCTGCGGCGAGGCGTTTCAAAAGCGGCGGCGCGAACTGGGATCGCTGCTTGCTTCAGCTTCAGCGCCGATTCATCTCACACCTGCAACCAGTGATCGGAGTATTGCCGCCGACTGGTTTCGCCGCTTTGAAGGCGCAGGCTTGGATGGTGTGATGGCCAAAGATCCTGCAGGAACTTACGAACCGAATAAGCGAGTGATGCTTAAAGTGAAACACGAACGCGATTGCGATTGCGTAGTGGCTGGATTCCGCTGGCATAAAAAAGGCGAGCACACCATGGTCGGCTCACTGCTGCTTGGTTTGTTTGATGATGCCGGCGGTTTGCAACACGTAGGAGTCTGTGCGAGTTTCAGCACGGCAAAACGAAAAGAGCTGGTGGAGTTTCTCAAGCCTTATCGAAAAGATGCGTTGATGAACCATCCATGGAAGGCTTGGGCAGAGGACGCGTCCGAGAAGGATGAAGGTGTCAAACGCATGCCCGGCGGACAGAGCCGCTGGAGCCAAGGTAAAGATCTGGCGTGGGAGCCGTTGCGGCCTGAATTAATTGTAGAAGTTGCTTACGATCACATGCAGGGAGATCGCTTCCGGCACACGGCACAATTCCGCAGATGGCGAACAGACAAGAAGCCCAGCGATTGTACCTATGCCCAGCTTGAAGTTGTTCCTCCACAGGAACTGGCGGCAATTTTTCCGCGGGGAAGGTGAGTTTTACTCGTTTGCCTTTTTCTTCTTCCAACGCTCCCGCCACTCACGTGTGGGATCATCGTCTGGCTTTGGAGTTTCCTGTGACGGCCGTTGTTCTTCAGGAACGTGACGCAGGTTGATGCGGACACGCGTCCACGTCGATGAGCGGCCCCGCATGGAATCGACCAGCACATCGTCTACGGCAAGCAAGCCGGCGATATCCACGTGTTTGGCCTTCCATCGCTCAAGACCCGCCAGCGCAGCCGCCTTATCGGGCGAATTCGCGACTGTAATCAATGGCATCTTCACGCGTGGCTTCTTTATTGCTGTTTTCTTCGCAGCAGATTTCGCGCGGGAAGGCATCACGCGCGCAGCCTCGCCTTCCATCTTGCGGAAGTGCGGAGGCCAGGGCGCGTCGGCAATACCGGCCGCTTCGTCTTTATCGGCTAGTTCCAGCAATTTTTCCAGCGAGCCGGGCGATGCATCCATCTCGGCATGCGGGTTGCCGATTTTCGCGAAGCGCTCAGGAACCGTGAAGATGGTAAAATCCGCGGGATTGCAATCGGGCACTTCTTCCCAATCAAGAGGAGTCGAAACGCGAGCATCCGGGAGCGGGCGCACCGAATAGGCAGAGCACGTTGTGCGATCCTTCGCGTTCTGGTTGTAGTCAAGAAAGACGCCATGACGCTCTTCCTTCCACCATTTCGAACTGGCCAATGTTGGAGCGCGGCGCTCGACAGCTCGCGATAAGGCAACAGCCGCACGGCGAACTTGTGTGAACGTCCAGTGCGGTTCGATGCGCACATTCACGTGCATGCCGCGCGAGCCACTGGTTTTCGGCCAGCCACGAAGGCCAACCTCATCGAGAAAGCCTTGCACTTCAAGAGCGACGCGGCGAACATCGTCCCAACTAACGCCGGGAATTGGATCCAAATCGATGCGTAGTTCATCCGGATGATCCAGATCACTGGAGCGCACCGGATGCGGGTGCAGTTCGATGCAGCCAAGGTTCACGATCCAGGCAAGTCCGGCTGTGTCATCGACTACGATTTCTTCGGCAGTGCGGCCGGAAGGAAACGACAAAGTAACCGTACGCACCCAGGCCGGCCGCTTTTCTGGTGCGCGCTTTTGATAAAACGCCTCCGCCTCGGCGCCATTGACGAAACGTTTCAGAACGATCGGTCGATCTTGAATCCCCGCCAACGCTCCCGGAGCGACGGAGAGATAATACTGAACAAGTTCGAGCTTGGTGACTTTTATTTGCGAAGAAAAGTACAACTTCTCGGGGTTCGTGATCTGGACTTCCTGCCCGTCGATCGACAGGATTTTGCTGCCCGATTCCTTTGCCACGAGACAAGGCTACCACCGATAATCATTATTTTAGGCGACATAAATCTCTGGCCATGAATCAATCATCATTCAGCCCTACCATTGACGAATATCTTCGCAAGCGCCTGATGCCGGTCGAAGGTGCGATCCCGCAACTGGCGGGCATCGATATGTATGGCAATTCCATTCCCGCGGGCACGGTTGGCGGCGACCTGTTCGAGTACATCAACTTTCAGCAGCGCTATAACATCGACGGCCGCATCGCCAGGGCCCTCAAACTTGCGAAGCTTTATCTCGATCCCTTGCCGGCTGGGCAACCGGTGCGCAACATGGTGGATGACCAAGTGTGTTGGCTGGAAAACCGGCTGAACCAGGAGCCATCCACGCCGCTCGAATACAGAAAAGCGAAGAGTTCCGAGCAGTTGCGCATCGCGGAAGATCTTCCGGAGTTGAGGACCACGGCCGGCGTGCTGCTGGTGGATGCGCAGGGGCACGGCCTAATCTCGGCCAAAATTGCATCGACCGTCCACGATACATTTCATGCATTAATGCTGGTGGAGCTGGATCGCTATGGAAAGACCACGCCGGGATTTTTTGAAAAAATCAATCTCCGGCTGGCGCAATCGGTCACGGCGCGCAACGCGCTCGGACGCAATCCCAAAGATAGTGCTCGTGAAATCGCCACAATGCTCTATGGCGAAATGCGGCCCGAAGGACTTTTTCGTTTTGTAAATTTTGGCCATCCGCCGCCGCTGGTTTTCTCAAACGAGTTCGGCAAGTTTATGGAGATCGGCCAGGCGCGACTGGTGCAGTTCCCGCCACTAGGCCTGGAAATTCCCGAAGATCACCCAGACCGGAACAAATATTTCTCGATCAGCCTGCGAAAACGGCAGGTGAACTCTTCCGATGTAGCGGCAATTACGCTGATGAGCCCCGGCGACATACTCTTCCTCTATACCGACGGAGTCTACGATGGCTCCGACGACGAGGAACGATCCCAGCTCGAGCGCGTGATGCGCAACCATAAAGACCAGTCAGCCCGCGAAATTTGTAACGCGCTGCTGGATTATGCCGTCAAGCGCGATGAACACTTACAGGAAATCGGTGAAGACGATGTCGTTGACGACAAGACGGTATTCATCATCAAGCGCAGGTAGCGAAGCACCGCGATTTTGTTGCAAGAATCGAGTGAGACTTTGAACGCGAGGAGGGAGTCAAAATATGGCATGAAGGAAACTCAGAGAGGGACGATCTCTGAAAATTCCCATTTTATTTGGACCCTTCTTGGACACTCCTCGCGGATAGATTTTTCGCTTTCGGACTGCGCGGTAGGCAAGCAGTCCGGCGAACCCAATCAGACTGCCTGGGAACCTCACGATGTGACCATTTTTGCCACAGAATCGCCACGCATTCGCCGTTTAGGTGCGAATAGATGGCGAATCAAAACCGGACTGATTGCAAAGTCTGATGTCGAGTTTTCGTGTGAAATTCTCTGGTAGGATTTTGCTATCTGCAACTTGCGGACACGTCGAGCCTTAGCGCGACAAAACCGTACCGAGAGTTTGAATCTCTCTTCCTCCGCCATGCAGTCTGAACTGCAAAGGATTTTCGCTCGATCTGCGCCGAAATATGCGAATAATGCCCGTATTTCGCGATTATTCACAGGCAAACCGGACTTCAGAGAACGGGCTGCTCGTCGGCAAAGCGGTGACCGGTCCCGTCTTTTCTCCAGAGGGCACATGCGCAGTCCGGTTTCAAAAAAGCCTTGGACGGGAGAGTCAGACGGGTCTGAACCGTCAAATCCCTGGAACTCGAAGAGGATGTCGAAGGTCTGCGCGGGCGAGGCAATCGCCGCAGCAGTGCAAAACGCAAAGATGAGGCAAGCCGTTCTTGCAACATTAAGTCTTCCGATACTGCGCCCCCTGCGGCTTCGCGCCGGTGCGGACCCAAGCAACTTAGAAGTTAGTAGTTTAGTCATTGAAGACCTCCAAGGTGCCAGATTCACGACTCGCGTGTATATCGGAAGCGTTCCAGAAACCGAGGTCAGGTCAGCTGGGATCCCGCGAAAGGGGAAGGACGCGGCCAGCTCTGCGAACCGTAATCAAGGTATTACCTGGAAAGCTAGGTTGCTAACAAGCTTCTTCCCGGACGCCGTCATCACCTCGACCGCGCCCGTTGTTGCGCCGGTTGGGACCGTGGTCGTGATCGCCGTATTCGAATCGCCGGTAATAGTCGCATCGACGCCATTAAACGTGACTCCGGTTGCGCCCTTGAGATCGTTTCCGAGGATAATGACCTTCGCCCCGACTTTGCCCGCCGTGGGAGTTGTTTTCACGAATGGGCCAAGGCCCACCGACAAGCTGAAGACGACGCCATCGTTGTCGGTCCCGCCACTCGCGGTTGTGCCGTAGAGAATCCCGTCGGTGCCCTGTAGCACGCCTGCGATTGGGTCCGCACCGTCAATACAGCCCGTTTGGGAGCAGAAGTTATAGAGCGTGGTTAGTGCGCCTCCGGTGGTAAGTTCGAAGACCGTCCCGCCATTATTGATCCCGCCAGCCGCTGTTCCATAGAAGTTCCCATTGGTAGCTTGCATCAGACCAGACGAGCCCTCGCCGTCGGTGCATTTGGTTTGAGAGCAGAAGCTATAGATCGTGGTCACTTTGCCGGCGGGTGTAATTTCGAAGACCGTGCCGCAGCCACCGGCGTAAGTGGGGCAGCTGTTGGTTCCGCCGTCCATGGTCGTTCCGTAGAAGTTTCCATTACTGGCCTGAATAAATCCGCCAGTCGGCAACGCTCCGTCGGTGCATTTGGTTTGAGAGCAGAAGCTGTAGATCGTGGTCAGTTTGCCGGCGGGCGTAATTTCGAAGACCGTGCCGCAGCCAGACAGAGTTGTGCAGTCGGGGCTGGGCCCGCCTTCGAAAGTTGTCCCGTAAAAGTTGCCGTTGGTGGCCTGCACCAGTCCTAACGGATAATTGCCGTCCGGGTCGCTGCCTTCATAGGAAAAAGTGTGCAGCGTGGTTAGCTTGCCTTTTGGGGTCAGTTCGAAAACCGTGCCAGTTCCGTTGGTGCCGCCATTGCTGGTTGTTCCGTAGAAGTTTCCGTTACTGGCTTGCAACAGGCTCGACGGCAATATGCCGTCATCGCACTCCGGTTGCGAGCAAAAATGGTAGATCGTCGTGAGCTTGCCTGCCGGGGTGATCTCGAATATCGTGCCCAAGTCGCCGGCTCCCTGGTCGGACGTTATGCCATAAAGGTTGCCATTCGCGGCCAGTATCAGTCCCATAGGGCCCGCACCGTCAGAACAGCTTGGTTGTGAGCAAAAGTTGTAGAGAGTGGTCAACTTTCCTGCCGGGGTGATATCAAAGACAGCGCCCTCGCCGTTGGCTCCTCCACCTAGGGTGGTCCCGTAGAAATTTCCATTGGTGCCCTGGACGAGACCGGCATAGGAGCTTGCACCATTAGTCCCGTTGAAGCTCGCGAGGGTCGTGAAGGTCTGCGCGGGCGAGGCAATAACTGCGGCGATACAAAACGCAAAGAGGAGGCAAGCTGTTTTCACTAGGCTAAATTTCCCCGTACGGCCTGCCCTGCAGCTTCGCGCCGCTGCGGACCCGAGCGACCTACAAGTTAGTAGTTGTGTCATCGAAGTCCTCCGTGTGCGAGATTCCCCACTCGCGGTATGTCGGAACGTTAGTCGTGGATGTCTCTACGAATCGCAATCATGGTATTACCTGGAAAGCTATGTTGCTCTCAAGCTTCATCCCGGCCGCAGTCGTCACCTCGACTACGCCCGTTGTTGCGCCTGTTGGGACCGTAGTCATGATCGCCGTATTCGAATCGCTGGTAATAGTCGCATCGACGCCATTGAACGTGACTTCGGTTGCGCCCTTGAGATTGTTTCCCAGGATAATGACGTTCGCCCCGACTTTGCCCGCCGTGGGATTTGTTTTCACGAATAGTCCAAGGCCCACCGACAGGCTGAAGACGATGCCCTCGTTGTTGGTCCCGCCACCCGCTGTTGTGCCGTAGAGGGTCCCGTTGGTGCCCTGCAGCACGCCTGCCACTGGGTCTGCCCCGTCAGCACATTCCCTTTGGGAGCAGAAGTTATAGAGCGTGGTTAGTTCGCCTGTGGTGGTAAGTTCGAAGATTGTCCCATTCTTGTTGGTCACGTTGTAGTTCGCGCCAGCCGTTGTGCCGTAGAGATTCCCATCGGTAGCTTGCATTAGCACATACGGGGGGCCTCCCGTGCCGTCGGTGCACTTGGTTTGCCCCTCGCAGAAGCTATAGAACGCGGTCAGCTTGCCGGCGGGCGTTATTTCGAAGACCGTGCCGGCGCTGTCGTCATAGGCTCCGCCGGCGGTGGTCGTTCCGTAGATGTTTCCATTACTGGCCTGAATCAACCCGCCAGCAGGCCACGCGCCATCGTGGCAGGATTGAGAGCAGAAGATATAGATCGTGGTCAGTTTGCCGGCCGGCGTCATTTCGAAGACCGTGCCGCAGCCAGCTGAACCTGAGCAGTTGATGGACCCGCCTTCGAAAGTTGTCCCGTAAAAGTTGCCGTTGGTGGCCTGCACCAGTCCTGTGGGATAAGTGCCGTCCGCAAAGTTGAAAGTGTGGAGCGTAGTTAACACGCCTTCTGCGGTGACTTCGAAAACCGTGCCAGTTCCGTTGACGCCGCCATGGCTGGTTGTCCCGTAGAAATTTCCGTTACTGGCTTGCAACAAACTTGACGGGTACATGCCGTCATCGCACCCATACTGCGGGCAAAAATGGTAGATCGTCGTGAACGTGCCTTCCGGGGTGATCTCGAATACCGTGCCCAGGTTGATGACTTCCGTGCTGGATGTTATGCCATAAAGGTTTCCATTCGAGGCCAGTATCAGTCCGCTAGGACCCGCGCCGTCATAACACTTTGGCTGCGCGCAGAAGTTGTAGAGCGTGGTCAATGCCCCTGCCGGGGTGATTTCAAAGGCGGTGCCTCCGCCGTTGGTTCCACCCTCAAAGGTTGTCCCGTAGAAATTCCCATTGGTGCCTTGGACGAGACCGGTATAAGGGTTTGCACCGTTAGTTCCGTCGAAGCTCGCACGGATCGTGAAGGTCTGCGCAGGCGAGGCAATCGCCGCAGCGGCACAAAACACAAAGATGAGACAAGCTGTTCTCACTAGGCTGAATGTTCCGGTGCTTCCTGTCCGGCAGCTTCGCGCCGCTGCTGGCCCAAGCAACTTAGAAGTTAGTAGTTTTGTCATTGAAGACCTCCATGTCTCAACTCACCCCTGCCGGCAACCTGAATACGCAGCAATTCCTCAGTTTAAGTACCAGTTGCACTGACCAAACCAGTCCCTACTATCCATACCCTTTCCCCGGAGCTTCCGGTATAGGGTCGCAACGGCCTGGGCGTCGTCACCTGGAGGGCAAGCGAGTATGTCGCGTAGAATATTAACGAAGTTACTTATACAAATTAATTATTAATAATGTCAAGGAAAAACTTTCGCCAAACCGGACTTCAAAGAACGGACTGCTCGTCGGCGAAGGAGTCACCGTCCCGCCTTTTCTCCGGGAGGACACATACGCAGTCCGGTTTTCAAATAGGGTCTTAGGCGAATGCAATGCGATATTAAGTCCCGGATTCGGCCACAGCAGGTTGAGTTTTGTTGGCTCGTCTGAAAATCGGCTCCACGAGCTTTGGGGCCTTTTTCTCTGAAGGGCTCATTGGCAGTCCGGTTTCGAAGACTCCGTCAGGCGAATGCAATGCGACTACAAACCAATGATGCGCCGAAGTTCGCTGACTTCCTCGTTGTAAGCTCTTGCTTTCTGCTTTCAGCCGCGACGCAGTTTCGAAATGGTCATGTTCACTCTTCGACTTGCATACAGGCAAAGTTCGCTGCATCGTTGGTGCTGCCGGCCCCGTTCCACTGAGCGATCTCAGGATACGGACACAAGGGCCGGGTCAGGTTCACTACTCCGTTCTTCAGGTGGGCAGCGATAATCTTATCGGGCGCGATGCCATCCTGCACCCATTGTTCTATCGCGTGGATTTTATCGAAGACGTCGGGGCCGACACCACCCTGGCAGTGAGACATCCCAGGAACCATGAAGAGACGGGCAAAATCCTGCGTCTCTTTCGTGCCTCCCATCGCGGCCACCACGCTCTTGAAATAGCTGACGCTGTTGAGTGGGGCGATGTGCGGGTCGCTCCAGCCATGGTACATGATGAGTTTTCCGCCATGTGCTTTGAATGTTTTGAGATTCGGGTCAACGGCGTTAAGAATGTTGCCGCTCGTTTCATCGGCCAGAACTACATCGCTGTCGAAATTGAGCGTTTGCCATTTCCAGTCCGGGTTCTTGAACAGGACGTAACGGAAATAACTAGCCGGGATGTCCTGTATTAAGCCGGCGGCCTGATCAAGTTGGCTTCCAGGCTCTAGGCCGGGAAAGATCTGCTGTCCCGTGCGTGGATTTTGCACACCGGTGAAGATTTTTTGAACCGCGTCCTCTTGGGAAGGTGTAAGACAATCTGGGCCATCCGGTCCTTTGCACCTGAGCATCTTGGGGTCGAAGTGGCAGCGTGTGGGATCGTTGAGGATGCCGTCCACCACTCCGTCGAGAGAATCGCAAACTTTCAGCACCGCTTGCTGAATAATCGGATATTTGTTGGGCAGAATATCACTCGCGGGATCCTTAAGCATCACGATTGACGGCCATATGTTTCCGAACATCAAATGAGTAAAGAAGTTGGCCGGAGCGCCTGCAACGATGCCGTTGTAGTCTTCAGGAAAGCGTTGCGCCTCCGTGAGCGCTTGCTTGCCACCTGTCGAACATCCGTTCCAGTATGAGAAGCGAGGCGAGGTTCCATAGAAGGCTGAGATGAGCGCCTTCGCCTCCACCGTCATCACGTGTACTGCTCGATAGCCGAAATCAATCAGTTTTTCGGGGTGACCCAACGCAAAGCTAGCGTCAAAAACTCCGCCCATGTGTCCGGTATCGGTGGAAGCCGTGGCAAAATGCTGGCTGAGTGCTTTGGCAAGGTTGGGATAATTGATCGTGCCACCCCATCCCTCATTGCCTACACCCAGAAGCTTTCCGTTCCAGCCTAAACTCGGCATCCAAACTTCGATTTTGATTTCCGAGTCGTTGGTTGGACTTAACGTTGCCGCAACGCGACAGAAGGCAGGCAAATTTCTGAACGCCTGAGGATCTTTTTCCATTGACGGCTGAAGACTGATAGCGTCAGGGGGTACGGTGAACGTCCCGGCGGGCACGGACTGCGCCAAAGTAATTTTTGTGTCCGGACGAGCAAGGGTGTTGAGACGTTCGCATGTGAGGGCGCGCCCTGACACAGGACCGAGTACGATCGCACCCAGCACCGTAATGAAAAATGTAAACCGCGCGCTGTCGTGCCAAATCGTCAATGGAAGAAACGATGGTTGAATCTCTAGATGTAACAGGACACCCTCCGATGAAGATCTGAGACACAGCTTAGCGAAACTCACTGAGACCGACTCCACCCCGGCTGAGCGTGAGTCGAGGGTCTTCACGAGTGGCATTGATCAGTGCGAGCGCGCGTTGACTGTTGCCAACCAGCTTTTGTAACGTTCGGCACAGCCGGTCAAAGTCAGTGCGCGATTCCAGTTCGAAAAATACGTCGTTGATTTGTTGCAACTCAGGAAATAAGGAGTGGAGAGCGTCTTGTCCTTTTGGAGCGATGGAAAGGAGGGAAAGCCGCTTATCCTGCGCATCGGGCCGCTTCTCCAAAAGACTCTTCTTGGAAAGTTTTCCCGACTCTATGGTGACAAAGGTTCCGGTCACGTGCAGGTATTCGGCCACCCGCCCAACGCTCACGCCAACCTTCCCCTGTAGTTCGGCGACAGCCATAATGAGGCTGTATTGAGGGCCGGTAATTCCCACTTTTTCCCCGAGGTGCCGTCTCACGTCTTCCATACGTGCTGAAACTGTAAAAAAGTCATAGAGCAGCCTGCGCAGCGAATGATCGGACTTTCCCGCTACAAGAATCCGGCTGGTTGCGGTGACCGGAAATTCAAACTCTGATGATTGTCTTGGCATTGATATACCCGGTTGCTCCCATACTTCCTAGGCTCAATGTTCGAGTATAGTTCAGCATTGAGCAGTAATGAGGTGCGCAATAGTAAATCCATTGTCATTACTTCTTTCACTCAAAATGTCAGTCTCGCGCCGAGTTGCATATCGCGGGGCTGAGTCAATTCCGCAGTGGCGACTCCAAACAGGTTCGGGAAATTATAGTTGGCATTTATGGATTGCGGATCGAAGCGCACGCTGTTGGTCACGTTGAAGACTTCCCAGCGGAGCTGCAGATTGATACGTTCCGTCAGCATGAACGTTTTGTTGAGTCCAGCATCCCATTCGAAGTAGCCATCGCCAAGCAGCGGGTTGCGGGTTCCCGACTCACCGGGATAGGCGAGCCGGAAGCTGTTGAAGACGGCAGATGGATCGGCGAAGCGCTGGTTGCCTGGGCCGCGGGCCAGGGCGGCAGAAGGGATTGGCTGATCTAAAGTTTCGAATCCGGGGATATCCCAGTTGGTTGGCCAATTCTTACCATTGTGCACTCCAAACGGCAGGCCGCTGGTCCAGCGCACAATACCCGTCATCTGCCAGCCTCCGATCACGGCATTGA